>ENA-OZQK01000013-OZQK01000013.1-human-gut-metagenome-genome-assembly--contig:-NODE-13-length-33087-cov-6.565543_pt1 | contig 33087 bp, 39 predicted proteins | sample MGYA00243777_ERZ653924 | MGnify/ENA primary metagenome ERZ653924 (study PRJEB26926, sample SAMN06164399) | human gut metagenome | biome: ENVO:00009003; feature: ENVO:2100002; material: ENVO:00002003...
ATATTCATAATAAACTGATAATTAATTAAATAAGAAAGAAATGGGATTATTAAGTGGTGTCACGGCTCTAATAGCCAAACACCTGATAATCAGCCCTAAAATGGGGTTTTTCTACTGTGCCAAACCCCAAAAAATGGGTGAAATGTGGTGTGTTTTGGTAGGTTTAGGCGCAAAAATCAGCAAATTTTCAGCAAATTTTTAAATCTGGCTTATGGCAAAATCTCGTTTTCGCTTAGATGTTCGTAGGGCGTTAAAAGATGGTACGTACCCAATCCAGATTATAGTAGGGCATGGCACTAACATCTATCTTGGTACTGGTGTCTATGCCTCGGTCGGTGAGTGGGATGCCCGGACACAACAATACATAGGCAAAGGGGCACGGCGCATTAACGCCGCCCTCGTTTCTATGCTCGCAATGGTTACTAACCGCATCATGGAATTAAAAGAGACTGGGCAATGGCCGAAATTATCACGTAGGCAAATTAAACAAATGCTTACCGACTTGGAATTGGAAAAGCCCACCATTGATGTACCTACACTTAGTGACGTATTTTCGTCTATGTGTGAGGGGCGTGCCGATCGCACTAAGGGGATAACCAAAAGTGCATCGTTAAAGATACAGGCTTTTGGCTATGATCCGGCAAAGCTGCACTTTGAGCAAATAACGACTACGTGGTTAGATGATTTCTACGTGTCGATGTCTGGGTTATCCGTTAATACGAAAGCGGCATACATGAAAGCTATTAAGCGTGCGTTTAACTGGGCAATAGACCATGATATAACAACTAATGACCCTTTTAGGCACTACCGTATTAAGATAGAAGAAACTCGTATGAGAGATTTGCCAATAGAGAAAATGAGGCAACTATTAGACTTACCATTACAGGGGCTTTATCCTGAATATCGGGATTTGTTCATGCTTACCTTTTATCTGATAGGCATTAATACGGTTGATCTTGCCGACTGCACGTTAGATAGCATCGTTAATGGTCGCTTGGAATACCGCCGACACAAAACAAATAAGCTATATAGCATTAAGATTGAGCCGGAAGCAATGGAGATAATAAACCGCTATAAGGGCAAAAAGCACCTTATACGCTGCTTTGATAGGTACAAAGACTATAAAGCCTTACAGGGTAGCGTTAATAATGCTCTGGCTAAAATAGGCCCTGCCCGGTTGGATGATAACGGCAACTTTATTTTTACCGGAAATAACCGAAAAGTAATGCAACCTTTAGAAAAGGGGCTATCTTTGTATTGGGCACGTTATTCCTGGGCTACGTATGCCGCCGACTTGGATATACCCAAAGATACTATCAGTGAGGCTTTGGGACACTCCCACGGCGCAAAGGTTACAGGTGTGTATATAAAGTACAATAGAGATAAAGTAGATGCCGCAAACCGCAAAGTTATAGACTATGTATTGGGTAAAGCAAATCGCCCGGGCTAACCTCTCGGTCGGCTCCGGGCTTGCACTATTCAGAAAACAGATTTTATTTTTTTCTCCGTAGATATAAGAATATAGCGTAAATAATCGCCGCTACGCAACATAAAAAGCCGATATGGTAAATTGTACGCTGATACCATTTTAAGGCTTTCACGCCTTGTTTCTGTGGCTCTCTGTTGGCTTGTTGCTTGTCTCGGCTCTGCACCCCATTTGCTTGCAGCTTATGGGTGTCGGTGCTGTCCTTGCTCTGGGTGATATTCTCGGCTTTCTTCTGGGCGGCTTTCTTGCCGTGTTGGTATGACTTAACGCCATCGGCTTTCAGGTTGCCCAAAGTGTCGATCGTGAGCGTACCGCCGTTATTGGCAAACTCGATATACCCCCAATCGCTAAAATACGTTAGCGTGGTCCGGTTGTCGGTTTTGATAGTACCTACGTGGATGCTATCGGTTGCTAACTTGGTGGTGTCGGTTTCCTCTCTTGTAGTTGTGGATGATTCCGATACCACCTTTTTTGTTGTCTTGCAGCCTATCAGCCCAAACAGGGCTAACAGGCACATACAGATAGTTATAAACTTCTTCATCGGCTTATTACTTGATGTCTTTGTACTCTTTGGTAGCGTCAAAGCATGGGCACGCCTTGGCTGCAAAGTCTCGGTGTCCGTGGATCACGGCGTTAGGGTAACGATGCTTTAACTTGGTAAGCAACTTTACCAAAGCCGCCTTTTGCTGTGGTGTTCGGGTGTCCTTTGGTGTCTTCTCATCGGATGCCAAACCACCCACATACACCACACCAATACTATTGGCGTTGTGTTTCAGACAATGCGCCCCCACCTCGCTTTCTGGTCGGCCTGGCTCTACCTTGCCGTCTAAATCTACTACATGATGGTAGCCAATACATTTCATGTCTCGGTCTCTGTGCCATCTGTCAATGTCTGCCGCCTTAAAGTTCTTGCCCTCGGCGGTTGCCGTACAATGTACGATGATCTCATTAATCTTTCTCATATTAATAACCATTTTGTGGGTCACGTTTCGTGCAACCCTTAATTACACACTTATAGCGTTGTAGGTCTAATTCTAACTGCGCCTTTTCCTTGTTGAGCTGCAAAATATCTAAATTCTGCTTTCTCACCAAATCGGTTTGTTCTGCAAATCGTTGCTCTTTCTCTTTGAGTTGGGTTTGCAAAAAGTCCATAGCCTCACGCAAAACATTAAATTCTACGTTGTCGGCCTCGGCTTCCTCCTTTCGGCGGTTAGTTTTACGATTCATGCAGTATTTAATCATTTCCCAACCGCCCAAAGCGGTAATAACCGATACTACTATTTCAATTACCTGCATGGTGCTCGATGCTGTTAAGTTCATAAATCACTTTTCCGTCTCGCTGCTCTGTTACTACTACATACCTTGTAAGTAGCAATCTAAATAAGTCCATATCCAACCTATCGGATGATAGGGTAATGGGTGCTTTATCAGTAGTCGCCATTTCTAATTCTCTGCATTGTTTGATACCTCAATTTATGTTTGTTCTTAATTGCCAATACCTCGTAGTGCCCTTTGATGTACACATATTCTTTGAATACGTGCGGCTCAATCATGTTTAACACTTTGCGACGTGTGGCGTATTCGTTGGTATGCCGTAGCAAACCTAAATATGAGTTGATACTACATACTGCGTGTAATACCTGACGCTCGTTGTTAGCCTTGTTTAGCCGTCTGACCGCTGCGACAAAGTTTGTTATTGTTCTGTTACAGGTATAGACACGTCCGGGTTTGACTATTGACCCGGTAAACTCCACGCCTTTGCTGTAATGTTGCAAATAAAACTTTTTCTCATTCAGTCGTAAACCTAACTTAGCTAATAGCTCACGTATCTTAGGCATTAACGCCAATAGCTTTTCTTTGTCCTTATGGATGCAATAGAAATCGTCCACATACCTGCCATGATGTTTTATACCCTCATTTTCGATATACCAATCAAGCGTATTAAGTAAGAAGTTTGCGAATATCTGGGCAAACAGGTTGCCGATGGCTACGCCCTTACCCTCACCATTTGTAAATAGTGATTTGTTCTTATCCAACTTCTCCCAATAGCTCAAAGGGCTGTGCCGTTCACAATTCTTTTCGGGGCTGTGTAAAATAACGACACGGCAAAGGTAGCGCAAATCGTCTATGTCTTCGCCCTTGTAGTACTTGACTATAAAGCGATCTACCATTTCAGACAATAACTTTTTGTCGATGCTCATAAAGAAACCTTTTAAGTCAAGTTTCATAATGTGGCAATCTTCCGTATAATTATTGCTGCACTGCCTTATATCTTCTTTCAGCGTATTAATACCATATAGCTGCCCTTTGCCTTTCCTGCAATTAAATGTACGCTCGCTAAAGATTTCTTCAAATAGCGGCGTTAATCGCAAAGCTATGTAATGGTGTACGATTCTATCCTCAAAGGATGCTGCAAATACCTCTCTGTATCTTGGGCGTGTTACGACAAAGCAAATAGACTTACCGGGTTGGTACGTCCGGTTATTGATTCTATCACGCAAAGCAATCAAACGGCTTTCGTAGTCCATTTCGTAAACAACTGCGCTTGCTGTTCGTCTCTTGCTATGACGGCAATCAAAGTAAGCATCTAAAAGCCACTCTGTCGTTACCATTGTATATTATCATTTGTCACGTTTCTGTTCTCTGTAAATAGTGCTGACACTGCCCTAACTCTGTTCGTGTTGCTGGCCTTAGTGTTCCAATTGTTCGTATTACCGTCGTTGAGGTTCAGATTCCATGCGTTGGTAGCACTGTTCTCGGTTGGCCGCAATCTGTGGTCTATTATCTTGTTCTTAGCCGTAAATGACGGCATAAACCCCATTTATTACGGAAAACTGCGCTCTCGGTCTGTCGTAACATTCCGATTCTGGCTACAAAGCGTATTAACTACTTTGTTTTTCCACGCTGACGATTGTTTACCTATTTCGTCCATTAACTCGATGATACTTGCAAATTTTCCTCTGCCTTTTATCCACTCCCTTTCTCCGGCAATTCTCATTAGCGTTTTCATTGTCTCAAACTCTGCCTGAAACTCGGTTAGGTGCTTTACTGTCTCGGCTTTGTCCTTATTGATGTACGCCGCTGCTATCTCCTGCATCAGATTAACGCCAATTTCTTGCAGCTTTGCCCCGATGGTGAATTTGTAGGCACGTGGGAAATTGGGCACAATATCCAAAATAATGTCTAACAACTTTCGTGCATCTAAATAAATCTTTGTACTTGAAACTAATTTTACCGCCATTGCTTGTTTTTATAAATTGCCTTATAATGGTACGGCTTTCGCCGTACCTAAAGGTTAAAGACTAAGAAATTAAGAATTAAACAATAAATGCTGACACTGCCCTAACTCTGAACGTGTCGCTGGCCTTAGTGGTCCAAATGTTCGTACCACCGCCGTTGAGGCGCAGATACCATGCGTCGGTAGCACTGCCCTCGGTAGAAGTCCAATACCAATCCTCGACTAATTGGGTGGCTCCGGTAATCAGGGACAAAGCATAATTGATTTTTGTCATGTTGGCATAAATCATAAACATTTCTCCCAACGATGGTAGCCACCACTTACCTGCTGTCAAACCCTTACCATTAGCGTTGGCACGGCTATACAGATTGCAGTAGCCCGGTGCATACTGCGCCGTATTGGTGATAGCATCGGCTTTGCTTGCCTTGATGGTAGCCGCCGTGTTCGCCTTACCGTTCCAATCGTTCATCGCTGTTACACGATCGGTTGTTGTCGTACCGCCTCCGCTGATAGCTGCGCTACTCCACGTTAGCTTAGAAGTTGATTCGGTAGGGGCCACGACTAAGATTTTGCCGCCCTCGACAACTACCACGCCGTCGGCAATTTCACCGCTGTTCTGTAACGATATCCACTTATGAGGCTTAACCATGAGTGGGTAATTATCGCTCTTACGGTGGTACATGATAAAGATACCATCGTATAAGCCGTTAAGGTTCATACCTGCCAACAAAGCGGTTTTGAGGTTCGCCAATGAAATAAGCGTAACCTTACCGTTTGCATCCGTTACCGGAATTTTCTGGTTTGTGTTGATGGTCGTTACTGTTGCCTGACCGCTCAACTTTTTTGTTTTCTTTACTGCCATAATTACTACTATTTTAATATATCAAAATCTGATCCATTATAAATTATAAAATCAAAGCTGCCATCGTTTCGGCTCGCATCGTCTGATACGACTACATCAAAGTAACCGTTACCTAATGAGTGCATAGTGGCTTTTACTGGGCTACTTGCACCGTAGCATACACCTCGCCCGGTTAATATTACACGGCAATTACTTGTATAAGTAAACCACGCACTCGGAAAAAATACCCGATAAAGTCCTTCAGATTGTCGGGCTACCGTTAGTTTGCTGCCATCAAACGTATTGCTTGTTATTGATGTGCTGCTACTACTGTTTCCGCCCGATACCGTGCCAAATGCCAAAGCCTTTAAACAATGCCCATACTTTTGACTTGTCATTAAGTCAATGCGATTTAGCACAATCCAACCGTAGAACTCCGTAGTAGTGCCGTAGCCTATCATTTCCACAATTTCACGGCTAACTTTTAACTCGCTTTTTTGGATTCCGTCCTCAAAGAAGTATTTGCCCCTCGGCGCACTAATAGCTGCTTGACCTTGCGCCATCGTGCTGCCCCATCTGTAGTTTACAATGCTTAGTCGTCTTCCATTTTGGCTTACGTCCCACGGCATAGAATAGGCATCTAACCAACCGCCTCCGCTACTAAGCATAGCCACATTATCGCTGTAATCAACATCAAAGCTATCATTAGCCAAATTGAACGGATTTCGTATTGAGCCGATAACTTTTACATTTGTGAACGTGCCATTTGTGAACGTACCGCTATTGCAAGTAACGTTGCCGTCTTTTGCCTGAAAGATGATGTTACCGTTAGCGTCTTTCATGTCGATAGCCTCAACGCCTAAATTTTTGACTAAAGCATACTGCGCTAACAGTATCTTTGTAGCCACCATTTCAAATTTGTCGGCTAACTTCCAAAGTCCGCTATTGGTATCGGTTGCACTTCCTGGGTTGTTGCTTGCAGTCTTGGTGTGCGATTTGATGCAAGAATAATAATTATTGCCATACAAAACTACGTCCTTGTATTCCTCGCCGCTTGCTCCTGACTGAAACATATAGCCTACGGCGCAATCGCTCCACGCTTGCGGGCCTCGTAGTGCCGGGCCTCTGTCGCCTTTAGCTCCGGGTTGCCCATCGGCTACAGTCTTAAATGACACGGTGCGTTTATGCGTCACGCCCCGGCAAACAATAGATATTGCTATATCTTTGCTTGGATTGGAATTTGCTTCTACCACCAAAATAAGCGTATAAACATTTGTGCCTGCTACTGTGTTACCTTTTAAGCCCGTCGGAAAATTAGATGTATCCACGTTACACTTAAAGCTGCTTCCACTGCCGTTACTACTTATCAGTTGCTTTGTACCCTCAAATACTTTAATGGTAACTGCGTATGAGGTATTGGTGGCCGTCTTTTTGTGTAAAATGATCGGCGGCGTAATGTCAATGGTTATTGCGTCAATGCCATCGTTTCCGTCTTCTCCATTCTCACCACTTGCAATGTAGTATAGTGATTGAGCCGTTATTATAGCCCGGTTTGTGTCGATTGCCGTTACTTTAGCGTAAAGACTGATGGTAATACTTTTTTTGTCCGATACCGTGCCATTAATAACCATCGTGTCACCTACGGAAAAATCAGATACATTTATGATTCCGTCCCAATTGACTGACCGCCCACTAAGTCCGTAGAACTGCGTCCATTCCTTGTAGGTATAGTTATATACGTTTCGGGATTGGGCGACAATTACGCCCTTTCCCTTGCGTATAAACTTAACTATTCTTGTTATTGACACACCCATAGGCTTAACTTTCTGATGTTATCGTTACGCTGATGTCTCCACCACTTTGCAAACACATAGTACGTGTTACGGCATAGCTTGCAACCGCCGTTTTTCGCTCGCTGTCGCTATTCAGATAAACACCTGCTGCGTCTTTCACGACAAAGAAAAACTTAGCGTCTTTGATTGCTTGCGTGTTCGTTCCACGCTTGACGATCCACGGCGTATATGTTACTTTGCCGTTGCCGCTCTCGTCCTCGCTTATCGCCTCGTCTTCCGGTGTCGGGCGTGCGTCGATGTCGTAGGGGTCGGATGCGTCCATAACGCCCTGTATGTCCTTACCGATTTCGACACCACTACGATTAACAGTTGCTCGATACTCGCCGTATGTGTCTATACTGCTGCCTGACACTGTAAGCGTCTGGGCGGTTCGGCCGTTGATTACCTCCCAACCACTGGCTCCCATCTTCTCCCACGTATAGGTTAAATCTTTGGTGATTTCCTCGTAGTTCTGGTATGCCATTGCCTTTAAAACGCAACTGCCGCCCTTGTCGGTAATAACAAAGCCCTTGTTATCTCCTGCGACGATGGTAACACGATAACTTGTACCTGTTGCTTTCTGCACTGGGATTGTATAGGTAGCTTGGATATTATCGCTTTGCGTGCCATAACTGATAGCCGCCACCATCTTGATAGTTATCGGGGCAAAACCTGCGATTTCTACCAAATTCTTAACAATCTGCAAACCATAGTAGATGTTGTCGCCGCTTGGCGCAAACTTCTTAAAGTAGCCTGCAAAAATGCCGCTTGACGTATCGCCGTTAAACTCGATTTTCGTGCCATTAAAAAAGTACTGCATACTATCAGGCGTTGCCACTCCCTCGGCTACTCGGCTACTCATACAAACAAAGTTAAGTTTCGGCTTTGTCTGTTCAAAGTTAGGGAACACCTTAGTAACGTCGGATTCCGAGCCCTCCCATTCTTGGTAAATGTCACCATCTGGGCACATGATCAATGCCGTATAAGTTCCTGCTTTCGCAATAAACTTAATCGTTCTGGTTGTACTCGCTTTGCTCATAGTTCCTTACTTTTTGGTTTTACTTTCTGTTTGCTCACTCTCTGACGCTTCCGGCTGTTGGTCGCCCTCCGCATTTTCCTCGTTGGCCTGGCCCTCGTTGCTGTTGCCGCCATTGTCGGTGCTCTCTGTGTTCTCGCCCTCGCCATCTGCGCCCTGCTCGGTGTTGGTGTTGCCACCTACGATAGCATCATTAACGTTAGCCTTGATAGGCTGCTGAAAGCGTGCATCGGTCGCCATTGGCAAAGGTCGGCAAATAGTACCGTCCTGCTCGCTTCTTGCCTCATGTGGCATAAGTGCAATACCACCAATCTTAACCAATATGTCGTTAAGTTGGGTTAGTGGGCCAAACTTCAACATATCATTTTGCCAAAAAAGATAGTTGCCATCACTCACCATGTTACGGTCATTCTCCAGTTGCAAGTATCGTGCAACCAATGGATTTGCTTTAATGTATCTTGCCATAATCTTATATTGATTAAATTGTTATTTGATTAATATTACGTTATCGTCTGCATCAACGAATACTGCGCCGTCGCTATCTTCCCATGCACACGCCGGGCCTACGTCCTTAACGTCCAAACCATAAACGCCGCCTAACGTCTGGCTAACCTTATCGGTCGAAAGCGTCGGTGTCATTCCGTGCGCTATAAGCGAATAGTTAAGCGTTCCTGACTGGGTGTTTGTCGCAACATACCAAAGCGGCAATAACTCACGTTCCGGGTTGTCGATCATGCCGTTAGTGTTCCAAATCTTCGCCGTTGGCGCAATCTCTAACAAACCGCTTGGTAGGTTGGTAGGTAGTTCGCCGATGTCGTACTCAAATTTTGGGATTCTACGAATAAATGCCACTAACTTAGTAGGGGCGTTGTCCGATAGTGTTACGCTGCTTGGGTTTCCGTCCGGGCTATACTTCGCCCTGCATCGCAAATAGAGTTCTGCACCCATGAGGCTACGATTAACGGTACAACTGTTTCCGTCTGCTGCTACCTCTACGTCATAGTCTAACGTGGTGTCGCTGCCTACGGCGGTAAATGTTCCGTCTTCTCTCATTACCTCCCAAACAAACAAACGCTTATTCTCCGGGCACTCATTAACGCCTAATCTCAATGATGCGTGTACCGTCTGCGTGTCCGGGTCGCTCAATGGGTTGTAGATAGTTTGGGCGGCGGCATCCAATACCAGAAGTGGCGTATATGTTGTGGCGTTCTTGCACTGCACTTGGTACGGCTTGATGATGTGGTGTACCTGATTAGTACGTGGGTCTTTGTAGTCCGCTTCAAATCGTAGATTCATAGGTATCTGCGGTTGGGCATTCTTCTTGATCCTAATACGTCCTGCTTTTGCGCCCTTGCTGACTACCTCATAGTCCGGGTTAGTGCTATCTATCAGGGTGTTGGCCACCCCTTTGTTCACCTCATACCAGACTACGTTAGTGAGGTCTTGATTAATCAAGCCCGGCGTTAAAACCTCGTCTTTGTCAAGTCTGCCGATATTCGGCTGCACTATCAAGTTAGATGCGTCTATGGTGTAATCGGGCGTATATGTGTCGGTGTCTGCGTCGTAGTTCTGACTATCCGATACGCCGCCCTCAACCACCATGCTAACATTAATTTGCAGTGGCTTAAAGTTGAAATCAAATCTTTTTGTCTTCATAACTGCGCTATGTTTAAATTAATACTCGTAACTGACTGCCGCCGTTGCTGCTTCGTTGCCCATGCCGTCACGTAAAGTAACGGTAGCCGTAAAGCGTATAACTTTAGGCATATAGCCGTTAAAATCCATGTCCTCGGCTGTAAGGTGCAAAGACTTTCCGGTATTGGCGTGGCGCAAACTCCAAACGTTGTCGCTTGCCGTTCTCTCGTTTCCCTCTGCGTCCTCGCTGTATCTCGTCCACATTACGTCTGCGTCCAAAATATCGTCTGTGATATTCATATTATACAGGGTCGCCACGATGGTTAGCGTGAGGTCTATTTTGTCCGGGTCTAAGATACTTTCAGGCTCTTGGAAATCTACGGCAAAGTCTGGGTTTCCCTCGATCATCGCCCAATCGGTATTGTTCCATGCCGGGGTGGTCGTTGTGAGGTTCTTGCAACATCTGTACTTGCAGCCATTAAACCAAACGTCTGATGTCTCATACTCCCCGGTGTCCGGGTTGATAGCATCGCAATAGTACTTGCCGCTTTGCGTCCACGCCCCACGATCCACATACGTAACCAACGGCTTACCAGTCCATTTGTTAAGTCTGATAACGTCCATTGTGACGATACCCGGTATATACATATAGTCTAAACCATCACGTATTGGCAAAGGGTTGCCGTTATCGTCCAATAACTCGTACACAAATTCTGGCAAACTGCCGAAAGCTGCACCATAGTTGGCGTTATCCAAAATCGGCTTAGTCACTCCCTTTAGCTTGACGATTCGCCCCTCTGTGCTCGATAGATACAAACAATCTTGCCGTTTCGTGTCCGCTTGGTTTCCCCATCGTGCAATCTTCATCATTTCACACGGTGGGTAGTTCTTGCCGCTTGGTACTTCGGTGTCCGGGTACTGCGTCACCTCTATGTAGTTGTTAGCGGTATTAACGCTATTAACTCTAAACCATGCCGTGTAATACTTTCCGCTTCCCTGCGCCAAAGTATTGATGATACCTTTAAGCACGTTGTTTTCGGCTTGGGCGGTAAAATATCCGTCCCATTTACTTCTCAGGTGCAAACCAAAACAACCATCGCCCAAATCGTCCACGCTCTCGATTGTGTCCGCTTCCGTTAGAAGTTGGTCGCCCTCGATTGCAGACAATCGGTTTACTATCAATTCCAGACACTCAAAGTAACTGCGCACTCTCAGGCTTTCCACCTCGGCGTTACCTTGTGCGTCAATACCTGCGCCCTTACCTGCATGCAGGGATTTGACAAACTCGCCAAAGTGTGCGCCGTCCTTGAATACTGCCAAACCGATAGCCGTTAAGCCCTGCTGAAAAGTAATGTGCCCTTGCGCTATGTCGGCGGCAATCTTCGACAAAAAGCGGTCGTTAATCGGGCTATCCTCTGCAACGTCTCCGGCTAAATCGGAATAGGCGGCACGGCTCGCATATCCTGCACGGTTTGCGTACTCGGATTGCTCGGCGTGTGTCGCTAAATCGGCTTTGGCTGCGTGCTTGGCTTCCTCGGTCATTTTGCCGATACTTCCATAGCTGCCGCCTCCGGTGGAGGCCCCACCGCTGCCGCTGTTCCTGGGTTTTGCTATCTGCTTAACTTCGATCATGTGCCAATCTCCTTTAATGTGAGGTCGGCACGTCCCTCAATAAGGTTTCTGCCGATGCCCTGCACGAAAAATTCTTTGCCCAAAGCCTCGTGGCGATAATGGTTAAACAGACTAACAACATTATCAATGTCCCTTAGTTTCTGCTCCATTACGATACGTGGTTTATGGTATTCAGTATAATAACTATCCACGTAGATTTGTTCGGGCTTTGCCTTAACGTTGCCGTTTCGGTCGTACACCTCCAACACTCCGTCCCCGGTTGATATATTCAACGGCGTGGATAACTTCACCGTATTGCTAACTCCCAACTGGGCGCACTCTGTGGCGGTCAATGCCGAATTTATCTTAAACTCCAAATCGTCCTTTTTGTTCACAAAGGTTTCTTTGGTGTCGCTCATATAGATAATATCGTTATCATCATTGCCATTGCTGATTAGTCCATTATCGCTATAAACTTTAACCTCAAACGACTTAATCAGGATGCTACTAACATGGGCTAAAAGCGGTACTGATGAGCTGCTCCACTTCGTATGCCTGAAAAAGGTAGGGTGGCGGCGTGTGATAACGTCCCATGTAGCATTAACAGGGCCTAATATCATAAACTTAACCTGCCCACTTATCTTGTCGCCTTTTGTAATCGGTATTGCTATACCCTCCGCATCGATACCCATCTTATAGTCGATGTTGTTTTGGATGCTGAACTCTGTGCCTACCAGTTTGTCGCCTATCTTAGGGTCAAAGCCAATAGTAAAGCATTGCTGATAATATTCATCATCACTTTGGCACTCGCTCCGTTCCTTGTATTTCTGCCAAACAAAATCGGTTGTCTGCCCATTGGTTCCAGTCTCCACTACGCATTTGTCACCGATAACCAACATACAGGCTAATACGGCTACCTTACTGATCGTGTCGGTACTGTCACCTACTGCGCTGTACTTAAATTCGTATTCCTCTGGGCCTTCTCCGGTATATGGATAAAATCCGCTATCTGCGCCCTCATGCCATGATACTTCTTTGTCCGGTGTCTCTGCTTGCAAATACTGACGGGTGTAATATCTGCCATCGCCATTGTTTCGGCTCGGTACGGTCTGATGCCATACGTAGATCATGCCCTTTTCTATGTTCGGCGGCCATGTCGTCCACTCCTTGTTATGTAGGTTGGTGTACGTGTTGGTCTGCCTCATTATCGGGTTTAAGATAACCTTACCCGACAATACTATATAGTTGGTTGTTTCCTCGTCTGGCGGCGAAAAAACGCCCCCTGCCTTATTTCCATTATATACGGCATACGGTATATTTTTCTGTATGTCTGCCACACTTGGGTAGGTCTTATCTTCGTTATTATCCACGCCATTGCCATTAACCGACACTACCAAATAGTTAGTCATGTTCACCTTAGATGTCGGGCTATTATCGTCGTTGGCGGTATTGATTTTAACGCTACCCAAAGCCATGATAGCCGCCCCCGGTGCTTGCCCTAACCAATCGGACAAAGCGTGTTGGTTTGTTCCCTCGCTGCCGAAATAGTCCACGATGTCTATATCTGTGTTGCCTTTCATCGGAAACGTCCATTGCTTGTTACGCATCACCTGCACGTACCAATCAGTAATAGCACCGCCGCCATACGTGGTTTTTTGGTCATGGGTCATAGCATAAAAGGCATTATAGGCGGTCTTTCCCTCTCCGTCGCTCGAATACTCGGTGAGGTACTTTTGCTTATTGATGTATGGGCTAACCAACAAATCATCGTCCAATGGGCTTTCTATCACGCTTTCGATGTCTTCCACCTTGGCGGTTAATAGAAGTTGGTTATATACGTCGCCTATGCTTATCGTAGTATCGCAATCGGCTACGTTAGCCAAAGCGATTGTTACGGCTTGCTGCGCCGTTGTCTTGGTGCTGTTGGCTACGATGTCATGCCAAATAATCTTATCGGGTGTCGCCTTGACGGATTCCCACGAAAAGATATAGAAGTTAAAGCCGTCCTGCACGATATGTAAGTTAAGGTACTTCAAAAGTTCCTCCAACACTTCGTCTTGCTGCCAAACGTCGCTCTCATCATCGCCCAAAAACAACAAATCAGATATTGAAAGCTGCTTAAATACCTGATAGCGGTTTGCGGTCTGTGCATCAACTGCCTTGCTGCCATCATACCAGAATTTAATATTTTGGTTGCCCAATATATCCAGGCCCCCGGTAACACCTTGCAGTATCTCGGTGGCAATATCGTAAAAACTACGCTGCGCTGCCTCTGCCTTAACGAAAGCATAGATAACGCCCAATGCGCCCACATTCTTATACTTGCTATACTGCAAAGCACTAAGCGCATCAATGCAATTTAATTCCAGTTCGTCCCATCTGTCGTTATATGGCTGTGACAAAGTTTGTGGCTCAATGAACCCGGCAAAGATACACGTATCGTTTTTATAGATGTTTACGACTGCATCACGGCATGAGGTACTAAAAAGGTCTTTAATCAGGTTGCCGCAAAGCAATCTTATTTTAGCCGAATTTCTCAAAAGCACATCGAAAGTGTCGTTTACCTCATTCTCGACTTCTGCCGGATCCTCGCTAAAATATACATCTGCCTTTTCTGTACCTATTTCAATAGTCTGCGTGCGATCGTTCCCGGTAACGATGTGTACCGTTATCGTATCGCCCTGCTGACTTAGAAAACTGCCGTGTATATACATATTAACTGAATTTTATTTGTTATACATTATAGTTCTTACCGCTCTTCTTCGCCACTCGCTTAACATCTGTAATCATGTCAAGTATCTTGCGTGCGTTGGCATTCATATTGATGTTTACCTCCGTGGCTGTCGGCTCAATGTCGTTTGTTATGTTCTGCATCGTCACTGGCTGTAACCTCCGCTCCGTAAAGGTAGGCGGCTGAAACTTGCCGTCAATCATGCCGAACAATCGGGCTTGCTGAAACTTGTTTAGTATCATCTCGCCGCTGTTCACTCGGGCAAACTTCTTGTCACCCGATGTAGAAGTACCGCCGATAACACCACCAGTGGCAAATCCCGAAACTGCTGCGAGTGCCGCAATAACTGCCGCCACACCTGCCGCAATCGCTACCAGGTTCAAAGGAAATGGCATTTTTGCACCGCTCGCCGTGGCATTTGCTACCGCTTCGCCGCTCTTGGCTGCCGTGTTGGCGGTTGCTGCTGCCGCTTCTCCTGCCGTTGCTGCTGCATCGGTAGTGGATGCCGCCGCATGTGCTGAGGTTGCCGCCGTGAGCATGTCGAACAATGCCACAATACCCTGTATGCCCTCGGCAATGGAAATGAAGTCGTTAATAAGCCCCGTCACCTGCTGCCAGGCATCACCGTTGCCCTCCAGTGCATCACTTATGCCTTGAATGCCGTTGCCTACGCCCTGGATGCTTCCCCAACCGCTTTTGATGTCACCAAACACCTTGTCAAAACCCTTGCTGTCAAGTTCTATCTTTATAGGCTTCAATCCGATTTCTGCGAGTTGTCGGTTTATCTCCTCAATCTCTTTCAGTGCCTCGTCCTTGCCTATGATTCCTATCTCGTAGTCGGTTTGTATGCGGCTTGCCTTATTCTGGGCGTTGTTGTGGCTCTGCCGCTTGTCGGCTGCACTTCCCTGCACGATGTAGCTTGGTTCTGTCTCGGCTTCAATAGACACCTTGCCCTTTGTGGCTTCGTCTATCTGCCGTTGGATTTCTTCTATCTTGGCATCTGCCTTAACCCTTGCATCTATTGTGGTGGCTTCCTCAAACTCCTGCTGTGCGTCGTGCAACTGCTCTTGCAGTTCCTCGATGTAGGTTTTGAAATGTACCTCTATCGGCTTAACGCCCAACTTTTCAAGCTGTTTGTTAATGTCGGCTATTTGCCTTTCGGCAACTTCCTTGCCGATAAGTCCTATTTCAAAGTCCTGCCTTATCCGGTCTATGTTGTGTTGTGCATTGGTTCGGCTCTGTCTCTTGTCAGCTGCGCTTCCCTGCACAATGTATGTCGGTTCTGTCTCTGCCCCGATAGATACCTTACCCTTTGTAGCTTCGTCTATCTGCCGTTGTATGTCGGCTACCTTTGCATCGGCTTTTACCCTTGCATCTACGGTCATGGCGTTGCCCATTTCCTTTTGTGCCGCCGCCAACTGCGCCTGTAGTTCCTCTACGTGGGTTTTCGGTTCATCTTTCTTGTCGTCCTTGATGGTCGTTTTCTTCGGGGTATCCTTGGCGCGTGGGGTAGTCGGCGTATCAGCCGTAATAAAACTACGTGCTGTGTTCAGCCGTGTGGTGAGCTGCTTTTGTGTGTCACCAATCTGTCGGTTTACGGATTCAATTTCTTTATCTACACTATTAATCTGTGTGTTTCCGGAAACATTCGTACCGTTGTACCTCTCCGCTCCAACCTTGGTAAATCTCCACTGCCCATCGCGGCCAACCTTGCCGTAACGATCGCTACGCCAACTTTCGGGCACGATGTCACCCTCTTTGGCGTGTCTGCCTCCCTGCTTGGCATCGTCGGCAATAGTCTTGGTGATCTTCTGCTTTTTATCAAGCAACTCAATTTGACGCTGATACAAAGCCGTGAGTTTTGCCGCATACGCTGCCGCCAATGCCCTTTGCTTGAATGCCTCCACCACTGCATCGGTCCTGCGGTTAAATATGTTCTCGGCTTCCGTCACGTTACCGATTTTCAGGCGCAATTCATTGAAAGCACTTTGGTTATCCTTTATCCACGCCATTTTCTGCTGCTCTGTGGATAATGCGCGCCAACCTGCTTTCAATTTCCCATATTTCGCCATGAGGTCGGCGTATGTGTTCTTTAGCGCACTGTCGTAGGCGGTTTTTATGTCGTCGGCTGCATCGCCAAAGCCTTTCATGCTCTCGGCTGTGTCCTCTGCCTGGGTCTGCGCATCTGCCGACTTTGAGGTAAATGCCGCTATAACCTCAGTAAGCGCAACGATAGCCACGCCAACGCCTGTAGATATTAACAAACCCTGTATGGCAAGTTTCAGCGTTGTAGCACTCACCGCCGCACCGCGAAATGAAGCTGTCATTACTTGCACCAAAGCATTCATACGCACCGATGTAGCGTTCCATACCAGTGAAGCGGCATTCATTGCCATTGTGCGAACCTTGACAATAGCCTGTATCTTTGCAAGATTCTTCAAACCGCTAACCATTGCAGAAACGGCAATCACGGTATTGCCAATTTGTGCCGTAATGTTGAGTACCGGCATAATGCCACCCATCGTTGAGGCTATAGCGTCGCCCACTTCTGCAAACTTGTTTTTGAGTATCTGCAAACTTGCCGCTCCGCTGCTGCTCATAATGGAAAAAGCATCGTCTATAGTTCCGGCACTGCCTTTCATCGCTTCCACGTTTTCATTAAACTTGGCTGCGAGTTGTCCGGTGAGTGGCCCCAATGCTCTCAGGCTCTCGGCACTGCCGAATAACTTACCGTAGATTTCCTGCTCCAACATACCGCTCTTGCTGGCGTATGCCTTAACGTTCTTATCTAAGTCGGTGAGGAAATTACGCATACCTCCTGCCGCCTTGATAGCTGCTGCATCAAACTCGATGCCCATTTGCTGTGCCATCTTGCTTGCCTCACTTGACGGCTTCACCAAAGCGGTAAAGATTGCCGCCATCTGCGTTGCAACCTCGTTGGTATTACCGCTCACGCCCGTAAGCGTTGCAAAGGTTGCCATAAGTTCGTCAATGCTTACACCCAAAGTGGCGGCATTGCCCGTAACTCTCGGTAGGGCTTGTGCAAGCTGCTCGAACGATGTTACACCATTCTTGGCCGTGAGCTGTATTTTATCCTGCACGTCGCCTGCCTTGTCCCACGACAAACCATAATTCTTGATAATGGTAGATGTAACCTTTACAGTCTCGCCCAGATCAGCGATACCGCCCACGGATGCCTTAGCCGATTTCTGCAAAAAGGTTATCCAGTTGTCTTCAGGCACGCCATTGCTGATAACCTGGTACAATCCGTTAGCGAGTTCGTCACGTACTACCGGAATGCTTTTTGATAACTCGGCTACCTGTCCTTTGAGTCTGGCAAAGTCCTCGCCGCTCTTTCCTGCCATCGTGTTAGTGGCGTTCATGGCTGCGCTGAAACTGCGGCTTTCCTCGGTAACACCGTTGAGTGCTCCCGAAATCTGCGAAATGGCATTGGTAACGTTATTAGCCGCCATTACCGCCTGGTTGAAATTAACCAAAGCCGCGTTTAGTTTTTGGCTGCTCGTCTTGGCAGAATCAAGCACACGGCGCAACTCTTCCGCTGTAGAAGTAGCTGTAACCAACTGCTCTTTTCCGTCAACAACCAGTTTAACGTTAAATTTTATTTCTTTTGCCATATTTTCAGCGTATAAGTAACTAAGTAATCAATATTTTTTGTATCTTTGTGGCGAAGCATTCAAACTAAGCGTTATGGAAAAGGATTATAAGAACATCAACCGCATGCCAGAAGCCGCAACCAACGATGTAGCGAGTAAGCCCGAAAACAAAATCAGGGCAGAACTTGTTAGCGTCGAAGTCGTAGGCGAGGATACGCCGCACAAGCATTCAAGCAAATATGAGGCTTGGGGCGTAATAGCCTTGTTGTCTCTTGTTGTCTGGGTTATCTGCCTGACGTATTTTGCTTTCAATAACCAATCGGTCAACAGCTTGTTAGCCCTTGGCGGCTCTACCGCATTGTTTTTCCTGTCTATTGGGCAAATGGTGCTTACAAGTTCCGAAGAACTGAATGGCGAAGCTATTTAGCCGTTTCCCACTTTTTCCAACACTTCCTCAAAACGCTTTAACGCATCTTCCTTAGATACTGCCGGGGCTGCTTTCGTATGCTCCGGCTTTTTCTTCTCCCATGGAAAGGGTAGAAGTCCGTGGGGCGTTAGCCCTTTCTTTGCATACGGCTGTATGGTTATTGCCGCAAGCATACGCATACGTTCCCAACTGTCTTGATACTGCGCCGTCCGCTCCTCGCTGTACGCCTTGTATATGTGGCTGAACTCCTCGGGTGTGAGGGCGCAAAAATCATTGTAGGGCAAACCGATGTTGCCAACGGCTATGCCCAGAATGTCGAAGATGCCTAACTTTTTTTTTCGCCCTCCGTGTCGTTGTCCTCGGGTGCCTGGTCTGCCGTGGCGTTCACGGTGTCCGTCCACTTGTTGAAGTCTTCGGGCGTGAGGCTGTCGGCAAAGTCCATAAGCGACATATCGAACTTTACGCCATCGTGCTTACAGGCTGACGCTACACAACAAAACAGATAGGCGCACATATCCGATAGGCTGTTGCCTAACTCCGTCACCTCCTTGCCGGTCTCTTTCTTAAAGCGAAGCATAGCCCCCATAGTCTGCCTACAGGGGTATGCCTTGCCGTTGATCATGATTTCAATCTTTGACATAAATCAACAATTAACTAATAGTTCAACAAATCAAACATTTATATTAAAAAACAATATGGCCTTTGTTTCATGTGGGCGTTACTTGCTCACTGCCTTGCCGGTGGTGTCGGTCTGCGTCGCTGTCGCATCCTTGCCCGGGTAGGTCTCAGGCTCGCCGTCGTTCTCCAAAGACACGCTGTAAGTAGCATCGTCCTGCGCCGGGCTTGTCTCTTCCAATGAAGCGATAACAAAATTACCCTTTACATAAGGTGTCTTGTCACCACCTCGCTTGAATGCCTCAACCTCCACACTTGCGCCCTTGCCCCAAAGCGGTGCAATCTGCTCGTGTCCGTTCTCGGTTTCGTCATAGAAGCGCAAGCCCTCGGCACTGATAGAGATAGACAAACCAGTCACTCCCTTGCCCTTCCAAAGTCCGCTGCTCTTGGCGGCACTCGCTGCAGGCTTGACGGCACGGTCTTTTGTCTCGCTGTTGAAAGTGAGGGTGTGGCTTGTACAATGTCCCACCGCCTTGCCTCCAACCTTAAGCAAAAGGTCACTACCATTGATATATCCAGTATCTGCCATAACTATAAAAATTAAATGGTTCTAAATTACTTAAATTCTGACTTGATAAACAAGCTGCTGCACAAAGGCATCATCCTCGTAGCCCTCTTCACTGTCGGCAAGCGTACAACTGCGCATCTTCACGCCGTCACGTTCTCCGCTTGCGTAGTCGAGTGCCTGGCGCACCGCCTCGGCAAGCTCCACGCCATCGGCATACTTCGCCGTATAGCAAACCACCTCCATAGTCACGGTGTCGGCTCCCGGCGTTCCCTGCTTAGTGGGATTGTGTGCCAATGCCGCACGGCGATATAATATATAAGGTAGTTGGGCGTTGTCTATCACGATGGGGAAAACCTTGTTTGTTTTCCGCTTCACTTCCTCGTTAGATAGAAGAATATCGCGAATAATGCTGCCTGCGCTTAATGATGTCTTTTTCTGTGTCATAGCTGTATGTTATAAAAGTCCCTGCTTTCTTGCCGCCTTTTCCACGTTATTCTGCAAGTTGTTGAAAAGGTTGGTTTCCACGCTGTCGGCGGTCTGCTGCTCCGTCTTGGCGAGAAAAGCGTAACGCTTCATCTTGCCGCGGCTCGCACCACCTCGTAGATACTGCCTTATTTTCTTGCCCGTGAACCTGCTTTTGCCGAAAAACGATGAAATACGCCGCCCTACATGTCTTTGGCGTGTTCCGTCCTCTGCCCACATCAAAACAGGCTTTTCCATATTCTGACGGTTGAGGTGAATGCCCTTGCGCCTACCATGTGGCTTAACGCTTACCATGAAGCCCAGGCCGTAGCGATCGGGGTAGGTACGCACATAGATGCCGCTTGAAAGACTGCGCTTTGTGCCACTGCCAATGCCGCTTTGTCCCAGATTGGAGACTGCCGCCTTTTTCAGGCGGTTGCCCTCCCTGCGCATGGCACTTCGCATAGCCTTGCGTTGGTCTTTCATGTCGAGTGCCTTGTAAACATCGGCAAACGGCTTGTTGATGTCGGTAACGGTTTCTTTCATCGTTCTGGCTGCATATACATTAAGAAAACAGACTATTGCAAAATCTGACTATTCGTTTACTCGCTCACAAACTAAAGTATTCATACCTCTATCAATGTTTGGGATAATGGCAACCACCGTGTAAAGGTAGCCACCTAACTGCTGCACTCTCCAGTTTTCTTTAACCGGGTGTGCGTCCCTCACATTAAATTCGGCTCGATAGTCGGGGAAATGTTCGCCCACTTCCTCGCTACGGTTTCCACTCTGCTTCTTCCTCTCTGCCCATACGGTACGTATAGGCTCGTAGGTTGTCGCTTCCTCGCCGTAGTCGTTTGTTGTCGCCGTAGGCTTCAACAACTGCAAACGATATTTCATTTCTCCTGCTCTCATTCCGCTAATTTCCGATAGGGTTTAATTAAGGCTTGTAGCGAATCAGGCACGGCGTGCATCTGCACGTTACTCACACTTTCACGCTGATTGTACCAATGTGCGCCCAACATCATTATAGCGTGTTTTATGGGAGTAGGTACATCATGTCCGTTACCCATCTGCGCCAATTCCTCTTGGGTTCTATTGGTTGCCGTGATAACTGCGCTTTCTGCTGTATCTAATAGATGCTCCAGATACTCGTCATCATCGGCGAAATCATCAGCCCTTACGTGCTTCTTGAAAAGTGCCAAACTCACTACTGCCATAACGTTATATCTTTATAAATTGTGATTACTTACTTAACCCTTGCTGCCTGCTGCCGCTGCTGGGTCCTTAGACAACATGGCAAACGCCTCCTCACGCAATGTGGTAATAGCGTAGTCGGCATTGAGCACGAAGTCGATAGAGTTCTTACGTGCGAGTGTATAAGGGTCGATGATGATTGACATTTCACCAAACAAGCCCTGTGGGGCATACTTGAATGAACCGAACAATACCGAACCCTCAGCCACGTATGAGTTACAGAATACCGGTACACCCGAAATCTTGCCGTTCTCATCAACGATAGCCTGGTTTGCACCGCTCCACTTTGGCGTACCCTCCAAAAGTGCCTTTGTGGTCTCTGTCATTACGTAGCAAAGTCCCTCCGGCATGATGTTGGCACCCAAAACAATGCCCTTGAGTGCAAGAAGCTCGGCGAGGGTAGGTGCTTCACCCTTATAAGTCTTCTTGTTAGCTGCCTTGAGGTTGACGAATGGGCCTACAAGATTTGTAGCCTTTTCCACCTTTACGGTGCTGAACATGATTTTGTTCATAAGGGCGGCTGCCGCAACTGGCATATACTGGGTACATACAAGCTGCAAAAGGTCGTCGGTCTCGTTGAGTGCTTCACGTGTGATAGGCACGGCTACGCCGATACGCTCAGGCTTTGCCAAAAGCTTGCTTGCCTCGATTTTGGTATCGCCCAGTTCCACGCCCTCATCATTGATGGTGGCGGCGAATGTCTCGATTACAGGCCACTGATAGTTACCTTTCAGTCCGGTGAGCAATGGTGAACCGATTGCCGAAAGAATGGTCTTTGCGTACAATGGTTCTACGATGTCGCCCATGGTGACCGGTGACGAATTGGTAGAACTGCCTGGGTTGAGATAACCCGAAGTGTTGCCGCCAAAGTCAGAAGCCACGGCACGGCTGATCTTCAACTCAAAACGCTGTCCGGTCTTAACGCACTCACGCATCTGCTTATTTACTTCCTCGATGTCCTCACGGCGCATAACCTCTAACGTAGGGGTAGCCGCCTTGATCTTCATTTCGAGAATGTCCATTTCACGGTAAAGGGCTTTACGCTCTCCCTTTTCCGCATCGGTGAAGTCTTCGCGCTCCTTGTCGTTCTCCAGGCCCTGCGCAATTTCTGCGAGGCGGTTCTTGATTACGTCCATGCGCTCGTAGGCTTCACGAAAATTAAACTTTTCCTTTTTCATCTGTCAATGATTAAAATTAGTAACTAAAAAACATATATAGAAGCCGCCTCTACAGATTGCGGCCAACACTTGCTATGCGCTCACGCACCGCATTGATACGTTCACGCTTCTTGCTCTCGTCTATCTGCTTGGGCTTCGGCTGCTGCTCAAACTTGATGCCTGCCGCTTCCACCTCACGTTTGCTTACGTCGGTCTGCTCATAGGCGGGGTCGGTGGTAATGGTAAAGTCGTAAACGTTGTCAATACGCTTCACGTGGCGCAAAAGAATATCCTCGCCATCGTCGCCTTTCTCGTCCAGACGCTCGTAGCTCACGGCGTTCTCGCTGTCGCCCTCATCGGTGGAATAGATGAATGAGCACCCGGCAATATCACCACGGCTTACCAGTTCCAAAGCCTTGTCGCCGTCAACCGTGTGCGGCATTTCTGCCCAGAACTTCACGCCCACCTTGTCAACCTCGTAGCTTAAAGTACCATTGCCCTTGTTGCTGCGTGCCAAAACCAACTGGCGGTCGTGGAACATCGTAAGTTTGATGTCCTGCTTATCCAGCATCTCGCGTGTCACACACCCAGGTTCCAGTACCTCGTAATAATTGTTCCACCAATCGCATAAAAGACGGCTACGTACACCGAACTTCAGTGCATAGCCCTCAATCGTGCGGCTTTCCGCTCCGTCGGTAGCCTCACGAATGCGAAGCCCCGACACAATAGCTATTGTTCTTTTCTTTTTCATTCTCCGTTGTTTTTATCGTTGTTGTCATTTCCCTTTGCAGCTGTGCCCGATAGCTTTTCACTGCCCAGCGGTGCAAGATTGGTAGAAAGATAAACCGTATCGCCTCCGTCGATGGTAGGTTGGTTTTCCATCCTGCGCCAATCGTTCACGGTGTAAATGCCACTCTCGATCGTCTTTTTCTGATAGTCGGCGAGTGACTGCAAATCCATTGAGTAAATACCCCGGCGGTCAAACAGAAAACGGCGTTTGCAGCACAAAGACCGCGGTATCAGCTTTCGTGTCAGTTCGCATTCTATACGCTTCAATATCGGGTTGAGCGTGTTGGAAAGAAAAGCCACGTTTGCCATTTCGGCACTTTTGTAGTTACTGCTCGTATCATCAAACACGAAAGACGGGTGAACGCCAAAGAAACGGCATATCTCGCGCACCGTAAACTTTCGGCTCTCCAAAAACTGCATATCAGTAGAAGAAAGCGAAATTTGCTTAAAGTCCACCTGTCCCGGCAAACTTACTATACGCTCGCCCCGGCTGAAACGGCTATCCACGCTTTCGGCTGTCTTCTCCAGTTCCTTGTCCTGGTACTCGCCAAACCCCGTAGTAGTCTTGTCGTTGCTGATAATGCCGCGAACACTGCCGCCATTGGTAAACCGGTTCTCCGTCTCCGCATCTCCTGCCGTGGCAATATCCATCGTGCGCCTTGCATGGGTCAGCACGCTTTCGCCCCTGCGCCCGTCTGAGGAATGCAAGTAAAGATGTATGATGTCCTTTTCCTCGAATGTGCCGAACACTCCATTATAGGCATCGGCTATGTAGTAACGGCCGTTCAATGGGTCGTGGGTCACGGTGTGAGGTCGGCAAAGCACTAAGTCGGTCAACTCTCCCAACACATAGCGTGGGTAAATGTAGGCATTTCCCTCAATGAGCATCAGGCGCACCGCCATCGTCCAGAAGTCAAACGCCGACATTTCGGGTTGAGGCTGCACGGTCAGAAGATAATGCAGATCACTTGCCGTGTCTTCCTGATAGCGTCCATCCCTGCACCGCATGTACTGCAAACGTAGGCTCGCCACGCTCTCGCTTAGAAGCGCCACGCACCGATATACCGCCGCAACCGTCATGGCATCGCCGCCCCAGGCCGAAAACACCGCCACGCCGCCACCAGTCCTTACGGTGGTGGGGCGCGCGGTGCCGGCTGTGTCAGCACCTGTTGCCTCACGGCTGAAAAATCGTTTTATGTTGTTCCAAAATGTTGCCATCTGTCGTTTCATACAAAACCGCCAAAGCTACGACACTTTGAATGCTGTCAACTATCTTACTGTTTTCGCTCCGGCGGTGCTCTATCCCTTAAATTATGAGTAAAATATCCGAGGCCCTCACGCCAAACGGCTAATGAGCCGCTACAAAAATACAATCGTATTTTGCAAAATCCAAATGCCGTTGGGCGCATCGTGGCGCACGTTGGCGCAACGTGGTAAAATTATTAGTTTTTTAAGAAAATAGTTTTTGGCTGTTAGGCTAAAAGGCACAAAAAAGCCGCTACACCATTACGATGCAGCGGCTATGTATATGGGTTATGGTAATGTCGGGATCGTGTCCCTATGGCTTGTTGGTCACCGTCTTTATAACGGCATCCTCGGTGAGCCATTCAAGCGGATACATGGCATCAAGCAAACCGTGTATTCTCAACTCATAGTCGGGTGGCAGTTCCTCCAGCAACCATTTTACGTAGTCGCGTGTCTGCCTGATCGCATCACGGAACGTGTCGGCATTATATACCGGCATTCCGTCACGGTCTGTTATCACCAGACTTGTAACTTTCTTAGGCTTCTTGTATCTCATATTCGTGTCCTCCCATATTTTATTCGTCTGCGTCCTCAATCCAACAGTAGTTAAGAAGATACTCCAACGTGCCCTGCACGCTTCGCACCTTGCTCGCACTTACCTTTACGTCCTCCGGCAAACCTGCCATAAGGTCGTTAACGAAATCGTACACCTCGGCGATGTTCTTCTTTAAATCGTCGGCATCTGTATTAATCTGGCTCTGCACTGTAATAGTATCCTTGTGCTTCTTATCTGTAACTATCATATCTTATTCTCCTTTATTCATTAAGTTCATTAAATTGTCTGTATCCATTCCCATCATCACGCCCACGGCCTTTACAAAACGCTGCATAAGGTCGGTTGGGGTCTGTGGCATCATTGCCGCCGTCGGCTTGCCCTGCTGAGGCTTTGCCGTCTCGGTCGGTGTCGGTGGGGTGGTAGGGGCCTTTGGCTTGGTCTGCTGTGGTGCTTGGGTTGTCGCTACAGGCTTGCCGTGGTTCTTTGGTCCCTGTGCTCTGCGAAAAGCCTTGCGGACCTCACTCTGCATGTCCTTGTCTATGGTCGTACAATGCTTGCACATCACTTTGAACGCCTCTGCCGTAATGTAGTACACTACACCCGTCGGGCTTTCGTAGCCCTTTCCAAAGCCTCTGTTTACCGTTCTGCCGCATCTGAAAATGACGCTACCTGGGCGCACGAAATATTTTTTCATACGCTGGATGCTCTCACAAACATAGCGGTGTTCACGCCCTTGCAGCTTTGCGAGTGTTAGCGACGAAACCACACGTCTGCCGTTGTAGTCCTCAATGATGATGCCGCCCGTCTGCTCGTTGGCTCCGGCTTGTGGCTCTGCCTGGCTCTTTCTGCTCTTGGCTAGCGACATAGCTGCCACGCGTGCATCTATCGCCGCTTCCTCTCGTTCCTCTCGCTCCAGAAGTTTCTCGTACTCCTCGGCTTCCTTTCTGTCGTGCTCCTCAATGGCTTTCGCCATCTGCTCGGCTCTTATCTTAGCCTCCATTTCGTTGAACGCCTTGATGTAAGCCTCTTTCCACTTCGCTGCCGTCTTTCCGGTAAAACCCATAACAAGAAACATGAAGCCATCACGGGTAATGTAATACATTGGCAACTGCTTTTTGATGTTGCCATTTTGGTAGTCGATTTTAGAAAGCGCAAAATTTCGCTCTCTAAATTCTTCGCTGCAATCCAACGACTTAACGGCTTTCAGAACATCTTTGTGCTGTTTGCTGAAAACCTCCGCTACTCTCAAAGATGTAGTAACGGCGTGCTCGTTTTCTACTGCTACCAAACTTAACTCTTGGACGGTGGGTGCAACCTGCACCACTTCCGTTACCTGCTCTACAGGATTTTGATCTGATACGTTACTTGACATAACATTTATGATTTTGACAAAAACGAAAAAACCGCGCTACGTGTTGTCAAGGCTCATAAATGCGAAACCTCCGGGGCATTTCTGCTACCCGACACGGCGCGGCTATCTCTTTATATAGAAATATCCTATTATACTTACTATGGCATGGATACAAAAATAGCCGCTACGTTACGGTGAACGGCGGCAATATCTGTACCGCATTTATGATTTTTGACATTGCAAAGATACATAAAAAAGTTTAAAGCACCAAAGATTTTCGGTAAAAAGTTACTTACTTATACCAAATTTTTGTATTTTTGCATTCAAATTACAAATTTTAAGTATAATAAGCATGAAGAAGATATTGTTTTTGTTCGCCTTTCTCGTCCTTGGAGTGACGGCAAAGGCCCAGGTTGAAAACTTAGACGAAGTGGAATTATTGGGCACATGGGAATATGTTAGCGGCGATGGCATATTTACCGGACGTTTGCCCATCTACAACAATAGCTACCGCAAACCTGTAGGTTTTACTTTCAACGACAACCAGGCATCCGTAATAAAGTGGGAATACGCTGGCGACAACTACGATTATCAGCAGTATGGCGGTTATTGGGTTAGCCATACTTCCGAAAGATACATATTGCATATACTTTCCAATCAGTCGTATGATTCTGGCGAAACAAAACAAGGCGATGTTACTACCATAAATTTTGTTGTTTCCAAATTTGCTAACGGCGAAATGATACTGCAAACTCTAAGCGGTAACGGTACTTTGTACCTAAAGAAGCAAACCGCTTCGTCCGTTTCCTCTGTCAAGGCTGACGCAAAGGCAAGCGGCAAATCCTACACCCTCGATGGCATGACCGCCACCGCCACGACAAAGGGCATCATCATTCAGAACGGCAAAAAGAAGATACGCAAATAAAACAAACCCCGATAAGTGATTGAACCTATCGGGGTTTGTTTTGTTATATGGTCTGATTTGCAGTAAAAGCCTTTTTCCCAACAATACGATAAGGCTCTGTAAGTAAAGTTTTATCGAAGAAACATATTTGTATCTTGTCGGGCTTACACAAAACCACCTTAGCGTCGGGAAACCTGACGGGCGTTTTTTCAAAGGTATTGGGGTGCGGCCAAACCCTTATCGCCTTATAGTTGAAATCCTCTTTTTCCTTTTTCATATATGCGAGCACAACAGGAAACTTTACTGTCTTAAGATTTCGCTGCTCCTTTATAAGCTTCGCGCATTCTATGAACTCATCAAACTGCCGTATGTCACCCACCAAATCATAAAGCAAAGGTGAATTTTGGTCGTAGGTCGTTTTACAAATGATATACCCTTTACGGCTGTAAACAGTATCGCCCCACCATCTGGCATCCGCTATTCTCGTATCCCAGAAATAATAACCCTCACCCAGCCACGGCTCTTTTGTTCCGCTTTTCAAAATGCCGTTGGCATACCGCTCTGAACAAAAATACGGGCCGTGGTCTTCCACCTCCTCATCGTTCTGCCGGTCTTCGAGTGTCTGGTATATATCCGTGGTCTTCATACTCTCCGAACTATTCAATAACGGTTGTCTGTTCTTTCAGATCCTCCGTAATCCCCATGAGGTTGATTGTAGGCAATACTACAGGCTGCACGTTAGCCTGCAAGGTTATTGTACTTACAAAAGCCCTGACGTATGGAAATACGATGGCAAGACTGTTAGGGTAGAAGTATTCGGGAATATTGGCGATAGTAATACCACCGCCAAACGAAAACGAAGCCACACACGAAACCTTTACAACCTCCGTGTTAGTCTCTGTGCATCCTACCGTGACATCAAAGTCCAATTCATAGCGTGCTTCCTTTGTGTGAAACACTCCTTTGGGACTGAACGATATATTCAACTCGGCATTGTCCGGTATGTTAAAGTCCAAAGATGCCTTAGTGAAACGATAATAATCTAATTTAAAAGCTGCTTTTTCCATGATTGCCTTATGCTGCTAAACAATACTTTGCGTCTGCTGCAATGCCATTTTCCCCTGCGCTGACTGATACGTCATATCTGTGTGTCTCCTCTTTCTCCTTGGAGTTGGAATACGACACGGCTGTACCGAAATTCTCCCTAACGAATTCGGCGTACTCAATGACATCGGGGCCAATCTCATTGAGATATTCTATTTCTCTCCAATCCTTTTCGATTACATCCTTTGGGGTGTTCTCGAAGTAATCTTTGAGGCTTTCAAAAAGATTTCCCATAATTCTTAATTTATTTAATGTTTTGTACTTTTGGACTGCAAAATTAATATTTTTAATTCAAACAGCAATATTTTTTGCCCGTTAGTTACTTACTTATACGAATATTTAACACTAATCGTCCTAAAAAACTCATTCTAAGCGCATTTTGCGGCAAAAACACGTAAACTGGTTGTAAACGGGTTTACGACTGTTACACTATTGTTTCACACCAAAACGCCAAATTATCGGTACGGAAAACGACGATTTCCATACGGCAAACCGCCGATAACCGTACCGATAATCTCACGGCTCACCCAGGGCATCCACTATCAGGCGCACTTGTGCCGGTGTAAAACTGCGGCTGCGCTCTGTGTAACCAATGGCGGCAAGCTGCTCCATAAGCCCGGGGTATAGGTGCATCCATCGGCGGAATTTCTTCCACGCCGATTCGAGCATGATGCAATTACAGTACTTTGCCGCAAGTTCCATGCGGCCGTACTCCCTTATCTTGAAATTATCTTTGTTCTGTTCCATGGGTGCAAAAGTAAGGAAAACAAACGTGAAAATACAATTAATCGCCGCCTACAACAGACGGTAACAGGACACAACGGCACGCATCCGGATTCTTGCCAAAAATGGCTGCTATCTTTGTGGCGGCAATAGTGCCAAACAACCTTTTAAACGCAAAAAGTATGATACGTTACAAGAAGTACAAAAGCAATCAGACGGGCGTAACCAAAAACAAGTGGTACGGCCGTGCCGTTACCGAACTTATGGAGTTTGAGGAATTCGTAAAGCACATGGCAAACCATCACTGCGTGTTCGGTGAGTCCACAATCCGCGGCGTGCTGATCGAGATGCAGATTTGTATGCGTGAGCTGCTGTTGGAAGGCAAGGCGGTACGCCTCGACGACCTCGGCATCTTCCGCATTGGCCTGGAAACCTCCGCGGCTACCACCGCCAAGGAATTTACCGCCGACAACATCAAGGCTGTGCGCCTTAACCTCTATCTCGGCAAACGTTTCCGTGCCGCTGACCTCTACAAAGATGCCAAGTTCCGTGAGGCTGGCAAGTATGATGGTGGCGGCGACGATGGCGGCGAGACTGCCGACACCCACGATGAGGGCGGCAATACCAGTGGTGGCAATACCAGTGGCGACAACACCAGTGGCGGCAATATGTCGGATGGCAGCGGCTCCACCGATGATTCAGACGATGTGGTAAACTTGGTACTGTAGTCGTGTAATGGCTTCCGTAATTAGTGGCGAAATATCGTCAATAATGCCGTTTTTTAGCGTTTTGGCGGCATTTCGCCACTTTTCCGTATAGTTTTACCTCTCGTAGGTGTAAAGTAGCCCTAAAGTCATTAGCATTGTAATCGCCCCATCTATCTTGCGGTATTGTGACACTTTGAGCGGCTTTTTGTTCTCCAGATTGTCGGTATCTATCACGCAATTCTCCAAACAGAAAGCGTTAATAGGGTTGTCGTTAAACTCTATCTTTACCGGGTCGTTCCATGCAAGCATCTCAAAACTTTCGACTGGTAGGTTAAAGTTTCCGTAGGTCTGACTAAATGGGGTTAGCACGTTCCTCGCTCCAACTGACTTTAAGATACTCGTTAGCTCCTGTGCCTTGTAAGCATCGTAGCCAATACGGATAATATTAACCAACTTACTGCGTCGTAATATATCCTCGGTAATCATCGCCGTGTCTATCTTCTGCCCTTTGCAGAAAATAAGATACCCTTTTTCGTTCCAAAGCCTATAAAGCTGCTCGTTGGGATGCCCTTTTAACGCTCCCTCCGGAAAATAGTAATCAGTATGCGTGTAAAACTTCTTATTGCCCGATAGATACACGGTATAAGATACTGCGCTGAAATCATCATGCACCGACAAATCAAACGCCACGGCACAATCTGGGCGGCCCTGCACCTGATCTATACAGAAATTGCCCAATAATTCTTTTGCCTTTTCGTGGGTAAACCACGTTTTTTCGTCGTTTATCGTGAAAATATTAAGCAATTTCGTGCGAAAAGCCAACATATTTTCGGCTGATAACTGGGCGGTCTGATACTCATTTTCGTAGTAGTCCGGTTGCACCGTGATACCCAAATGTGGCTGCACCTTTGCCCACGTCTCTGGGCTGTCCTCTGCATCGTCCACGTCAGGCATGAAGATAGATGCAAACATGGTGTCGCTTTCCGCTTCGCCTCGTAGTACTGCCATCACTCCGTCAAGTTCGTGGGCAAATGGGCCATCTACCACATCGCTTGCCGTGGTGATAATGATTGTTAGCGGCTCACGCCTTGGCCCCATAGAAGTAGTCAATACGTTTTTGAGGTCTGCGCCGTTCTTGCCTGCCGTGTTTCGGGCTTGGGCGTACTCGTCCATTATCACCAATGAGGCAAACAAACCATCTTTGGTTTTGGCGTTGGCTGTCAAACATTGTATGAGGCTATCACGTCCACGGTCTTTGAAAGTAATCTTTTCACGATTAACCCTAAAGTGCTTTTCCTTTGGGTCAATATCAAACATGATGTTTCGTATCTCATCAAAGCATATTTTAGCCTGATCGTAGCTATTTGCGCCCACGTATGCCTGGGCGTTATTATCGCCGAAAAGCATATCATAAACCGCCAAAGCTGCGCACGATGTCGTTTTGCTGAACTTTCTGGGCACGAATAGGTAGGCGGTGCGTATCAGTCTGCGCCCATCGTCTCGGGCAAAGCCGTAGATATTTGCAAACTGGTAGGCTTGCACCGGGGTTAGCTTATAGCGTGTGCGCCCTCGGATGCCACTAAACCGCAAAGCCTCATAGAACTTGAAAAAACGCTTTACTCGCTTTGGCTTCCAATCGTACTTATCAAGCATCTGCAAAAAGCGTCTTACTCCCAATATTTCATACAAGTTGTGTGCGTCTGGGTGGTCTATCACTCCAAACACATAATCGCCGATACGCTTATCTGTTTCAATAAGCGCACGGCGGTAACGGTCGGCGTATGTACTGCGCCCCTGCTGCAACTGCTCCGATACCTCGGCTTTCAGTTGTCGAAATCCTTCTTTTTCTTCCTCTGTCATTCGTCGCCCTCCTGCATCGCTGCCATAAAGTCGTTAAAACTATCGTTGTCGCTCTTTCGTTCCTTGCTCTCGGTGTTCATGCCCAAAGCCCTTAACGCTTTCTGTCCCTGCTGCAACAACTCGATATATAGCTTTTCTTTCGGGTCGATCGTCTTGCGTTCGTTACCCTCTCGGCTGTACTCCACGTTTACGGCCTGGTGTCCGTCTGCCATGATCTCATCGCCCAAAATGTCGGCACGTACCAACAACTTAGCCGTAATATCCACTTGGTATGTAAGTTCGGCGGTATATTTGCCTTGCTTCTTCAACAACTTAACGATATACGCTTTTTTGCTCTTAATCTTGGCGGCTATCTTCTTGTTGTCTTCCTCGGTGGATGGCTCCGGCAAAGTCTGGCTAACTGGCAATGGGTCGGCGGTCTTTGGCTGCGCCTTGTCGCTGTAACCTCGTTTCTTGCCCTTTGTCTTCAAATAGAAGATAATAGCCGTTGTGTCGTTGGCGTTTATCGATTGCATCAACTTGCTTTCAACAAAATCTACCTGCGTCTCGGTGATCTCGTCCACTTTCTCCTTAAACTCTGGGTCGGCGTTGTACCATCGGTAATAAGTACTGCGCCCTATGCCTATCGCCTCGCACGCTGTGGCTATGATGCCGTAGCCCTGCGCCAAAGCCTCCAAAAACTTTTGTTTCTTTTCTTCCATGCTGCGTTATTTTTCAAATGAGCGGATGCCGTCGAAGTAGTCTTTGTAAAACTCAAACAGTCCCTTATCAACTGTTATACTTCCCTGCTCCGTTCTTGGGTTAGTGTTAATGTTTGCGCTTGTCTGTATGCCGAAATAAAAGCCCTCATCGTAGTTGCACCCTGCGTATATCTTGCTGTGGTTCTTGAATACTGCGGCACGTCCTGCCTCTGGGTGTTCCTGATAGAACTTTTGCACCATCTGCCACTCAATCTTATAGCTGCCCGGGAATATCTCGCCCAAATACATATCAAGTTTCTTAATGCGCCCTTGCTCGTACCATTACCGTACCTGCAAAATATCCTCTGCCGCCATGCACCATGTAGATAACAAACAATAGTCTAAGTCGTGCTGATTAAGCACCACTTTCAGGTAACTAAGGCTATCCACGTCCCCGGCGGTGATAAAATTGTAGGTGGTATGGTCTTGCAGCTTAACGTACTGCATTGCCTCCAATAACTTGACCTCGCTAAATGCCCGGCGGTACTCGTAGCGTTGCGATAACTCGGTACACTCCTTTGTACGTCTATGCGCTCGCTTTGCCTGGGCGGTTGTCTCGGCTGTGGTTTCTTCCGGCTCCACCTCATCGGGTGGGGGG
>ENA-OZQK01000023-OZQK01000023.1-human-gut-metagenome-genome-assembly--contig:-NODE-23-length-28510-cov-18.558918_pt1 | contig 28510 bp, 19 predicted proteins | sample MGYA00243777_ERZ653924 | MGnify/ENA primary metagenome ERZ653924 (study PRJEB26926, sample SAMN06164399) | human gut metagenome | biome: ENVO:00009003; feature: ENVO:2100002; material: ENVO:00002003...
ACCACCTTCATCCTGGAGAAGAACGGAGAACGGAAGGAGTTTACGATAGACAACTATCCAGACTCCACCTGGACTTTCATCGACAGCAAGACGGTTCAGACCGAAGAAGGATACGTACCTCCAATACACGACTTCAGTATAGCTGATGCCAAGACGGGAGAAGACATTACCCAGGAAGTGATTCACGATAAAGGCTACACCTTCCTCCTGGTTTCGCCACATCTAGAATTTGCCGACGACAGCAACTTCGGCAATATCGATGAGATTTACGAATATGCCAACGACCATGGCTACCGGTTTCTCTGCCTCACGGCAAGTACGGAGAAAGCCATCAAGCACTGGCAGGACATAACAGGAGCAGAATATCCCTTCTATGTCACAGACGAGACTACGCTGAAGACGGTAATCCGCAGCAACCCAGGTCTTCTTCTGCTGAAGGACGGAACCATCATCCAGAAATGGAGCCACAACGATTTGCCTGACATGGCAGAGATTGGTGACAAGCCACTGGAGAAGACCGAGATAGGCAAGATGCCGGAAGTAAGTGCCGCCAAGAAGATAGCCGGCATCATCTCCTGGTTCATCATTCCGCTGGTACTCCTTACCATTGCCGACCGGCTCTGGGCTTGGGGCGCCTGGATCAGAAAGAAAGAGAATTCGAACAGAATATTATCAACTTTTAAAAAGAAAAGAAAAATGAGAAAGAAAATTGTAGCAGGTAACTGGAAAATGAACATGAACCTGCAGGACGGTGTTGCTCTCGCTAAGGAAATTAACGAGGCATTGGTAGCAGACAAACCAAACTGTGACGTAATCATCTGTACTCCATTCATCCACTTGGCTTCTGTAGCTCAGGTTTTGGATTCAAAGGTAGTAGGTCTCGGTGCTGAGAACTGCGCTGACAAGGCTAAGGGTGCTTTCACAGGTGAGGTTTCAGCTGAGATGGTAAAGAGCACAGGTGCTCAGTATGTTATCCTCGGTCACTCAGAGCGTCGTCAGTACTATGGCGAGACTGCAGAGATCTTGAAGGAGAAGGTAGAGTTGGCTTTGGCTAACGGTTTGAAGGTTATCTTCTGCTGCGGTGAGACTCTCGAGGAGCGTGAGGCTGAGAAGCAGAACGAGGTAGTAAAGGCAGAGTTGGAAGGTTCAGTATTCCACTTGAGCGCTGACGCTTGGAAGAACATCATCCTTGCTTACGAGCCAATCTGGGCTATCGGTACAGGTAAGACTGCTACTTCTGACCAGGCTGAAGAGATGTTGGCATACATCCGCTCTATCGTAGCAGAGAAGTATGGCAACGAGGCTGCTGAGGATACATCAATCCTCTACGGTGGTAGCTGCAAGGCTAGCAACGCACCTGAGCTCTTCGCTAAGCCAAACATCGACGGTGGTTTGATCGGTGGTGCTTCTTTGAAGGCTGCTGACTTCAAGGGTATCATCGACGCTTGGAAGAAGTAATCTCATAAGGATATTACATTTCCCGAAGGGATGCCTTCTTCCTGAAGTGCATCCCTTCATTCTTCATTACACCTTATTATATATAGAAATAACTAAAAATAAGGTGTTGTTTAAAAAACAAGACGACAAACATAAAAGGAATAGTCATGAAACAATTCGTCACATTATTGATTATGATCCTCTGCTCAACATTCACAGCTAATGCGCAGAACTACCTGGACCATCTCAAACAGAAGGAACCGGGAAAGGGTGTTGTAACCGTGAACCAAAGTAAGGCGATTGATGAACTGGTAAACGGCAAACAAGTGATTCCACAAGACGACAAGACTAAGACTACCCCACAGAAAAAAGAAAAAGAGCCTGAAACTCAGCACAAGCAGGGTCCTGATTCCCTGAAGAAGACTGAGCCACAGCATCATGAGGCAACCCGAGAGAATGCCCGCGTGAACAATGCCCAAAAGGCAGAGACCAAAAAAGAAGAAACAGAGACACCTGTAGTGGATATGCGCAAGAAAGTGATGCGCAAGAGCTATAAGGTTACAGGATATAGAGTACAGGCTTTCGCTGGCGGCAATTCGCGTAACGACCGCCTAAAAGCAGAACAGACTGGCAACCAGCTGAAAGTTCATTTCCCAGAACAGCCGGTTTATGTTCATTTCTACTCTCCAAGATGGATTTGCCGAATGGGCAACTTCCGTAGCTTAGCTGAAGCCCAGAAGATGCTCGCCAAGGTTCGCTCCCTGGGATACAGACAGGCATGCCTTGTAAAGGGACAGATTACCGTGCAGTATTAAAAAGTGAAGAGTGAAAAGTGAATAGTGAAGAAACAACGTTCGGCGGCCGAAGGGAAAGCCAATTCAACAGCCTTACTATTCATTAAGTTCAAAGTTCAAAATTCAAAGTTCAAAGTAAATAAGATATGAATCCAGAAACAGAATTTCGCGAGGGATTGGACGAACTCGCAGAACACTATACTGAAGTATTAAAGCTCTTGGGAGAAGACCCTGAACGCGAAGGACTTGTAAAAACACCGATGCGAGTAGCCAAGGCTATGCAGATACTGACTCGTGGCTATACACAGGATGCACACAAGGTATTGACCGATGCCCTCTTTGAAGAGAAATACAACCAGATGGTCATCGTGAAAGATATTGATTTCTTCTCGATGTGCGAGCACCACATGCTTCCTTTCTATGGCAAGGTGCATGTTGCCTATATCCCGAACGGTAAGATTACCGGTTTGAGCAAGATTGCCCGTGTGGTTGATATCTACAGCCACCGTCTCCAGGTACAGGAGCGTCTTACCCAGCAGATTAAAGACTGCATTCAGGAAACATTGAATCCTCAGGGTGTGATGGTAGTGATAGAAGCCAAGCACATGTGCATGCAGATGCGCGGTGTAGAGAAACAGAATTCCATTACCACCACCAGCGACTACAGCGGAGTCTTCAATTCACTGAACACCCGCCAGGAGTTTATGAGTCTGCTGAGAGGAGAAACGAAGAGAATTTAATATATAGTTGATAGTTTACAGTTGATAGTTTATAGAGCATTCTTGCCATCAACTGTAAACTATTAACTTTTAACTATAAACTATAAAAAAATGAAGTTTATATCCTGGAACGTAAATGGTCTGCGCGCTTGCGTGGGCAAGGACTTCGAGAACCAGTTTAAGGAACTCGATGCCGACTTCTTCTGCCTGCAGGAAACAAAGATGCAGGAGGGACAGCTCGACCTTCAGTTTGAGGGCTACGAGAGTTACTGGAACTATGCTGAGAAAAAAGGATACTCCGGTACAGCTATCTATACCAAGCACAAGCCATTAAACGTAAGTTATGGCATGGGCGTAGAGGAACATGATCATGAAGGCAGAATCATCACGCTGGAATATGACCAGTTCTATCTCGTTACCTGCTACACCCCAAATTCGCAGACAGAGCTCAAGCGCCTGGATTATCGCATGACTTGGGAAGACGATTTCCGCAAGTTCCTGAAATCTCTTGACGCCAAGAAACCTGTTATCATCTGCGGTGACCTGAATGTAGCACACGAAGAGATAGATATCAAGAATCCGAAGACCAACCGCCGCAATGCCGGTTTCACCGATGAGGAGCGCGAAAAGATGACCGTTCTTCTGAATGATGGCTTCACCGACAGCTTCCGTTATCTCCATCCTGATGAGGTAACCTATTCGTGGTGGTCATACCGTTTCAAGGCGCGCGAGAAGAATGCCGGTTGGCGTATCGACTACTTCCTTGTCTCCGACCGTATCAAGGAACAGATTACAGAAGCTAAAATCCATACTGATATCATGGGCAGCGACCATTGTCCGGTAGAAGTAGATTTAACGTTCTAATCCTACCTTTCATCCAACATCAATAAGAATAATCAGAAGAGGGTGAATCATAAGTTTATGATTCACCCTCTTCTTGTTGTTGGTAAATATAGGTCATAAAAAAAGGGGATGCACCTTCCTCACGGAAGCCATCCCCATATTGGTCATATCAACATAAAATTTTAATTTATATAAGAGAGATTTTCTTTTAATTCAATGAAGTAACAAAACTACATAGTTGCTTATTTCTGATTACATGAACTGCTTCAACTCAGAGAGATTTCTCTTCTCAGAAGTACCGTCCTTGTAAGTTACCATGAAGTAGTTGTGAACAGACTTGCCATTCTTGAACTGAACGACAGCTACACCGCCTTCACGGAGCTGGAGTGTGAAGTAGCCTTCGCGCTTGCCATTAACATACTTGCCATGCCACTTCTCCTTACCATTCTTATAATAGGTAGTAACCTCACCATTAAAGATAGTATTGCGATCGTTGCCGAGGTCGATAAAACTATAACCACCTTCAGCACGGAGATTACCGTTCATATAGAAGTCCTGGAAAACGTCCTTCTTGTTAAGTCCTGAACCAGTAGTCATCAGCAGTCTGTAATAACTAGCCTGATCTGCGCTGGTTACATTACTCATATTTTCTGCATAGAAAATAGTGTCAGCTACAACTGTTGCATTCTCTACGTGCTTACGACCGAAAGCTGCTATGGTCATCAAAGCCATCAATGAGAATAATATCATTCGTTTCATATCGTTTATTTTTAGGATGTTATTGTAATTGTCTTTGTTTCTTTTTCTGGTGCAAAGATACAACGATTTCCGAAAAGTTCATAATTCCTTAACGCTATTTTATCTTATTTTTTGGTCAAGTTATACTTTTCGCTTTAGAACGCACCCAATCTTACAATTTGCAATTTCACAGCCTAAAATTTCGCATATTGCACGAACGCCTACCTCACAAAACGCTATTTTCATGGGGTCAAGTTTACAAAATGTAACTGAATTGATATACATCAAGAAGATGGAAGCACAAGTTTTTTGGCATTTTGAGAAACTTTTTCAGGATATTTCTCGCCTATCTTCTTTTATTTTTGTATTTTTGCACGAAAATATATAATATAAGGTACGCGCATGAGAAAAATTCTTTATTTCATGATCGCCCTCACCGTCCTCAGCTTTGCATCATGCAAGGATACTGAAGGCTCTATCGGCGACCCTATCATATCCCACGGACAAGACCGTGACACAGATATCATTACAGGCGATGATTATGTCTATCATCTGCCTGTCATCTTCCATGTCTTCTACAGTAACACCACGCAATACATCAAATATACCCGCCTCAAGGAGATTCTCTCCAATGTGAACGAACTTTACCAGGGTGATGTATACAACTATCAGATGGATACCGTCCCGAGCGAGAACCTGCATATCCTGTTCGAACTGGCAGAGAAGGATGAAAGCGGCAAGAGACTCAGTACACCGGGTGTAGAATATATCAAGGTTTCAGAATCGGAGTTCGACTGCGAGAGTTTCATGAAGGACAAGAAGTATGTAAAGTACTGCTGGGACCAGAACGACTACATCAATGTGATGGTATATGCCTTCAAGAAGACCGATGAAAACAGCACCACGCTGGGCATCAGTCATCTGCCTTATCAGGTAGGCGGCTATCCACAGATAGACGGTTTGAGCAATGGCAAGAACTACCCGCTGAGCAAACCGGGCAAATTTCCATATTGCGTTTCGCTCAATTCTATCTATGTGGGAAGGGATAAAGAAGGAACCCGGTATACTACAGATAAGAATCATAAGGGATATACCTACAATACAGCCGATCCGAATGCTACGCTGGCTCACGAATTGGGACATTATCTGGGTCTCTTCCACAGTTTCTCAGAAAAGACTGTGAAAGACAAATCAGAGGCTGCCGATGATGATGACGACTCAGACCATTGCGATGATACACCGAGCTACAACCGAATAGCATACGGCAAATGGCTGACAGAATATGTCAGTAAAGCACAAGCCATCAAGAAGGATACCACGCTCAGCATGAAAGAGCTTGCCAAACGCACCAACAGCAAGGATGAGGAATGGCAGTCAGACAATCTGATGGACTACAGCATCTGTTACAGCATGCGATTCACCCCAGAACAGGCAAACCGCATCCGTCAGGTTCTGTATTATTCGCCCCTGATACCGGGTCCGAAGAAGATTCGTCCGAGAACCCGTGCATGGGATGAGATGCCGGAAACAGAAGATGACCTCCCAATCCGATATGCCAAAGAGAAGGCTGTCAGCATCAAGGATATCCGGATACTGAAGGCTGAGAAATAGCGAAATCAGAAAAAAAGAGTATTAAAAGAAACAGAAACAAGAAGAAAATGAAATATACAATCAAGGCTCCACGCCAACTCAATGCAAGTATCAACTTGCCAGCTTCCAAGAGTATCAGCAACCGTGCATTGGTTATCAATGCCATGGCGGGATGCAAGTTGCAGCCCCACAACCTGAGCGATTGCGATGATACAGAAGTCATCATTGCAGCACTGCGCGATATGCCTGATGTCATCAACATCAAGGCTGCCGGTACTGCCATGCGCTTTATGACCGCCTATCTTTCTGCTACACCGGGCGAGCATACCATCACAGGTACAGAGCGCATGCAGAACCGCCCTATTGCTATTCTGGTAGATGCCCTGCGTTACCTCGGAGCTGATATACAGTATGAAAAGAAAGAGGGCTATCCTCCACTCCACATCGTTGGTAAGCCATTGGAAGGTGGACATCTCGAAGTGGTGGGAAACATCAGTTCGCAGTATATCTCGGCGCTGCTGATGATTGGTCCAATTCTGAAAAACGGTCTGGAACTGAAGCTGACGGGCGAGATTGCATCCCGTCCTTACATCGACCTCACACTATGGACGATGCAGAACTTCGGAGCCAGTGCCGAATGGACCGATATAGATACCATTATGGTAAAGCCACAGCCTTACAGCTGCGTAGCCGACTACACCATCGAGAATGACTGGAGCGCTTCTTCTTACTGGTATGAAATGATGGCGCTGAACGGAAACCCTGATTCTGAGGTAAGACTCGAAGGTTTGTTCGACAGTTCCAAGCAGGGCGATTCTGTCGTGAAATACATCTTCAGTCTGTTGGGCGTGAAATCAGAATTTGAGAACCGTGATGTTCTTTCTCCTGTCAAGTTGAAAGTCCAGCGTTGTCTCTTGCCTCGTTTCGACTACGATTTCAGCGGTTCTCCAGACCTTGCACAGACCATCGTTGTAGCCTGCTGTGCCCTGGGCGTAAAGTTTAAGTTCACCGGGCTTGCCAGTCTCAAGATCAAGGAGACCGACCGCATCGAGGCTTTGAAGAAGGAGCTGAAGAAGGTGGGTTACGTGATTTATGACGAGAACGATAACACGCTGATTTGGGATGGCGAGACCTGCGAGCCTAGTTTCGAGCCTATCGACACCTACGAGGACCATCGCATGGCACTTGCCTTCGCCCCTCTTGCCTTCAAGTTCCCTCAGATAGAAATCAACAATCCTGAGGTAGTGAGCAAATCCTATCCTCATTATTGGGAAGACCTCAAAAAGGTGGGATTTGAAATAAGTGAAGAGTGAAAAGTGAAAAGTGAAGAGTGAAGAGTGAAGAGTGAAGAATTCAACAGCCTTTGCTAATCATAAAGTTCAAAGTTCAATATTCAAAGTTCAAAGTAAATGTTGTACCTGATTTTGGCCCTGGTGGCACTAGGATTGATTTCCGCAGTCTTCGGCATCATCTCTCATCGCAAGGGAGAGGATGAAGAGCCTTTGCAGGAAGGAGTTTCGTGCAATACATGCAACGGAGAGAACTCCAAATGCGAACAGGAATGCATGATGGAAGCCGCCACCAAGGAAATAGAATACTACGATGACGAAGAACTCGACCGGTTTGCAGGAAGAGCTGCCGACGACTATACCGATGAGGAGGTAGAGGAATTCTCGGAAGTGCTCTATACGATGCAGCCAGACGAAGTGGCGGGATGGAACCGAAGTCTGATACTGAGAGGCATCAACCTGCCCAACCAGATTAAGGACGAAGTCATCAGTTTTTTAAGTTAAACATGCAATGCGTAACATGCAATGCGCAAAGTTCAAATTTTTAAGTTCAAAGTAAAGACATGGATATACTGCAATATACATTTTTTCAGAACGCGCTGATTGGCGCCCTACTGGCAAGCATTCTGTGTGGCTTTGTAGGCACCTACATCGTCACCCGCCGGCTGGTCTTCATCAGCGGTGGCATTACGCATGCCTCTTTTGGCGGCATCGGTATCGGCGTATTTGCAGGCATCAACCCCATACTCTCTGCCATGGTATTCGCCATTTTGAGTGCCTTTGGCGTGCAATGGGTATCACGGAAGAAAGATGTGCGCAAAGACTCTGCCATCGCCATGTTCTGGACCCTGGGCATGAGCGTGGGCATCATCTGCTGCTTCCTTACTCCTGGATTCATGCCCGACCTGCCCTCTTTTCTCTTCGGAAGTATACTTGCCATCGACAGCACAGACCTCTGGCTTCTGGCAGGTCTTACCCTGTTTGTTGCAATACTGTTCACCTTTCTGCTGCGTCCTATCCAGACCATCGCATTCGACAGCACCTTTGCCAAATCGCAACATCTGCCGGTTACAGCGATAGAATATATGATGATGACGCTCATCGCCATGACCATCGTGGCAACCATCAAGATGGTGGGCATCGTACTTGCCATCAGTCTGCTCACCATACCACAGATGACAGCCAACCTCTTCACCTACAGCTACAAGCGCATGATAGGAGCCAGCATCGTGATAGGCTGCATCGACTGCATTGTGGGCCTCTATGCCAGTTATCTGCTCAATGTGCCATCGGGTGCAACTATCATCTTCGTCAGTATCATCCTGTTTGCAGCAGCAAAGATACTGGCAGCCAGAAAGCACTAAGGCTTTCACACGCTCTGAAAGAAAAATTTTAAAATAAAGAAGAAACTTATGTTGAAGCATTTCCCATTCAGAAACCTCTTGCCAGCTATGGTTGTCCTTGCCTTCGCAATGACCATGGCAGGATGCTCTACGCAGAAAAATACGGCGAAGAGCAGATGGTGGCATGCCTTCAACGCCCGATACAACACCTATTATAATGGTACCGTAGCCTATATAGAAGGCTCGCTCGAAAAGGAAAACGGAAATAAGGACAATTACTCTGAAATGATTCCTTATTATACTGTAGGCAACAAGAACAGCCGCGAACTGGGCAAGTCGAACTACGACCGCGCCATCGAGAAATGCGAGAAAGCCATTCACCAGCATAGCATCAAGCGCCGCCCGGTATGGGATAAGAAACGCCGCAAGACTGCCAAAGACCTGGAATGGCTGCAGCGCCGTGAATATAATCCTTTCCTCTGGAAAGCATGGATGCTGATGGGCCGTTCCCAGTTTTTTGAAGGCGATTTCCAGTCGGCAGCAGCCACTTTCGCCTATATGAGCCGCCTCTACGCCACCCAACCCGGCATTTACGGCAAGGCACGTGCCTGGCTCGCCAAGAGTTATCTCGAATCGGGATGGATATACGATGCCGAAGATGTAATCCGTAATATCGAGCGCGATTCCATCCACTGGCGTGCCCAGAAGGAATGGGACAAGACCTATGCCCTCTACTATCTGAAGACCGGACGCTATCAGGAAGCCGTTCCGTATCTCCGCAAAGCCATCGGCTATGAGATGCGACGCAAGCAGAAAGCCCGCCTCTGGTATCTGATGGGACAGGTAGAAGCACAACAGGGACATACCCAGAATGCCTACCGCGCTTTCAAGCATGTCATCCGCCTCAATCCGCCTTACGAACTGGAGTTCAATGCCCGCATCTCCATGACCGAGGTACTGGCAACCAACAACTCCCGGAAGATGGTGTCCAAATTGAAGCGAATGGCAGCGAGCGACAAGAACCAGGAATATCTCGACCAGGTTTATTATGCCATCGGCAACATACATCTCAATCAGGGCGATACCCTTCAGGCTATTGCTGCATACGAAAAAGGTGCTGCGAAATCAAGCCGCAACGGAGTAGAGAAAGGTGTATTGCTGCTGCATCTGGGCAATGTATACTGGCAATGCCACCGATATGGCGATGCCAAGCGATGCTATGATGCTGCCATCGGACTCCTAGATCAGGACCGCAAAGACTACAAACAGCTCTCCGACCGCTCGAAGGTGCTCGATGAACTGGTGCCTTATACCGACGCCATCCATCTGCAGGACTCCCTGCAATCACTCGCCCGCATGAGCGAAACAGAACGGAACGTCGCCATTGACAAGGTGATAGAAGCCCTGAAAAAGCAGGAAAAGGAAGAAAAGAGAAGACTTGCCGACCAGGGACTGGCAGAACAGCAGGGCAACTCTGACTTCGGAAGAAACAACGGCAATAATAACAGCAGAAACAACAGGAATCAGGGAAACAGCAATGCCTCATCCGGCTTCGGAAACGGAGCCATGGGCAACGGCGGTTTCGGCAACAGCAATACCTGGTATTTCTATTCCCAATCTGCCGTAGCCCAAGGCAAACAGCAGTTTGAACGCCTCTGGGGTAAGAGAAAGAACATAGACAACTGGCAGCGGAGCAACCAGACCGTAGTGGCCGATGCCAAAGGTGTAGAAGAAATGACCGACGGGCAGCGCGATTCGCTCCTCAACGAGGCAGAGAAGAAAGACCTTGAGAAGGAGAAAGAGAAGAACCTGAGTGCAGAAGAAGATCCGCATCAGCGTGCCTACTATCTCGCTCAGATTCCGCTCACCGAAGAGAAGATGGCAGAAAGCAATCAGATTCTGGACGACGGCCTGCTGCATGCCGGCATCATCCTGAAAGATAAGCTTGATGATCTGGACGAAAGCGAACGCATGCTGCAGCGACTGGTAAAGAAGAACGCTGCATACGAACATCTCGATGATGCCTACTATCACCTCTACCTGCTCTACAACATCCGGAAGCAGCCAGCCATCGCCAGCCGCTATCTCGACCTGTTGAAAGCGAATTATCCGGAGAGTCAATGGACCGCCCTGCTCACCTCTCCTTATTATGAGGAAGATGCGAAGATGGGCATTCATCTCGAAGACTCGCTCTATGCTGCTACCTACGATGCCTTCAAGGCTAACCTATATAATAAGGTGGTACACAACAGGACTATCTCTGACAAGCGCTATCCTGAAGGAGCCAACCGTGACAAGTTCCTCTTTATCGGTGGACTCACCCAGCTCCACGAGGGTAATATCCAGGCATGTCTCGATGATATGCAGCAGGTGGTAGAGAAATATCCGAACAGCCGACTCAGCGAGATGGCAGGAATGATTCTCAACGGAGTGAAAGCCGGCAGACAGCTCAAGGGCGGCACATTCGACCTGAGCAATGTATGGTCGCGCCGCAACGCCGTACTCAATGATGATATCAAATCCAAAGCCAAGGTATTCAGCATCGAGCGCAACGAGCCGTTCGTCTTCATGCTCGCCTACGTTCCCGATTCTGTAAACGAGAACCAGTTGCTCTTCGAGATGGCGAAATATAATTTCACCTCCTATCTCGTGCGTAATTTCGACCTCGTCATTGACGAGCAGAATGGTCTGCACCGCATGCAGGTAAAGGGCTTCCGCAATTACGACGAAGCACGCCAGTATGCTAACGACATCTACCAGCATCAGGCCATCACCCAGCTCCTCTCAAAGGGAGCCCGCGGCATCGTTATCAGCGAGCCAAACCTCCTGCTGCTGGGCACCAGTCTGAGCTACGACGACTATACCCTCTTCTATACCCAGCATCTGGCACCGCTGAAAATCAGCAAGGACCCACTGCTTGAAGAACCGGAAGAAATCATCCAGCAGGAAAAGACGGATGATACAGAAGAAAATGAAGAAGAAGAAACCGGAACTGCCGAAAGCGGAACTACCGGTGAAATAGAAACCGGAACTACCGGAACTTTCGATAATGGTACGACCGGAACTTTCAGTAACGGAACTACCGGGACATCCGAAAACGGAACAACCGGAACCCAGGGAACCGATGCGGATATAAAGGAAGAAAAAGCACCAAATACAACTATCGACAACGACGACAGTCTGGATTTGGACAGTGAAGAATATGATTTAGATGGATTTTAGTGGACAGTCAGCTGGAGTATGATGATTTCGTCAGTATGTTTTGAGATAACTGAAGTTTCACAAGTCTTGCCCCACACGCTTTCCAAAAAGTAAAAAGGTAAAAAGGTAAAAGAGCCTAGCGGAATGTTAAGCTAGGGTGCTCTTTTTACCTTTTTACCTTTTTACTTTTTTACCTTTCAATGAGTTCCCAGTATCGATGGGCAAGGTCATGGATGAACTTTCGTCCTCGTTCGGTCCATACAAGATAGGTATGGGTGTAGGCTCTGCCCATCTTCTCCTGTCTGCCATCGCTCTTCGGGTCGAGGAAGGCGCTGTAGCGGGTGCGGCTCTTCGCCAAGCCCATGTGGGCGTAATCGGCATAGAGAAGATACTGACCGCTCTGGTAATACTGGATATGCAGAGCGCAGAGCGAGCGGTTCAGCTCCTGGGCTGTGATACCGAGTTCCTTCGCAATCTGCGTGGTAGTGAAGCACGAAACAGAATCGAGCACGTTATCGCTGTAGAGCGCTTTAGGCAGAAGATTACCCACCTGATTCTCCAACTGGATGATGTTATCACCACTCTTAGCGATGCGAAGCACCTGTTCATCCACAACTCCATTCAGACGGCGGATTTCCGTATCCTGTTCGCCGATAAGCTTCTTCTGCTGTTCAATCTGCAGACGCTGTTTCTTCAGCAGATTCTCCTTCTCCTTGAGCGTAGCACGGAGGATTTCTTCCGCATGTCGGATTGTCTCCTCATCACTCTCGCCCTGCTGTACCGGGATATAACCACCCGTCTTGCGAATCTGTGGCAGCACATCAGCCGTAACCCAGTTCTTGAACTTCACGGCAGTAGAAAGCTTAGAGCCGAGAACCAAAGCATAGAATCCGCTCTCGTTAACGAAGATCATCTTTTGGAGTCGTTTAGATGGGGTTCCATCCTTACGGAGGCTTCCCGATACCTTGACGCTGTGTTTTACAGCGTCAAGTGGGTTAACTAGCTGAGCTACAGCGCATCTTGCTCTTTTATATCCCAGCACATCACAGACATCCTTTGCACAGAACAAAGGTTCTCCGTTTTCATCGGTCAAGGTACGAATCTTACCGAATTCAGGGTTTTCAAATACGACAGCAGCTGCTGCCTTCTTATCCTTTTCTACTTTATTTGTATTAACTGACTTTACCATAATAATTTGTTTTTAAAAATTAATCACTAAAAATTCAACACTCAACATTCAAAAATCAACATTCAACACTCAACATTCAACATTACAAAACGGTAATCCAAATGCTCTCCTCTCTTTCCCTTGCTGCGGTAATGGCATTCATGAGCCGATGCAGCCAGATGCGGGAATTGAAGACGGCACCCTGTAATTTATTTTCACCTACCAGAATGCAGCCCTGCGTATCATCAGGATAATTACCGGCATGGATGCGGATGCCCTCAAAATCAGGAACACCCTGCACCAGCGGAAGCCACTTCTTAAACCTTGGCGATTTCGAGATAACTACAGGATACGAGCCTTCCGGTATCGCCGTATGACCCGGTATTTTGCGGGCTTTCTTACCCGATACCCTACTGTACCGACCATCCTCCTCTTCCGGTTTCAGTTCGATACCCAGGAGGTTTCTCCACGTAGGCTCCAAGGTATCACAGAAGTAATGCTCCTTGTCCAACTTCGCCATATCGAAGCTATGCTCAAAGATACGCTTGTCGCCAATTTTTACCCCCGAACGCCAAGTACGTTTCACATCCTTATCGCTCAGGATATAAAGATGACCTATCGTATAAGTCTTCTTTTTTGCTATTCTTTTTACTACTATTTCCATAATTCAAACTCCATTAAGATTCTAATATTTTTACCTCTTTACCATCCTTGCGGTTACGTAGCTTTTCAAAACTGAATAACTGAATACTGATTACGTCACCCGTTACACCCTTAGGCGGAATCTTCCGGATATAGTTTCGGTTCACCCAATTACGCAACATAGAAGGAGTGCCCTTCTTGTCCATGCCCAACTGCGAGCGGAGATATTCTGCCTGCTGGAAATTAAAGACATCAGGCAACTGCTGCAACAGATTTGCCGGTCCACGCTTGCTCGATTTCTCGTTCGAAAAGTTCGCCCTCTTGATGGCATCACCAAAGAATCGCATCTTGCAGTAGAGGTCGTAACGCTCGCTCCAGCGGATGAACTCATCTATCTCCGGCTCCCATTTGTAACCGTTCGCCACATACAGCACACACGCCTTCAGGTAGGCGATGACGTTGGCACGGAAAGAAAGATTCTCGTAAACCCGGTCCTGAGAGAGACGCGAGAACTCAGCATTCTCATCCTTCAGTTTGAGGGCAAGCTGGAATGCCTCAGGACAGTCAATCAGTCCCCTGGCGTTGTTCAGATTCTCGATATAAGGCTTCAGCCCCTCTCGGTAAGCATCATCGTAATCACCAAAGACAGGCATTTCATCACCGATTTCACGCTCCGGAATGGTACAGAAATTGATGCGGCTTATCGGACCATCTGTCAAAACTTTTGAGAAGTAACGCTGTCCTTTCTGGATGGTGGTAGATGCGTTCCAGTTGAATCGGATGGTTACACGTTCCGTAACACTCTGAGTTCCCACGCGAGTCTGACCGTACTGGTTGTCGCTATCTGAGGCAAGACACATGATACGGAAATGCTGGTTTCCGGTACCCTTCAGAGCATCAAACTGGTCCAGCTCATTGAGCGAAGTGTAAAGAAATCGTCCCTGTGCTTCAGCGGTTCGCATCACGAATGCCGGATTGGTCATATCGGCATCAATCTCCTGGATAACGAGGTTGTCCGGTCGCTTACGCTTGTCCTTGTTGGCACCCTTGCGTATCATCTCCTCCTTCCATTCCTTCTCACGTTTCAGATTCTCGGCATCCCGTTTTCGGATATCCTCCATAATATAGTTAATCGGCTTATTTACAGAAGATTTACCAGCACCCGTACCAGCCAGCAAGCACGTAGACAATGTAGCCTCATGCACTACATTATCAATATATCGGAAGCTCGTCTGCCAGAGATGCGTAGCCAACGGAGGGAAGATAGCATGCGCCACTGCCGGCTTATAAACCTCCGGTGTCCGAGATATCAGCAGTTCCACCAGCTTCGGCAGTTTCTCCGGCATCGCTGGCGGTTCGGGATAATCCTCCTCGCTACTTTGAACTTGTATCATTGAACCTTGAACTGCATGATTTGCGTTAGGGCTATTAGCTGTTAACTGTAAACTATTAACTTGTTGGCTGGCCTGTTTTTCCGCAAGCGCATTCACCCTTATCACATCCCTCGACATCGGCTTGCAGCTATCAGCATATTTCGCATAGAAATCATGTATCAGCTGATGGCAGTCATCCTCCTGATAGTAGCTCGGCATTTTCGTCCTCACCACCTTCATCAGTTCCTCCTCGCTCATCACCCTCGAAGCGCCTGCACTCATGATAGCGAGGAGCGAAGAGTGCCGAGACCCAACGGTATCAATCGCCATCCCCTCAAGCCCAGCCGACTGCACGAACAGATCAAAGGCTATCAGATTCTTCTCACTGGCTTCCCCCAGTTCACCAGTGCCATAATTGCCTCCAGGATTCCCGAAATGAGAATCATCAGCATGATTGCTATTACCAGATTGGGCAGGCTGAACAGCAGTGCCAGCAGGAGCAGCATAATCGCCACGATTGCCCGAAAGTCTATTGTTTTCATTATTTTTACTATTGCTATTAACTGTAAACTGTAAACTATTAACTTTTGCATCTCCCCTTCCATCAACCGTCAGTCCACGGTCCAGAAAAGCCTTTCTGCGAGCCTGTATCTCGCTCTCCGGCAGCACTGCGCACCACATTTTAGACCGGTAGATTTCCGAGTCCTTATCCGTCAGGAAAATCATCCTCTCAGGTGTGATGCAGCTCTCATCATAAGGCACGCCCAGTGCCTCACAATACGCCTTCTGCGTCTCCTCGATGGTCATCCCAACCGGCATTCTAATCCCGATATGCAGCTTCTTCCTGGCGCTATAACAGAGATGCAGCAACGAGCCGTTCCATATCCCCGAAGAGCAGTTCAGCTCGCGCGCCTTCTCGATCGCCTTCTCCACATACTCCTTATCATCCACATCGATAATCGTCTGGAAGAGAAAGCTTTCCGGCATCGCATTCTCCTGTCTGCGCACATTATTCCTGAACATGCCGTAGTGCGGACAGAAGAAAGGCAGCTCGCTCTTCAGCCTCTCCTGCGCCTTCTTCACCGCCTGCGCATCGTTCAAATCCACTCCGTCAATCGGCAATTCACCCCGAATCTGCTGAATCATCTTCTTGATTTCCTCCGACCCGATGACCTTATCATAAGTATCCATGCGATAGGAAAACACTTTCCCCTTATTTCCCTTGCGATAAGGATTAATTGCCACTACATGTACTATCTCCATTTTACCTCCATATTTTTATTAATCGAACACTTCGCTGTTAATCATGATATACCCGCTACCATAACTTACATTGATAGGCAGAATCAGCGAGTTATCAGAAATCTCCTGGACCCCGTTCGCCTCGAAGAGCGAAGCATTCTCGGCATCATTCAGTCTGCTCTTGACGAACCCTATTACCCATTTTGCCGCAATTTTCTCGGCAGCAACATCCCTGTCAACAAGGTCTTTCACCAGTTGTTCATCGCAGAAGTTGATATCCGCATTCACGTTCTCAGCCTCCGCTTCTTCCTTCCCCATTTCCTGGTTCTCGAAGAAGAGGTTATACTTGATTTTCATATTCTTCATCATCACGATGTTCAGATTTTTCAGTTCCCCCTCCGAGTCAGCGATCGTCTCATAGAGTTTCTGTACCGACTTCTTGAAGATGTTCTTCACGTCCATCAGGCAGTAATAGATTTTGCCTCCAATCACCACCACCCTCAGTTTTCCATACTGCGGATGAGTAAAATAAAAAGGTTTCATTGCTTTCATCTTATAAATTCCTTTTAAAACAGTTGGGCGCTCCCACAACGGTTGATGTGCCTATACACAAAAGCCCCCGAAACCCAGACCATATCGGTTCTGAATTCCGGGGGCAAATGTACGGCGATTCTGCGACAAAAAACTAGTACGTACCAGTACTGTCGTACTAGTACTACTTGCAAAAAACGGTCATTTAACCTATATATTTATTGATTTTATCTCCAAATTCACCCATAGAAGGCATTGAGATAGCTTCATTGTAGCGCGTTCTGAGCACAGCAGGGTTCATATCCCATAACTGTGAGAATACTTTCCATAGCTTGGTAATATGCAGTTTGATGGATAACTTATAGGCAAGATAACCCTTCTGGTAGCCAGAAAGATTGACAGGCTGGAAGTTTTCATCCAAAATCCCATACTCATACAAACTCTTCAGAATCTGTTGTGCTTTTTCTCCTTTCAATTCTTTAGGAATATTACGTTTATGAGGTAAGAATAACTTAGTTATGCCAGATGCTTTCTTTTTATTTCCTTTGTCCTCTTCATCAATATCTTCAAAGTCAGTTTCCGTTACTTCGGAATCAGAAAAATCATCTCTCTTATACCTCTCTCTTGCGGCATCATGCGAAGGATTGAAGTTCACTACATTGCCAAGATTCACACCTCCCACATGAATATCGCCATTAAAATTTAGTATGCAACTGACTTTCATGATTCAAAAAGACTTATAAGGTTATCAACACTTGTAGTACCCTCAAATACGCGAACGCCTTTCAGGTTAACTACGATATCAACACTCATACTGATGATTCCCAACACAGCCAGGGCAATCTTCAGTTTTACGATAAGTTTAGTCATATATCTTCACCTTTTAAGATAGACTAAATTTACTTCCTCTTTAAAGATTAGAGGTGGCCCCCGGAAGTTTTCCAGGGTGAATCCTTACTTTTGGAGGCATTGAACTGCAGAGCAGTATGAAGAATGCCCCCTTGATTTCAAGTTGAATTTATCATTTTGATTTGTTTATTAGTTAAGAATTAGTTGCTCACTACTGGTGTCAGACGACATATTCTCTTCTGCCCAGTTACATTTATTTTATTCCTTGCGTAACAAATTTACGCAAATCAATTTTCTTCTTGATCAGGTCTTTAACATCATCTGCTGATTCACCATATATTTTATGGTATCTTTCTTTCATGTCATAGAGTTTATTCAGCCATAGTTCACGTTCCGTAACATGCTTCTGGTAGTTCTCCACCGCCTCGATTTCCTGATGAAGATAGTAACCTATGATATAGCAGAATTTATTAAGTGTATTATGAGATACAGAGGATTTCATAGATCTCAATTTCTTTACGGTAGGATTAGAAATATCAAACTCCAATTCCAACGTTTTAAGAGTACAGATATCATCAAAGAGCATCTGATCAAGAAGTGGTCCCACTCTCTTGATCTTCTTTTCTTTCAAATACTTATCAGAGTATGATTTATCGTATGAATTGCCTCTTGCCATAATATACATTAAATTTGAGTGCTAAATTACTCTTAATTTTCGATATTTGCAAGAGTCGTGAAAATGCTTAATTTTCACAATGTATACGATTTTTTTAATGATTCTCAGAAAAGTATACAAAAAAAGGGAAAAAGTGAGCAATTTACGTTACTCGTCTTTTTCCCCTTGCCTATTCTTCGTCAATTTTCAACCTTTAAGATATTAAATTTATCATTTTCATATTAAAAAGGAAGTTCATCATCATTTTCATCTTCTACAACCTTGTTCTGTTGGCTCATATATGGAAACGGAGAAGGTAAAGGAGGAAATATCGGAGATCTTGGAAGGATATTCCTATTTATGATGGAATTGATTTTTGATGGTATCTCTTCTTCATCGTTATAATTTAGGAATAATGTGTACATACATCCAGCAGTAAAATTAGTACATCCATATAATCTCCAATGAGTAATGCCGTTTTCTCCTTCCTTAACGACCTTCAGATTACCGTTATGACACCAAGGGCATTCAAACATTCCTTGCTCTTTTGCCAGTTCGGTGATGAAACAGGATGGCGATTTTTCATTATACATCACATAGGTTTGTTTCCTTGCTCTTGTGATAGCTACATAGAACAATCTTCTTTCCTCAGCGTATGGAAAGGTCTCAGGGGCACTGAGAACATAACCTAAAATTGGATCATCACTCACTCTTGAAGGGAACCCATTGCCGTCTTGACTGCAAGATACAACAATAACATTGTCTGCTTCCAGACCTTTGGCTGAATGAATGGTGTTATATGGCATAACACGTTTAGAAATATGCACAGAAACAATGTTCCCCTTTTCATTTCTCATCACAAGTTCATTAGGTATGAACTCGGCATCGCTATGATAACGTCCAATGAGCATGACAGATTGCTCTGCTGGAATCTTGGAAACAATCTTTTCCAATACCTCATATTGTGAATCTCCAGTATCATCTGTATGATAAGCGACAGTTTTAATTTCTGTTCTAACAGATTCGTTCACAGGCATAATTTCTTTAGGAACCTGGGCGCTATTTTCCATGATGAACTTGGAAGAAATGTCTATTGCTGGATTTCCAAACCTATATGTTGTTTCGATGGCGCATTTCTCTGAAAAGCCAAAATGCTCCTCAAATCCATTGAATAACGAGAGGTCACTCCCAGAAAATCTGAAAATAGATTGCCAGTCATCGCCAACGCAATATAGTTTAGTGAGATTCTTTTTGTTTCTTAAAGACTGTAAAAGCTCGAATCTATCAACAGATATGTCTTGGAACTCATCAACAAGAATCATGTCATATTCTTTCTTGTATAACCCAGAGTTGCATACATCTGTCGCTTTGAGGATTAAATCCGTATAGTCGATTTGATTATTCTCATACAACATCTTCTCGTACTCGTCAAAAATTGGCTGGAAAATCTCATGAATCATGAATTCAGACCTCTCGATAAACAAAGGATTGTTATTTTCCTTTTTTATAAGGTTCAACACAGATTCAGGATTATGTCTATTAGATTTCATGAGGGTGATAAAGGTCGTAATGAGCTGGAGGATGGAGTCTTCCATTCTCTTATTACGTTTTACCAGCTTTTCAAATTTCTCATCCTCAGTCAATTCTCTCATCGGGATTCCATATTGTTTGAGTTGCTGATTCAATCTCTCGTATATGGTTCCATCATGAAACATGGCGCTTGTGGTTTCAAGAAGTATTGTGTTATACTTCCTATTGATTTCTCTTTTCCACTTAATGCCTTCGTTGTAGAATTTGTTTGCTTCGTAAAAGCCACCTTCCTTACCTTCGCCAAACCACACAGGAACATTGCCATAGGCATCTATTCCAAAGTGTTCAAGAACGACAAAGACTGGCCTTCCATTTTGCTGAAAATAAATAGTAAAGTCTGGTCTGTATTGTTTTTTGGATTCAGTAGCAGTATTTTTAAAATATGGACATTCGTATCTGAATGAAATTCCATTCATAGAGAGGAAGGTGCATATTTTTTTTTCTTCTTCGCTTCTCGTGAAGATGATTCTGCCGTCCATGTCCAGAAAAGGTGCCTGTATTCCATAAAGAGCCCTGTCCGCATAGTAGTCTACTGCCTTAAGATATTCGTGTTCGTTCTTTGTCAATGACTTTTTATCGGTAAGGAACTTGTTGATTGCTTTTTTGAAATCGGCATTGTGATTAACCAGATAGTAGAAGCATTTCAGCATGGTGTTTGTATCACAAACATCAGGCTTCTCTTGTGTCGCTTCCGCTAAGATGTGAAACGCCAGACTGTGGAATGTATAACACCGCAAGCCCTCCGCTGACAAGGCCAGTCTGTCTGTAAGTTCTTTGGCAGCCTTTGTTGTGTAGGTTAATGATAATATTCTTGCTGGCGCAATATGCCTTTTATCAACGAGATACTTGATTTTAGCCACACTTGTTGAAGTCTTGCCACTACCTGCACTACTAATAACAAGACAGTTGTCTTCCAACTTGACTATTGATGCTCTCTGCTGTTTATCCAATGGATATTTGAGTACGGTATCAAAATATTCTTTGTTATTAGCGAGTTCCTCCTGTACAAACTTTTCATTATGCTTTTGAGGAATATCAGAGAAGCCGATGGACAATGCGCGTTTGTACTTTTCCAAGTCAAGATAAGATTCAGGAATCACATTGTTGACATATTTCAAAAACTGATTATTCAAAAAATAGTCCGTATTTTCCTCTATATTCAATTCTTCCATGCATTTTAGAAATTCACTATGTGCAAAATAATGGTCATCAGACATGAATGACGACATCCTTTCCATGAAAGTCTGAATTTCATCGAACCAATAGAGATATTTCTCCATGTATATTTTTCCTCCTGTCCCAAGAAACCATGAATTTCTATGTTTCTTACACTTGACAAAAAGAGCCTCATATTCCGTAAACGTTGCATGATTTTGCGGATTATAAAATGCCGTATCATGGCAATTCCGAATAAAATAATCTATGCACTCGTAGATGCCACGATAATATTTGCGCTTTAAATTAAAGCGCATAATGAGTATGGTAGTAACTATTACTAAAATTACTACCATACTAACAATTACGTATATGTTTTCAAAGGTTAAGTAAATAACATCTTTCATTATTCCTACCATTGTATATTTTTGTAACATCCATCATTTAGAATGTAAGAAATACTTTGATAAAGTCGAAACAGAAATTTACTGCTTATTCTTATAATTATTTACCTGATTCAATATCTTCTGGAACACCTCATCATTCCACTGTGGTGGATAACCTTCGTGATAGATGAGAGTTGCCAAGTCATAGGCTAGTTTGCCCTTCAAGTTATTGTTGTTGATAAAGTCGGCATATACCGTCATATCATCCACTAACAACTTTACCTTTTTAGCCAACTCGATGCACCGCTCATCTGAGTACTCAAAGCCATGAGTATCACGCACGTTTACCAAAATATCATAAAAAGCCTTTTCCTCAAACGAGATACCCAACTCCTTGAATTTCTGGCTATCCGCCTTCAAATCCTTGAATATCTGAACCAATTGTTCTGTCAAGTCATTTATCTTCTCATCGACAATACCTGTTACAGCATCGATAGTATCAGATGCCACATCATTGGTAAAGGTAAGGTTGTCGCGAGTATTATACTCATCTATCACCTTCTGCAACATGGCATCAAACTTCTCGGCTTGTACCTTATTGGTTTTGCCATACGCTTTTATCGCCTTCTTGATAAGCTTAATAAGCAACTGAAACTTGGTAAACGGTAATTTTACATCTTCCAATTCTTCAACAAACTCATCACCAAAGATGTTCTCCTCCCTATCTTTCTCATCAAACAAGGTCTCCACACCGCTGCTAAAGATGGCTTCCTGCACCATCTTCTCCACATGGCGATTCATCTGTTCTGTATTGTGTATACCCGTAGTCATCTTGGAAACATAAGAAGAAATAGCCATAAAGCATTGTGCCCAACCACTTTCCTCTTCTGTAAGTTCACCAGCCGGATTCAGGATATTGAAGGCAGAACGAAGGCGTTTGACATGCCCCTGGAATTTCTTCATAAAGGATACCGTTCCCTTCTTCTCCACCGTGTTGGCAAGGATATATTCCGCTGCATCCTGCAAGAACTGAAGGCTCGCCCAACCATTGTCTTGAAAGAATACGGTAAAATCCAAGCCCTTAAGCATCTCCTTCAAGATTTGAACCTCGTTGGAGAATATCTCATGTGCCACTTCCAGGTCTTCCTTTGATGTCGGGTCGCCACCATATTTCTTCATGGCCTTTTTCATCTCGTTTCTGATGCCCAGATAGTCGATAACAACGCCAAATTCCTTATCCTTATACTTGCGGTTCACACGACTGATGGTCTGTATCAAAGTATGCTTGCTCAGAGGCTTATCGTTGTAAAGCATGGTAAGACATGGCACGTCGAATCCTGTAATCCACATATCCACGACAATGGCAATATGGAAGTTTGATTTCTCCGACTTGAATTCAGAATCCAGGAACTTTCGATGATCCTTGTCACCCAAAGCATTATACAGTTCCTTTTTATCATCCTTATCTCTAGTACATACCAGATTTACGTATGCCACTTCCTTCAGATTTTCCTTCTCTTCCTTGGTCAAAGACTCTTCATGAAGCGCTTTCTTCTTCTCAAACCAGCTTGGTTCCAGTTCACGCATCGCCTTGTAGAGCTTGAAGGCTATCTTTCGGTCGGCACAAGCCACCATAGCTTTCTGCAAGCGTGTGGTAGTATCAATACGCTTCTTGTAATCCTCGACAATATCCTTGGCTACACGCTTGATGCGGTCTTCGTTGTCAAGAATAGCCATCATACTCGACATAGCCTTCTTGCTTCTGGCAATATCCTCTTCCGTAGCTCCTTCATCGGCACAGGTCTTGTAGTATGCCTCCACCAAATCTGCCTGCTCCTTGTTCAGGAACACACGTGCCAGACGAGGGTTATACTTGATAGGCACAGTGATGCCATCAGCCTCGCTCTGCTGCATGGTATATTGATCTACAATTTCTCCAAACACATGCACGGTTTCGTCGATAGGTGTACCGGTAAAACCTAAGTAGGTGGCGTTGGGCAATGCCTTGCGCAAATAGGTGGCAAAGCCGTATGTTACCTTGGTGCCGACTTTGGTCTTACCCTCTGTGGTAGCCTTAGCCTTGCTTTTATCGCTAGTACCATCATCAATAACGAGTTTGGAACCTAAATTGTTCTGACTGCGATGTGCTTCATCACTCATGCAGATAATGTTGGAACGTTCTGAAAGCAGACCGGTTGTTTCGGCAAACTTCTGTATGGTTGTGATAAAGAATCCTCCTGTTTTGCGGAGACTTAATTCATCTTCCAAATCCCCTCGTGAATCAAAGATCTCAACTGATTCATCGCACAGATATTTCTTGGAATTACAGAACAACTTTCCAGCCTGGGTTTCCAAATCTTCTCTATCTACAATAAGGATAATGGTAGGACTGCCCAGCTGCGATTTGCAGCGCAAAGCCAGCTGACGTGAAAGGAAGAGCATGGTATAAGTTTTGCCGCAACCTGTAGCACCAAAATACGTACCACCCTTACCATCACCACCCACAGAACGAAGATGATTGATGACGTGATTACGCAGCTTTCTTGTGGCAAAGAACTGTGGATAGCGGCAAACGATTTCGGTGGTATCATCCTCATCGGTTGGGTCTGGGAAGTAAACATAGTCTCTCAAAATCTCCAAAATACGCTCAGGACTCAATGCGCCCTTCACCAGAGTTTTCAGGGTATCCAAGCCCTTACCTGCCTGGTCTTCGTTCTCCACCTTCTTCCATTCGTAGAAATATTCAAATGGCGTAAAAGGTGTGCCCAGTTCTGTTTTTGCAGCATCGCTGATAATAGCCAAAGCGCAATATTTCATCAGATTCGGGATGTCGCGCATATAGCGAGTGCAAATCTGGGTATGGGCATCATAAACCGTGGCATCTACCTTGGTAGGATTCTTCAACTCGATGATGCAGACTGGAATACCATTCACAAAGAGCATCACGTCTGGGCGACGGTTCTCACTTCCCTGCTCCATTACAAACTGGTTGACGCAGCGGAAGATATTACGCTGTGGGCACTCGAAATCGATGTACTCCAACTTAAAAGGCGAACCTTCTGCCGGGATAAAATCATAGCCGTCACGATAGAGATAGAATGTGTTCTGGAGAGCATAATATTCATTCTGTCCGCTCACATTTCTGACGTTGGCCACGATGCCATCCATCTCATCTTGCGAGAGATTCTTGGTGCTATATCTGCAAGTCAAGTAATCTCGCAAGTCCTTCTCTATCAATGGGTCGGTAAACTTCCTGCTGATGGTATCACCGTGGGAATATTCCCAGCCCACTTCTTCGAAGAGATCCACCAGGGCTTCCTCGAAGTCGCTTTCATATAGTTTTCCGTTCTTTGCCATAATTCAAATTACATTTCTTGTTATTTGTTGTTGATAACGTGCTGTATCAATGCCGGGCAAACCTCTCGGCTCATGCGGTCGGCTTCTGCAGCTATCTTCTTCGCCTCGTTAGCACAATTGTAGATGTTTACAATGGCTTGCTGGACGGAGAGAGGAGGAAGAGGGATGCGGACTCGCTTCATATCCTCCCATGTAAAGGTTTCCCTAGCACTACCCCATGAATGAAATCTTGCATAACGATCAAGCTCTTTTCTTCTAAACCACATATGCAAATAATCAGGATTCAATATATCCTGATTAGTTTCAAAAACTTCATTAACAGAAGTAACAACGATAGGATAACCAAAATGATTAATTGCCGCACAGAGACATTTTTCATTGCCTGTAGTTTGAACAAAACTAATCTGGTTAGGGCATACGATTTTATATGACCTTAAATTAGACTTATCAACCTTTGCATTAGTATCATTGAACTCTTTAGTAACAGAAACACTTTTTACAATTTTTATTTTGTTATCAGCATTCCTGTCATCAAATCGTATGATATATGGACCAATCTCCACACTCTCATACTTATGCTTCAGCTCTTGAATATAGCTTTGGCATACTTGCATAAGTGGTGCAGCAATCTCCTCATTTTGCTCTTTGATTTCTCGCAAAGCCTTCCAAGCATTCACAACTTTCTGCTGCTCGGCTAGGGAAGGTAATGGGATTTCAACTCTGCACATATCTTCATAACTAAATGCTTCTCTTGCACTACCCCACGAATTAAATCTTGCATATCTATCGAATTCTGGGCGACAGAACAACAAATATAGATAGTCGGGAAGTAACAAGCTCTTATCTTTTATTTTAAAGACAACATACGAGGAAGAAACCAAATAAGTATCCTCCTCATAATTCATGGATAAAGTTATTTTATTTCCATTTCTTGATGTTATCGTGACAAAACAGAACTCCTTTGGCTTAAATAATTTATAAGGCTTTAGGGAGACCCCCTCCATATTAGCCTTAGTAAAAATCATTTTCTTTTCTATACTAATACCACGAACAGAATCTAGAGAAAAATCCCCTTTAGAATTTCTCTCATCACACTGTTCTATATAGTCTCCAAGTTTTACCATATCATTCTCCATCATACCCCAAAACTTTAAAAGCCTCTACTAATGTTGTTTTATTCTTCTCCCATCTGGCATTCAGAGCCTTAAACTCCTTACTCATGTTTTGCAAAGCAGACTGGTAATCCATCTCTGTATCACGGTCGATAAACTCAATATATCTGCTTGGAACAAGGCTAAAGTCTTTTTCGGCTATTTCCTCTTCCGTAGCTGCATAATAAAGCTCAGGCATGGCAAACTTTCCTTCTGTAGTCTGCCAGGTATGATAAATATCGCACACCTTCTGAATCTGTTCTTCCGTCAACTTCACATATTTCTTCTCGTAGATGTTCTGACTCCAAGTACGCAAGTCGATAAACAGCACCTCTCTCTGTCGGTTGCGGAGCATACGGCCGTTACGTGGACCACCCTTCTTGTTGTTATTCAACACCCAAAGAGTAACACTGATATCAGTGGAATAGAACATGTTTCGTGGCAACACGATAATCGCCTCTACCTTATCATTCTCTATCAGCTTCTGACGAATATTTTTGGTATCACTATCATCCAGCGCACCATTGGCAAGCAGGAAGCCAGCAATACCCTTTCTCACATTCAGTTTACTCAAAATATGGAGAATCCAGCCATAGTTAGCATTGCTTACTGGAGGTACATCATAACCACTCCAGCGAGGATCATCCAACAATTCTTCCTCACCACGCCAGCTCTTCTTGTTGAATGGAGGATTTGCCATAATGTAATCCATTTTCCTACCCTTATGCTGGTCGTTCGTAAAAGAACTTGCCGCATGATCTCCCAGATTATAGCTGATTCCACGAACAGCAAGGTTCATCTTGCAAAGACGGTAGGTGGCAGGTTCACTTTCCTGGCCATAAACGCTAACCGCCTTTGTGTTACCACCATGAGCCTCAATCATTTTCATACTCTGCACAAACATACCACCCGAACCGCAAGCTGGATCGTAGATGGTACCATCGTATGGCTCCAAAATAGAAGCAATGAGTTCTACAATACTATGAGGCGTATAAAATTCTCCCTCTTCCTTATCCGCATTGATAGAGAACGCCTGTAAAAAGTATTCATAGACACGACCTATCAAATCGTGCTCAGTAAACTTTTTAGGATCTATCTTGTTTATCTCATCACATACCTCTTTCAAGACACCAGGTTCAAGAGCCGTCTTCGTAAAAATCTGCTGTGGAAGTGCATTCTTTAATGGGCGCACAGGAACGTTATTGGTATCCTTTCCAACCTCAATGTTTTCTAGTTGCTCGATGCAATTATCAAATGCCAACGCCAATTTTGTTGAGTTCAACTCAATAAGTTCATCCCACAGACAATCCTTAGTAAGGAAGAAAACACCATCCTTCTGATAAGAGGAAGGCCTATTCAACTGCATCTGGATAAAATCTTCATCCTTTATTCCCTGATTAGCAATATCTGCTTTGAGGGATTCACGCTGCTGGTTAAATCTATCTCCCAAGAACTTGATGAATACGAGTGTGAGCAGTAAGTCACGCTTATCTGTCATTTGCGCCCTACCACGCAGATGATTTCTACAGTTGAAAAGAATAGTCTCTAATGTTTCCTCCTTCACTTTCTTTTTTGCAACTTTCTTTGCCATATCTTTTGTTTATATATTTTCATGAATGTTGTTATTAGCAAGTGTTTGCCAATAAACATATAATTTTGAACAAATATTCAATAACCTCTATTGGGCATTACAATCCTAATGCTCAAATTTCAGCGTAACTTCCCCATCAGGCATATCTTCAATACTCATCACCCATTCGATATTGCCTATCTCGGGATTTACGTCTATCGAATATTCGCTGCCTTCCTTTTGACCATTAAACTGCACGGCGAAGCGCCAAAGGCCATTTTTCTGGACTCCGGTAAAGGCTATTTGCATCGTAGAAACATTCGATAGAGATATATTGAGTTGCTTAGCTATATCTTCATAGCTAAGTATCCATTTTGGATGATTAGTATCTTGATTGATAAGACATGCTATACCTGTGGTGGTATACGAAACACCCTCAGTATCGGTAATGGCATAGTAAGAACGTGTACTATTAGCTTCTATACAGATGACACGCTCACCTGTATTATAGGTCTCATCCTTGCTACAACTGGCAAGAACAAGCAATAAAACGAAGGCTACCAGAGCCTGTACCCCGAGCCGATAGGGGGGGTAAATCGTTTGATACTCATAGAGTTATATTGTTTTAGAGTTCTACTTTTTCTATATTACTCCTTCAAAAGTACAACAATATTTCGAAACATGCAAGAAAATCGGGGAAAAGTTTTAGAAAAAGTTATCAGGAAGTATTAGGGGAGGCTGGTATCATATATTGGCTCGCATCAGAACTGAAATTCAAAGTCACACTTCTCCACGTTGCGCAACTTCTCCAGTTGCTCAGCTTTATGAGCCATCAGTCTCTTTACCCATTCTGCCAGCTTGGGAGAAGAGCTCTTTATAACTATTGT
>ENA-OZQK01000034-OZQK01000034.1-human-gut-metagenome-genome-assembly--contig:-NODE-34-length-24531-cov-4.496609_pt1 | contig 24531 bp, 16 predicted proteins | sample MGYA00243777_ERZ653924 | MGnify/ENA primary metagenome ERZ653924 (study PRJEB26926, sample SAMN06164399) | human gut metagenome | biome: ENVO:00009003; feature: ENVO:2100002; material: ENVO:00002003...
GGCCATCCACCACGACAAGCAGCATAAATCAAGTCTTCAATCTTCATATCTGAAGTGATGCCGTCTATGTCTAAGTCTTTATTATCAAACAATTCTTTAAGTGAAATTTTTCCGTTAGACTCTCCTGACTCCCATAGACTCATTGGCAACATCTTCATTCGTGAAATCCTACCCGTACCAGAATGATGTATTTTACTTCTGTCTACAACAGTAGACCCTGTAAGAATGAATTGGCCTGGAACCTGACGCCTGTCCACCATAGTACGCACGGCATCCCAAAGCACAGGAGCATCCTGCCATTCATCTATAAGACGAGGAGTTTCACCCATCAACAACAATGATGGTTTTGAGGCAGCAGTTGCAGCGTATTCTTCCTGCATCTCCGTGTCCTGCATCTTAATGACACTTTTGCTCATTTGTTCCGCAGTTGTTGTCTTTCCGCACCACTTAGGCCCCTCTATTAGTACAGCCCCGAAAGCCTCAAGACGCTCTGCCAGTTGAAGGTCTGTAATTCTATGTGAATAACTCATATTGTAACCGTGATTTGATTATGTATGCAAAGTTAGTGATATTCAGTCATGTATGCAAGCAAAAACTGATATTTGTGGATATTTAACACTATGAATTGTGCTGTTTTATTGCTAACTTTTGTGGTAGTTTAGAACTAACTTTTGTGGCAATTCATTTGTATTTTTTGCTGTATTTCGTTTGTAGTTTTTGAGGTACTACATTTAGTGTTTACAAGTAAAAACACTACCTTTTAATAAGGTAGGCTGCACTCGGGAATACAAAATAAAACTTCGTGTTTGTTTTGATATTCCGCTCATTTGCACTACCTTTGCAGCAGTTGAGTACGTGTTTGCTTATCGTTGCTTATTTCCATATTTGCAGCACATTCGCAGCACGCTCACGCAAATGGCTTGTTTAATAACGGTGTGCATCTCGATGAGGTTAAGATGCTGATATTCAATAAATAAAGTCACCTTTCTCCCTATCGAGATAAGACTGGAAATGTGAGGTATTGCTATGATAACCAGTTGTTTAGCCTCCACGACTTCCGGAAGCCGTGGCCAATGAGTTGGTCGGCTCGACAAAGCTCGCCAAAACTAATTGTGGCGATGTGAATAATGATCGCCCTCATAGTGGTTGTTATGTAAAGGACGGGGAATGCAGTGGCTACGGAAAACAGTATGGTGAAGACGGTCAGATAACTTACGAGGGGAAATTCCTTTGTGGAAAGCCGGAGGAAGAGTTTAAGAGATCTCCTGAATATTCCGCTTATCTGAAAAAGGAAGAAGAACGGAAAGCAAAGAAGGCCGCCGAGGCTCTTAAAGCAAAGAAAAAGGCTAAGGATGAAAAAAAACAGCAAGATCGGATGCATCATCATTATCATCATTGTGATAATACTTGCCAGCATTTCATGAGCCTTGAAAGACGATATTTGCTTTGATTCTTCCTTTAGTTCGGACACCGAAATTCAACGGGAGCATATTCTCCATAAAATGCTTCCTTCGTAGAGTAATTTAACCTTGACAGGAGCAATAGTCCTTGTATTTGCTTCTGTCAAGGTTTTGCGACCTAATAGATCTCACCGGCCCAAAGCATCTTAAAGAAGTCACACACGTAGATGAGTTCGATATTCCCGGATTGTCGTGTGAGCCGGTCGGTGGACACCAGAATCAGCCTTGCTTCCGGATGTTCTTCGGAAAAGCGGTTGAGTCCGGTCTTGTGCTTGGTTTGAACATCATCGGTGGATTTTATCTCAATCGCCACTTTGGCGTCACCGAGGATGGCATCTACCTCAATGTCTGAATATGTGTGCCAATATGAAAGATCCTTTTTCTTGTCGTTGTAACCCAAGTATGCGATAAGTTCCTGCATCACAAGATGTTCAAATGCGTGACCATATTCAGGAGTGCCTGCTCTCAGATTATTCCTTCCCATCAGATAATTGACTATTCCTACATCGAAATAGTAAAACTTCGGGGCTTGCGTCAACCTTCTTTTGATCACTTTCCGGTAGGCTGGAATCTCATATCCTATGAGCGTATCATATAGTATTTGGAAGTATGCCTTGACGGTGTTCGCGGCCACGCCACAATCTGACGCGATGTTTTCATAGTTGATGATCTCGCCGTCGCTTATCGCCGCCACCTCCATAAATCTTTCGAATATACCGATGTCTTTGACGGCTGCCTCCTCAAGAATCTCTTCTTTGAGGTACACTTCGACATATCCTTTCAATCGCCTTTCTGCATTGTTTACCATATAATGCCTTGGAATCATTCCGTTTTGTATGGCTCGGGAAAGGTCATAATCCGGAATTTCGGCACTTACAAGAGGAAACAAGGTTTCTGGGATGGCGCGTCCACCAAGTGTGTTCGCTCCTCTCTTTTTCAGTTTTCTGGCACTTGAACCGCTCAGTATGAAATAGAGGCCTTTCTCGACCATCAAACTATGAACCGTGTCCAAAAGATCCGGCACTTTTTGAATCTCATCAACTATCACAAGTGTCTTTTCGGGGTATTTGTCAAGGGCCTCTTTGAATAGTTCCGGTTTGCGTTGAAGGCGCTTTCGCAGATCCGAATCAAGCAAATCAAAATACACCGCATCCTTAAACTTCTCTTTGAGAAGCGTGGATTTCCCTACCTGACGAGCGCCGAAAAGGAACATTCCTTCATCAAGACGGCTATCTATATCAAATATTCTATTATACATAGCATTAATTGTTTTCGTTCTGTAGGGTTGCGGATTTTTTAATAATAACCGCAACTATGTTGCGAATATAATAATAGTATTGCAAAAATCAAGTGGTTGACACCTTTTATGTGCCCCAATCCTGTTTTTGCTATGGTGCAGGTTGCTGGTAAGATGAACCTAAGGACATCATTCCGCGCGGATGGCGTCGGCGGGGTTGGAGCGGGCGGCGTGGAGGGTCTGGAAGAAGATCGAGACGACAGCGATGAGGAGCGAGACGGCTCCGGAGGCGATGAATATCCACGGGCTCAGTCCGATCCGGTACGAGAAGCCTTCTAGCCACTTGTCCATAATTAACCAGGAGAACGGCACGGCGAATATGAACGACACCAGAAGCGGGGCGCAGAACTTTGTCAGGAGCAGGGACAGGACCTCGTTCGTGGTGCTGCCCATGATGCGGCGCACACCGATCTCCTTTTTCCGCTGCCTGATGAAGAACAGCGACATCCCGATGAAGCCGAGAATGGAGATGAGGACGGCGACACCTGTGAATATGCTCACGACCCTCATCGTGTTCTTTTCCTCCGTGAGCGAGGCCTTGACGGTGCTCTCGATGCTCTGCACTTTCCAGTCAATGTCTTCGGTAGAACCGTCAACCTCTTTGACCAGGTCGCACAGTTTCTTCCACGCCAGCGGATCACCGTTTGTCTTGACCATGAAGTTAGGATCCTCGATCTCATCCGTGTCCTTGACCGTGATCATGAACGGCTGATAAGGGTCAAGGATGTTTGTCATGTGGAAATTGGAGAATATCCCGGCGACCTGCATCACTTTGCCATCGCCCCATGTCACCTCTGATTCTCCATCCCCCAGGCTCAGTTTTCCGGCGAGCTCTTCATTGATATATTTCACATCGCCTGAAAGATGGTTGTCCTTGACCAGATTGATGCCCATTATGTCGATGAACTCCTTGTCCCAAGTTGTGAGATAGACCAGAAGATTATTGTTGTCCTTGTCTTTACGGGTGCTCATCGAACGGTAGTTCCCGTCAAGGGATGTACCTGAGAACGAGCCTATTCCTTGGATGAACGGCTGGCTTTTCAGGGCATTTCTCAGGACTTCCGGATTGTCGGAGCTGACACGGTAGATGTTCTCCGTGTTGTAGCCCAGCGGAGCATTTACCAGATGGTTCATCTGGAGCAGGATGGTGAGCGTCGCGGCCATCATCGTCATCGTGATCACGTTCTGGAGGATTATGAATATCCTGCTGAGCACCATCTTGGAATGGTAGCGGAACGAACCCTTGACAACATCGATAGGCTTGTACTTTGACAGCGAGATGGTCGGCATTATTCCTGAGATGATTCCTGTCAGGACAATGAACAGAAGGCTGACCGAGACTGTGGAGAAGTTTATGTCCTTGAGGATGTCTATCTTCCCTTTGAAGAGTACGGCCATCTAGTCCTCAAGCAACAGGGCCAACGCCCCGCCGATGATGAACGAGATGAACGCCATCAATGTGGATTCTCCGATCAGCTCCAAGGATATTCCCAAACCATCACTCCCGAGAAGCCTTCGGGTGGCCATTTCCTTTGCCCTGAAGCCTGTGTTGGCGACCGTAAGGTTTATGTAGTTGGTGACGGCGAACATCAGTATTGCCAGAACAACGGCCAGCAATATTCCTAAAAGGCTCTTGTCGCCGGTCTGAAGGCCCGCGCCAGTATTTTGTGGCGCGAACATCAGGTCGTCAAGCGGGATGATGGCGGCCTTTGTGTTGCCGTAGAAATTGAACATCGGAATGCTCTCAATGCAGTAGGAGGTCAGGTCTTCAATCTTATCTTCGAGGCTCGCCCCTGGTCTCATCATCAGGAATGACAATGTGGAGCCTAACGGCCCGCTGGCCATCAGGTCGTTGCGGAGTCTGTAGCCGAGGACCTGCGGTGCGCGTTCGAAATTGGCGATGACCGCCGTCTCGTTCAGGAACACTGTCTTGTCCAAATCCTTGATGACCCCTGAGACAGTGTAAACAAGCGAGCTGTCGTATGGGTCGCCGTTGTCGTCACTTACTAAGACATAACGTGTCCCTTCGATTTGAAGCGGCTGACCGAGAGCGTTGCCGTCCGGGAACAAGGCTTTGGCAAGAGACTCTGTGACAACGCATTTCTCAGGGCTGTCCAGAGCGGTCTCACGGTCTCCGTCAATCATCTTGAAATCAAAGAATCTGAAGAAATTGGAGTCCGCGAGCATTATGTTGCCGGCGTTGTCCCCCTGGGACTCCTCATAGACTTTGTCCTCGTGCTTGATCTTTCCGTTGTGCATATAGACGCAGCACACATCTTCCACCTCCGGGTACCTGTCCTTGAGCGAGTGGGCGCAGTCCGGCCATGACATGAGTGAGTTCCTGTTCTCTGTGCCCAGCACGTAGATTCTCTCATGGTTCCTGTGCCATTTGTCGATGCTGAACTGCCGGTAGGTGTAGTCCCCGATCAGTATCACAAACATCTGTGACAGCGCAAGCCCCACCACATTGATCACCGCATAGAGCGGATTGTTCTTCAGAAACCTAAAGAAATATTTCATTGCCTCAAATTTTTTACCAACCTATTTTTAAACGCTTACTAATAACGGTTTTCACTAACCTTCACCGAAAGTCGTTTCGACAGGCTCAGCGGCCCTTGTCCGGCATGTTCACCAACCGTGGTTCAACGATCTCACCAACAATCAACAAATTCAACGTGCAATGTGTTGGTCACGATAACTGTCACCAGCTTGTCTTCCAGGAGATCGTTGAGTTTGTCGAAACGACCATCCGCAAAAACCGTCATTTGGCCAATCCATTACCATGCCAAAAGATTCAAGTGATTGTCATTCAGGGATATTCTTATTTTATGAATATGCAAAAGTGTAAAGAATCTTTACAGTAAGTGTAAAGATTCTTTACACTTTCCTCCGGTCGCTTCAAGTCATATAAGGGACTGATCCTGTTGAAGTGACCAACGCTTCGACAAACTCAGCGACCGGAAAGTCAAGTTCAGCGACCAATTGATTGCCTTCCCTTAGAATGGTTTTCCGTGCGTGAAAGCGTCCTTCCGGCGCACCGGCCGTCATATTCATCGGTCTCGTGAGCAAAAGTGACTTTCTGGCGCACGGGAGAGCCTGTCGAGGTCGCCTCGGGAGCGAAGATCGGATTTCCGCGCACGAGGGTTTCGGATTCTGGGGCTTATAAATTAAAGTCTCACAGAGTGTCAGTGTTATGCGCTTTGACCGCAACTTATTCATTTTCTGTTTTGCGGATATGGTAAAAAACTGTAACTTTACGGCCGAAAACAGTTTTGGTTTATGGAGAAATGTATCATCGCGGCGGTTGCCGACAACGGGGCGATCGGGAAGGACAACGATCTGCTCTGGCATATTGCCGAGGATATGAAATATTTCAGACGCACTACCACCGGGAATCCCGTGGTGATGGGTTTCAGGACGTTCCTTTCGATCGGCCGGCCGCTTCCTAAAAGGGTGAATATCGTTATCTCGACACGGTCTTGGGCTGATGTTCCGGAGGGCGTGATTGTGGCCCGGAGCCTTGAGGAGGCATATTCATTGGCGGAGAAGGCGGTTGGAGGTTGTGAGGCGAGTGTTGAGACTTCGGCGAAGAAGGTAAGTGTCGAGGAAGTGAATGCTGCGGACGATGAAAGGAAAATATTCATAATGGGTGGCGGCGAGACTTACCGCAAGGCTCTTCCGACGGCGGACAAACTTTATATAACGCACGTTCACACCGCGATTGAGGATGCGGACACGTTCTTCCCGGTGATCGATCCGGTGATTTGGATGGTGGAATCGGAAACGCCGTCCGCCACGGATCTGGAAACCGGTTACACTTACGAATTCAAAGTTTACAAAAGACGCTTTCAGGTCACTTCGACAGGCTCGGCGATCATTTGATCGGTCACTGAGCCTGTCGAAGCACCGAAGCGTCAATAGCACATAAATAAAACGACAACCCGGCATCCCCCACAGGCCGGGCAAATAAACAAACTTAACGAATATGTCAGACAGAGAAAACTTCGGCAGCCGAGCTGCCGTGATTATGGCCTTCGCCGGCTCCGCCATCGGACTCGGCAACATCTGGAGATTCCCCTATATGGTCGGTGAATATGGAGGCGCGGCCTTCATACTTATCTACATAGTGTGCTCCTTCGTCCTTTCCCTGCCGATCCTGTTCTCGGAATCGGTGATCGGCCGTAAGACCCATCTCAGCACATTCGGCGCGATGAACGCCCTCGCTCCGCATTCCAAATGGAAATGGCTCGGTCTTCTGACGGTCGTCACCCCGCTGATCATCCTTTCCTACTACAGCGTGGTGGGCGGATGGGCCATTGAATATCTCGTCAAATCCGCCACTTTCAGTTTCACGCTTGACAAGGCCGAGGCCGTCACCGGGATGTTCGGCGAGTTCGCCTCTTCGGTCTGGGGACCGATAATCTGTTTGTTTATATTCCTGTCACTGACCGCTTTGATTGTCTTTCTGGGAGTCAAAAAGGGAATTGAGAAGTTCAGCAACATCTCGATTCCGATCCTGTTCGTGCTGATTGTCGCCATCGCCATCTATTCGGTCACACTTCCTGGAGCCGGCGAGGGAGTCAAGTATCTTGTCAAGCCGGATTTCTCAAAACTGACCCCAGGGGCATTTTCGGCGGCGTTGGGACAGAGTTTCTTCTCGTTGTCTCTGGGTGTGGGGACTATGCTGACATATTCATCATACGTCAGTAAGAATGAGAATCTTATAGTTTCAGGTGCAGGCACTGCCGTGTCTGATTTGATTTTCGCTATGCTGGCCGGATTCGCAATTATGCCGGCTGTGTTCGCCGCCGGAATCGCTCCGTCAGCCGGACCGGGACTCGTGTTCGAGACCCTTCCTTACATATTCGCTAAGATGGGTGCCAGCGGGCAGATTGTGAGTTGTCTGGTGGCGATCCTGTTCTTTCTGACCATTCTGGTCGCCGCGCTCACATCGTCCATCTCCATCCTTGAGGTCGGGGTCGCCTATCTGGTTGAGGAAAAGGGCGTTTCGAGGCACAAAGCATCAGTCGTGCTCTTCTTCGCCACGTTCGCTGTCGGGGTGCTCTGCTCACTGTCGTTCGGACCGCTGTCGGATGTGAAGATTCTGGGAGACGGGATATTCAGTTTCTGTGACAAAATGTGCTCCAATTACCTGATGACGCTCGGAGCCTTCCTGTTCTCGGTCTTTGTCGGCTGGAAGATGGACAAGAAAGCCGTCCGTGACGAACTCACGAACGGCGGTTCCATCAAGTTTAACAACAAGTTGTTTCCGGTTGTCTATTTCCTCATCAAGTATGTCGCTCCGGTGACCATCGCGGTGATCTTCATTACCGGGCTTGTCGGGTAGTGTTCTATTTGATCCTGAACCTGTAGATCTGTCCGTCGCGTGGCTGTCTGCTGACGTGCAGGACCATGTAGAGCCATTTGCCCTTGACGTCCACGCCTTCCGGCTCATGATGCAGGTCGTTCAGGTTAACAGTTTTGACCAAAGTCTTTGTGTTCATGTCCACAACGTGCAGTAATCTGTCGTGAGGCGGGTAGCCGTCTCCAAGGTAGGCGTAATGCCCATAGAGAACACTGCCCTGATATATTTTTATGCCAGGTACATAGAATTCATCCAGCGCATCGTCCTGCGTAAGGTGTACCTCACCGTTTTCATCAGAGTCCTTCAAGGTTGGAAGCCTGAATTTCTTTATCAGCTTCCGCATCTCGCCGCTTGACCCATAGGTGTAGATGATCTTGTTCTTTCTGTCTATGAACCAGTCGAACGACCCTGTGTAGCCCTCTCCGGTGTGGAAAAGCTTCTGCACAATCGTGCCCCCGTCCAAAGTGATGTCCGTGACATAGCAGCAGTGGTCTCCCTTGCATCCTGAGATGTAAAGCAACGGGAATTCCGATCCTTTTTCCACTCCGAAGGATGCGTTGTTGCAGTGCGACTTGTTTCCTTCCAACATGAAAGTGGAGACGAACTTGTTCTTTTTCATGTCAATGACGACACACTGCCCCTTGTCGTGAAACACAAACCCGTATTTTCCCCAGATAGCAAACCCTTGTGTAGCTCCCTTGACCTTGACGTTATCCGGAGTCAATTTCCCAAGGTCGCACACAAATTCCGGTGTCAGTTCCGGTCCCTTGTATTCCTGAGCCGAAGCCATCAAACCAAAGAACAGCGCGACCGTCAGCGCCGTGAAGATTTTTTTGAGCATTGTCTTTAATGTTTTTGAATATGGTAAAGTTACGTCTTTCATTTCAGACCGCAAAGAAACAAAAGGCGGAATTGATTATCTTTGCAGCAAAACCGTACAACTATGAATCCAGTCACCGCAAGACTTTTGAGCCAGCAGTTGATTTGTCCTCAGTTCACTAAACCGGAGGAGGTTGTGTCGTGGTTCGGGGCGATGCAGGGGCAGGAGTACCGGATGGTCCGCTGGGCGGTGGCGATGCGGACCAAGAGTCCGTCTCTCAAGGCGTTCGAGAAAGCGTTCAACGAGGGGCGGATTGTCAGGACACATCTGCTTCGCTGCACTTGGCAACTGGTTGCGGGTGAGGATCTTGGCTGGATTCTGTCCGTTTGCCGGACGAAAGCCTTGTCCGGCCTTCGAGGCTGGATGAGCGCCAACAAGATCTCCATCCCGGCGGAAGAGCAGGAGCTGATTTCAGGAATATTCGAGGAAACATTGCTCCGGCAGTGTAGTGCCCGGAAGGCTGATTTTGTCGCCGCGCTCGCCGAAAGGGGAATCACGATGGACGATCACCGCCTGTCCTACCACATCCGTCTGGCGGAGCTTTCCGGACTTCTTTGCAGCGGCGACCTGCACCCGATGAAAAACACCTATTCCCTTGTGCGTGAGAAGATTGGAAATTCTTTGAATATCTCGGGAGAGGATGCCCTGGGAATGCTTGCCCGGAAATATTTCCGAAGCCACTCTCCGGCCACGTTCGAGGACTTCCTCTGGTGGTCCGGCCTGAATGTCAGCGACTGTCAGAAAGCTGTCGAAATCATTGGTGACGAACTCGTTAAGGAAACGTGGAAAGGCCGTGAGTTCTATATTCACGAATCCACCCGCACCAGAGGATTCCGCTCCGGAACGGTTCATCTCATCGCTCCGTATGATGAATATCTCATCGGCTACAAGAGCCGTGACATCGTCCTTCCGCCCGAGCATTCCCGCAAAGCCCACAGCAACAACGGAATATTCCAGCCCGTAATCGCCCTTGACGGCGAGATCGTCGGCAACTGGTCCCCCACCTCCAAGACCTGCTGCTTTGAAATATTCAAGGATGGACTTTCCATCCCGGAAGATGTCCTCACCACTCAGTTTGAAATTTACCAAAGATTCGCAAACCTCACTCGCTGAATTTGTGGTACGCTTCAGTAAGTTCAGAGGTATTCCCCTCCCCGCAATTTTTGTAACGTGAAAAATTCGGGAAGGGGAATACCTCTGAACTCCTCCACTATAACTTGCCTTAGGATTACAGCGAATGCAGAAATCCGAAGGCGTGGCTCCAGTTCTGGAAACCGAGGTCAGAAGCGGAAATCAGGATGTTGAAGTTGCCGGAGTCGTAGAAACGCATCTCAAGATCGTCATCCTCATCGAGTTGGAGAAGGTTGACAGCGTCAGGGAACTCCTCGCGGATCTCCTCGAAGTACGGCCGGCCGAGAATCTTGAAGCCATCGGCATCGTCCTCGCACTCGGCGAAGTCAATGGCCATAGCCGGCTCGGCGAGCTCCTGATCATCATCGTCCACAAGGATGCACGAATTGAAGGTCTCCATATTTATCTGCTTGGCGTACTTGACCTTGACCGCTTTCTTCGGCCAGCGACCGAGCGGAAAATGCTCAGGGGAATCGTAACCGATGAACTCATCGATCGCCGCAAAGAAATAGAGCATCCCCTCGTGCGGCAGCAGCCCCTCCTTGTCGAAAGGCGCGATGTCCTCGCAATCGATCTGACAGATGAAAGTGAGGGGATATTCTCCCTCCGTTCCATCCTCTTCCGTGATCTTCATCATCGGGTACTCCGCCTGAGGTGGCAGATCAGGGTTGCCCCACCATTTGCTGCAGCAGAAAAGGTTGGATTCCGTCTTTCTGGGTTTCAAACTTATTGCCATATTCTTCAATTGAGTAAAATAATTGTCCTCTTTTGGCATTCAAACATAAGATGATTGCTATTATTAGGCGAGGACATTGTATTTCCTATAGTGTTTATGCTTGCTTGCTTATGAGACATCCGCCACGATGGCCGTGACGTTGTCCACGCCTCCGTTCCGTTTCGCGGCGTCGATCAGGGCCGCGCAGCTTTCCTCCGTGGAGCCGGATGCCAACAGCCGTTCGATCGCATCATCCTCCAGCATATCCGAAAGACCGTCAGAGCAGATAAGGATCCTGTCCGACTCCATCAGCCGGTCGGTGATGTCCAGAATGTAAGCATCTGTGTCGCAGCCCGCTCCAATGCAGTTGTACAAGGCCTTGCCGGCCGGAAGCGGAACCATATCCCTTTCGTGAAGTGTCTGGTCTGAGGTCAGTTGCCTCAGCATTCCGTCCCTCAGGCGGTACGTCCGGCTGTCACCGATGTTCACGAGCAGAGTCTTTCCCTGCATCCAGACAATTCCAGTCAACGTGCAGCCCATCGCCTTGCCTTGATGCCGCTCGCAGGCCTTGGCGTTGAGATTGGCGCTTATGCTCTCGATCTTCAGTTTCAATTCAAAGATAGGGTTGTGATGCTCCAGAGATTTGTCCAACAGGTAGGCCCGCAAGGTCTCCAGAGTGAACTGGCTGGCATATTCACCACTCTCGTGGCCACCCATTCCGTCCGAGACAAGTAGGCAGAAGGTCTCATTTTCAGTGACTTCCTTTTCTATATTCAGAGAATTGTCCCTGATCAGGTACATCCCAGCGGATGCCATATCCTCGTTGTTGTCCCTTATGCGTCCGACATCCGAGACGCAGCTGATTCTTAGTTTCATAGGCTATTCAACTGTGAATTTTAATGTGGCTATCTTAAGTTTTTGACCCTTTCGGAGGGTGTACCATTTGTCTTTCTCCAACTTCACTCCGTCTATGGCCGTGCCGTTGGTCGAACCCAGATCGCAGATCTTCCACTCGCCATCCATAAAAGCGATCTTTCCGTGATGCCCGGAGACAAATTTACAACTTCCGAGTTCCGGGAATATCCCTTCGCTCCTGCCGAACCCGCCTTCCTTGACCTGGAGCGTCATATCTTCCCCTTTCAAGGTCAGCAGGGCATCGAATATCTGGTTGAAATCAATTTTTTCCAATGGCTTGGGGGAATCCTGTCGCGCGGCCGTATCCATCGGCTTTGGAGAGTCAGATGGTTTAGAGTTTACGGCTACTTTTGCGCCAAAGAATTCTTCGGCGCTGACCAGCAACTCCCCGCACCGAGGGCAGGAAGTTCCTTTCTTGGGCTGCCGGCACTCCGGGCAGAACATCAGATGCTTCCCGCAGAGATCACAGTAACGGCTGTCGTCATCGATCACACCTTGGCAGAACGGACATTTCATAGCAGATCCTCCTTTGTTATCGTCTTTGGTTTGGAACCCTCGTAAGCGACCTGTCTGTCAGCGCCTTCAGCTACGAGTTCCTTCATTTTTGAATATGCTCGGCCGGCCACCGCTGACTTGACTTTCCCGAACATATTCCTTACATCCCGCCCGTTGCCGAAGTCGAACGCGCGGTTGTCATACATATCTATGAAGCGGTCTTTCAGAATAGTTTCGGCCTCAGGCTCAATGGAATATCCTTCCTTGCGGCAATAAAGACAGAATATGTCCATCAGCTCCTCGGGATTGTAGTCCTCGAATGTGATGGTCTTGGTGAAGCGGGACTTGAGGCCGGAATTGGAATCCAGGAACCGGCCCATCTCCCTCGTGTAGCCGGCGGCGATGCACACGAACCTGCCCTTGCGATCCTCCAGCAGTTTCAGCAGCTCGGTCACGCTCTCGTTGCCGAACTCGTCGTTGTCGCCTTGGATCAATGAATATGCCTCGTCGATGAACAGGATCCCTCCCATCGCCCTGTCGATCGTCTCCCGTGTCTTCGGAGCGGTCTGGCCTTGGTACGGAGCCACCATGTCCGCCCTCGACACCTCGATCACATCCGGTCTCGCGATCACTCCGAGAGAGTACAGGATCCTTCCCATCAGCCTTGCTACAGTGGTCTTGCCGGTTCCTGGATTGCCGAGGAACAGATAGTGGTCAGGAACGATAGCGGTGAAGTCCCTGCCGGAAAGCTCGCTGTCCATCTTCTTCTGCCTCATCTCGTTGAGCATTGAACGGATCTCGTTCTTGACGCTTTCCAATCCGATCAGTGAATCCAGTTCCGCGAGGCACTCCTCCTCGGAAGCCACTTTCGGCTCTTCGAACGGAATGTCCTCCGGAAGGATGGTGAAGAATGTTTCCTTGCCGACCTGGCTGTCAGGAAGCGCGTTGACCCTTGTTCCGATGTTCCCCAGCACGCTGTCGAGCATATTCCTTGCCTCACGGGCATTGCCGAAATCCTTCCCCGACTTTTCCGCCGAGAGCTTCCGGAACGCCTTGAGGGTTTTGTCCAATGTGCCTCCTGCAAAGGAGTAGCCCTGCCCTTCGGCTATCCGGCGGAAGATCTCCGTCAGTTCCTCCGGCGTGTAGTCGTCGATGTTTATCCTGTGCGTGAACCGGCTGGCGAACCCTTCGTTGGCCTTCATCAGGTTCCGCATCTTGTCCTTGTAGCCGGCGCAGACCACCACGAACTTGCCCCGGTCGTTCTCCATCCGGACCATAAGCCGTTCCAGAGCCTTGATCCCCTCGGAATCAGAGCAGTGGCCCGTGTCGTCGAACGGTGCGAGAGCGTAGGCCTCGTCGATGAACAGAACCCCGCCCATAGCCTCGTTCACAGCCTTGTCCATATTCTTGTCCGACTCGTTGGCGTAGGTGCTGACGATGTCCTTGCGGCTCTTCTCGATGACACGGTCTGTGGAGCATATTCCCATAGCCTTGAACAGCTTGCCGAGCACTCTGGCCACGGAGGTCTTGCCCGTGCCTGGGTTTCCGGTCAGGATGATGTTCACGGGACGGATCGAGGCCTTGCCTCCGAACTCCATCCGGCGCTGCTGGAAACGCATCTCCTCCGCAAGATCCCTCAGGGCTTTCTTGACGGACTCCATTCCGACGAAAGAGTCCAGTTCCTTCATCACGCTTTCCACCGAGATCTCCTTCGTGCCGTCCGGCCCGGCGATGTCCTCCCAGGTCAGGACTTTGCCGGAGCTGGCATATTCATCATCACTCAGACCCGCCGTTCTGGTGCAAAGCCGCTCGAAGCAGCGGTCGAAGGTGTTGCGCACCTCGCGGGCGTTGCCGAAGGTGTCGGTGCGGCTCAGGTACATCCGCTCGAAATATTTTCCGACCTTGCCTGAGGCCTCGTCCGTCAGGGACAACCCCTTCTTTTTCACCATATTCAGGAATATCTCGGTGAGTTCCATGCCGTTGTAGTCCTTGAACTCGATCTTCTTCTTGAATCTGGAGTCGAGTCCGGAGTTGGAGCGCAGGAACATCGTCATCTCCTTGGTGTAGCCGGCGATGATGCAGATGAAATCCCCGGCCCTGTTCTCAAGGTACGGCAGCAGGGTGTCGATGGCTTCCTGGCCAACCTTGTCGTCATCCCCCTGCTTCAGGGCATAGGCCTCGTCGATGAACAGGATTCCGCCCATTGCCTTGTTGATGACCTGTTCGGTCTTGAGGGCAGTGTCTCCGACATACTGCGAGACAAGATCCTTGCGTGTCACCTCGACCAGATGGCCGCTCGGGAGTACCTGAAGACTGCCCAGGATGTCGGCGAACAGCCTTGCTATCGTGGTCTTTCCCGTGCCTGGGTTGCCGGTGAAGACGAAATGGCTTTTCAGCTGCACAGGCTTGCCGGGGTTGTCCCTTTTCTGCCTCTTGATGTTGTCGATGATGGAGCGGATCTCCTGCTTGACCTCCGTCAGACCTGTGAAGGCGTTGATCTTGTCCATAATCTGCTCCTCGGTGAGCTCCTCGAACGGTTCCCGCTGGATGTCAGCGGCCTCGATCTCGCTTCCTCCACGGCTGAACATATTGAACGCGCTTTCCTCGGCGATCTTTCCGGCCAGGATTCCGTTCTCCTTTGTACACCCGTCCCTGAACATCTTCTTGAAGACCAGTCCGAGTTTCCTCTCGGCATCGGAGCTGATAGGTGTGCGGAATTTCTCCTTGATCAGAGACACGCACAGAGTCTTGAGGTCGCTGTCCTTGAACGGGGCGATGCTGAAGCGGAACTCAAAGAGAGACAATGCGTTGCTTTCCGCGCTAATGTAGGTGCCGAAGCCGTCTTCAAGGCCGCACAGGATGACCACCGGCATATTCACATCAACCTTCATCCTTGCAAAGAGTTTGTCCAGCTGTGAGGATCCGCCCTTGGCGTTCACCAGATTCTGGCAATTCGTGACCACCAGTGCTCCGGTCTTGATTTTGGCGAGATTCTCGTCCAGTTTGGAATTGAACTCGTTCCAGTCAGCCGCGTCCACGGTCTTAGGCCGGAGGTTCTCCGTGATCTTGTTGTGGTAGAGGATCCCGGCAAGTTTTCCGGCCAGATAGGTCTTGCCGGTGCCGGTCTCTCCGGTGATGATGCAGTCAAGCCCTGGACGGGATTCGCTGCCGGTACGCTTGCGGAACTCGGCGGTCTGCTCGCAGCGCTTGGTGAAATTTGCGAGGGGTTCCTTGACGCAATCCTTCGCGATCATTCCGTCCCCGGTCACAGAGCCTGCCGAAGTGACCGCTCCTGATGAGCCGTCCGCCCTTGACGCTTCGATTGCTTCGACAGGCTCAGCAACCGCAGCGACCGCTGCAACCAGCCTCTCCCCGCACCATTTGCAGTACGAAGCCTCATTTCTGTTCGTCTTTCCGCACTTCTGACACGTTTTCATGAACCTTTTCTGTTATCTTGTTGATTGTGTTACCGATTTTCGGATGATTCTCCGTGATTTTCTCCGTGTCGCTGATCCGAGGAATGACCGCGACAGGGAAGAGCAGCAGGAAGGTCGTCATCGCAGCCAAAACCAAATGCTTCAGCTTGTGCAGCAGGCTTTTAAGGTACTTTGACCGGAAGAACTTCTCGTTGGCGAACAACGAGGAGACAAATTTGTCCTCCGAGGGATTGAACGCATAGTGAAGGGGCTCCAGAATCGTCTGGTCCTCGTCAGGATTCCACATCTTCCTAAGTTCGGACGCTCCCTCGTCACGCGAGAACATCTGTTTGGCGAACCACACGATCGCCGCGGCCACGGCCGCGATGGTCACATAAATGATGTACTTCCCGAGGAACCATTTGCAGAGGAAATACACCGCTACGGTCAGGATGATGAATCTGAATATGTAGGTGAACAGGTTCCTGTCGTAACTCCTGTTGTAGAAGAATAGGTTCAGCAGCAGCGGGAATGCTATTCCTCCTCCCCAGACCCAATAGACTGATTTGCCGACATTGTCCAGGACCGGATAGTCGATCGCGCCTATGACAAGCATAAGCAACATCACAAGACACGGGAAGAGCCACAGAGCCACCGCCGCGATCTTCTCCAGCAGCCCAAGAAGCAGGACAGGTGGAGGTAACTGATGCCATCCTACCGCTGTCGTGGCCTCGTTGTAACGCTTGAAATTCTCGTCATCCTTGTCGTATTTGCCTATGAGTTTCAGGTACTTGACCGTGAACCTCTCATAGGTGAGCCGCTTGCTCAGATCTCTCTTGGGATCTTCCTGCTGCTTGACGGCGAACCAGGCGTCCAGAGCGTAGAAGTCCAGAGCCTCCCGGATCTCATCGTCCTTGATTTTGTTCAGGTCGTCAAGATTGTAAACGGTCTCCCCTGAGGCCGGGAAATAGAAAAACGCCGGCTCGGAAAGACCCTCCGCTGCCTTCATCATAGCGATGTCCTCGTTGTAAGGGCCTGGTTTCCCGATGTTGTCAGCACTGTCGTAGTCCGTGCAGTAGGCGACCCATTTGTCCTGCGCGGAGAACCTGTCCCCCTTGCTGATGAAGAACCTGTGCAGGTAGGAATCCTTGTAGCCGCCTTGGAACGACTTGACCAGCAAGTCCGCCAGCGAGGCCGGACACATCCCTGAATATGGATTGATGTCGGAGTACCAATCCTTGTACATCTTGTCCCTCTCGCTGTCGAAGACGCTGCGGTAGGCGCAGAAGGCGGCGTTGATGAGCAATCCGATCGATTCCCCGTCCATCGCGTAGTTCGGGTCTTTCGGGTCTGTGATCAAGCTGATGTCCGCCGCAGGGTTGATGGTCTGGATGACCAGTCTGTACAGCATCTCGTAGTCCTTGATGCCTTTGCGGACCTGAATCAACCTGTCAGCGTCCTTCTCGGAGAATACCCTGACCATCTCGGCGAACCCGAGCGAGCAGAGGAACTGCTTGTCCTCGTCTGCCACAACCCTATATTCAGAGCAGAATCTCACCACGTCCGTGATGTTGTAGCAGTCCACCTCGGTGAATTTTTCCTCCTTGCCGGTCTTCTTGCCTTGCAGGGTGCGGAAATATTTCCGGTCGTATATTCCCCAGACTATCACGCTCTTGGCGTAGCTGAAGCTGTCTTTCAGGGCGGCGCAGGTTCTTGAATATATTCCGTCAGTCTCCTTTTTCCCAAGGCGCACCTCGCTGTAGAGATAGACAGGGTTGCTTCTGTCGCCCAGACTTGAACCGAAACCGCCGTCGCCGTTGAGGAGTTTGTTGACATTCACGCAGACATTTCCTTTTCGGTTGTAGAACGGCAGCTGCGGGTCAAGAGCGAGGGCGGCGGCATAGAGACCGGCCAACTGGTTCTTCGGGTAGATCCTCTCCACGATGTCGTTCAGCTTCACCTCCATCTCCGGCATGACCCTGCTGATCCAGGAACTGATCTTTCCTTTGTAGAGGTAGGCGGTACCAAGGGTCTGGTCCTCCATCATGAACTGAGCCAGCTCCTTGGTCGTGTGAGCGATCTTGTTCTTGCCCGAATCGAAGACAACGCGCAGAATCTCGGCGTCTTCCACCACGGGAATATTCTCGCCCTCAAGTGTTCTGCGGATTTCCTCGTAACTCCAGCGGTTTTCCGGCTTGCCGATAAGAAGCCCTCGGGTTATTGTCCGCAGAGGCTCCGGCATATCGTCCGGCACTGGCAGCTTGCCTTGGATCTTGAGCTTCACCAACTCCGGCTCCTTCTTTCGGAACTCGCTGTCTCCCATCCACATGGAGAGGACCGACATTCCGAGGGCATAGTAGTCCGAGGCGGCTGTCATTATCGCATAGGTGACATCTCCGATGCGGGTTGTGTTGGCGTAGAGTTCCGGCGCGGCATAGATCACGGTTCTGGACTGAGGTGTGTTGACGCTGCCGTCCTCTCCGAGAATGTCAGCGATCCCGAAATCTGAAAGCACGACCAGACCTGAGGCTTTGTCGGTGTAGAGTATGTTCTCAGGCTTGATGTCCTTGTGCAGCAGCCCGACCCTGTGCAGTTCACTGAGGTTTCTGGCGGTCATCGCAGTGATCTGGAGGATGGCGGCAGCGTCTTTCCTGAGATCGTAGCCCGCCACGGAGCCATCCTTGCACAACGGCATCAGGACGTAGCCTCTGTCGGTGGCATCGATCCTGACCGTCCCGCTTTCAAGAATATCCACGATCGCCGCCTTCCCTTTCAGCCGCTCCAATCTTTTAAGAATATCCTTGCTCACGCCATTGCCCCGGCGGTACAGTTTCAGGGCGAAGTTTCCCTTCGCCGAACTGACCACATAGACCTCGGCCTCGCCTCCGTTGCCGATCAGTCTGTCAACACTGTAACGGTTGCCTCTGAGGGTGATCTCTTCTTTTGCCTGGATCTTGGCCGCATCGTCCGCCGTTCCATTTGCGGCCGCTGTGCCGGTTGTCCCGCAAGTGAAAGTTGCCTTTGCGGTCACGGTTCCTGAATATTCAGAATCAGATTCGGTTCTGCACGCGCTTGTCGCGGTGATGTCCGCTACGGCTGTGCCGCTGTCTGCTATGGTTCCTGCCATAATTCTTTTTATTGTAAGCTGTTATCCTATGCTGACCTTGTCGTTTCTATTTGAAATCCAGTATCTTTTCTTCCTTATATTCATAGACCCATTTCCCGCCGTGCCACGGTTCGCAGCACTCGCTCGGGCAGTTGTGCCAGCATCCGCAGAAGTTGCAGACCCAAGCTTCTCTGCCCTTTGTCAGGATGACCTTCTCCACGGGCAGCTTTCTGGCCGAGAAATAGTTCCGTTGCTCTTGCGGAGTGGAACCCACCGGCGGAAGCATTCCTTCCAGAGCCTTGTTCAGTTCCTCCTGGATTTTTGAATATTCCGCCCGCAGCTCGGCCTTGCTCTTCGGTCGTTGTGCCTGTTGTTGTTTTCCGTCCAGTGGCTGGGTTTGCTTTCCGTCCGGTCCCTGAGCTTGTCGAAGGGCCGGTGCTTCGACAGGCTCAGCAACCGACCCGCTCTGTCGAAGCGTAGTCTTTCCCAACAGTTCCTTGAGCCTCAACACATCCTCCGGCAACTCAACCTCCTTGCTTTCCTGTCCAGTAACCTCCTGCTCCTCAGCCTCAATCCTCGCCAACAACTCCGCCGCCTGTACCGCCAGTTCCGCCGCCTTGACAAACTGTGGATCCTTCAATGCCCTTTCCTGTTCCTTCTTCGCCGCAAGCGTCAACGGCTCATTGCATTTCCGGCAGAATCCACCGGCGTTCCTGGTTCCGCATTTCGGGCAGACGACCCCGCTTCTGCTCATCCCGCACTCCGGACATTCATCCTCTCCGCGAGGAATGTCCGCCCCGCAGAACGTGCACCAATCCACAAGCGAATGCCCGCAGGACGGACACCATTCCCAGCTTTTCCTTACCGGCTGCCCACAGTGTGGACATCCGATGTCATCGGAAGACGCGCGGATTTCATTCACTTGATTCAGAATGCTTTCCTTGTACAGTTCCTTTTGCTTGAGCTGGGATTCCATATTCGTAGATTCTTATGGTTCTATTGTTTCTTTCAGTCAAGAGGCATCGATAAGACTACTTCTTAGTTTTTTGGAAGTTCGATGACAAACCCCGAAATCACCGGATAGTGGTCGGAAATGTATTTGACACCGAATTTCTGCTCATCAACGACGTTGAAACTCCGTGCCTCGGCGTTGCGGTAGAAGATGTGGTCTATCATTTGAAGTCTGGCTCCGTTTCGGCCGAAATCATTGAAAGAAGGGGTTTTGTCCGCCTTTTTCACGGTTTTCCCGGATTCTTTCAAATAGGTGGCCAGCGGCTTGAGAGCCTTGTCCTCGCTGGTGGTGTTGAGGTCACCGGTCATGAACACGACCGCATTGTCCCCGGCGATCTCCTTGATCTTTTCCACCATCAGGGCAGCACTTTCATGCCGTGCCTTCTCACCGGTGTTGTCTAAATGGGTGTTGAAAAAGAATATTATCTGTCCAGACTTCCGGAAGCGTAGTTTGACCCAGTTCGCGCTCCTGACATATTCAGCATCCCATCCCTTTTTCTCCGGAGTCTGATCCTCGTTGAGCCAGAATGTGCCGTAGTCCAGCAGCTCGAACCTGTCGGCAAGGAAGAAGATCGGGTTGAAGCCGAACTCGGAATCCTGGTTGACGGTTCCGGGTTTTCCGTTGCCGTCGATCATAATGTACTTCTTCAACTCGTTCATCAAGAAGGACTTCTGTCCTGGTGCCGCCTCTTGGAGACCGATAATGTCTGGAAGATATTTCCTGATCGCCTTGACGCATCCGGCCTTCCTGCTTTCCCAATTGTACTTTCCGGTGTCCGCCGGGAACTGGATCCGGATGTTGAACGACATCACGCTGGCTTTCTCACTCTTGGCCTCCGCCTTGATTCCGGACAGCGCCAAAACAGTGATGACAGCGGTCACTAACAATAATATTCTTCTCATAAACCAAAAACTTCTTTTGCAAGCGTTAAAAAATATGCAGCCGCGATGGCGTGAATATTTTTGTGTCGCTTAGCGGGTGATTCTTGCCACCCAGCCTCCGCCAGGAGCAAGATGGATTTTCACGATCCCGTCCGCCGGGATCTTCGCGGAAGTTTTCTTATAGTCTCTGGCTGCCCTGTCGGCGTTGATTCCGTCCTGGAAGACGGTCATATTCCCGTCTCCGATGAAGTTCAGGTCAAGGGTAAGGTCGCGCGCATCCCAATTCGTCAGCGCCCCGATGTACCAGATGTCTCCGCTGCGGCGGGCCACGGCGACATATTCACCGATCTCTCCGCAAATCGGAACTGTTTCATCCCAGACGGTAGGGAAGCCTGCGATGAACTCCGTGCACTCCGGTTCGGCCATATAGTTGGACGGCGAGTCGCAGAGCATTGTCAGCGGCGCCTCGAAGACGGCATATTCCGCGAGCTGACGGCAGCGGGTACCCTGGCTCATCGCCTCGGATCCGATAGGGTGGTAGTTCTTCCTTATTGCGTTGCGCATCGCCCCTTGGGTGTAATCCATCGGGCCGGCCACCATCCTGACGAAAGGAATCGTCACATCGTAGGTGACCTCGTCGTAGCCTTCCGGACTCCATTTCAACTGCTCCAGTCCGGCGACTCCCTCGAAATTAAGTACATTCGGGTAAGTCCTCTGGATTCCCGCCGGCTTGTAAACCCCGTGGAAATCAATCAGCAGATGGTTCTCGGCGGCGATCCTCGCCATCCTTTCGCAGAACTTCACGGCCTGCTGGTCGTCCCTGTTGATGAAATCGATCTTGAATCCCTTGAAGCCCATCTTGGCGTAGTGGCTCATCGCCTTCTCCGGGTTCTTCACGATGCTGTTGTAGCTGGCCCAGAGGATGATGCCGACATTCTTGCCGTTGGCGTAGGAGACGAGTTCCTCAAGATTGATGTCCGGGTTGATCAAGAACAGGTTCGCCTTCGCTCTCTGCGCCCAACCCTCGTCCATAATGATGTACTCGATGCCGTGCGCGGCAGCGAAGTCGATGTAGTACTTGTAGGTCTCCGTGTTGATTCCAGCCCGGAAATCGACTCCGTAAAGATTCCAGTCGTTCCACCAGTCCCAGGCCACCTTCCCAGGTTTTACCCAGCTCCAGTCAGTGTTCTCGTCCGCCGGAGTGGCAAGCTGCCAGACCAGATCCATCTCCATCAGCGACTTGGCATCCTGAGCGATCCCGATGACCTTCCACGGGAACTTCTGTCCGGCCTCGACCTTGGCGATGTAGTCGGCGTAGTCCATATCCTGATAGACGTACACTCCGTTAGGTCTCAGCCCGATCGGGTATGGCGCGCGGACGCTTTTCAATTCCTTGCTGCCCTGCCCGTTGAGGAACATTCCAGGATAGCCGGACAAATCTGACTCGGTGATGACGATCTTCACCCCGTCAGCCGCGTCCACCGTCATCGGCAGGAACGCCAGCTTCGCGGGATTCATCCGGGACAAATGAATATGCTCGTAGGTGTTCTCGAACGAGTTGACGAACTGCTGCTTGAATGTCTTTCCGTCATCACTCTTGACGTAAGGCACCCACGCCGTCCAGTCCTCGGCAAAGTTGAATTCCGTAAGCTCGTCAGTCACAGTGAACTCCCCGGACTTCACCGTCGAGATGAACCTGTATGCCACCCCGTTGTCGAACGCCCTGAACTCCACATTGTACCCCTTGAACTCCAGCGTCAGGAAATTGTAAACGTCATCCACGGTCGCCTTCTTGTAGTTCATCGCCGGAATACCCTTCACATCGTGGCTCCCTTTCCTGCTCCTGCGAACCTTGTCCGCTCCTCCGAAGACCGTCCCGTCCTCAAATGTCATCGAGATCTCAGATGGTGTCAGGAGCGCAATCCCATCGCGGCTTATTGAATATCTAAGGCCGTCCCCCGTTGAGATCTCCGTGACAATCCTCCCGTCCGGAGAAGAAAGCGACCAATTATTCCGCGCCCCGAAGGCCACCAAAGGCAAGCCGATGAGCATCGCCGCCGTCAAAAGAAGTTGTTTCAGTGTCATATTACCCATAGTAATGAAGCTGATTTCAATAAAAATCAAAAATAGTCATTTTGCCGAATTTTACCAAAACGGGACAGGTTATGTATTGCCCAGAACTGTCTATCGTAGGAATATTTTTACATTATACCTTTGCGATAACCGTCTGAAATCAGCACTTGTCGCAAGGCAATAAAATTTATTCTTGTGCGGTAACTCTATTTTTTTTACCTTTGTCGCAAAGCGATAATGAATATGGCAAATGAGATCATAGGAAGGGAAGAGGAGATCAAACTGCTCGAAGAATGCTATCAATCAGGTAAGGCTGAATTGGTTGCGGTGTATGGCAGAAGACGGGTCGGGAAAACCTATCTGGTAAAAAACCTGTTTCAGGATAGGTTTGACTTCTTTGTCACGGGGCAATACGAGGGGAAACTTCGGGACGAACTGTATTTGTGGAACAGGAAACTCGTGGAGTGCTCCGGAAACTTCTACCCTATGCCGCGCGATTGGAATGAGGCTTTTGAGCAGCTGAAGCACTATCTCGGCACGATCGCGAAAAAGAGAGTCGTGATATTCATGGATGAGATGCCGTGGCTGGACACTCCTAAGTCGAAGTTTGTCAGTGCTTTTGAATATTTCTGGAATGATTGGGCCTCTTCGCGGAGCGAACTTATGGTGATCATCTGCGGTTCGGCCACAACGTGGATGAATGACAATGTCATCTCTCAGAAAGGCGGGTTGCACAATCGGGTCACACGGAAGATAAAGTTGTCTCAGTTCAATCTTCACGAGACTTCTCTTTTCCTGGCCAGGAAAGGCATCAAATGGACAAACCACCAGATCGCGGAGTGCTATATGGTTCTTGGCGGCACCCCGTACTATCTCGATCTGCTCCGCAAAGGCTATAGTCTGCCTCAGAATGTCGATTTCCTGTTCTTTCGGAACAACGCCGAGCTTGACGGTGAATATGATGTTTTGCAGAAATCCTTGTTCAAGGACTCGCAGACCTACAGGCGTGTGATCGAGCTTCTTGCCAAGCGCTCCAAAGGCATGACCAGAAAGGAGATGTGCGAAGAACTGAAGTTTTCCGATGGCGGAGCGTTCACTACCATTCTTGAAAACTTGAGGAATTGCGATTTCATACGGTCATATTCAGCGTTCGGGAAGAAGGACAGGGACACGATGTATCAGCTTGGGGATATGTTCATTCTGTTCTATCTCAAGTTCGTCAAGAATGGTGGCGGAAAGTACGAGGCCTTCTGGTCGAACTCTATTGACGATCCGGCGAGACGGGCTTGGTCAGGATATGCTTTTGAACAGCTCTGCCTCAGTCATATTCCTCAAATCAAGGAAGCCTTGGGCATCCGTGGCATCCTTAGCAATGTCTGCTCCTGGTACAAGAAAGGGGACAGTGAAAAGGGAATAAAAGGGCATCAGATCGACATCCTTATAGAACGCCGGGACCAGGTGATAAATGTCTGCGAGGCAAAATTTTCCAACAGGCCTTACGTCGTGACCGGAAAATATCTTCAAGAGGTGTTTGAACGGATGGAGGATTTCCGCGATACGGTGAAAACCAACGCCGCCTTGCATCTCACGATGATCGCGTCAGACGGACTTGCGACCAATGAATATTCAAGTGAAGTCCAGAGTGTTGTGACGCTTGATGATCTATTTAAGAATTGATGTTTCTTGTGTTTTGTGCACTTTGGAATGATGATAATTGAAGTTTTGTGCACTTTAGAAGCTGTTTTGAATTGTTTGTTTGAAGGTTTGAGAGTGAAAAACTTCAGT
>ENA-OZQK01000038-OZQK01000038.1-human-gut-metagenome-genome-assembly--contig:-NODE-38-length-23259-cov-5.416221_pt1 | contig 23259 bp, 18 predicted proteins | sample MGYA00243777_ERZ653924 | MGnify/ENA primary metagenome ERZ653924 (study PRJEB26926, sample SAMN06164399) | human gut metagenome | biome: ENVO:00009003; feature: ENVO:2100002; material: ENVO:00002003...
ATATTTATAGTCTTTATAAATAATGAAACTAATTTATATGGAGGGTTTAACAATGGGTAGAGTATATAACTTCAGCGCAGGTCCTGCTGTACTCCCTGAAGAAGTGCTTAAGGAAGCTGCCGATGAAATGCTCGATTATAAGGGCACAGGTATGAGCGTAATGGAGATGAGCCACCGTTCCAAGGCGTTCGATGACATCATCAAGGAAGCTGAAAAGGACATCAGAGATCTTATGGGTATCCCTGATAACTACAAGGTGCTGTTCCTTCAGGGCGGTGCTTCTCAGCAGTTTGCAGCCGTTCCTATGAACCTTATGAAGAACAAGAAAGCGGCTTACATAATCACAGGTCAGTGGGCTAAGAAAGCTTATCAGGAGGCTCAGAAATACGGCGAGGCTGTTGCTGTGGCTTCTTCTGCTGACAAGACTTTCTCTTATATCCCTGATTGTTCAGATCTGGATATCCCAGAGGACGCTGACTATGTTTATATCTGCGAAAACAATACTATCTATGGTACAAAGTACAAGACTCTGCCTAACACAAAGGGTCACACACTTGTTGCAGACGTTTCTTCCTGCTTCCTGTCTGAGCCTGTTGACGTAACAAAGTACGGCGTTATTTACGGCGGCGTTCAGAAGAACGTTGGTCCTGCCGGCGTTGTTATTGCTATCATCAGAGAAGATCTTATCACTGACGATGTTCTCGAGGGAACACCTACAATGCTCAAGTGGAAAACTCAGGCTGACGCTGACTCTCTTTACAATACACCTCCTTGCTATGGCATCTACATCTGCGGCAAGGTATTCAAGTGGATAAAGAAAATGGGCGGTCTTGAGGCTATGAAGGCTCACAACGAGAAGAAGGCTAAGATACTCTATGATTATCTTGACCAGAGCAAGCTCTTCAAGGGTACTGTTGTTCCTGAGGACAGATCTCTTATGAACGTTCCATTTGTAACGGGCGACGCTGAGCTTGACAAGAAGTTCGTTGCTGAGGCTACAGCAGCAGGCTTTGTAAACCTCAAGGGTCACAGAACTGTTGGCGGTATGAGAGCTTCTATCTACAACGCAATGCCTATCGAGGGCGTTGAAAAGCTCGTTGAGTTCATGAAGAAGTTCGAGGCTGAGAATGCTTGATCGTCTTTTAAAGATGATATCTTCAATTGACACTATGCGGCATGACGACTGGCGTGAAAGAATGCAAAGAAAAAACAGTGTGAGGGCTAAGCTTGCAGCTGCGATCTTTGGCATTGTGATAGTCGGTTGCCTGATTGTCAGAGTGATCTCGTAAACCATTTGAAAGAGGTAATTGAAATGTATAATGTTTTAACTCTGAATAAGATCGCTACCTGCGGTACTGATATCTTTGACAAGGCTAAGTACACAGTAAGCGACAATGCTGAAAATCCTACCGCTATAATGGTACGTTCAGCAAAGATGCATGATATGGAAATGCCTGAGAGCCTGCTTGCTATTGCAAGAGCAGGTGCTGGCGTAAACAATATTCCGGTTGAGAAGTGCGCAGAGCAGGGAATCGTTGTATTCAACACACCTGGCGCAAACTCAAACGCTGTTAAGGAGCTTGCTATTTGTGCGCTTCTTCTTGCTTCAAGAAAGATAACTGAGGCTGCTGCATGGGCTGCATCACTCAAGGGCACTCCTGACGCTCCTAAGACAGTTGAGGGCGGCAAGTCTAAGTTCGCAGGTCCTGAGATATTGGGCAAGACTCTTGGCGTAATCGGTCTTGGTGCTATCGGCGGAAAGATCGCAAACGCAGCCGTTGCACTTGGCATGGACGTTATCGGCTATGACCCATTCCTTTCTGTAAACGCAGCTATCCAGCTCGAACCTGCTGTAAAGGTAACTGCTGATATCAACGATATTTACAAGAACAGCGACTATATCACTATCCACGTTCCTTATACACCTGACACAAAGAACACTATCGACGAAGCTCAGATAGCAATGATGAAGGACGGCGTTCGTCTTATCAACCTTGCAAGAGGCGAGCTTATCAACAGTGCGGCTGTTGTAAAGGCTATCAAGGACGGCAAGGTTGCAAAGTATGTAACAGACTTTGCAGATGATGTTGTTCTTGGCGAGGAGAATGTTATCGTTCTGCCTCACCTTGGCGCTTCCACACCTGAGTCTGAGGACAACTGCGCAACAATGGCGGCTCACGAGCTTATCGACTATATCGAGAAGGGAACTATCAAGAATTCTGTAAACTTCCCTAATGCAGAGCTTGCTAAAACAGGCGACCACCTTGTTTGCGTGCTTCACAAGAACGTTCCTGCACTTATTGCACAGATCACATCTGTTGTATCTGACAAGGGCGCAAATATCGAGAACCTTGTAAACAAGTCTAAGAAAGACTGGGCTTACACAATGCTCGATGTTACAGGCGACGTTTACGCTGACGCTTTCAAGTCTATCGAGGGCGTTGTTGGCGTAAGAGTTCTTTAATTGTTGATAAAAGAAATTTTATATGCAGCAATGAGGCTGCCCACGGACGGATTGCGTCTTGGGCAGCCTTTTTTGATACAAAAAGCTATAATTTAAGTGAAAAATGGAGGAATTTAAAATGGACAAACTTATAACAGCAATTTTATTTATCGGAATACCAATGGCACTGACTCAGCTTATTTACAGGATAATTGACCGCAAGGGTAACAAGACCGCAAAGCTTGCGGAGCGTTTTCCTGTGCTTGTGAAAAGAAAGTTTCTTGTGCAGATAGGCGGAGCAATGGCGTTCGTTATCGTGTTCGGGCTTATCTCGCTTCTGCTTGACCTGCCTATCAAGGTGTTTTTCATTGTGTGCGGAGTTGTAGTGGGCGTGATAAACGGCATGGCGGTCACGCTTATGTACAGAGATTGATCAGTTGCAACGTGGCAACTGATGAAAAAAGCTGTCAGCATTTTTTGCCGACAGCTTTTTATGTATGTGTTATTTTTGGGGTAGTAGCGAACAGTGTTCGTCCACATTATGTTGTGATTTTGTATGCTTATTTCTTTCTGAATACCACGAGCTTGCTGATGACATAGTTAAGTATCAGCACAACAACGTTTGCCACTATCTTTGTTACCCAATAGTTGAAGCTGAGAAGTGAGTAGCCGAGCCACATCATGAACATTTCTACGAGAAGTGTGAATATCCTGCCGCCGTAAAATGAAGCCGCTTCGGAGATTATCGCTTTTTTGCCCTCTGCCTCAGACTCGAAAACCCATATCCTGTTGGTTATGTATGCGAATGTTACTGCACATATCCATGATATGACGGTGCTTGTGGTGGAAACACCGCCCTTGCCTATGCCTGCCTGCTCCAAAAGCACTTTTGAGATGCCTGCGGTCACAAAGCTGACTGCGGTGGTGAGTACGCCGAAAAACAGATACAAAAGCATTTCTTTGTTTTTGACGTAAAAGGGTCTGAACCAGCCGAATATCTTCCAGTCCATTATTTTGTCGAAAATGTCCTTATCTTTCTTTGTCATTTCTGTTATCTCCTTTTGTGCATATGAATATTATGAACACAAAGAATATTATAACTCTTTTACATCGTTTTTTCAACAATACTGTTGCAATTGGTTAAAAAATATGTTATGATAGCTATATGTAGTCAGTTTTCATGACTGCCTTTAGTGCTATTTTTATAACTAGGGCAGCAAATTTATATTCTGACCTGAAAGGATAATTTTATTTTATGAAAGTTGTTATCATCGCTGTGCTTCTTATGCTGTCTGCTATTTGTTCTGCAACGGAGACAGCGTTTTCTTCGTGCAACAGGATAAGGCTTAAAAAACTTGCAGACGACGGAAACAAGTCTGCAAAGAAGGCAATGAACATATGCGATAATTTTGACAAGGCACTCACTGCTATACTTGTTGGAAACAACGTGGTGAACATTTCTTCATCTTCTATTGCAACGGTGCTTTTTACGGAGAAGTTCGGCAAGGGAAGCGTGGGTCTGGCTACTGTAGTCATGACGGTGCTTGTGCTTATTTTTGGTGAGATCTTGCCTAAGAGCCTTGCAAAGGAAAATTCTGAGCGGTTTTCTATTCTTATGGCGGCTCCGCTTTCCGCATTCATGTTCATCATCACGCCTATTACAGCCATTTTTATGGGCATAAAAAGCGGCGTTTCAAAGCTTGTGGGTAACAAGAACAGCGAGCCGTCTGTTACTGAGGAAGAGCTTAAATATATCATAGACGAGATTCAGGACGAGGGCGTACTTGAAGAGCAGGAGTCGGAGCTTGTGCGTTCGGCACTTGATTTTGACGAGATAACCATAAGCGAGATACTTGTGCCGAGAGTAAATATCGAGGGTGTTGAGCTTCATGAGGATATGGAGAGCATAAAAAAACGCTTTGTGCAGACAAAGTTTTCAAGGCTCCCCGTGTATGACAAGGACTTAGACCACATTGTGGGACTTATCCACCAGTCTGACTTTTTTGAAATGTATCTCAAGGGCAAGACGGACATAAGTCTTATAATGAACAAGCCACTTTACATAACCGAAAACCGCAAGATCTCTGAGATCCTGAAGCAGATGCAGCGCAAAAAGGTGCATATGGCGGTGGTGCTAGACCAATATGGCGGTACGGAGGGCATTTGTACCCTTGAGGATATCATAGAGGAGCTTGTGGGCGAGATCTATGATGAGAGCGACGAGGAGGATACCTCCCTTGTGAAAATAAGCGACGGTGTTTACGAAGCGTCGGCGGAGCTTTCGGTATCGGATTTTCTTGAGAGGATAGGTCTGCCGGAGGACACTATCGAAACCGAAAGAACATCTCTCGGCGGCTGGATAATGGATATGCTTGACAGACTTCCTGAGCAGAATGAAGTTATAAGCTGTCCGCCTTTTGAGATGACGGTGAAAATGGAGGACGAGCAGAAAATAGACAGGATACGCTTCAAGATATCTGAGGAGGAGCTTGAAAGCAAGAAGGCGGAGGAAGAAAATGCCTAAGCAGATAAAGAAAGAGCAGATAAAAAAGTCAGAGCTTTTATACAGAAAATGGTCTGTTGCAGGGCTTGCGGCAGCGGCTGTGTTCATGGGCTTTATGGCAGGACTTATGAGCATGATAGTGAAAACCGAGGGGGCAAAAGTGCCAACGATAGTGCTTTTTGCGGCGTTCATTATCTACACGGCAGTGTCGGTGGTATGTGCGGTGCTTGGAGTGAAAAGCTATGTAAAGGACGACTGCGGAGTGTGTCTTTTTCAGGGTATAGTGCATATTTACAGCGTTATAGCCTGCGTAATGAATGTGAGAATGGCATTTATAATACTGTTCTCAGCGTTAGGCTCTCAATCTGGGGTAGATACCCTTATAGGAAGCCAATCGCAGAACGAATTTATACAAAGTCAGTATGCAAGCTGGATATGTCTAGCCATTGCTACTCTGTTCTCAGTGATACTTGGTATTTTGGCGGTAGTATGGCTTGTGAAAAATAAAAAGAACTGATAAATCGGCTTTGCGTAGGGGCGACCTTGGGTCGCCCGTTATTTCGTATGTTTCACAGCATACAGGTCTTAGAAAATCATATAGTAAGGAAAATGAAAAATAATGTTTTTGCTTATACTTGTAGTTGTATGCTACACAATATGTTCCCTTAGTGACAAGTACGCCGTTTCAACGGCAAAGTTCAACGGCGATGAGCTTGGATTCTTAATGGCGGCGGCAACGGCTGTTTTCATGGCTTGCTGTCTGCCTTTCCTCGACAGGACTATTACATTTAGCTGGCAGTCCTTTGCAGCGATAGGTCTGCTGTGCTTGTCGAAGATCCTTGAATTTAAGCTTTCAGCTATTATCCTTGATGAAATATCAGCCTTTGAGCTTAAGGCTTGGCTTGGTATCACCCTTTTCATGTCCTATGCAACGGATATTTTCCTTGGTGAAAAGCCGAGCATTTTCAAGTTTCTTTTTATCGTGCTTACTGTTGCAGGACTTGTTTTTATCGCAAGATCAGGCAGAACGGACAGCGGCAATATAAATTACCGCAGGATAGTTGTTCCTCTGGTGTTCTATCTTTTGGCAAGATACGGCTACGGCATAGTTGTAAGAGCGTCGGAAAATTACATATCCTCGACCATGGCGCTGTTCTTTGCGCTTATACTTATGGCTATCATACTTCTGCCAAGGGCGAAGCCTTTGGAGATATTCAAGAAAAATCAAAAGGGCGCATGGGTGGTCGTGCTTACAAAGATTCCGAATGTGGCAGGTCTGCTTGCGGAGAACGCTGTTATTGCAGTGAGCCTTGCGAGTGCGTCATTTATCCAGCCTATGATACTGTGTTCGCTGTTTGTTATAGCGCTCATAAGAAAAGAGCCTATCACAAAGCTGAGATTTATCGGCAGCGTTATTTGTATGGTGGGTATAATCGGATTTCAGATATGTTAAAAGAAACGTCGGACGTTTTCAAATTCGTCCGACGTTTTGTTGTCTGAAAGTTTACAGAAATAAAGTGAGCGACCAGAGGTCGCCCCTACATTTTGATGTTATGTTTATCTTTCGGTATTATACATTGCGGCAAACCAGTAATCTTCTTCAAGATAGCTTGTGTTTTTCTTGCCCCATGTGATTTTTATTTTCACAAGACAGCCGTCAATATCCTCTTTTGGAAGCTCCAGCTTTTTTGACTCCTTGGCAAGCACCTTTCCGTCATAGCTGTAGACAGTGTAAAGCACGTCACCGAGCCTGTCCCCTGTGGCTTCTACGGACATAGGGGTTTTAAGGGTAACATTGCCGTCCTTATCTACAGCCGCCTTTACATTAAATGACGGTACAGAGGAGAGCAGATCTTCAAAGCTCTTTTCAGCGGAAAGGCTCTCGCTCTTGCCATTGCAGTATCGTGTCTTTTCAGTGCCGGGAAGCTCATATTTGCTTCCGTCACAGGTCAGCACAACTGAACCGATCTCCACCTTTGGAGTTATATTTATCACAAGGGCGCAAGCCAAAAAGATAATAGCGGTAAGCAGACCTACAAGTATTTTCCTTTTCATTATTATCACCAATGCTATTATAGCACCTTTTGGCAGAATAATCAAGGGCGGTGTTTGAAAATGAGATCAAGCAAATGAGTTGCGAATTTACAATAAAACATATAAAAAACTATTGACAAAATCAAAAATATAGGTTATAATAACCTCATAGTAAAAGAGAGTAGCTGGCGGAGAGATCCGTTTATGTTTGCGTCAATACGTTCCGATGAGGGACCGCTGCATATCTAAACGGCGAGACTTTTATTGATTAAATTGCCACAGGCGCAGTTTACCCAATAAACGTCTTGCCGATTTTTTATGCGTTTATTTTACTGAGCCTATGAGAAAAGGAGGCTTTGAAGGGTATATCGGCAGCGACTACAGGAAAAAATAAAAAAGGTGGTATTTTATGAAGCAGTATCAGAAAAAACTTGACCAGCTTTACACTGAGTTTTCATCAGGTGAAAATGGTCTTTCAACCGAGCAGGCAGTGAAAAACTGCGAAAAGTTCGGACGAAATGTTATCACGGAGGGCAAGAAAAAGTCCATTCCCGTGATTTTTTTAGAGCAGTATAAGGACTTTCTTGTGCTTATACTCATTATTGCTGCGATAGTTTCAGCTTTCATGAAAGACGTTGAGAGCTGTGCGGTAATTCTTGTTGTTATCACAATGAACGCTATTTTGGGTACAGTTCAGACCGTCAAGGCTGAAAAGTCACTGACGAACCTTAAAAAGCTTTCTGCACCAACAGCTAAGGCGCTTCGTAACGGCGAAAAGGTCATTATCCCATCTGAGGAGATCGCAGTGGGCGACATTCTTCTTATCGAGGCGGGCGACCAGATATGTGCAGACGGAAGGCTCATAGAGTGTGCTTCTGTACAGGTGAACGAGTCGGCACTCACAGGCGAGAGCGTTAATATCGACAAGGATATGAGCGATATAGAGGGCGAAAAGCCTCTTGCTGAGCGTGCTAACATGGTTTATTCAGGCTCTTTTGTCACATACGGCAGAGGAAAAATGCTTGTCACTGAGGTGGGTATGGACACTGAGGTGGGCAAGATAGCTTCGCTTATCCAAAACGCATCAGAGAGAAAAACGCCTCTCCAGAACACGCTTGACGAGTTCGGCAAGAAGCTTTCCATTGCTATACTTATTGTCTGTGCAGTAGTGTTCGGACTTAGTATGCTTCGTGGCGGCGAGCTTATGGATTCGTTCATGTTCGCTATCGCACTTGCTGTTGCGGCTATTCCTGAGGCTCTCAGCTCTATCGTTACTATTGTGCTTTCTTTCGGCACACAGAAAATGTCAAAGGAAAACGCTATCATAAGAAAGCTTCAAGCTGTTGAGGGCTTGGGCAGTGTTTCTGTAATATGCTCTGACAAGACGGGTACTCTTACTCAGAACAAGATGACGGTCAGAAAAATAATGGTAGACGGCAGGATAATCGACACTGACGCTGTTGATCTTGATGATGAAAAGGTCAAGACTATGACAAGAGCCATGATCCTTTGCAACGATTCAAGCTGTAAGGACGGCGTTGAGATAGGCGACCCTACTGAAACGGCTCTTATCAATTTTGGCACAAAGCTTGGTATCGACACTGACAAGGTGAGGGAAGATCTCCCTAGAATTTCTGAGATACCATTTGATTCAGACAGAAAGCTTATGTCAACTCTGCACGTTATCGACGGCGAGAAGGTGCTATATGTAAAGGGTGCGGCTGACGTTCTTATAAACAGGATAACTTCAAGCGACGAAGAAAAGGCTGTTATAACCCAGCGTGTGGCAGAGCTTTCGGAAAAAGGTCTGCGTATACTTGCATTTGCAGAGAAAAAATTCGACAAGGATACCGTATGTCCAGAGGACGAGGACGGATTGGAGTTTGTCGGTCTTATTGCTATGATGGATCCTCCGAGAGAGGAATCAAAGGCGGCTGTTGCGGAATGCCGCAAGGCAGGCATAAAGCCGGTCATGATAACAGGCGACCATATCGTTACGGCTTCGGCTATTGCCCGTGAGATAGGTATTCTTGACGACAACTCAAAGGCTGTTGAAGGTCACGAGCTTGACGCTTATTCAGACGAAGAGCTTGTTGACTTTGTAAAGGACAAGGCTGTTTACGCTCGTGTTACACCTGAGCATAAAATAAGGATCGTAAAGGCTTGGCAGGCAAACGGCTGTATAGTTTCCATGACAGGCGACGGTGTGAACGACGCACCTGCGTTAAAGCAGGCTGATGTGGGCGTTGCAATGGGCATAACAGGAACTGAGGTTTCAAAGGACGCTGCCTCAATGGTGCTTGCAGACGATAACTTTGCAACTATAGTCAAGGCCATAAGAAACGGCAGAAACATTTACGAGAACATTAAAAAGGCTATACTCTTCCTGCTTTCGGGCAACTTTGCGGCAATTCTTGTGGTGCTTTTCAACTCACTGCTTGGACTTCCTGTTCCGTTTGCGGCAATACATTTGCTGTTTATTAATCTGCTTACAGACTCGCTTCCTGCTATAGGTTTGGGTCTTGAACCTCACTCCGAAGAGGTCATGAAACGCAAGCCAAGAAACGCAAATGAATCTATACTCACACGTCCTTTCCTGGGCGAGATCGCATTGTATGGCGTAGTTATAGCGATAGCAGTAGCTTCGGCTTTCCTTATGGGAAACAAGACAAGCGCAGCTCTTGGTATGACGATGGCATTCGCAGTGCTTTGCTCTGCAAGATTGTTCCATGGATTCTCGTGCAAGAAAAAAGGTCCTGTTATCTTCTCAAAGGATTTTTTCAACAACAAGTTCGGTCTTATGGCGTTCGGTCTTGGAATGGTATTTTTAAACTCCGTTCTGCTTGTTCCACCGCTTAAAGGACTTTTCAAGATAGCAGACATGACAGGTATGCAGTTTGCATGGATATACATTCTAAGCTTTGGCTCTATGCTCGTTATCCAGCTTATAAAGGCGATATTCTTTACAAAGTCTGAAAAGTAAGGCTGTAGAGTTATTTTATAAAAGTTTCATAGGCGGGCGACCTTAGGTCGCACCTACGCAATAAAAATAACCGCTCTTCGTGATGTCACGGGGAGCGGTTTTGTTTTATTAAGATGTGGCTATCTGTGCTGAGAAGCTTTGCTTCCATGCTTGTATGGATATATTGATTTTTTTGTAATATTCTCCATAGTCATCGTATTCGCTTGACGGAATAAAAATGGGAAGCTTGTATATCGTAGGAACGGCTTTATAAAATGATGAAAATGAATTAATTTTCTTAAAACTAAAAACACAATGTTCTTCCTGAGAGGGATAGATTATTCCGCAGGTGTCACCGCCTGTCAGGAAAAGATATGACAATAGCTGGTGGATATCAGCGTCTTTATTCCAATCCCAGAACTTGTATTTTGCGTCTAATACGTTTCTTTTGGAATCGGATTTGCCCTTTTCTATGTAGTCAGGATACCAATATTCTTTGTCAGCCCATTGCAGGCTTCCTTTGGAATTGTCTGTAAGCAAATGTTCATAGCTATATTCGTTCAACAGCTTGACAGCGATAAACTCCTCCCACAGCCATGAGATATCAATGAGTATGCCAAAGGTGTCTTCTTCTTTATCGTCAAACACGTTCTGACCTGATTCCTGCAATATCATCAATGCGAGCTTTCTTACGTCCTCGTATTTTTGATACATAGGGTGGGTTATCTCTCTTCTGCACTTCATGGAGTCGGAATAGTTCACGTTCATTCGATATGAGGGCGTTGCATTTTCTATGGCGTCTATTATCTCGTTGAGGATAACGTTGTTGTTGAGATAGCCTTTCAAAATGTCAGGAAAATAGTCTTTGATATAGTCGAAAGTCTGGCGTATTAGGCATAGAATATCGTTGTCATAAGAATATTCTCTTGTGGAATATGCGGTCTTTCCTAAAAAGGGATTGTTTATCTTTATGTGCCTGTTGATATCCATAACGCCCTTGAAGTCATACTCGTTGTATCTCTTTCGCACATACTCTTTGTATATTCCGTCTTCGTATGCTTCCATAAGCTTCATAAGAAACAGAAGCACCATTATGGCAGTATAGTCGCTTTCTGATTCGCTGTTTACGTTTATGTCAAAAACATTTATGCCGCACACACTGCACAATAGATAGAGCAGGAAATACTGTTTATCGTCCTTGTCAAAGCGTGACCTTATCTCTATTCGGTAGTTAGCTTCACTTTCTTCTCCCTTGCTTCTGCAGGACAGCACGCCCACCCAATTGTAGGTGAAAAGCTTGTCATTGACTCGTGAAAATATCTCTTTGTTTTTGTTTCGGCTTTGAGAAGGTATGGTGATGATATTACTGCCCTTTATCTGATTTAGGTCGCTGACCTGCTTGATATCCTCCCAATAGCTTTCGGGTATTTCCTTTTCATCAGTTGCCTCATCATCATAGACCAATGAATACGCTTTATCATAGCTTTGGTTATCTTTAAGACTGATCGTTATATGATTATCCATTTTGTTCCTCCGATCAAGCCTTAAAATTCTCACCTATTTTCGCTACTTCGCTTTCAGTTCTCTTGCCCTTTACATACTCATACAATATCTGAGAGAGGTGGTTATCCCACACTTCTTCTCTTGCTTTTTTGTAGCCATTTCCGTCAAGATACAGCAGTATCTTTGCAAAATATGACGGACCAAGGTGATAATGTCTGTTAAGTTTAAGGGTGTTATCAATGGAATTATTGAGGGCTGTTATTTTTGATACATAATCATCATAATCATTGCCAAGCGCATTATCTACGCCCATTTCTTTTAAGACCTTATCCATTACGGCTTCTGCAGTGACTTCATGCCAAGCAAATCTTCTTCTTAAAGCAAAGTCAAAGACCTCTACGCTTCTGTCGATATCGTTCATTGTGCCTATGATATACACGTTGGAGGGGATAAAGAACTTATCGTTATCCATATTTATATAGAATGTTTCGTCAGTTGCCAGCGCAGAATACTGCGTAGCTATCCTGCCTTTTTCTCCTCTGTAGTCTGCGTCCAAGCAGAACATGGTTTCACCAAGGACTTTTGATATTTCCGCTCTGTTTATCTCGTCAATGATAAAAAGGAAAGGAGGGAGGTCGGCTGGCTTTATGTTTTCAGCATCAAAGCCCTCCTCGTTTATTTTGTTTATCCAGAAGTCAACGATAGACTTGTCCTCGTCCTTGAGAAAATCTTTTATGGTGTCTTCCGTCACCTTTTTGCCTGAAGCCTTTATACGCTCTATAACTCCTGCTTTTCTACAGAATGACTTGAAAGAGCCGTTTTTTAATGTGTAACCTATGCTTCCGCTTGCAAGGTTTGGTCTTATGCCCTCGATAAAGTCAGTGTAGTCATATGAGGGGTGGAACTGCACCATTTCCATTTGTATATTTTTATCAGCGTTTTCGCCCAACAGCTTGTCGGCAATTTCATTTCTTGCGGAAAAGGTCTTTCCTGTGCCAGGTGCGCCGTTTAAAATGAGCTGTTTGTTTGCTTTTAACAGTGAATATGTATCTACCATAAGTGAAAAACCTCCGCCAGATGTGATTTGAGTGCCATCTATTAGAAATTCTGCTACTTGTCTCATTTTCTGTTTAGCGTCAGCTTCTCCGTCAATAAATATGATGTTATTATTGGCGTCCCTAAAGATAGCTTTTCCACTGTTGTCTTTAGAATTGACCCAATCACCCGTTCTAAAAACGTCCATTTCGGTATCTTTAGATATTGATAGTAAAGCTTTATTTATTGTAAGTTTTCTGCTTTTGCCAACAAAATTACCTGCATTTTGCCGCCATGCTCCTAGCTTTGTTTCTATTGGTGTAGGATTTGGATACATTATATAAAGAAAATTTTCAATGTACTTTTTGTCTGTAGGTGATTGAATGCCCTGCAAAACTATCGCCATAAAGAAATGGAGATTTCTTCTTAAATAACCTCTATCTGTTTCTTTTTGAAATTGGTCACTGTTTAAGTATTCAAGCTGTTTTATAAACGTTTCGTCTTGGTCAATCAACAACTGTTGCACATCTGCAAATGTGCTGTTCCATGCTATTTTTCCCATATCAGGTACTCCATTCTTCTATAATTTTATTGCAATAATTTCGTTATATCTTATCAGCAACGCTTTGTCAAGGCGGAGTAATCAGAAATAGAGGAATATCCACTGATCCATGGTGTCAAGATCAAGTTCTCTTACGTCTATGATCTTGCTGGTGCAGTCTGATATTATGGTCACGGTCTCGAGGCTTTCACATTTGCTGAATGCATATGAATTGATGTAATTTAATGAAGTCGGGATAGTTATGTTTTTAAGGTTTTTGCAGTTATAAAATGCCATGAAGCCTATATCTGTTACGCCATATGGTATCTCAAGGTTTTCAAGACTTTTACATTCGCTGAAAGCATAACTGCCTATGCTTTTGACTGCGTCGGGAATGGTGATGTATTCAAGACTACTGCAGCCTGCGAAAGTATTATTGTATATATTATCTATTGAATCAGGCAGCTTTATGTGTTCAAGGCTTTCGCAATTGTTGAATGCGTGTGCGCCAATATAATATAATGAATCAGGAAGAGTTATGCTTTTAAGACTTTTACATTCGCTGAAAGCATGTTCGCCTATGGCTGTAATTGTGTCAGGCAGAGTGATGTTTTTAAGACTTCTACAACCCTCAAACGCACTATTGCGTATCTCAGTTACCCTCTCAGGCAGTTTTATGTGTTCAAGGCTTTCGCAGTTTTCAAATACGCTCAGGTCTATGAGCGTAACGCTATTTGGGATAGTTATGTCTTTAAGATTTTTGCAGCCTTTAAAGGCATAGAAGCCAATGTCCTCTACTGAATCAGGTATTTTTATGTTTTTGAGGCTTGTGCAGTTCTTAAAAGCCTTTTCCCATATAGAAATTACTCCATCTGGTATATTTATACTTTCAAGACTGGTGCAGTCACTAAACGCCTCAAAGCCGATAGCTGTCAATAAGCTTGGGAGAATTATGTTCTTTAGCTTGGTGCAACCCTTAAATGCGGCATTGTCAATGCTTATTACAGAATCAGGTATAATTATACTTTCAAGCTCGGTGCAATTACAAAACGCTTCTTTGCTAATAGTTGTCAGTGAGCTTGGAAGAGTTATATTCTTTAGTTTGGTGCAACCTTTAAATGCGCCTTTGTCAATTATTGTTACAGAATCGGGGATGGTTATACTTTCAAGGTCGGTGCAGTTTCCAAAAGCTTCTTCACCAATAATTGTCAGTGAGTTTGGGAGAGTTATGCTTTTTAGCTTTTTACACTCATAAAACGCCTTGCAGCTGATGATCTTTACTGAATCTGGAATATTTATGCTTTTAAGGCTGACACATCGCCAAAACGCCTGATCACTTATTTCGTCTAGTTGGTTTGAAAGTACAATGCTTTCAAGGTTTTTGCAAGCCTGGAATGCTCCAAAGCTAATAGAAGTTATTGTGTCGGGGAGGGTGATGCTTTCAATGCCGCAATCCTGAAATGCACAAAAGCCAATAGTAGTTACTGTGTCAGGTATGTCTACATTTTTTAGATTGTAGCATCCGTCAAAGATCAAAGAATGAATAATCGTTGCGTTTTTGGGAAGCTTTACACTTTCAAGTTCATAGCAATTTCTAAATAGACAGACGTAGCTTGTCGATTCGGGCATAGTCAGGTTTTCAAGGTTTATGGAACTCATTGATATATTCCTCCATTTTTCTTTATTTGACTATATTATAACACATCAACTGTCCGTTTGTCTGGACTGCAAATAAAAAAGCGGCCATATGCAAAACATGGTCGCTTTTCCAATATCTTTATTACTATATATCTTCGCTGTTCACCCAAACCCCGTCCTCTTTATGAAGTATCCTCTGATTTTCAGATCCTCTGAATTTCAGTGAGATGTTTTTCTTTTCAAGGACGAACTCGCCGTCAACGAGGTAGTCGATAAGGCTCAGCATTTCGTCTGTGTACTGCGTTCGGTATGGGGATTTTGAGCCTGCAAGCAGGTCAGTTTCAAGGGTACAGCCTGTGTAGCACCACACGTCCTTGTCGGGAAGCTCAGTTTTCACACGGTGGAGGAGTTTTGTAAGCTCAGACTGGTTCTCCGGCTCCATAGGCTCGCCGCCAAGGAGCGTAAGTCCTTTTATATAGCCCTTTGAGAGGGCGTCAATTATCTCGTCTGCGGTGGTATCTGTGAAAGGCTTGCCGTAGTCAAAGTTCCAAGTGTCAGGTTGAAAACAGCCCTTGCAGTGGTGTCTGCAGCCTGATACGAACAGCGTGACCCTCACACCTGAGCCATTGGCGATATCGGTTTTCTTTATCTCACAATAATTCATTTTCCGCTCCTTTCATACATACAACGCAGGGCAATACGATTTTGTATTGCCCCGATAGTCATATGCTGTTTGCTGTTTTATGTCAGTAATAATGTTCATTATTTTCGGATTTTGCAGTTTTGAGTTTTTGAGTTTTCCTTGCTATAATGTTCATTTTTTTGACGAGTTTTGACTTTTGAACTTTTGGGTTTTAACGGCTATAATGTTCACTTTTTTTGAAAATCGCTCAAAAAAATTTTTGGGTTGTTTCAAAAATCACAAATGCAAAACTCTCTCCTTTATCTCTTGAGTCCTGCCCTGATTCCAGAACTGCGTGCCGATGTAGCCACAGGTGCGCCTTGCAACGTTCAGAGTGTTCTGATCTCTGTTACCGCAGTTCGGACACTCCCATACAAGCTTGCCGTCATCTTCTACTATCTTTATCTCACCGTCAAAACCGCACTTCTGACAGTAGTCGCTCTTTGTGTTAAGCTCGGCATACATGATGTTGTCGTAAATATGCTGCATAACTGCAAGAACAGCCTCTATGTTGTTCTGCATATTCGGCACTTCCACATAGCTGATAGCTCCTCCCGGTGAGAGAGCCTGGAACTGTGACTCAAAGGTGAGCTTGTCAAATGCGTCGATGTTCTCGGTAACATGGATATGATAGCTGTTTGTGATGTAGTTTCTGTCTGTTACACCCTCGATAACACCGAAACGCTTCTGCAAACATCTTGCAAATTTGTATGTTGTGGACTCCAATGGTGTGCCGTAAAGGCTGAAATCTATGTTCGTTTCTGCTCTCCACTTTGCGCAGGCGTCATTAAGGTGCTGCATAACTTCAAGTGCAAAAGGCGTTGCTGAAGGGTCTGTGTGTGACTTGCCCGTCATGTATCTTACGCATTCGCAAAGACCTGCATAGCCAAGTGATATGGTGGAATATCCGCCGAACAGGAGCTTGTCGATAGTTTCGCCCTTTTTAAGCCTTGCCAATGCACCGTTCTGCCAAAGGATAGGCGCAACGTCTGACGGAGTGCCTTTAAGTCTTTCGTGACGGAGCATAAGCGCACGTCTGCAAAGCTCAAGTCTTTCATCAAATATCTTCCAGAACTTATCCATATCCTTATATGACGAGCAGGCAACGTCCACAAGGTTTATTGTAACAACACCCTGATTGAATCTGCCGTAATATTTAGGCTTGCCGTTTTCGTCAAGATATGTTGTAAGGAAGCTTCTGCAGCCCATGCAAGGGTAGCACTGACCATTGCCATTCTTGTCTACCTTAAGCTCCTTCATTTTCTTTTCGCTTATATAGTCAGGCACCATTCTCTTTGCGGTACACTTTGCAGCAAGCTTTGTAAGCTCCCAATATTTTGAGCCTTCTCTTATGTTGTCCTCTTCAAGGACATATATTAGCTTAGGGAACGCAGGTGTTATATAGACGCCCTTTTCGTTCTTTACGCCTTGGATACGCTGTCTGAGCATTTCCTCTATGATAGCCGCAAGGTCATCTCTTGTCTGCCCCTCCGGCACCTCGTCAAGGTACATGAAAACAGTAACGAAAGGTGCTTGACCATTTGTTGTCATAAGAGTGATGACCTGATACTGTATCATCTGAACTCCCTGAACTATCTCAGCCTTTACTCTCATTTCGGCTACCTTATTTATAGTATCCTCGTCGGCAGGGATATTAAGCTCTGCGAACTCTTTTTTTACCTCACGGCGGTATTTATCACGGGATATCTGAACGAACGGAGCAAGGTGAGAAAGTGTGATACTCTGTCCGCCATACTGTGAAGAAGCTATCTGAGCGATAGACTGAGTAGCGATATTGCAGGCTGTAGAGAAGCTGTGTGGCTTTTCTATCATGACCTCGCTTATGACAGTGCCGTTCTGGAGCATATCCTCAAGATTTACAAGACAGCAGTTGTGCATATGCTGAGCGAAATAATCGGCGTCGTGGAAATGTATCAGACCTTTTTCGTGAGCTTCAACTATATCGTCAGGAAGCAAAAATCTTCTTGTGATATCCTTGCTGACCTCACCTGCCATATAATCCCTCTGAACTGAATTGACAGTAGGGTTCTTATTGGAATTTTCCTGCTTGACTTCCTCGTTCTCGAAGTTAAGAAGAGAAAGTATCTGCTTGTCAGTAGTATTCGCCTGTCTGACGATAGAACGCTCATAGCGGTATGTGATATAATGCTTTGCCACTGTATACTTTCCGTGGCGCATGATATCGGCTTCCACCCAGTCCTGAATAGTTTCAACGTCCATAGCCCTATTCATTTCAGAGCATTTGTCCTCTATATTCTGTGCTATCTCTCCTATTTCTCCCTCAGAGAGCCTATCCTTTTCCTCCACAGTGATATTAGCTTTCGCAACGGCGTTTTCTATCTTTTCCTTATCGAACGTATTCTCAGCGCCGCTTCTTTTTATTATCTTCACCTATACTCTTCCTTTCATTCTATCCTACCCAACCACTATATATTGTGGTTGTCTGCTTTTATCACAACATAATATTGAACATTTACTATTATACCACAATCAGAATATAAGTCAAGGGCATAGAATGATAAATAATCTACAAAAATTTCGGTTAAAAACAGAGCAGTTTGCCGAAAAAGTATTACAAATGATTACAAACACTTGATTGACAAAAAGTGTGAAAAACAATGGCATTTAAAGGGTTGATAAAGGTGTGAAGCGGCAAGAGGTGATGTGAATGTTTTGTAAAATAAGTGGTAAAATTCAATTAACTTGTTGACAAGGGTGCTTGCATATGATATAATATTAGAGTTGAATGCGCCAGTAGCTCAGCTGGATAGAGTGACTGGCTACGAACCAGTAGGTCGGGGGTTCGAGTCCCTTCTGGCGCACCAGGTCACTTGTAGTGACTGGCATAGCACGTCTTACAAATCGTAAGGCGTGTTTTTTTATTTCTGTCATTGCCAAAGCACTGTCAATGTGGTATAATATGACCATTAGGAGGCATTAACTATGAAAACAGAGAAAAAGAAAACCAAGGTAGACCTTGTGACGGGGTTTCTCGGAGCAGGGAAGACCACTTTTATAAAAAAATATGCCCGTTATCTTTTGGATAAGGGCTGTAAAATTGGCGTGTTGGAGAATGATTTCGGTGCAGTGAATGTGGATATGCTTCTTTTGCAGGAGCTTTTGGACGAGAATTGCGATCTTGAAATGGTTTCGGCGGCTGATAAGGATTGCCACAGACGGCGTTTTAAGACCAAGCTTATCGCTATGGGTATGCGTGGTCTTGACAGGGTCATTGTGGAGCCGTCAGGTATCTATGAAGCTGACGAGTTCTTTGACGTACTCAGAGAAGAACCTCTTGATAATTGGTATGAGATAGGAAGCGTTATAACTATTGCAGATGCCTGCCTTGATACCAACTTGTCGGAAGCTTCTGATTATCTTCTTGCTTCTCAGCTTTCGGAAGCAGGCATAGTTCTCATGAGCAGATGTCAGGAAGCCACAAAACAGGAGCTTGAGGATACTCTAAAACACCTTGAAGCCGTGCAGAAAAAGTTCCATTGCCACATAATGACTAAGCCTGAGATAATAATGAAAGATTGGTCGGAGCTTACAGACGAGGATATGGAAAGGATAGCCAACAGTGGCTATGAGCCTGATTCCCACGAAAAGCTGTGGTTCGACCAAGATAAAGCTTATACCTCTTTGTATTTTATGAATATGAAGCTTCCTGACAATGCTATGGAAGATGCTGTGAGCAGGCTTATGAGCGACAGCAAGTGCGGAAGGATATTCCGTGTAAAAGGCTTTATGGAAAACGCTGAGGGCAAGTGGCTTGAGCTTAATGCCACCCACAAGAACATCACTGTTAAGCCTATAGAGCGAGGTCAGGCGGTGTTTATCGTCATTGGCGAGGGGCTTGACAAAGAGCATATCGACGGCTATTTTGTGCCTGTATAGTGTCAAAATATTGTAAAATAAATGCGGAATGTATTGTATATGAGCTTGGATAGTGATATGATAATTGCAGGTTATAATTACACATTTTAAAGAGCGGTGCAAGTGTATCTCATGCTGCAATGTACGGTGTAAAATGCCCGTCACGGCGAGTGACTGTAGGGGAGCGGCGCAATTTCTGCTTTGCAGAAATACGACGTCCCGTTCGGAGAGCGACATGGTTTGTATAATCGCAAATTCATGCAGGCGAGCAAATGCGGGCGAACACTGTTCGCCCCTACAATACATTATGTGGACGTAAAAAGCCTTGCGTAGATAAATATAATCATAAACCAACAGGAGAAATCAATGACATACAAAGAGATAAGAAAAAACAAGGAAATAAAAGCATTTATAAAAAGGGCAGGGATAAATCTTACATCTCTGGGTTTTACAGACCATTCAGAGGTGCATACCACTCTTGTGGCAGACAGAGCCGCCGCAATACTTAAAGAGTTCGGCTATGACGAGCATACAATAGAGCTTGCAAAGATCGCAGGATATATGCACGATATCGGCAATGCTGTCAACCGTACCCACCATGCAGAGTATGGTGCAATACTTGCAAATGATATTCTCAAAGGTACTGATATGCCCTTAGAGGACAGGGTGACTATAGTTTCCTGCATAGGAAGCCATGACGAATCAACAGGGGGAGCGACAGATCCGGTGTCAGCCGCAGTGATAATAGGGGATAAAACAGACGTGCGAAGAAATCGAGTGTCAAATAAGGACAAGTCCTCTTTTGATATCCATGACAGGGTGAACTATGCGGTAACAGAAGCGAGCTTAAAGATAAATGCTGATAAAAAGGTCATATCCCTTAATTTGCAGATAGACGAAAGTATCTGCACCATGTATGACTATTTTGACATTTTCCTGCAGCGTATGCTTATGTGCAGAGGTGCGGCAGGTGTTCTGGGAGCAAAGTTCAAGCTTACAGCAAATGGAAGCAAAGTATTGTGATTTAACGCACAAACTATGTAGGGGAGCGGCGCAATTTCTGCTTTGCAGAAATACGACGTCCCACTCGGGGCGATATGGTTTGGATTATCCAGAATTTGTGTAGAGCAACATTGTGCGGATAATACAAATGAGATTGCAGACGAAACGTCGAGGGAACGGGCTGTCGAGGGCGCCAGCCCCTACAATAATGTTGTGCGGATATTGAAAATTGTGCAAAAAAGGGACGACCTAAGGTCGCCCCTCATTTTTATTCAGCGGTGCAAATTTGTATCATATCACAATGTATGGCGTAAAATGCCCGTCACGGTGAGTGACTATTTAACCGTCTTTTCAGTATAAGCACCATAATAGTTCACACCATTGTATTTTCTGTATGCCCTTATTCTGAATGTTTTAGTGCCTGACAGATTTTTTGCAGTGTAGCTTTTGCCTGATGTTGTGGTGAGCTTCTTCCAACTGCGTCCTGACTTAACATATATCTCATATCCTGTGGCTTTTGATACCTTGTTCCATGCAAGTGAGATGTTGCTTCCCGAACGCTTTGCTGTTGTGACAGTGACGTTTGCAGGGAGCGTGCAGGTGACCACCTGTGCAGGCTTGCTGTATTGCATAACATTGTCGCTTACATAATATGCCTTTACTCTGTATGTGTACATAGTGCCTGATGACTTGCCTGAGTTGGTGTAGTATGGATAAGCGTTGTCGCCAAGTTTCCTGTAGCTGTCGGTAGTGCCTATCCACTGATAAACGCTGTAGCCAGATACTCCATTCATGCTTTTCCATGTGATAGTGTTGGAGCTTGATGTGTTCGCTGATGAGGAAAGCCCTTCAGGTGTGTTTGCAGGACGAATGGTGATGTCCTTTTCAGTGTAGTCACCGTAGTAGTTTATGTAGTTATAATTTCTTATGGCTCTAACTCTGAAATGATAAGCTGTGTTCTGTGAAAGATCGCTTGCAGTGTAGCTCGTTCCCGAAAGGGTGGAGAGAGTTTTCCATGTTCCGTTTGTGTACATCTCTACCTGATAGCCTGTAGCCTTTGATACCTTGTTCCAGTTGAGTGTTATGGAATCAACGTCAGTGGAGCAAAGAGAGAATGATACGTTTGCAGGAAGAGTGCAGGTGGTAAGCTCAGAGGAATATGCACCCTCGATACGCTGTCCGTCAACATTGTTGAATGCCCTTACCTTGTATCTGTACATAGTGCCTGAGCTTTTCTTTGAGTTTGTGAACTTTGTGGACGTGGTCGTGCCTATGAGCTTGTAGCTGTCGGTAGTACCTATCCACTGATAGATCTCATAGCCTTCCGCTTTTTTGGAAGCGTTCCATGTTATGGTGTTTGATGTAGAAGTGTTTGAAGTGCTTCTTATGCCTGTTACTGTACTTGGTATGTCAGTGACCTCAGCGTTTACATATGTGTAGCCACCGTTGTAGTATACGCCACTGTAATTTCTTCTCGCCTTTACCCTGAACTTATTAACGCCGTTCTGTGTGATACCATTCACCTTGTATGAAAGGCTTGAAGTTGTGCCGACCTGCTTCCATGCACCGTTCACATAATGCTCCACGATGTAGTCGGTCGCCTTTGAAACTTTGTCCCAGCTAATGGTGACTGAAGTTCCCCTTGCAGAAGCGGATATCTTTGAGATGTTCGCAGGAAGCGTGCAGGTGGTGAAAACATCAGAGTAATCCCCGTAAACACGCTTGCCTGAAGCGTCACTGTAGGCTCTCACCATGTATTTGTACATAGTGCCTGTGGACTTGTTGGAGTTTGTAAAATATGTATTCTTTGTATCCCCTATTTTTTTCTTTTTAGGGTCGCTAGGGCTTGTTCCCTGATATACCTCATATCCTGTTGCGTCAGGAGCGCCGTTCCAGGCAAATGTGTTGGAGGTGGAGGTGTTTGCCACTGAGATAAGGTCGGACACATAAAGCGGAAGCTTGCCCGAATACCATACGTTTACGTCAGTGTAGGCTGAAATGCCTGAAACAGTACCGCTTCCTGAATATTGCCACATATCCATGCGTTGGTCATAATTGGTGTTGCTTGTGTAGTGAGCCAGCCATATAGGATATTTCTTGCCAAGCCCTGCTCCGTCAATGTAGTAGTTTAGCCATGTGTAGTTTGCATAAACGCCTGCACTGTAGCCCGATTTTATGATAGTGTCGCAAAAAGCTGTGCAAAGAGCGGTCTTTTGAGCCTTGGAAAGCCCTGCGCTGTCAAGTCTGCCGGTGTCATAGTCAACAGACTCGATATCGTAATAAACAGGCATTTGCAGAGAATATCCCTTTATCCTGTCAAGAACGAACTTAGCTTCCTCCTGAGCCTCGGCTGTTGTTATCGCCTGAGTGTAGAAGTATACGCCAACTTTAAGCCCTGCCTTGGCAGCTCCGTCAAGATAGGTCTTGAACTTAGGGTCTTCCACAAGTGTTCCTGCACTGCCATAGCCGCGGTAGCCTACTCTTATGATAACAAATTCCACACCGCTGTTTTTGACCTTTTTCCAATCTATGTTGCCCTGATAATAGGAAACGTCAATGCCATAGACCTTTGAAATACCGCTGAATCTGTTTTGATGAGTAAGGCTGTCAGCCCCCCACAGAGCAGACATTGTCATAATGCCGTATGGATCGTTGTTTTCAAGATATTTATGATACTCAGGGTCGTCCTCAGTGACAGGCTCTAAAAGACTATCAGCCTCCATATTGCCTGTAGCATATTCAGGCTTTGATACCTGGATATCATTTGAAAGCTCACTTGACGCAATGCTTTCCTCTGCCGCATACACGAATGGAACAGACTGAGCCATTATTGCCGCTGACAAAACCACACCGGTCAGCTTTGGAATAAATTTCATAATTTCCTCCCGTAGAAACGTAGGCAGAGTTAACATTTTTTCTGCCATTTTACACGATAATTTTTACACACCCTTTATTATAGCCCTTTTACAGCTGTCTCTTATACACATCTCCGAGCCCACGAGACTCGACGTCATCTCGT
>ENA-OZQK01000041-OZQK01000041.1-human-gut-metagenome-genome-assembly--contig:-NODE-41-length-22664-cov-18.078774_pt1 | contig 22664 bp, 16 predicted proteins | sample MGYA00243777_ERZ653924 | MGnify/ENA primary metagenome ERZ653924 (study PRJEB26926, sample SAMN06164399) | human gut metagenome | biome: ENVO:00009003; feature: ENVO:2100002; material: ENVO:00002003...
TACGAGATGACGTCGAGTCTCGTGGGCTCGGAGATGTGTATAAGAGACAGGATATAGACTATGATCAAAAGATTATTATCCTTTCTAGACGCATCGCCAGTGAATTTCCTGGCAGTAAAGAATATCTCCGAGGAATTGGAGAAGAACGGGTTCCGCCGTATGAACCCACAGGAGCCTTTGGGCAAGATTGAAGCGGGTGAAAAGTTCTTCGTTACCAAGAACGACTCTTCCATCTACGCCTTCCAAATCGGAAAGAAGCCTTTGGCAGATGCCGGTTTCCACATGATCTGCGCCCACTGCGATTCGCCTACCTTCCGCATCAAGCCTAACGCCGAGATACTTTGCGAGGGCGGTATTGTAAAACTGAATACCGAGGTTTATGGTGGTCCTATCATGTCAACCTGGTTCGACCGTCCGCTCACTTTGGCAGGTAGAGTTATCGTGAAGGGCGAGAATGCGATGAATCCCCAGACGCTCCTTCTTCATGTGAAGCGCCCATTGCTGCAGATCAGCAATCTCGCTATTCACTTCAACCGTCAGGTGAATGATGGTGTGAAGTTGAGCAAGCAGAAGGATGTACTCCCTATCCTCGGCATCATCAATGATGAACTGGAGAAGGGTAATCTCCTGATGAATGTGATAACCGACGAACTGAATATTCTGAAAGAGGATGTTCTTGATTTCGATCTCTATCTGGCTGATGCCACTCCAGCCTGCACCTTCGGTGTACACGATGAGTTTATCTCTTCAGGCAGACTCGATGACCTGTCTATGTGCTGGGCTGGTGTAGAGGCGATGATTGCATCAGATGCCAATGATACCACCCAGGTTCTCGCCATCTTCGATAATGAAGAAACGGGGTCTCAGACCAAACAGGGAGCCGGAAGTCCATTCCTTTCATATATGCTCCAGCGCATCGCCCTGGCACAGAGCCATACAGAAGAGGCTTACTATCAGGCAGTAGAGCGTGCCTTCATGATTTCTGCCGATAATGCGCATGCCTGGCATCCTAACTATAGCGAGAAGTTCGACCCTACGAATCATCCTAAATTGGGCGGTGGTCCAGTCATCAAGTTCAATGCAGCCCAGAAGTATGCAAGCGATGCTGTATCAGCAGCCATCTTCGCCAACATTTGCGATGCAGCCGGTGTACCATGCCAGCGTTTCGTAAACCACAGCGATGTGGCAGGTGGCAGCACATTGGGCAATATCCTCGCCTCTTCCATCCCATTGAAGGGTGTGGATATGGGCAATGCTATCCTCGCTATGCACAGCTGCCGCGAAACCGGTAGCGTTATCGACCACAAATATTGCGTGAAGGCTTTCACCAAATTCTATCAGTTGTAATAAAAAACAAAGAGGGTGTGTCTGTATTTATGACACACCCTCTTTGATTTTATATATTAACCTTTTCCTTTTATCGTTCCTAATTCTTTCACATTCTTCTCAAATTCATTTCTTTCACCAATAGCTCCATTACGCAGTTTTGCCCGATAATTATATATCGTATTAACTGCATAATGCAAGAATTCTGCTATCTTCGTACTGTCATCAATACCCAGTCTTATCAAGGCGAATACCCTCACCATTGCCGGTAACTTTGTTGCATCGGTAAGATGGATTTGTGCCTCCGGCTTCAGAAGACTATTGAGGTCTTCCACGAAATCAGGGAACAGATGCAGGAAGACCTTATCGAAATTTGTATAGAGTTCTCCCAACTCGTGTTCCTTCAGTTCACTGCTTCTCGTCATTGAATAAAGTTCCTGATATTCATGGTTCTTTACCATCTTATTGACATGGAGACGCAACTTATCCAGTTTGTCTATATAATGAGAACATGCTCCCAGGAACTGGCCTATATATTCTTCCTTCACACCATTTGACTCATTCAGTTTATCATTCGAAGTCTTCAACATTTCGTTGGTAGCAGAAAGTTTCTTATTCAGTTCCTCCAATTGTTCATTCGTTTTCTTCAGTTCATTTCTCGCTATGGTAACATATTTCTTCTGCTTATTGACATAGAAAGCCAGAACACCTAAAGAAAGAACCAGAAGGCTGACACAGATGATGGCAAAGACAAGACGCTGGTTTGCCTTCTTGAGCTCTGCCTGATAATCATGATCGATGGTTACAAGCACAGGCGAAATCTGCCAATTACGTATACGGGTACCGCAACTCTTATTGGCATTCCAGGAGAAGTTGATGTAGTTATAGGAACGCTCAACATCTCCCTCCTGACTCAGAATATCGGCGAGCATCCAGAGCGAAGCCTGATCATTGATAGCACACTTCACATCACAAATGGCAGATTTTAGCAACCAATATTTCTTCATTTTTTCGTTTTTCAGAGAACGGTAAATCAGATAGCGATAGTAGGCTACGATGCCGTATTCATGACTCCCCTCCTTACATAAATTCAACCGTTCATCATTCACCTTCAGTGCTTCATCCCATTTATTCTGACTGGTAAGCATCACTTCTTTACGCATGAGATAATCTTCGCTATGATGTGGAAGGATAGCAAACAAAGTATCCCGATATGCATTCTGACGACTAAAGAATTTCTGACTTAAATCAGTATCTACATGAATATTAGAAAAGCCCAACTCACCATAGACATGGTAATAGGCGATGAAATAATCTTTCCAGTTCGATTCATCCAATGTCTTTTTATCTATATGATTGAGCACCTCCAAAGCCTCAGCAAAAGCTCCGGCTGTAGAATACTGTAAAGCTAACTGACTTTTCAATCCAGCAACTTCAGCCGGCAATCCTTCCTTCTGAGCCAATACAATGGCTTTCTGAATATAAGCCACAGCAGAATCGCTCTGGTAGGACTTATATTCAGAATAAATCTTGCGATAAGTATTGATGAGCAATTTCGGATTGTTCTCCTGATGAATCAATTCCTTCAACTGAGCGATGCTACTTTCTTTCAGTTTGGTATAGTGCTGGGATTGCTCTATAGCCCGATCAAGTTGGGCATACAGTTCACTGATGCTTTCCTTTTGAGCAAAGCATGATGTAAGTGTAGCGAAACACCAGATATACAATAGAGATAATAATCTTTCTATCATTAGCTGATAATATTTTGTTGTATAGGTATCATTAGATCCAGCCCTTACTGCTGTATAGGACATTCAAGAGACAAAGGTATAGTTTTTTGGGTATATTTCCAAATTTTCTAGCATTTTTTTGATATTCTTTTTTACTTTTGTTGTTCTTACATCCTTGCACCTCCCCAAAAAAGGCTGCCCCAAAAAGTTTGGAGCAGCCTTAAACAAAGCTTTATACCCTAAATTATTTAAACTAAAACCTAAAAAGCTTATGAATATAAACTTACAACTTATTTCTTTTCTACTTTGAGAACAGCCTTGTCTACACCGGCAGTCAAGTCAACTGTAAGAACGTATGTCTCGCCATCCTTCAGTTCTACTCCATCTTTCAGATAAACATTGCCGTTGTCGTGACCGTTACCGTCACCGATGCCGAATACCTCGCTCTCGGTTGAGATGAGATGGCTGTTATCCTTACCCTTGAACTCAACACCCCAGTTTGCCTGACCGAAGAACTTGAAGTTTACGTCAGTAGCTCTGAGCTGCTTACCAACGGTGAGTGTAACCTGATATACCTTATCCTTGATTGGAGTGAGGCAGACGTCAGAGTCAACATCTGTCCACCAGCCATGATTTACAGCGTCCCAAGTTGGCTTGTTGACACCTTCATTACCGATGATCCAGAGTGCACCAGTACCATCGCCATTCAGTGACATAGGCTCACTTCCATTCATTGTCCAGATACGGAATGACTTATGGGTGAAGTCTGCCAAAATAGTATATCTGCCGGTAATAGCCTTGAAAGTATAGCTTCCATCCTCTTCTTTCTGGAACCAGTCGCTGTCATAATACCAGTCATCTGGCAGATTATTGCCGTTGATAGTAAGGTTACAGGTAGCACCTTGCTTGATATCACCCACCCAAGTCTTGCCTGCATCAGAATCGGCAAAATCGAGGATAGTAACCGGCAATACATCGGTAGGACCAGCCGTATAGTTCTTGGCATCGAAAGTGACAACTACATCGCTCATATTCTCAGAAGAGAAGTTGAAGTTGCCTGTTTCTCCCAAACTGATATCCTTACCTGTGCTGGAACCGAAGACAAACTTTCCATCCTTCGTTGCAAAATATCCCTTGAAGGTCTTCTTGCTGCTAGGAAGAACAGCCTGATAAACAAAGTCGCTTTTCTCTGCCATGTCATATTTAACACCATCAGCACTCACAAACTGCAGATTGTTGAAGTGAGGGCGCTTGATATCAAACGACAAGGTCTCTGTATTCGATTTGGTTGACACATTCTGCAAAGTAAGTTGAATATCCACCTTTCCATCAGGAACATTCTGTGCATAAGGCACTTTCAGTTTGACTGTATATTCACCAGCCTCCTTGGTACGGATGGTAGTTTCATCTACACTCTGCCCACTAAACAGGAGGTTTGCTTTCAAGGTAGAGAGAGCCACGCCTCCCTCATCCTTGCAGTTTACTTTCACCTCCACTTCATCGCCCATCCATACAGCTGTAGCAGGAGCCGTACAGCTCATCACAGGATTACCGGCAGGAGTAGGCGCACTGTAATCATCATCGCCGCAAGATGCCATCAGTGGCAGGGCGAGCAACGCCATGATATAATATTTGATATGTTTCATAATGATCGTATCTTTAATGAATCATTTACTATAGTTTATGGATTACTTATTCCACTTGCAAGAAATCACACCATTAGCAGGAACATTGCAGGTAAAATTATGAGTTCCATCACTGAGGTTGATTGACTTAGCCTCATCTCCCTCGTTGATAATGACAGCAGCATAACTACCATCAGGATTAACAAACTCAGCATGTGTAATCTTACTGTCATTAACGGTTCGGGATGTATTACCAATGCGAACCGCACCAGGAGCAACGACACTAGACATGTGGTTGATGATGTAATAATGAGAATTGTAGCTCAACTGGTTGTAACCATTCTGATTGATATCAATAGCACCATAGCAGGTCTGGCATCCACCAGCCAGATTAGGTCCCATCTTATTGTCAAGCATCAGATTCCATACAAGCACAGCCTTGCAATTCTGGTTTACCGTAGCGAGCGCCACATTCTTCATATCCGCCATCAGTCGTTTACTCAAGTCACGTCCGTTATTCCAGGTTCCGATACTGGTTTCCGAGAATATCAGTTCCTTGTCAGGACGCTGGTTGTGGATATCAGTCAACTCGCTGTTGTTGCCGCCATAATCATGATAAGCAGCACCTACAACCAGTTCTGAGCCCTCAAAGTTATCACCGATAGCATTGTAGAGTTTCACAGGATAATCTTCCTGATCGGCAATATTGTCATAGTTGTAGTTGTGATCGAAGACATAAATCTTGGTCTGCAGATTATTCTTCTTAAACTGTGCGGCCAACTCCTTCACGAAAGGAGCCTCTTCCTGCCAAGGCATATAGAGTGAAGCACAGTTTGCTTTGTTCAATGGCTCATTCTGAGGACTAACAGCATAGATATTGATACCTTTCTCCTTCATCACATTAATAAACTTCACGAAGTACTTGGCATAAGCCTCGCGATAATCCGGATTGAGATGACCATCTGTCCATGAATCCTTAGGATTCTTGGTATTAAGGTCTGTCACCTTCATCCATTTTGGACAAGTCCAAGGAGCTGCGATAATCTTCAGATTTGGGTTGATGGCAAGAATCTCCTTCAATACCGGAATCACATAATCGTTCTCATCGCTATAGAGCGCGAAGTTGCTGATAGGGTCAGATTCGCTGCCCTTCTTGTCGCAATAGGTATACTCAGTACTTGAAAAGTCGTTGCATCCCAAAGAGATACGGGCATAACTTACGCCATAACCCTCCGTAGTAGAGTAAATGCGCTTCAAAAGAGCCTGACGCGCCTCTGGAGTCATCTGCATCAGATTATAGCAGGATGAATAAGTGATGGCATAACCGAATCCATCAATCGTCTGATACTTCTTATTTAAATCGAGTTCGATGGTGGTTGGTGCCATAGATACTCCTTTATACAACTTTACCTCACCCTGTGCCAATGAATAGACTCCATCGGCTGTGGTAATGAAAGTTTTGGCTGTTCCTTGTGCCGGTACTGGATTTGGTGCCTCACTAGGAGTATCAAAGTCTACAGGATCTGAGAATGAGTTACTGCTGCTGCAAGCTGTCACAGAGAAAGCCGTTGCGCAGACCAGCATCATCAGTTTACTGCTATAGTATTTCATATTCGTTTCTTCTATTATTTGTTAATAACGGTTTGAGTTGAAAGCTATCCAGGTTAGCTTAGTAACCTGGATTCTGCTCTAGATTGGTATTCTGGTCAAGAGCGGTCTGTGGAATTGGCAACAGGTATGAATTGCTGTCAAACTGTCTTACCTGTCTGATGCGTCCGCTGTCACGGTTGTCTATTCCGTTGAGATATTGCTCCACCTTGTTGTTGCGGCAGAGGTCGAACCAGCGTTCTCCCTCAAAGGCAAGTTCCAGACGGCGCTCATGGAGCACAGCCTCTATCATAGATTCCTTGCTGCCAGTCTTGTCGGATGTCAGTTCCTTCAGTTTGGCACGCTTGCGAATCTGGTTCACGAGTTTCGCACTCTCGGCAAGATTGCCCTTATAGGCTTCTGCCTCTGCCTTCATCAGGATAATATCAGCTAGGCGAACCCAGTAAATATTATTGTATGAAGAGCGTAACTTATACATGAACGGATAGTTGGAAGCTGGATAATAGTTGCTCCAGGTACAGGCATAATATACGATAGCCTGATTCTTACGGACCTCATCACCCTCCTTGTCAAAGTCATTGATGATGTCTCGTGAAGGAGTAATCCACTTTGCCCAGGTAAAGTAATAATCCCAGTTGTCTAACTGACGGCCGTACATCCAGGTTTCCCAGTTTCCGCTACCGGTTGTCCAATGCACCTCCAGAATACCTTCTTTGGTATTGCGTTTCATGCAGTCTTTCGCAGTCTCATCATAGCCCCAAAGAGTTTCATAACTGTCTTCCAGCTCTACACCGGTTGTATTCATCACCTTGTCGGCATAAGCGATTACCTTGTCATAATCCTGCACTTCCTTTTCGGCATAAACCTTGGCAAGCATAGCCTGAGCTACGGTCTTGGTCATCTTGGTGCGGTCGGAATTGTCATTATCCGGTGCATACTGCTCACCATCCGTCAAGTCGGCAATAATCTGCTCATAACATTCCTTCGGCGTCTTGCGAGGAGGATAATAGGTAGGATATACCTCATTGATATTCTCGGATGTAATGGTCTTGGCGATGGTCGTGATGACAGGGAAAGACCCCCACAGACGAGCCATTCGGAACATCATCAGGGCACGGAAGATTTCGCCCTGTGCCTTATAGGAATGATATTCTGCTTCTGATATCTGACCATTCTCCTTCAATTGCTCAACACCATTGATCAGCACATTTGCCTGTGCGATATCCTCCAGATAGCGGTTCCAGTCACGGCTCAATACCGAGTTGCTGGCATCGATAGAGTTGGTTTCATAAGGTACCACCTCTGCACCGGTAGTTCCGGCATAAGCATTGTCGCTATGTGAATCGCCTATCAAAAGATAGTCGAGATGGGTATGCTCCTGACGGTTGCGGAACAACTCATAGAGCGATTTGAGCTGTGCATCAGCAGCAGCCTTGTCCTTCAATACGGCTGTTGAGGTCTCTGTCTGACCGCCCTGTGTTATTTCTGATGGCTCTGATAATGGCTCATAGTCGAGAGAGCAACTTGCCAAAGAGAACATTGCGATGCCACCGAGCGCCAATGTCTTGATTGTATGATATGTTTTCATTGTTGTCGATGTTTAGAATTCTACTTTTACACCTAATACTACACTCTTATTGAGTGGATATGTACCCCAGTCGATGCCCTGCACACTACCACTGTTGCCATACTGGTTAACCTCCGGATCCATACCTGAATAGTCGGTCAGGGTAAGCAGGTTGGTTGCTGATACGTATGGCTGCAGACGGGTCAGACCGAAGCGTGAAATCAGTTTGCGAGGCACATCGTAAGAGAGAGAAATATCCTTTACACGGATATAACTGCCATCTTCTACGAAGTAGGTTGAGTTGCGGATATCCCACTTAGCCTTTGGCACATCGGTAATCTGACCAGGAACTCTCCAGCGGGCAAGCACCTTGGTGCTTTGGTTCTTACCATCATACATTCCTTCGGTTTCCATACGTGAAACGTTGTAGATATCGTTGCCATAGCTTCCCTGGATAAGAATACTGAGATTCAAGCCTTTATAAGAGAAGGTATTGGTCAAACCGAAGGTGAAGTCTGGGTTCGGATCACCGATATAAGTACGGTCACTGGCTGATACCAGACCATCACCGGTCACGTCCTTATACTTCATATCACCGGTCTCGGGATCCACACCTTCTGCTACATATCCCCAGAAACTGCCCAATGGCTTACCTGGCGTATTGCGAACCACCTGTTCGTTGACGAAATCGGTAGTCGTGGCTTCATAATATACCTGAGTCAGAGACAGGCTCTCCAACTTATTCTTGTTGAATGAGATGTTGAAATCTGTATTCCACTTCAAGGCGCCTGTCAGATTCTGTGAAGAGATGGCAAACTCCCAGCCTTTGTTGATCATCGAACCGCCATTATAGGTCAGGTTACTTGCAGCAGCACTACCTGCCGGCAAGGTGATGTTCATCAACATATCCTTGGTCTTCTTATAATAGTAATCAGCATAGAAGGTGAGGCGGTTGCCCAGTACGGTCAAGTCGAGACCGATGTTGGTCTGGGTTGTTGTTTCCCAAGTCAGCTCAGGGTTGCTCAGGTTGCCCTGTGAGAAAGTAGGAGTAGAATTGGCATCATTTCCTTCGCCAAACCACTGCACACGATTGATATTGTATCTTGCCAGATAGCTGTAATCGCCCAATCCGCTCTGGTTACCGGTCTGTCCCCAGCCTCCACGAATCTTCAAGTCGTCAATCCACTTGATATCTTTCATGAATTTCTCATTGCTTACGCGCCAGGCACCAGAGAATGATGGGAAGTAGCCCCAACGGTGATGTGGTGCCAACTTGGAAGAACCATCAGCACGCATATTGGCGGTTACCATATAGGTATCATTCCAGTTGTACTGTAAACGGGCGAATGTTGAAAGAATTGCCCAATCAGAAGCTGACGAACCGGTTCCTGTCCAGGAAATCTTGTTGGCTGCATTCAAGGTTGGGAACAGATCGTTGGCATAGTTGCTACCGTTGATATAGTTCTGGCTCCACTTGCTCTGTGTCCAGGAACTACCAGCCATCGCATCCAGACTGTGCTTTCCGAATGCCTTCTTATAGTTTAATACATTGTCCCATACGATAACGCTGCTGATGTTTCTACCATCATATCCTGTACCGAATTCCTGACGGCCGATGGTAGTAGATATCGGGTCAAGGAAGTTGGTGGTTGTTCCTTGTGTACGGTCGAACGAGAGAGATGTGTTATAAGTCAGTTCAGGCATAAAGGTGACAGTTGCTTTTCCTGTTGCCAGCAATCGGTTGTAAGCAGACTTATTATTCTGTGTACGAGCAATATTCTCTGCTGGCGAGGTAATGTTCACGCCATAGAAGTTGTTGTAGAACTGGCTAGGATTCTCCGGATTCCATACTGGTGCATAGGTTGGCGTATTGACGATAGCGGTTACTACGCCGCCTCGGTTAGAACCGGCACCCGAAATGATACCTGTACCCTTGTTGGTATAATCAGAATAAGTTACACTGGCATTGAGTCTCAACCACTTACGTATATCGTTCTCTACAGATGCTCGGAAGTTGTAACGCTGATAGCTTGACTTCTTGATAACACCATTTTCGCCTGTATAGCCACCCGAGATAAAGTATCTCAGTTTATCGGTACCATTGGTGATAGAGAGCTGGTAGTCCTGTACATTACCCGTACGGAACACCTCGTCTTTCCAGTCGGTCTGGTCTTTCAAGCCTTCCGGCAGTTTCACCAGACCGATTTCATCCATCAGCTCCTTATACTGAGCCGCATTGAGAGATTCCTGGTTGTCACGTACAGTATTAAATGCATAATGTGCATTCAGAGATACCTTGGCTACGCCAGCCTTACCCTGCTTTGTACCTATAATAATGACACCATTGGCTGCACGTGATCCATAGATTGCAGCAGAAGAGGCATCCTTCAACACCTGGATATTATCAATATCATCAGCTGCCAGGAAGTCGATATTGGTCATTGGCACACCATCTACTACATAGAGCGGATCATTGCTACCATTTAAAGAGGTGGTACCACGCACACGGATGGTTGGTGAAGCACCTGGCTGACCGTTGGCTTGCGAAATCTGCAAACCGGCTGCCTTTCCCTGCATACCTGCTGCGGCAGATACGATAGGACGGGTATCAAGGTCTTTGGCTGACACACTGGATACGGCAGTAGTTACATCCTTACGCTTGACAGAGCCATAACCGATAGCCACCACTTCGTTGAGCATATTAGACTCCTCTTCGAGCATAATCTGTACGCCGTTAGAAGCTTTCACTTCCTTATTCTTATAACCTATATAAGAAATTTTGAGTCTGGCTCCTGGCTGTACTTCGATGGTGAAGTGACCATCCAGGTCAGTAGCAACACCATTTTTGGTACCATTCTCCAGAACCGAAGCTCCGATAACGGGTTCATTGGTATTGTCGATTACAGTACCCGTAATCTTCACCTTCTGTCCCCAAGCTGTCGCCGAGACCATTAGGACGAGTGCTGAGGCTGCTAGTCCTCGCAACATCGCATTACTTTTTGATTTTCTCATAATAGTTATTCTCATTTATGTTTAAAATTGTTTTCTGATAGTCGGGAACCCATCCATGATTGGTTTCCGGTTGCAAAAGTATATAAAATGTCTGATATTTGTTGGTTGATTAAATAATTAAGTGGTGAAAATGACCACCTATTTTCACCACTGCATCTGATTATCAGGACTTTACATTTTTCATAGTTCTAAATATAAGTGGTAGATTTATAATGGTAAAAGGTACAATTATAGAAGAAAAAAATGGTTTTATTTAAATGTATCTTCGCTTGAGGCATCCGCGCTTGAGGCATCCGCGCTTGAGGTATCCTCGCTTGAGGCGGATTGCAAATCCGCAGGAACGCCTAGCGGAATTGCGTATCTCCCTAACGCCTAGCGGAATTGCGATTCTTATTACGCCTAACGGATGCGCTGCGAAACGGGAACAGCTGACTAGTGAAACTAGAACAGCAGACTGGCGAAACTAGAACAGCAGACTAGCGATAGGCAGAACAGTGGGCTGTCTGAGCCAAACAGCGAATGAAAACCGGTTTGCCAGGTTTTTCAATAACCGAAATATCACACCGGTTCCGGCTGATATCAGAAAAGAAGACGAAAAATTGATTTTACTCTTCACTCTTCACCCAATCGCTGGGAATGCCTTTATATAAAGGGGATTCGAGAGGTGAAGAGTGGGTGAAGAGAGGTGAAGAGTTACAAAAAACTCTTCACCCTCCGCAATGCCTTTATATAAAGGGGATTCGAGCTATCGGGTGAAGAGTGAAGAGTTTTTGGCTATTCCATTGCCTCATATCCTTTGTTCTGAACCAACTTGCCATTGAAGGCAAGACTTCGCTGAGGTATCGGGAAGACGATGGAACAGGACGTAAGAGCGGACTGAACAGAACGGCGAAGATGCGAGGACTTGAGGAACTTGCCGAAACGGATAAGGTCCTGACGGTGACAGGTCTCGCCCGCCAGCACAACCTGACGGTCTTCCAGAATATTGGCAAGCGAAGACTTGCGCGCAGGCAAACCGGCATGCGCACGAACCATATTATACTCTGCCCTGCCATCCCCATCGTTGCGCTCCATCGCCTCAGCCTTCATCAGTAAAACATCAGCATAACGGAAACGGAAAAGAGGTTTGGCTGGCCGGGAATGCAGAACAGAATCAGCCTCATCCATCACCAGCGCATCCTTCGGCATCTGATAACGCACAGAACTGTTGAAGATTTCATCCTCCTCTAAATTGCAGCCCTCATCAGCCAGTCTGTTGCAATAGAAGATACAGGTTTCCCATGCATTCAATATCTTGCTGCGGTTCTCACTCGCCTTGCCACCCGTAATGAGCGAGGCGCCATCGGCAGTACGCACCATAAATTTCAGGTCCCTACCCTTCGGACGTTTCCTGTAACCCTGCGTCCAATCGTTATACATATAGATTTCAGCATTCAGCGCCAGTTTAGCCAGCAGGAAGTTGACCACAGGCTGCGTGATGCGCCCATAATGAGAGCCTTCCTCCAAACTGGACGTCTGAGGAAGATAAGGCAACACCTGCTGCAATTCGCTGAAGATGAAATGTAAGATTTCGCTCCGTTCGCTCTGAGCCGACAGCTTTTCATCGGTAACCGAAGAGCCCGAAGCCGGTTCATAGATGAGAGATTCTGCCACAGACAGGAGTACCGGAATCCTGCCATACAAATCCATCGCCTCATAATACATCATGGCTCTGATGGCACGCACCTCAGCCTTGAACTGTGCCTTCTGGTTATCGGTAAGGCGTACAGACTGTAAATCTATCATATCCAGCGACTTGTTGCACATGCCGATAGCCCGATAAAGATATTGCCAGGAAGAATAAAGCTGTTCATCATCAGGAGAAAGAGAAAGCAGACTGTCCAGACGCTGAATATCGCAGATGCCTTCCCCATCTATCGCTCCACCCATAAAATCATATAAAGGAGCTATGGTCGTATCGAATATTTCAGACGCAGAACCATTGCTGCCACCCCCATCGAGCTGTTCCTTAGGATGCTCATTCAAGCACGATGAGAATGCCAACAGGGTCAGGAAAGAGATGACCCAAGTGAACAAATGTGAAATATATCGTCTCATAATCCTATCACATGAAGTTTAGGTTTCAAACTGTCAAGACTGCGAATAACAGCAATCCGGCTGCAAATATAAGAAAAAAGAATGATAAAAGGACACAAATATAGTAAAAATCTACGTAAATTTTGCGGTTATCAAATTTATTTGTACCTTTGCACCCGGTTAGCAGAGAGCTAACTAAGGGGTGCTACCGCCGGAAAAGAGAAAAAAGCGGATGCTGAGAATATACCCATCGACCTGAACCAGGTAATGCTGGCGTAGGAAAATAAGGCACATTCCCCCCTTATATGATGTTTTTAATTTAAATAAATGAAAAGATTCAACGGGATCGCACTCAGTGTAGCGTTTTGCTCTTTGGCAAGCCAGGCTGCACTGGCACAGACAAAAATCGACACCTTGAAGGTGCAGAATTTGAATGAAGTGATTGTAAAAGGCGTACGTGCCGCAAAGGAAGCTCCATACGCCGTGGCTAACATCAGGAAATCAGAACTCAAACAATTCTCTTGCTCAGGTCAGGAATTGCCATTTCTCCTTTCTCGTACACCGGGCATTCTCGCCTGGAGTGAGAACGGTATTGGCACCGGTACTACCTATATGCGCATTCGTGGCGCTGCCGGAAGCCGCATCAATGTAACACTCGACGGAGTGGCCCTCAACTCCCCGGAAGACCAGACCGTTTTCTGGGCTAACATGAACAGTTATTCTTCGCTCCTGGGCAGCATCCAGGTACAGCGCGGTATAGGCTCTTCTACCAATGGCGACGGTGCCTTCGGTGGAAGCATCTCCATGGCTACAGCTGCTCCTTCGCTCACCCCTACTGCAGAAGTTACCGGTTCTTTCGGTTCTTACAATACCTATCATACAGGCGCCAGCTTCTCTACAGGTCTGCTCGGCAAGCATCTGATTTTTGACGGTGCTTATCACGAGACAGCTACCGACGGTTATGTAGACGGCACAGCAGGCCGCTCAGGTTCTTACTATGGCGGACTGACCTGGCTGGGCGACAACTTCAAGATAAGCTACAAGAACATCGGCAACTTCGAGAAGACCGGACAGGCTTGGAACGGTGTGCTGGGCGGAGATTACAACTCTAACTTCACCCTCCTTGATGATGGCATCCGCACTTATAAAGATATGTATAAGGCAGGTCTGGATAAGTTTAACGTGCTGACAGGTGATTTGGTTCGCAACGGCAAGGGCGATTATACCATCACTCCTTATACCCTGCGCGACGGAAGCAAATGGGACAAGACTACTGATAACTTCTATCAGAACCACAACATCCTTTCGGCTACCTGGACACCAAGCAGCCACTGGAGCCACAGCCTCTCACTGCATTATACCTATGGCTACGGCTACTACAAGGAGTTCAAGAACAACGCCAAGTTTGCCAAGTTCGGACTCGTTTACAAGGATGCAGAAGGCAACAAGGTCAAGAAGTCTGACTTCATCCGCAAGAAGGGACTCACCCAGCATACCTACGGCATGGTATACAATACCAACTACAAGGATGAGCACTGGGATGTTATCGGCGGATTGAACCTGCAGCAGTTCCGCGGCAACCACTGGGGATACCTTACTTATATCGCCAACCAGGATGCCGAGAAGAAATTCTTCGGCAACAACGGAAAGTATAAGTACTATGATTCTGATGCCCACAAGTATGACTACAGCGCCTTCGTCAAGGCAAGCTATCGCTTTGCAGACTACTGGAATGCCTTCGCTGACCTGCAGTATCGCCGTGTTGAATACAAGACCGACGGTATCAACGATAAATTTATCGCCCAGGCAGATGGCAGCTACAAGAACCAGGAGCTGAACATCAACGAGAAGTACAACTTCTTCAACCCTAAGGCAGGTATCAGCTTCAACAAGGATGGCCACAAGGCATACGCATCTGTAGCTTACAGCAACCGCGAGCCAGAGCGCAACAATTTTACCGACAACTTCAACTATCCATTCCCTAAAGAGGAGAAGCTGCTCGATGTAGAGTTCGGCTATCAGTATCAGGGCGACAACTGGCATGCAGGCGCCAACTTCTACTATATGGATTATGACAACCAGCTGGCTCAGACCGGACAGCTGAGTGACATCGGCGAGGCGCTGACCACCAACATCAAGGATTCTTACCGTATGGGCGTAGAGCTGACAGCCGGCTGGGCACCATTGTCATGGTTGTCTGTAGAAGGAAATGCCGCTTTGAGCAAGAACAAGATCAAGGACTTTGATGAGTTTGTAAGCAACTGGGAAGATGAGAAGAATCCAGGCGTAGTACATTACGACAACTCAACCCTGTCTTATTCTCCATCAGCCATCCTGAACGGATTCATCGATATCCACTATGCCGGTTTCTCTGCTACCTGGCACACCAACTTTGTAAGTCGCCAGTATATTACCAACACAGAAGACCGCGACTTCTCACTGCCATGCTATTCACAGAGCGACCTGAGCCTGAACTATAGCGCTAAGCTAACCAAGGCACTCGGCATCAAGGAGGTAAGCTTCGGTGTGGATATCAACAATATCTTCAACCGCCACTATGCAGCCAGCGCATTCACCTGGGGCAATGCTATCGGTTACGGATATACATTGGACAAACGATTCAAGCAGATAGCCTACATCCCGATGGCAGATACCACCTGGATGACGCATCTTACATTGAAGTTCTAATCAGAAATCATCATGATGGATTATATTGCATCACATGGTTTAGACATCTTTACCACGGTACTCGGACTGGTTTATATCCTGTTGGAGTACCGTGCCAGTATCTGGCTCTGGCTGGTAGGCATCATCATGCCCGCCCTGGACGTATGGCTCTATTGGAGTCATGGTCTTTACGGCGATGCGGGTATGGCGGTCTACTATACGATAGCCGGTATATATGGTTATGCCGTATGGAAATATGGCAAGAAGCACAACCAGAAGGAGAAAGAAGAACTTCCGATTACCTATATGAAGAAGTCGCTCTATCTCCCTACTCTTCTGTTCTTCCTGGCAGCCTGGGGCATCACCTATTATATACTGATAACTTTCACCAACTCTACGGTTCCTCTGCAAGACAGTTTCACCAATGCCCTGAGCTTTGTGGGTCTCTGGGCGCTGGCACGCAAATATATCGAGCAGTGGTTCTTCTGGATTATCGTAGATGCCGTTTGCTTCTATCTCTATATCGTCAAAGGCATCCCATTCAAGGCAGGACTTTACGGTCTCTACGTCATCATCGCCGTAGCCGGATACTTTAAATGGAAGAAGATGATGATGAAAAAGAGTTGATAGTTTACAGTTAACAGTTTATAGACGGAAAAAGGAAGCCAAGGCAAATACAAACTTGCCAGGCTTCCTTTTATTTCATTTATATAAACAAGAACCACTATACCAAGGTTCCGCGTTTAAACTTATCCAATCAGCGAAAAGCACATCCTTTATGCCCTTTTCACCTTTAATCCGTTTTCAATACTAACCAGTTCATCGCTGAAACCGGAATCAACCTTCAGCCTTTCTTCCACTTTTGTACAACTGTGGATAACTGTGCTATGATCGCGATTACCAACGAGTTTGCCGATTCTCGAAGCAGGCATTTTGGTATATTTCTGTGCCAGATACATCGTTACCTGTCTTGCCACGACATAATCACGCTTACGGCTCTTGCTGTTCACGGCAGTAACCGTTACATTATAATGATGGCAAACCGTTTCAACAATATCATCGATGGTGAGCGGCTTATCATCCAACTTCACGGCACGCTTGATGACGCGCTCGGCAAGTCGGATATCAATGCTGCTGTTATAAACGATGCTGTAAGCCAGAAGACCATTGATGGCTCCCTGCAAATCGCGCACACTTCCGTTACAGGTCTGGGCAATGAAAGAGATGACATCTACCGGAATCTTCAAACCGTCACGACGAATCTTATTGCTCAGGATATCCACACACAACTGGATATTCGGCTTCTCCAACTCGCAGACCAGACCACAAGAGAAACGGGTGAGCAGACGGTCTGGCATATCCTTCAACTCTACCGGAGGGCGGTCGCTCGCCAGGATAATACGCTTTCCGTTGCGGAAAAGGTGGTTGAAGATATGGAAGAAGGTATTCAGCGTCTTCGCCTTACCAGCCCACTCCTGGATATCATCCACAATCAGCATATCGATAGACTGATAGAAGTTGATGAAATCATTGCTCGCATTATGGAGCACGGCATCGGTATACTGGGTCTGGAAAAGACGGGCACTCACATAGAGTACACGCTTCTGAGGATACATCTGCTTCGCTTTCAGACCGATGGCATTCACCAGATGCGTCTTACCGCTACCCGAAGGTCCGTAAATGAACATTGGGTTAAACTGGGTGGTGTTGGGATGCTCGGCAATAGACAATCCTACGGAACGAGGCAGCTTATTGCTGTCACCCTCCATATAATTGTTGAAAGTAAGCTTCGGGTCTAACTGTGTATCAATGTCTTCCTGCTGCTGGGGAGCGACAGGCTGGGCAGCCGGCTGCTGGGCACGCTCACGAGCCTGCTTTGCCAGATCTGCATCGTCAGGATCCGCCTCGATATCCTGAGAAAGCTTATGCTCCTTATCGGTTACAACACGATAAGTGAGACGGATTCCTTCCCCAAAATTACGATGCAGCACCTTACTTAACAAGTCAACGAAGTTCTGTTCCAAGTACTCGTATACGAACGGACTCGGAACCTGCACCAACAAAGTCTTTGTCGACGGCTTGTACGATTCAAAGACGATTGGCTTGAACCATGTGTTATATTGCTGCTCTGTTACACTGTCCTTTATGAGCAAAAGACTGTTGTCCCAGAGGGCTTTTGGACTTGCTAACATTGATTACTTATATTATTAATACTTTAATTCACAAATGATGGGACGCACCAAAAGATGCGAAATCATGTGCAAAGTTACAAAAAAAATAGGAGAAATGCAAATCCCCTTATTTAAAACATTTTAATAGATAGCCTATAATTTATTGTATATCAAATACTTACCGAAACGTTAATATAGTAGACTGAATTTCAGTGAAACAATAATGTAACGTCCCCGAAACGGCTAACAAACAAACAGTTTGCGAGTCAATTCGGGGCGTGAAACATTCTAAATCTTATTTAGACTAAATTTATTTAGCTTTGGCTCTTTTTACTTGTCTTTTCTACCGAAAACAGAGAAATGGACATAGCGTTTCGGATGTGCCTTCAAGTCGATAACCAGAGAGTCGGCATGACTCATGGTTGACGTCAGATTGTCGTACAGCTTGGTATCGTTCATCAGCAGTCCGAGGCTTCCCTGGTTGCTGTTCAGCTTCTCAGTAAACTGATGAGCACTCTCCAAAGTCTGGTTCACCTTGTTCAATGTACCCTGCACATCGAGACTGGCCAGATTAGCTGTCAGACGGTTGGTATTATCCAGCACGCCATTCGCCTTTCTAACCATACCCGGAACCTGCTTGTTGAGACCCGCCATCAAGGTATTCAGCTCACGTGTAGAAACGGTGAGGTTGCTTGTGATGGTTTCCACATTATGCAGCGAAGCAGCCAGAGCCGGATCAGCCAGAAGCGCATTCACACTGGTAAGGATAGAATCCAACTTAGGCAACATCTTTTCCACTACCGGAATCAGGTTGGCAGCCTTATCCATCATGCCTCCGTTTACAGCACCCGGAATAACACCACCCGGTTCTACTCTTTCGCGCGGATTGTTTGCCAGAAGCAGATTCACCTGCAGGTTACCCATCAGGTCTTTTACTATTTCGGCTTTACTGCCCTGCGGGATTCTCAAATCCTTGTTAATATCCACCTTTACTTTGATAGGACCATTCTCCTTGTAATCATATTCCATACCATCCACGGTACCTACCTTATAGCCATCCGCATAAATAGGCGTAGAGGCACCCAGTCCCTGGATGTCATCAAACGTCATATAATAGGCGTTGTTGGTAGAGAACAGATTCATGCCTTTCAGAAAATTGATTCCGAAATACATAACCAAAATACCGACAATAGCTACAAGAGCTATCTTGATTTCTTTTGTTAGCTTCATATTTATCTCTTTATATATTCGTGCTTATATCTTATCCTTACTCAGGTCAATCAGCGGTTTCTGTTCTGCTTGAACTCACGTATTGCCTGATTCACATCATATTTCTTTCCATTCTTGAAAGCTATGATGAAAGCTTCCGGGAACTTCTCGGCAAGCGTCTTGCGCAAACGGTAAATCTCATTATAATTGGTAGAGGCTCCCATCGTATATTTCACCATATTGCCTTCCTGAAAACTGTCGTAACCGGTTTCGCCCTTGAAATGGGCATCGCCCTTGCGGAGCATGCGGTTGCTGACAAATATCTGAAGCTTGAAGACAGGCGCATCGGCTACATTGGCTTTATGCTGTGCCGGTTTGTTCTGCTGAGACGTTCTGTTCTGCTGCGTCTGTCTGCTCTGCTGCGTCTGCCTGTTCTGCTGAGCCGGTTTATCCTGCTGGTTCTGTCTTCTGTTCTGCTGAACCGTTCTGGCTTTTTCCGCTCTGGTTTCCACATGCTTCACCATTCTTCTCGGAGCAGTATCCACTTCCTCTGCACGGCGCTCATCCTGCTTTGTATCAGAAACGATCTTGGCAACCGACACCGATTCGGTATCTGCAGCACGATAAGGAACCGAGATGGATTTATCGTATTTATTGCGATATTGCGCAAAACCTTCGTAGATGCCTCGGGCGATATCATCCACCCTGCTGGCATCGTTGAGCAGTCTTTCTTCGTCAGCAGTAGTGATGAAACCGAGCTCTATCAGGCAGCTAGGCATCGAAGTTTCTCTGAGAACCAGGAATCCAGCCTGATGCACGCCCTTATCCGGACGGTTGGCACTGCTGCATACCTTTCGCTGGATATTGCGCGCCAGTTCTACGCTTCTTTCCATATTCTTACCCTGTATGAACTCGAAGATGATGTAGCTCTCAGAAGATCTTGGGTCGAAACCCTGATAGGTCTGCTGATAGCCCTTCTCCATCGAGATAACGGAGTTCTCTCGCATAGCCACATCGAGATTATCCTTGGCACGGTGCATACCGAGCGTATAGGTTTCAAAACCGCGGGCTATCTTACCGGCTGGCAGCGCATTGGTATGTACCGAGATAAACAGGTCGGCATTGGCGCGGTTAGCAATGTTGGCACGCTGTTTCAGAGGAATAAAGACATCCGTCTTGCGGGTATAGATGACTCTCACATCCGGCATATTGCGCTCAACATATTTGCCAAACTGCAATGCCACAGAGAGATTGATATTCTTTTCTTTGGAAATAGCACCAAGTGCACCCGCATCATGACCGCCATGACCTGGGTCGATGACGAGCGTGAAACGGCGGTTGGCGCCTGTCGCTGTCAGCACCAACATACACAATAGGGTCAATATGAGTGTTATTTTCTTCAACATATCTTTCTGATGATTTTGCAAAATTACTACTTTTGTATCAGAAAACCTAAATCTACTATAAAGTTTTATCATTTGTTAATACAACTTCTACCCCTGCGCCGTCACAGTCTGCTCCAAAAGGAGGATTAACTTTGGTAATGGCGAGTTGTATTTCCAGAATAGCCGGGTATTCTGCAAAGAGCCGTTTTCCTATTCTTCCGGCTACATGTTCCAGCAGTTTGCTAGGTATCTCCATCTCATGTTTCACGAGTTCATAGAGTTCTGCATAGTTGAGGGTTCCAGCCAGTTCATCGGTTTCCATGGCTCTGGAGAAATCATAGCTTACATCCAGATTCACCACATAGTCGTTGCCCACCTGGGTCTCCTGTGGCAAAACGCCGTGATATGCATGGAAACGGACATTCTTTAAGTATATCTTACTACGGAAAAGCATGGTTTATATCAGTTTCTATCTTGGGGATTAGGATTCGGAATCGCTATCATCGTAAAGTTTCATCAGGCTACCATCCTTCAGATATCTCTTCAGGGCTGTCACAACACCTTTCTTCCAGGTATTGATGTTATCTGAAGTAAGCTGGAGCTGATAAACGAGTTTGATGACATGTTCTATAGGCATACGGTAGCGCAGCACACCGGAAATCAGCTTGGCATAGTTCCAGTATTCAGGATTAAACTTCTCGCTCAATCCCTCAACCGTAATCTTATAGCCTCGCTTGTTCACAAACTGGAAGTCGTATCGCTTCAAGCCTCCATCCAGAATGGTCTTCACAATTTTACCTTTGCTTACAGATTTAGGCAGCATGATACCCTCGTCCTCATCCTGCAAGCCCGTGAAGATTTCGTATGGATGACCGTCGAGCAGTCCTACCAGAGCCACCCATTTCTCCTTATTATTTTGGAATCGCACCACATCGCATTCCAGTTCTCTAGGTCGCACCTCCATTACTTCAGGAGAGAAAACAGGAAGATGAGTTTCCGAAGAAACAACATTGGCTATCTGATCATAGAGTTTATTCCAATCAGACTGTTCTACATGATAATTCTGATGAAGTGTTGCCAGATTAGCATTCAATTCATCTATAAGAGCCTTGGAAGCCTCTTCAAAAGTCATATTTTCAGTATATTTCATATCAAACGTTTCATATTTAGGTGCAAAATTAAACTTTTATTTCTAAAATCTGAAACGTTTTGGCATATATTTCACTAAAAAAGTGAAAGAAAGACAACTTTTTGGGAAACTTTCACTAACTTTGCAGCAAAAATAGGGTTCTGAAATGGAACAGAACTCCTATATATAATAAGGTATAATGATAAAATAAAAAAGATATGGAATCGATTAAGAACAGAACAAGCATTAGAAAATATGCAGAGAAGGAAGTATCTGAAGAACTCCTGAACCGCCTTTTGGAAGAGGCAGAGCGCACCCCGACAATGGGAAACCTGCAGCTTTACAGCGTTGTGGTAACAAGAAGTGAAGAAGGAAAGAAGGCGCTGGCGCCAGCCCACTTCAAGCAGCCGATGGTAACAGAAGCCCCTGTCGTCCTCACCATCTGTGCTGATTATCGACGCACAACCCTCTGGGCAGAGAACCGCAAGGGAACCCCGGGCTATGACAACATTCTCTCTTTTATGAATGCAGCTACCGATGCCCTTCTCTTTACCCAGACCTTCACCAATCTGGCAGAAGAGGCTGGCTTGGGTACCTGCTTCCTCGGAACCACAGTATATATGCCAAAGATGATCATCGACACCCTGAAGCTCCCTAAGCTCGTAATGCCAGTAGCCACATTGACCATCGGCTGGCCTGCAGAGCATCCAGCCCTAAGCGACCGTCTCCCTCTGCGCAGCATCATCCACCACGAGCATTTCGAGGATTATACCCCAGAAAAGATAGATGACTTCTATGCTGAGAAGGAAGCTTTGGAAGAGAACAAGGAGTTCGTTCGCATCAACAACGTAGAGACCTTAGCCCAGGTTTTCACCGACATTCGATACACAAAGAAGGATTGCGAGGCGATGAGCGTTGGGTTTATCGAAGCTCTCAAACAGCAAGGATTTATTTAAAGGTAAAAAGGTAAAAAAGTAAAAGGGTAAAAAAGCCTTAACCCTTTATAACCCCATTCCCTCGTAAATTTACATAGCCCCTGGTGTGTTATTACATCAGGGGCTTTTAACATTACGGGGGACCTGCGATGGAATCGCAGGGAACGGGGGGGCAAAGAGGGAGAGGGGGCTTTTTACCCTTTTACCCTTTTACTTTTTTACCC
>ENA-OZQK01000056-OZQK01000056.1-human-gut-metagenome-genome-assembly--contig:-NODE-56-length-20291-cov-4.387725_pt1 | contig 20291 bp, 16 predicted proteins | sample MGYA00243777_ERZ653924 | MGnify/ENA primary metagenome ERZ653924 (study PRJEB26926, sample SAMN06164399) | human gut metagenome | biome: ENVO:00009003; feature: ENVO:2100002; material: ENVO:00002003...
ATTATACTATGCAATATCCCTATTGCCAAGTATAATTTTGAGAAGTTTTTGAATTTCGGCAATGCGCAGCAAATTATCTGATTTCCCCAGTGCAGCTTCACTATATTTTCGATTATACTTGACATATCCCCACTAATGTGATAGAATAGCTGTAATAACCGATCAAGGGGTGATCTGATGTATAAGCACACTTGCCAGATCTGCGGAATGGAGTTTGAGTCTCCGTCAAGCAGAGCGAAATACTGCATCTACTGCCGTGACAAGGCTCAGGTCATGCGGAACAGGGCATATAAGGAGAAGAAGCAAGCCGGAGAAGCTGTTGCGATCGGCAGCGAACAGATATGCTCTATCTGCGGAAAGCCTTATAAGGTGACGGCAGGCTCTCAGAAGTATTGTAAGGAGTGCCAGCAGAAGCAGGCTCGTTCCAAGAAAATTACCTCAAACGCACAGTATGCCAAAGCGAATTACAAAACGCTGAAGCTGTATGTGTCCGCCGATGAGCGTGATGCAATCAAGGCTTATGCGGAATCGCTCGGTATGAGCGTGAATAAGCTGTTGCTCACGGCGTTGGAGGAATATCAAAAAGCTCACAAGCAGGAGGGATAATAATGGCTATTGATAATGCTGAGGTCATTGATGCTACTGCCTATGAAGGTAAGAAGCTGATACTTCAACTTTATGACCATTTGGAATTTGATGATGAGATAATCAAGGAGCATATGTTTATGCTTCAGGACAAACTGAACACTTATATATGGTTTGTAGACAGCAAGCAGTACGAAGAAACTTATCCCGATGCAAGTCTATCTGTTTTCGAAATACAGACCATGTTCAAATACCAGCCGTCTGATTTCTGCATTAAATTCCTGAATCATCTAAATGACAGGCTCAGTTCTACGAACATCAGCGTAGTATATGAAGTTTCAGACCATAAAGCGTTGGGAGATGCTTGATATGAGTAAACCTGTTATATATAGAGGCTTGAAATGTTTTCTGTACGAAACTTACATGAACGATGATAGACCTCTTGTCAAGATAACCGATTCTAAAGGTATTGACGCTGCGTATGCACTTGGCTTTGAGTGTATCAGTTATCCGGACGAAATAGTCAAGTATCTTACAGAAGAAGAACTTGCAGAATTGGAGAATTAGAATTGCTTTTCTTACTCCAAATCCCCATTCTTTTTATGCTTTCGGTCTTGCTGCTGCTCATTACGTTCCTGACGGAGAAATTCCTCAATGGTACGCTGTGCATCGGCAAGATCACGTTCCCGCTTATCCGCTTCACGAAACTGCAAATCATTCTCTGAACGCTCTTGTATAAGGGCGTTTATTTTTTGCTCCAGATTCTCTACGGTCGGGATATGACCGGAGGGATAAAGCTCCAATACCTTAGTGCGGATTTGCCCGTACTCGGTAAGCTCTGCGCTGTGTTCCTTTCGGTTCTTCTTCGCCTCACTTCCGCTGAGAGTTTTCAGCTCTTCACCGTACACTTTCAACTTGCGGTATTTCCGCAGAACTTTCAGCTTGACTTTCAGATCTTCTATCTCGGTATTTATGGAATTCAGCTCGGAGAGAAGACTACGGCTATTGGCATATGCCGACATTGCCGCAGGACGAATCTGCTCAGGTTCTACACCATACTCGGAAATCACGTTCTTTGCGATACTGGCGAGCTTCATATTGCCACGGTCGATAGCGTCCTGCACGAACTTGTTCGGTGGCTTCTTTGTGATAACTCTGACCTTTGTCCTCGGTGTGTAGATCATAACTCCGTGATACTGAGCGATGCGGTCTTTGATCTGCCGTGTTTCATAGTACCAGCCGAGTGTTTTGGCACGAGTCATCTTGGCTCTCGGATTGCGTTCTTTCTGCTCCGCAAGCATAAATTTCAGGTCGATCTTGTGGTCGGGATCGTACTCGACAAGCACACCGTACTCGGCACACTTTCTGAGAAAATCGTCAAAGTCCTCACTTGCTTTCACAACCTGATCTATCGTGTATTTTAGCTTGGCTTTCCACGATAGTCCCTGACGGTTCATATCCCACTCCCAATGGCTCTTGCCCTTCGTTCTTTCGGGGTGGTCGATCACTGAAAGATGATGCCGTTTGCATACCTCATCTGATAAATCAATAAGCTTCTTCCACGCACGTTCATTGACCTTGCCCTGATTCATATTGGTCTCGAAAGTTCTGCCGTTGGCACGGCTCACATTATTGAAGATAACGTGCAGATGTGTGTGGTCGGTATCAGTATGGACTGCAAGGAAGTATTGGTATTCGCCTTTGAGGAATTTTTCACAAAGTTCCTTGCCAGCTTCCAAAGCTCTTTCAGGCGTGATCTCACCCGGCTTAAAGCTCTGAATAAAGTGCTGAGAGAGGACAGTATTCAAGCCTGTTCCGCCTGCACGGACTGCACTAAAATCTCTGCTTGCCTGTGCAGGATCAGAGCTGCACCCGTATGTGAAGATCAGTCTGCCGTCGTCTGTCTTTTCAGGATTGGCGATATAGGCTAACGCTTTAGCCTCAGTAGTTTTGATTGCAAAGAGTTTAGTAGTTGCCAAATTTTATCCTGTCCCTCCTTGATGTTCACAATGTCCTCGGCATATACTTTGTTCGTGCTGTTCACTCTAACAGCTATCTGATTGATGTTGTTGGCAATACTGCCGACAAGCCTGTAAATCTTATCAAACTTCTCCTCATCAAAATTGACGATATATCCCTCAAATATCATAGTCCTGATAAACTCGCTCCGTGACCTCAGACCGCTGTTGCGAAACTTTCGCTCGATCGCTTCGTATTCTGCTTCGGTGAGGCGTATTTGCATATACCGATTATGTGGTTCGATCTCTGCTATTTTTCTCATCTTCTTTCGTTCGGGGTTCAAGGGGTGTCCCTCTTGCAAGCATTGTATCGAAACATTCAATTTCTGAGAAATTGTAATGCGGAGATACCGAGCTTGCTAGGTTTGAATCACGCCCTTCGTGCGTGACTTCAATTTGAGCCTTTGGCTCTGTAAAGTTTCCTCTCTCAGTTGGAGAAATTGGAGCTTTGCGACTTCGGCTGCAATACCCCCTCACTTATCTACCGCCATATTTGAAAAATCGGGAAAGAAATCTGCAAGAGTTCACAAAAAGTTTACGATTGAATTTGCTGGTGATACAGCATTCCGAATGTTGTGCCGCTTTTTTCCGAACCCGATTGATTTTTGTGCATAATTATGGTAAAGTGTTAAGAGCAGGTTGTGTCCTTATCGCTGTCTGACAGAAGAAAAAATTTCATTTAGGGCGATGCGTGAACGGGATAAGTAAAACACAAAAATCCTTATTCTGAAACGGAGTTCAGAACAGGGATTTTCAGCTTTTGCAGGAGGGAAAATAAAATGGATCATGAAAGAATTATATACATCTACGATTATCTGTCACGGTACACAGACGAGAACCACGATGTATCGATCAGCCAAATACAAGAACACCTCGCCAATGCCTGCAATCTGACTAGGGTGAAGAACGTAACGATTCGCCGTGATCTTGACAGGCTGACTGCTATGGGGAATCATATCGTAAAGCATAACCGTGAACATAACACGGCATACTACGCTTTGATCGACAAGGGTTTCTCAGGGGTGATAGCTGTGTACTGGACGATGATAATTGATCACGGTCTGCATTGATTGCCTTGCGGATTTATTTGTGCTGATATAGAAGTTGAGTGTGTTATGCTGTAAACTCTCGGCATAAAGGGCGGTCTGAGCAGATCAGGCCGTCCTTTTTCTTATGCCTAATGTGATAGGAAGATGAAATTTTGGTGAAAAGTTGCTGCACTATGGCTTTGCACGAAGGGTTAGTTTTCAATAGTGGGACAGAGGTTTGAATGAGTTAGGTGAAAATGTTGGATTGGTAGTGCATTATCAAAAAGTGCAGGAAAATGGGGCTTTTATAAAAATCGGGTGCTCTCGAACGGGAACGCCAAGAAGTTGCTTTTTATGCTGTAATAGTTCATAATAATAATATAAAACGCATTGGTGCGTTTCTCCAACGGTGAACCTTACTGCGCAGGGGCTACTCGATCACTGTATGGAAACTGAACATCAAACAATCGAATGGACGAGTAATGTTTGATTGTCGGACGGGTATATTCCGAATGACAGGCTTACTATGTTCATTTGCTGATTTCCGTCTGACAGAAAGGACGGAACCGGTATTATGAATGATTTACATACTCCTCAGATTCTATTATTTAGCGAACAGGAGGAGCCGCAAAGCTACGAAATTTACGTTTACGGAACTGATGATCTTGTTGAGCAGCATAAGGACAGTTTCTGCTTAGCATTATGTCGGTATTTAGACGAGATCCATATAAGCCAGAAAACGCTGGCAAGGTTGACAGGGATTGCTCCCTCTACACTCTCACGGTATCTTTCGGGGAAAAGAAAGATGCAGTATGATTGCCTCTGTGCGGTCTGTATCGCACTCAGACTTCACCCTTGCAGGCAGCGTTATTTGTTTTCGCTCCTGATGTATGCGTTGCCATGTTATCAGGATTTCAGAAAAGCAGATAAGAACATCATCATGGCGTATCTTGACGGCTGTGCGTTCAATAACCGTTATACGCTGACAGCCTGCAATGAACAGTTGAAGGCAATCCATGCCAAACCTCTTACACACCTGACCTCTGCTAAGGGGGACAGTGTGTAATGGGAAGATTTATGTATGTCCACTTTGGCGATGATGTTCCCCGTAACATTGAGAAAGAGTACAACAAGCTCTTGCGAAAAGAACGATACCTTGAGGAGCGGGATGCAGAAAACGGAATGATCTATCCCGATTTTGACGCTGTTCTTGCTGCAAATCCCGATCCTGCAAGTATCCCAATAAGCGAGGAAGAAGAGCAGGAGCAGATCAGGCAACGGAACAGGCATGACTATCTGCCTGATGCCTTAGAACTTTTGAAATCGGATTTTCCTGAAGGGTATGAGCTGATACGGGATTACTTTCTGAGAGAGGACAAGGTGACGATGTGGTATCTCGTTGAGAAATACGGCTTGTCCATTGACGTGGTGCGTTATCGAATCAAGATCGCAAAGCAGAAGCTCAAAGAGTATATTATCTTGCACGAAAATGAATGAATAAATATGTGCAGAACGCTGATTTTTTCTTTTTGGAGAAAGAAATATGGGAAAAACTTTCCCGATTTTGCAAAATCCTCGGTTGATATATAGAGGGGTTCATACCACTGATGTTTGATAAGGGTACGGATCACTTGCTGACATAACTATCCTCTGTGATAAGTTTTCCATTTGCCGCACAGTCCCCTTAGCTTTGTTTGGCAGCTGATATGCTGTCGGGAGCTTCCTCTTGATCTGAGTGGGAAGCTGCCAACAGTACATCAAATATCAGGCATAAAAATAACTGACAACGATGCACTTTGTATCTTGACAATAGAATATGGAACATCTACGCTTTTTCAGTTTCTTTTTCTGACAGGAAGGAGGTTATGTCCTATGGATTCAATACCGCTTGAAGTTGTATATAAGAATATGTATAGTGAATATCCTGAGATACTGGAAGTGAAGGACTTATGTGAAATTCTCGGCTATGGAAAGAAAAAGATTTATCAGCTTGTCAAGGAAGGACAACTCAAAAAAATTCCTTGTGGTAGAACGATCAAGGTCGCAAAAGTTACGGTTATAGATTTCGTTCTGCAATGCGCACAAAAATAACTGGTAGAAATGTCCCTTGTGTCAAATTTAGTAGAAGTGGTAGGAAAACGCTTGCAAATGGCCTTGTTTCGCGCTACAATAGAGTTATGAGGTCAATCGTGTAGACCACCGCTTTCGACATAAGGAGGATAATATAATGAAAGCAAGTCTGCCTTTTAAGTACATTATTGCCGAAAAGAAGGGCAAAAACTATGTTGTCTTTGATTTCAAGGACGACAGTGGCAAGCGTAAGAGAAAATGGGTCACGACCGATTTGCCTGCTGACTGCTCTTATAAAGCACTGACAGCAAAGGTGAACGTCATTGTAGCAAAGTTCTATGAGGAGTTTCTCACAGGTAGCTTAACAAAAGTCAAGGAAGCTCCAAAGGAAAAGGAAAAGACAGAACTCAGCGAGGAGAGCCTCAGTGATGATGCTGAATGCAAGACAGGTTTTGAGTTCACGGCATTTCTTGATTACTGGCTTGAAACGATCAAACCGACACTCGCCCGAACCTCTCATCAGAGCTACACTCGCTATATCACCAGGATCAAAAACTATTTTGACGAGCGTTATCCGCATCTTCTGCTTGGCAACCTGACAGCTTTACAGCTTCAGCAGTTCTATAACGATAAGTACAACAGCGGTCTTTCGGGCAATTCGGTAAAGCATTACCACGCCAATATCCACAAAGCACTAAAATATGCTGTAAAAATGGATATGCTCGATATAAACGTCGCAGATAAGGTTGAACTGCCGAAGATCCAGAAGTTTGAAGCCAATTTCTACAACAAGGACGAGTTGGAACAGCTCTTTGAAGTATTCAAGGGCGACAGACTTGAACTTGTGGTACATATTGCAGCCTACTACGGACTTCGCAAGAGCGAGATTATCGGTTTGAAGTGGGATTCCGTCAACTTTAAAGAAAAGAAACTCACGGTTCGCCGTAAGGTCTCCAGCACTTATGGCAGCGGCAAAGAAATGATCTTTGTCGAAAATCAGCTTAAAACTGAGTCCAGTGTAAGAACTTTTCCCTTGATCCCTCATATTGAGCAGATGCTGATCGAACGCAAAACCCTTGAAGAATACTATTCGAAGCTCCTCGGTAAAGATTTTGACAGGGAATATGACGGCTTTGTGTGCCGTGACAACTTCGGTAAGCTGATTACGCCAAACTTTGTAACTACTCACTTCAAGTACATCATTCAGAAAAATAAGCTCAAACACATTCGATTCCATGATCTTCGTCATTCATGTGCCAGTCTGCTGCTTGCAAACGGAGTATCCATGAAGGCGATCCAGGAGTGGCTCGGACATTCAACATTTAATGTTACAGCCAATTTTTATAGTCACCTCGACTTTCATTCCAAAGTGGAGTCTGCGGAGACTATCGCCAAAGTGTTGGGTGGAGACAGTGCAGATACGGAGCAGGCTATCCATGATAAAGGTTCTGAGGGCAAAAAAAGTCGCAAGTCCTCAACCTGAGAACCTGCGATAATTGTGTGCCAATCGTCTACCCATTCTACCACGGCGGCATTATAAAAAAAGTAAAAAAGTTAATCAAGTCAACTTGACACGGGGGATAAAAATCTTTTGTGCTAAGACCAAAAATGAAAGTGAAATTGAAAAAAGCAGCGATTTTGGTAGAAAATTTGGTAGAAATCCAGTAGAAAAACGCTCATTCACAAGAAACTTTTCTACCAAATTAGTCAGAAAATAAGAAAAGAATGCCGTAAAATCGACATTCTTTCGTTGGTGCCGCTAACCGGACTTGAACCGGTACGGATTTTACTCCGAGGGATTTTAAGTCCCTTGTGTCTGCCTATTCCACCACAGCGGCATGCAAGATATATTATAACACTTTTTTTGCAAAATGTCAACGCTTTTTTGCAAATTACAAGTTGTTAAACAGAAATAAATGGTAATCGTGGAATGGTAACGGTGTTTATTTTAAATCTTTTTGCCTTGAAACTGAAAATCTGTAGATAAATACAGATATCAAAGCGGTGACGACTTCTGTTATCCAGAATGCGTTCCATACGCCTGTTGGTCCCGTGAGCTTGCAGAGGAAAAACGCAAGTGGCAGTATTATCGCAATAAATCTGCACAGAGATATCATAAGCGACGGAATGCCCATGCCAAGCCCCTCCAGCGCACCTGATGAGGTGACGGATACTGCGGAGATAACAAAGCCGATACAAATTAGGCGCAGTGCTGTTTTGCCTATGGCGATAGTGTCAGCGCTTTCCGTGAAAAGCCCTATGAGCTTGGCTGGGAAAAGTGCGCATATGATAGTTCCTGCCGCCAATATCACACCTGTCATGTAAAGAACAATGCGGTAAATTTTCTTCACACGCTCCCTCTCGCCTGCTCCGTAGTTAAAACTGATAACTGGTCGCATACCCTGAATAACACCATTTGCGGGTAGATAAAGAAAGGTCTGGAGCTTGTAGTAAATTCCAAGAACAAGCACATAGCTTTGTGAATATGCCGCAAGTATGCCGTTGAGAGCGGATATGAGAAGTGACGGCAGAGCAAGATTAAGTGTTGCAGGAATGCCTATGGAGTACATCTTTGCGATTATCATGCCGTCGGGACGCTTGTGTTTTGCGGAAAGCTTAACAGGAAGCTCACAGCGAAGATATGCTATTATGTATATGACAAGGGTCAGCACCTGACCGATACCGGTGGCGAGTGCCGCACCCTTTATACCCATCTTAGGAAAAAATCCAATGCCAAAAATAAGCAGAGGGTCAAGGATTATGTTTGCAATACAGCCGCAGAGCATACTGAACATTGATATCTTCATTCTGCCGACAGATTGGAATATCTTCTCAAATGCAATGGCAAGCATTAATGCAGGAGAGAATGTAAATACAATGTTGCAATACTGCACGCCAAGATCTACAACGTTTTTATTACTTGTGAACATAGATAGAAATGCAGGCATTATAAGTATACATATTATCATTAGCACAATACCATGCAAAGCCGAAAGGGCAAGCCCCTGAGTTGCGGCAATGTCAGCCTTTTCCTTTCTGCCTGCACCAAGATATATGGCAATGACCGCATTGATGCCGATACCAAAGCCGATAGCAGTGGCACTTATAAAATTCTGCACAGGGAACACCAGTGAAAGCGATGTCATTGCGTCCTCGCTTATCTTTGCCACGAAAAAGCTGTCAATGATGTTGTAAAGAGAGTTTACAAGCATTGATATCACCATTGGCAGGGACATTGAAAGCAGAAGAGGGAAGATCGGTCTTGTTTTCATGAAATCACTGTTCATTTATTTTTTTACACTCCTTTGTCTGTGGGCAGAAAAAAAGCCGCACAGCCTGTTTGCTGTGTGGCGAAAAGTGACATACTGTCAGGAAAAATCCACGCAAGTTTTACAAAGTATATTTTAACATAGCGGTATGATTTTGTCAATAAATTTTCTTTAATATTATGTTTCAAAAAAGTATACAAACACGCTAATTGTAGATTGACAAGATTTTTCTGCTATGGTAAAATGTTATTATGATAATTTATGTTAGGGGAGAAAGCGTAATGACTTTTATAGAGTGGCTCAAAGACTGTAATGAAGCAGACCCTTTGACTGAAAAGGTTTACATATGTAATGATTATCTCAACGCCGAGAGAATGTTGGAGAACGCAAGCGGTGAAAATATTGTTACAAGGCTTGAAAGATACACAGTCGCAGATCATGCAAAGCATATTATCGAAACCAGTGCCGAGTATATGGACAGCAGGATAATAACACTGTCAAATGCTGAGGGCTGTGAGATAGTAAGACGTATTATTGATGAAAGCGGTATAAGCTATTTCAAAAGCGACGACCATAATGCCTGCATGGAGATATTCAAAACAATATCAGAGCTTAGAATGAACTGTATACGCCCTGATTCATTGTCATTGGACTGCAGACGTATCAACACGCTGAGTGCGATCTTTCAGGCATATGAAAATAAGCTTTCAGACAGCAAACTATATGACAGTGCAAAGCTCATAAGCATTGCCAGCGGTCTTATAAAGGCTGGTAAGGCAGACGTGAGAAACGTTCATTTTGCATATGATAAAGAAATAGAAGTTGACAAGCTGACAGCGGAGTATATAGGGCTTTTGCCTGATCCTGCTCAGATAGATAACATGGCTGATATGAGCGATGAGCAGTATCAGAATGGTCTGAGAAAATTAGCACAAAAGGCGGAGCTTTGGAGAAATTATGGCGTAACAAACGAGGTGGAGAGAACTGTTCAACATATCGTGAACAGTGGTTACGAGCTTTGCGATACCGCTGTGCTGTGTCCAGATGATGAGTATATGGACTTGCTCATGAATATGTGCGATCAATACAAAGTCCCCGTGGAATTTCCTGAGGGCATTTCATGCAGACACAGTGACATTGTTGCATTTTTCAGGGCAATGCTCAAATGGTGCAAAAATGACTATAGATTTGACCTTTTCAAAGATGTGATGCTCTCTCCTGTTTTTCATTATGAGAAAGAAATAGAGGACGGCAAGACCAAAAGCAAGGGCAGGATATTCCTTGAAGCACAGAACTCTGGAAACGGCTGGGGCATTGAATGGTATAGCACAAGGGATAGTCAGGTGTTTACGGACTTTTATGATGTCTTTAAAAAAGATAATGTCAGCGCAAAAGAGTTTTATGGTGGCGTGCTGAACTTGGTGAATGATTATGTGAAAGGTACAAACGCTGAGCAGAGAAGTTCCATATCAAGCGTTAAGGACGCGTTGATAGGCAGATATAGATTTTATGCAGACTATGACAAGAGTCTTAGCTTGCAGGAAGCAATGACTGAGATCACCGACATTGCAGAGAACGCAAGGTATTCTTTGCCTGCATCAAAAGGCGCTGTTACCTGCTGTCTTATGGGGCGGTATTCTGCGCTTTTCATGAAAAATATCTACGTTCTTGGTCTGACAACAGGAAGATTTCCTGTCATGCAGGACGAGTCACCTGTTCTGAACGATAAGGAGAGAGAACAGCTTTTCGGCAATCGTGACCATTGTTCTGACGCTATCGAGCGCAGAAAGCTCACTGACCTTGTGAGAACTGTTCTCATGGCTGAGAGAGCAAACCTTGTTGTAAGCTGTAGTGTTTATGATACCGTAGAAATAAGAGCGCAAAGCCCGTCGGCAGTGTATACTGTTATTGCGGCTGAAAAGGGCATTGATGTAAACAAAATAGAAGTGTATGATTATCTTTCTGACAGACGCAAGGTAAGCGTGCGTTCTGAGATATCATTAAACAGTGCTTTTCTTAACAAGGCAGAAAAAATCGGGCTTCATGATGACGGTGCGAAGCAAAGCGAAAGCCTTACGGAGTATCTTGATAAGCAAAGAGAAAGCCGTATAGATATATTGCGTGAAATGTGCGAAAATAAACATTTTATCATTTCTGCCACAAGCCTTTCGACTATGCTTCAGTGTCCGCTGAGGTTTTTCTATGAGCGTATCGCCCATGTTGAAAAGCCGCAGGAGGTGGATATAGACCGCAGTGCATGGCTCAAAGGCAATGTCAAGGGAATGTATATACATGAGATAATGGAGAATTATGCCAAGGTTGTGCTTAAAGGCAAAAGTGCGGCTGAGATGTCTGAAACTGTTGACAAGGCGATGCTTGATGAGATATTCGAGAGCGTTTCTAAAAACTATCTCCGTAACTATCCCCCTGTGGATATGGCTGTTGCGCAGAGGGAGAGAAATGAATATTACACCTGTGTCAAGGCATATCTTGACGAACTGCACGGCGATATACACTCAGGCAAACGTGAGATCATTGAGGTCGAGTATCCATTTGTCGGCGACGTGAAAATAGGAGAGTATGAAGTCACCATAAGGGGTAGGATAGACCGCCTTGACAAGATAATAGACGGCACAAAGGTGTTATATCAGATAGTTGACTACAAGACGGAGGATATCAAAAAATTCAGGGAGAAGCTTCCAGAAGACCCACAGGATCATATTTATGCCCTTGCGCTTGAAAAAGGTCTTACGCCTGTGGGAGAAGTGAGCGAAAGTGATATCGTTTCCGCAGATTATGTTTTCATTCTTGAAAAAGGGAATTGCCATGTAGTTAACAATAAGGATAATTCTGGAATTGAAAACATGATAACAATAACATTTAAGAAAATAGTAGAAGAGGGCTTTAAAAAGTGTATTGTGAATAAGAATGATAAAATTACTCCATGCACGTTTTGTCCTGCTTATGAAGAAGTTTGCTCAGGGGGTGCAACAGAATGAGTGAAGAACAGATAAGAAGCTATATAATAGACAAAGACAGTTATGATAAGAATATCCTTGTTGAAGCAGGCGCAGGTGCAGGCAAGACAAGGCTTATAATACAGCGTGTTATAGGTCAGATAGGCGCAGGTATACCTGTTGAAAAGATAGTGCTTATAACTTTCACCAACGCTGCTGCAAACGAGCTTTACGAGAGGATACAGGCAGGGCTTACGGAGAATATTGCAATATGCAGCGGTGAGGAAAAGAAGCTGTATGAGAACGCTGTTATGAATTTACAGCGCATGAAGATAAGCACTATACACAGCTTTTGTTTGAGTATGCTGTCAGAGCAGCCTTTTGAAGCTGACCTGCATTTGGGATTAAAACTTGCCGAGGACGGTGAAACAAAGCAGACACAGGCTGACTTTTTCGAGAGATATTACCGCACAAATGGTGCGAACATGGAAGATTTCGGCTTTCTGAACAGCAATCAATATAAGCTCAGAGACAGCCGTGTGAAAAACTTTCTTATGGAAACATTTCTTGAGTGTGCTGAATACAGAGATGTTGAGTTTGTTAGGGATAAAAGCTATGACAGTGTGACATTTGACACCATAAATAAGCTTGCCTATAAAGAAATGTGTAACTATAGGAATAGTCTTGTGCGTGCATTCTATAATGGTGCTTTGGGTGGAAAATACGAAGATATAGCAGGTTTTCTTGTTGATGATGTGACGAAGAAATTACCTGATGATATGAAGACCTATGACACAAAGTATAATTATGTAAAAGTCTGCGCTAATCTTAAAGCTTGCAAAAAGTTCCTTGAGCCTTTTAATAAGACTAAAATTAAGAAAGATCATCCAAAGAGCAATGCGAACATGGCCATTTTCAGCCCAAGTGGGTTTGATAATGTAAAGAAAGAAAATGCACTGTATGCCCTCAACAAGACGGCAACGTATATAGAGCAGGCTGTAAAGGCTTATCAGGAGAGTGAAGACGGGGAGAGCGTTTCAAATGACGGGCTTTTGTATCACACCCACGAGCTTCTCAAAAACAGCAGTGAGGCAAGAGCGTTTTTCAAAAACAAGTATTCCTGCATTTATATAGATGAGTTTCAGGATACTGATGTTATGCAGACTGAGCTTCTGCTGTATCTTTGCGCTGACGACAGCAAGCTTACAGCAGGCGGTGATATATGGCAATGCCCGCTCCGTGATGGTGCGCTGTTTGCGGTGGGCGACCCTAAACAGTCTATCTACGGCTTCCGTGATGCTGATATCAGGCTTTATAACAAAATGAAAGCCAAATTCCAGAACAATAACGAGAAAAACTGCGAGTTTTTCTCACTTGATTACAACTTCCGCTCTGATGAGCAGCTTATAGCTTGGGTAAATGAAAAGTTCCAGCCTGAAATAAACGGCAAATATGGTATGACATACAGCGATATGATATCAAAGGCTGATAAGCCTGCGGCTGTTTCCGATGACGTTATCAGAGGGGCATATTTTGTCAAAGAGCCTGGTGCTGAAAGCGTGGCTAAGATAATATCAGACCTCGTGAACGGTGGAAAGATATTCGACAAGGGCGTGGAAAGACCTATAAGATACAGTGATTTTCTTCTGCTTCTTTGGAACACAACTCAAATGGAGTTTTATTCAATGGTCTTGACAGATAGTGGCATACCATATACAATGTGGGGCAAACGTCCTCAGAAAAACAGTCTGGTGCTGAAAAGATTTATTGCTCTTGCAGAGTTCGTTTTTGAAAGCTACAGCCCTACCTCAAAGGAAAAGGCTTATTCTATCCTTTGGAGATGTAGGCCTGACAGCATCGATTTTGAAGACGCTGAAATTGACGTAGACGATTATGAACAAAACTGTGAAAGCAATGACGCCACGCTTGTTGCAGTAAAGGCGTCTGCCGATACTGTTAATGAGCCTATAGCGAAGCTATATAAGATACTTGATTTTCCTGAGCTTCTTTTTGATAATACCAGCAACAGAGAATATGAGCTTTCAAATCTTATCTATCTTATTGAAAAGTGGGAAAAGCAGGATTTTGCAGGAAGCGATGAGCTTATGGACATGATGAAAAACGAGCTTTCTGTGCTGAAAGAAAAAGAGCTTATCCTTGACAGCAGTGAGCAGAACTGCGTAAGGCTCATGAATCTTCACAAGGCAAAGGGTCTTGAGGGAAATATCGTTATTATGGCGGAGGCTAAAAATCATAAATTCAGCGGTGGAAAGTACACCGACCTTGTGGCTAAAAGACAGGTCTATGTACCTTTGAAAACAAGCGATTATTCATATATGGACTATCTGACATTCTATCCTAATGAGAGGAAGCAGGCAGAGGATAAATATTTTGGCGAACAGCTCAGGCTTGAATATGTTGCGGCCACAAGAGCAAAGCAGGCTTTTATATTTGTGTATACTTTTGAACGGAAAAAACCTGTGATCGACAAACTTACAATGAGCAAAATAGGCAGAGAACTGCCGCAGATAAACAATGTCACAGCGCAAAGTGCTGTGCAGGCGGCGCAGATAAACGTCAAGGATATATTCGACGAGGTGAACAACAGCCGAAATGCTTTTGATGAAAGCGTTAAAAAGCTCAGTGAGAAATATGTTAGCAAAATCACTCCTAGTCACCTTGAGGACGGCAAAAAGGTCACTATACCAAGCGGGGTGGAGAAAATATCTTATGAACGTCCAAAGGGCAGAGATATCGGTCATATGGTACATCGTGCCATTGAGCTTGCAGTGAATATGCGTGAAAAGCTGTTTTCGTATAACGAAACTTCACAGCAAAAAGAGCTTATTCAGAAGATTGTCAGCAGAGCGTATCTCGACTTTGAGGACGAGTGCAGTTCGCAGGCTTCTGAGAGCTTTTATAAGGACTATATCAACTATCAGCTTCACAGCTTTTTGAAAGATAAGGATATCGAAAAATTGCTCAAAACTGCGCAGGCAGTGTATACCGAGCTTCCATTCTACAGTATGGACGGCAATGAATACAGCAACGGAGTTATGGATCTTGTGCTTAAAATGTCAGACAAAAGCTTTATCATAATCGACTATAAGACCAACATACAGGAAGAAGCTGACAGAAAGCTTTTTGAGGAGAGAATTTTAAAGACATATCGTTCACAGCTTGATTTCTACGAAAAGATACTCAGAAAAATGCTCTCGCTCAGTGAGGAAATCAAGGTGGAGTGCCATATTTACTTTATGAATGACGATAAATATATGAAAAACTAGAGCAAAGTCGCTTAAAATATGAATGTGTTAATATTATGAATAATATTATAATTTGTATCGTTCGGTTGACAATGTGATTGAGGTGTGGTATAATAAATCAGTTAATAATGTCGAAAAAAGTAAAAAAAGCAACAATAAGTCTACACTAAGCGTAAGGAGAACGTGAATATGGACGTGTACAAATTATGGACCTGCGATGATAACAGCGAAAGCCAACTGAGTTCTACCTCTTCGGAGATAGAAAAGGAAATTGACGTTCTCAGGAAAACTTTTGATTTTGTCAGGCTGCTGAAAGCGGACGGTCATCATGGAGTGAGCGGCTGCGTTGAACATCCATGTCAGTGTTTTTCTTTTTGGAAAGTGGACGAGCCTTGTGAAAACTGTATATCCTTAAAAACTTTTATTGATAAAAAGCCGAGAACTAAGCTTGAATTTATGGGAACTGACATTTATCAGGTCTTTTCAAAGTATGTTCAGGTTGACGGAGAGCCGTATGTTATGGAGCTTATCAAAAAGCTTGATGAGGACTCTCTGCTGGGTGTTCAGGACAGAGAAAAGATAATGAATAAGCTGTCAAAATATCATAAGGCAATGTATACTGATGCATTGACAGGTGCGAGCAACAGGAGATATTTTGAAGATAAGCTTAAAAAGTCTCATGTGCCTGCGGGTGTTGCGATGATAGATCTTGACGACTTCAAGGTTTATAATGATACATGCGGTCATGACGCAGGAGATATGGTGCTTGTGACAGTGGTTGATGTTATAAGGCGCTGTATTAGAAAATCTGATGTGCTTGTGCGTTATGGTGGCGACGAGTTTTTGCTTGTCATGCCTGATATTCAGGAGGACGATTTTGCCCATAAGCTCAGGAAGATAAAACGAAATATCCATGCGGCAACTGTGCCAGGGTATTCAAATATACGTCTGTCAGCAAGCGTCGGCGGCGTTTTCTCTGATGGCAATAGCCTTGACGAAGCTGTCAGCAAGGCTGATAAGCTTATGTATCAGGCAAAGACAAAGAAAGATACAGTTGTCACAGATGGTCACGAAAGTGTTGTCGGTGAGCCTCAAAAGCAGGAGATACTTATTGTTGACGATTCAAATATAAACAGAGAGATACTCTCTGAAATGCTTGGCAATGAATATATCATACATGAGGCGGCAAGCGGCGAGGAGTGTATTGACCTGCTTAATCAGTATGGCACTGGAATTTCACTTGTGCTTTTAGATATAATCATGCCTGAAATGGACGGATTTGAAGTCCTTGACTATATGGCGGAACATCATTGGATAGATGATATCCCTGTTATAATGATATCAAGCGAGGATTCTGCGTCCTCTATAAGAAAAGCATATGAGTTTGGCGTTTCTGATTATATCAGCAGACCATTTGATTCACGCGTAGTGTATCAGCGTGTGTTCAATACCATTAAGCTTTATGCAAAACAGCGCAGACTTATTTCCCTTGTCAGCGACCAGATGTACGAAAAAGATAAAAACAACCGTATGATGATAAGCATACTCAGCCAGATAGTAGAGTTCAGAAACGGCGAGAGTGGAAGCCATGTGGTGAACATAAAGCGCATAACGGAGCTGCTTTTAGATAGGCTTCCTATGCGAACAAACAAGTATACTGTCAGCGGCACTGAGCAGCTTCTCATACCAATGGCTGCGGCACTCCATGATATTGGCAAGATAGGCATTGACGATAAGATACTCAATAAGCCCGGCAGGCTAACCAAAGAGGAGTTTGAGATAATGAAAACTCACTCCGCTATCGGAGCGAATATGCTTGAAAGTCTTGAGCAGTTCCGTGACGAGCCACTCTTGAAGATAGCCCATGACATATGCAGGTGGCACCATGAGCGTTATGACGGCAGGGGCTATCCTGACGGACTAAAAGGCGACGAGATACCAATATCGGCTCAGATAGTTTCTGTCGCCGACGTTTATGACGCACTTGTCAGCGAGCGAGTTTACAAAAAGGCGTATTCTCATGAAAAGGCTATGGCATTGATACTTAACGGAGAGTGCGGCACATTCAACCCTGTGCTTGTCGAATGTCTTAAAGATATTCAGAACGAGCTTGCAAAGGGCGTAGAATAAGAGATGATATGATTTGTAAGGAGTGTCCTGATGACTACTAGAGAATTTTATGAAAGCATTGGCGAAAGTTATGACAACGTTCTGGTACGTTTTGGCAGCGAGAAAATGATAACAAAGTTTGCAAAAAGATTTGCTGATGATACAACTTTTCAGGATATGTGCAAGGCTTTAGAGGAGAAAAACGCCAAGGAAGCTTTCCGTATGGCTCACACCCTCAAAGGCATTTGCAGCAATCTTGGCTTTGACGAGCTTTACAAGGCGAGCTATGACCTTACAGAGGATCTTAGGGACGGTGAGCTGTCAGGCTATGAGCAGGATTATGAAAAGGTCTGCGAAAAATATAAGATAGTTTATGACAATGTGACAAAAATAGATAACTGAGTTTTGAACGATAGTCTGTCAGACTGTCGGTTTTATGGTGAGGAGGAGCTTCCTCCACATGAGCTTAGAATGATGTCTGCGTTCAATGCGAAGATAGCAAACTTCAATCGCAAAACTATCAAGGACAGACAGCGTTTCAGAATGAAATACTTAATTCGCCCCAGAAAATAGCAAAACACCCGTATCATGTGCGATACGGGTGCTTTTTTTATCAGAAGCCTTGTTCTTTAAGTTCTTTTACTATATCTACATAAAATTCTCTCACGTCAAAATCCTTGATGTTCTCCCTGAAAAGGTCGATAACATCGCCATGAGAAATGCCACGCTTGCCCTTATGTTCTATCATCTTGGAGTTTTCTCCATAAAGCCCCGACTCAACTGTTACTAGCCCGTCATTGCCCTTGCCGTATGGCTTGTTGAGCAGATAGCCGATATTTAACGGAAAACCTGCGGAACGTATGCTGTTCATTTTGCTCATCACGGAGCGGTAGGAAACCAACCGGCTGTCAGGAGTGCTTGCGTTAAGCTCAGAGCAGTTTTTGTAAGTCAGGTCATAAACGCCATCTAAAAAGCTTGGGTCTTTGTCACCCAGAGCAGTGAAAAGCTTGTTGTATTTTCTATCAACAAAGCCCTGTATGCTCTCAGGTATCTTCCCAAGAAGCATATCAACGAATTTACAGCCATAGTGTGGCGTGTTTATGGTGGTAAGAGTTGCCACATATTTGTCCATGCCGAGGTGAGAGATAGCATATCTTGAGTCAAGCCCGCCTTTTGAGTGTGCGATTATGTTGACCTTTTCTGCGCCAGTTTCTGCAATGACTTCTTTTATCCTTTCAGCTACCTCAGTGGCACTGACGGATACTTTGTTGGCGGACTGTTGCTTGCCGTAATAGACCTCTGCGCCATTTCTAATAAGTTCATTAGGTACCCTGCCCCAATAGTTTATTACCTGCCAATCACGGAAGAATATGCCATGCACCATAAGTATAGGATACTTTGTCTTGCATATCTCGTTCTCTTTTCGTGCAGCGTCAAGGTCAAGCTTTGCCTGCTCGAAGTAGTATTCACTTCTCGCTGCCTTGTAGAATTTTCTGAACATGATGCAGTTCACAAGTGGTATGTACCAGGTGAATAACAGAATAACATACCACAGTATTTTCACCTGACGTGCCGAAGCCGCTATCCGCACAATGCCACTCAGACACAAAAGCGTTGTTATAGCATAAGCGCAAAGTGCATTTGCAAGAAGCCGCCAACCGTTCAGCTTTGTAAAGCAAAGCGCTGTCACTATTATAAGCTGTATAACGCTTTGCAAAACACCGCAGCCAAGTACAAACGCTCCGGAATCAAGCCGTCGGATTTTTCCATGAGAACCTTTGCGCCCATGTGATCTGAACATGAAAACCAAGGTGTATAGTGTCAAAAGTATGATGATAAGCGTTTTGAGCAGAGAATTTATGTCAATAAGTTTCCACAGCGCAGGTGCGTTTGCAAGCAGAAGCACCGGTATAGAAAGAAAAGTCCCCCTAGTTTTTTTCATCTTTTTTACCCCTTAAAGATTATTTTTCAGTTTTACGTGTCTAATATCGTTTCCCACAAACATAATAGGCATGAAACAGCCTGTGAGCCTCGAAACTATACGCTCATTATATTTTGCATTGTATTCTTCATTGGTGAGATTGGTAGAGATTATCGTTGGCCTGCCAAGGTTGATACGCTCGTTGATTATTTCATAGATCACGGAATCGGTAAAGCTCGTTTGAAATTCTGAGCCGAGGTCGTCAAGGATAACAAGGTCGGCATTTTCTATGATGTCAAGTGTCTGACCTGTGGCTCTGCCGAAATGCTCGTCCTCTATCTGTCTGAGAAGCTTAAGCAGAGAGGCGAAAATGATGCTGTAGCCCTTTTGTATAAGTTCATTTGCAATGCAGGCTGAAAGAAAAGTCTTGCCAAGACCTGTTTTGCCAATGAAAAACAGTGAAGGAGAGTTTTCATGAAATTTGTCAGCATATGCACGGCAGTTTGAATATACCGTTCTCATTTTCTCTCTTGGTGACATTCCATTACCGTCGCTTTCAGGATAAAATTCTATCCTGAACTCAGAGAAATCGTGAAGCTGGATACTGCAATTCTCGTTAAGCTCCTCAGTGGTGTATTTTTTCAGCAAGTCGGTGAAGCACTTGCACTTCACTCCGTCACGATAGCCATAATCACAGCATTTAGGACAGTAATAGTGATAATCAAGGTAGTCTTCAGGATAACCTCCCATTTTAAGCAGCCCTTTAATGGCACGTTTAGTATTGGCATTGTTTTGACGCATTTTTTGTATATATTCTCTTCCATGAGCATTTTTGCCTACTATGCCCTTCATGAGTTCACAGTTATTTGCTTTTAGTGATCTTGTAAGAACCTCTATTTCAGGAAGTCGCTGTGCTATCTCCTGAGCGTGGACCTCATGCTCGTTCATAACAGCCTCACGCCGTCTTTTAAGTTCATTTTCAGCCTTGTCATAGGCAGTTATTGAATATTTCATTTTTTACTCCTTATCATAGCTGTCTCTTATACACATCTGACGCTGCCGACGAAT
>ENA-OZQK01000059-OZQK01000059.1-human-gut-metagenome-genome-assembly--contig:-NODE-59-length-20159-cov-3.968713_pt1 | contig 20159 bp, 14 predicted proteins | sample MGYA00243777_ERZ653924 | MGnify/ENA primary metagenome ERZ653924 (study PRJEB26926, sample SAMN06164399) | human gut metagenome | biome: ENVO:00009003; feature: ENVO:2100002; material: ENVO:00002003...
GCAAAAGTAGCGAGGATCTCTCCCCGCTACAATATGCATTTCGTCGGATGCTTACCTTACGACCATCGTAATCTGACAAAATAAAATCAGCAAATTACACACAAAAAGGAGGGTGACTAAAAAGGTCATCCTCCTTATTTATTTTTTTATTACGAAAAGCTATTTCGCCTCCGTCACCTTGATGTTGTCAATGTACCAACGATTGACAGTGGACTTGGCAGGCTTCATATTCTCCGGACGGATAAGGATTCTGTCTCCATCCGAAAGACCTTCAAGAACGACAGATGCTGTCTGCCATTCCATTTTGTCAACAGGCTGCTGGGTCTCAAGGGCGGAGCTTGTGGAGACCACATCGTATGTGGCCGCCTTGCTGGCGTCAGTGACATAGCTGAGATTCTTTATCACCTCAACCACAACTTTGACAGGGTCAGTCTCTTTGGTTTCATTCTCCTTACCCTCATTCAGGACACGCCTATGGCAGGCCCAATTGAATGTGACATTTACCTTTGAAGCCTTGTTCTTGGCCAGGAAATCAGGAAGGACAATTCCGGTGACATTATACTTGCCATTCGTTTCAACTTTTTTGTCACAAGTCTTGCCCATCTTCCAATAGGCATCCTGCGGGTACATCACCTTCCATTCCGGATGGATGTCAACATAACCTTTTTCGTAGAAACCGGTTATAATAGACACCGCCGCACTATAACCGTTAGGAGCCTCAGCCCCAGGGTCATTATTCTCAACTGATTTGCCGATAGGCTTTGACGCAGTCTTGTTGTACTCCTCGATCAAAGGTGTCATCCAGCCAAAGTCATCCTCGAAAAGGACCTTTTCCGTCTCTTGGGCATCACCTGTGTTCATCACGATGTTGTCAAGATACCATCTCATCTGAGTGACTCCGTCGTGATTCTCAAGATATTCAGGCCTGATGATGATTCTGTCTGTCGGAGAATATCCCTTGATCTCTACCTGAGATGTTTTCCAAGCCATTTGACCTTTGACCCAATCATTTTCGAATGGATCACTGACACTGGCAAGACCGGAAGATGTGACAACCTTACCTGAACCCACAATCTCAACCACAACATTGACTTTGTCAATATTACCGCTTCCTGTCTTATGAGGGCTCCAGTCAAATGACAGGATGGCATCTCCACTATACTTAATGACCGGAAGCTTGAAGCCCGTGTGGGCATTGGTCTTTCCGAACTTCCAATAGCAGTCCTGTGGGTAAATGGATTTTACACCAGCGTTGATATCCTCATAACCTTTCTTTGCCAAAGCCTCCATAAGGCCGGATGCCTGGACAACCGGATCAGTGTATGCATTAGGAGCATTACCCTTATCATTATTATCTTCAACTGACTTACCCAACGGTGTGCTGGAATTTGAGTTATAGTAAGTCACATACGGAGCCATCCAACTGAAATCATCAGAGAAAATAAGTCCGGACTTGACACCAAGATCCTCAAAGCCTGCGACAATGATATTGACAACAGGCGAAGAAACTCCGGCAAAATAGCCATAGACAACCACGTTGTGGTTATTCAACTCTTCAAACTCATCCGACGCCGGTGCATCAAGAATATTGATACGCATTGTCGTTGCACCCTCAACAGTGACTGAATTACCGCTAAGAGTACCGGTAGCCTTAACGAACTCTCTGGATGTCGCGTTGTAAGAATCAATGGATGTCGTAATGTCAATCGCATCAGGGTAATTGACTGTTGAATTATCAGAAAGGATGATCTTCTCACATCCAGAAATCACAGGAAGCTTGTTCTCGGACTCCTTGGTTCCCCAGATCTCAGCGTTGTCACCAATCTTTGCTTCCTCCGAAGTAAGGACATAGATAGCCTTTGAACCGTCCGAGACGATGAAGCCTTTCGTTGTCAGAGCGGTGACCTGTGAGTTCTTTATGATCACAACAGCCTCGTCCTGAAGCTCAGTGGCCTGTGAGACGGTGACTTCAGCGACATCACGGAACTTATCTCCATTCTGGTTGACAACAACCACCGAACGGCTAGCAAGGGTACTGCCGTGGAAGACCAATTCCGCCTTACGAGGATTGTCAAGAGAACCGCCACGAAGATTATCACTCACAGAGACAGTCACATCCGTCGTTCCAGAACCAGTGGTAGGGTTGATGGTCACCCACTCCGGAACATCAGCGGTCCACGTCTTGTCGGAATAGACCGTGATAATCTGCTCAGGAGCACCCTGACCATCAAAAGTCAAGGATGTGGCGCTCGCCATTACGGCCTTGGCGACATCCAGCTCGTCCTCATTGCACCCAGTGAACACCAACGATGTCGACACAAGGGCAATGATGGCAATGAATATTCTATTAATCAATTTCATAATGTCAAACTTTATTTGGTTGTCTCCTCATCGTCATCACTCGAACCGTCCACCCAACCAGGGTTCTGAACAAGGTTCGGATTCAATGTACGCTCATTGGTAGGAATAGGATAAAGATAATCCCTGTTCTCATCAAATACGTGCTGGAGTCCCTGCTGAGGGTCAACATAACCTTTGTTGCCATCCGAGAGAAGGACACCCTGCTTGTCGCCTATCTTAAGGAAAACAATATTCTTCACAGATGAGCTTGGCTTGGTGTCACCTTCATAAAGGCAGACATCGGCGACATTGTCTCCGGTCAGGTCATACTCGCCAGGACCAGGGAAGTACATTCCGTACATTTCCTGCTCGATGCACTTGCCTTCCTTCCATCTCATCAGGTCATCCCAACGATGTCCTTCCTGGGCAAGCTCGATGGAACGCTCCCTGCGGATCTCAAGGATGACACCCTCATTGGCTCCGGTCACATTCTTGTAGCCATACTGATCTGACTTCAGGTACCAGTCAGGGTTGGCGTTGGCCGCCTGAAGGTTTAGATGAGGCATCTTTACCCTGTCCCTGAGGAGATTGACGGAAATGTCAAGGTCATTCTGAGTGATAGTGCCAAGTTCGGCCAGAGCCTCGGCGTAGATGAGAAGGGTCTCGCCATATCTGAACACCGGCATATCGTTGTATGACATTGTCACCCTATATACATCCGGCAGACTCACATCCATCAGATACTTGGAGATCTGGAATCCGGTGGAGCTGCTTCCGAAATCAGGAGCAAGGACCACGGTGGCACCCGGACGCTTGAAGCCAGGGGTCACGGTGCAATACGCAAGACGTGGATCTCTGTCAGCCACTTCCTCTTTATACTGAAGAGTCTGCCATCCGGCCTTGTCCGTGAAACGGGAGCCATCCTTCATAAGGAAGCTGTCGACGAACTTCTTGGTAAGACCAGGGCAACCCTGTGTCGGCATCGTGGCGAAAGCGCAGGAATTGTTCCTTACATTCAGACTTCTGTCATTCTTGATGGCAAGGATAAACTCATTCTTGTCAGCGTCAACGTTGGCGAACAACGCACGGTAGTCACTTGCAAGCTTGTACTTGCCTCCGTCCATAATCTGCTTTGCAGCCTCGGCGGCCTTCGTCAGATAGAAGTCGGCGTCGTTGCCTTCAAGCTGAAGGTTATGGTATTTCCTGTAAGTTCCCTCGTACAGGCAGAACTTTGCCTTGAGCATCAAAGCGGACCACTTGTTGACACGGTAAACGCTGATGTCTGAAGGAAGGTTCTCGATGGCGAAATCGATGTCCTCAAGCATCTTGGTCATAATAAGTTCCCTGGAATCCCTCGGGTTGTAAAGGGCCTCGTCAGCAGAGCCAAGCTCGACATCAATCCACGGAACGTCACCGAAACGCTTCACCTTATTGTAATAGAAGTATGCCCTGAAGAATCTGGCGACAGCGGAATACTTGGCGACAGCGGCCTCGTCGGAGCAGTTGTCGATATGGCCGAGCATGGTGTTTATCTTACGCAGCACTCCCCAGCTCCAGCCACCTCCTGTAGAAGGGACAACGCGGAAATTACCGCCATGGAGTTCATTGGACAAGTTATTGTTGATGTAATGATCACTCTGCTGGTCAAACGGTGACTTATCGAGAATCTTAAGATAGAACTCGTCAGAGAAAAGCCTCAGGTCGGTCTCGTTACGGAAATAGTTTTCCGGAGCCATCGTGTCCTTCGGTGTCTTGTCCAGAATGTTGTCACAGGAAGACAACCCAAGCATAGCGAGAGCTGCTAATATTATTGTGATTTTTTTCATTGCAACAGTGATTTTAGAAAGTAATGTCAATACCGAACATCATTGTCTTCTGCCAAGGATAGGCCATATGATCCCTTGCGTTATTCTCGTTGGTCTTTCTTCTGAAGGCCGACTCAGGATCTATGTACTTTGAATGCTTGGCCAATGGTGACCAATAGGCAAGGTTCTCACCAGAGAAGTAAACGCGGACTTTGTCAAGCCCTATCTTCTTGGTGATAAACCCAGGAACAGTATAGCCAAATGTCAGGTTCTTCAATCTGAGATAGCGGATGTTCTGAAGGTAACGGCTGTTGACTTTGCTCAGCTCACCACCGGTGGCTGAATATGAACGTGGCCTCGGGAAATAAGCGTCAGGATTATCCTCCGCCCAACAGTTGTCAAGGAAATTCTTCGGCAGGAAGGAAACGTATGAATATGAGTACGGTCCCCAGAATGACATATTCATTCCGGCAGGGTACCAATAGTGGTTACCTGTTCCCTGGAAGAAGGCCGAGAAATCAAATCCCATCCAGTCAAATCCGAATGTGAAACCATACTGGAGGCTGGCAAGGGAGTTGCCGAGGATCTTCTGGTCACCCGGATCATTAACGGTATTCTTACCTATGGTAAGCTTGTGGTCTCCGTCAAGATCGACATATTTCAAGTCACCGGCAAGGAAACCTCCGGTCATACGGCCATTGATGATGCTGCAGTCAAGAACATTCTTTGTATATTCCTGTGCCTCCTCGTCTGTCTTGAACAAACCATCGACCTCAAAGCCCCAGATGTCACCAAGACGCTGTCCTTCGTAATAGTTGGACAGAATCTTATCCTTGTTATCGAACTTGGTGATGTATGATCTGTAATCACTCAATGTAGCCCTGACATTATAGTTGAACGGCTTGCCAAGAACCTGGATCTGATCCCTCCAGCCAAGGGAAAGCTCATAGCCATAAGTTCTCAGGTCAGCGGCGTTCATTCTTGGAACGGAAGCGCCATACACGCCTGGAAGTTGCTTTCCGGCGGTAAGCATATCCTTAGTATCCCTGATGTAGGTCTCGGCTGTGAAATCAAGGCGAGAATTGAACATAGCGGCATCCAATCCAAGGTTGTACTGGATCGCTGTCTCCCAAGTCAGGTCGGAAGCGTTCGGAGCCGAGATCGTCGAATATTTAGGCAGGGTTGTTCCCTCGCCGAAAGAGAAAGCGTCATCACCGGAGAACGTCTTGTTCTCGATCTGCCTGAGGTATGTGTAATAGCCGCCGTTGCTGGCCTTCACATTCTGGTTACCGATGCTTCCGACAGAGGCTCTGAGCTTGAGATAGTCCACCGTGCTCTTCACGCCCTCGAAGAAAGGCTCCTCGCTGATTCTCCAACCGGCTGAGGCTGACGGGAAGAAACCCCATCTGTGTCCAGGGGCGAAACGTGAAGTTCCGTCATAACGTCCTGAGGCCTCGAAAAGGTACTTGCCCTTGTAGTCATAGTTGACACGTCCGAAAAAGCCGACGAGAGCATAATCGTTGAAGCCTCCGGACACTGTCGTCAGGATGTCACCATCGCTGTTCGGGCCGACAAGATTGAGGTCGGACAGATCCTCGGAAAGCAGGTTCTTACCTGTCGCACCGATACTCTTGCTGTTCCAGTCCTCGATGTTGGTTCCGACAACCGCGCTCAGGTGATGAGCGTCATTGAAGGTGTCATCATAAGATGCATAGACATTATAGGCATAGTACTGGCTCGTTCCGACACTCTCTTTCAGGTGATCCTCACCGGCTCCCGTCTCGTAATATTCCATTGCGGAATCAGGATATCTGCGATAAGGCATCTTGACCTGCCTGTAGGAATTCCTGTTCTGGTAGATCCTGTAAGTGAAATTGGCGGTCACAGTCACCTGCTTGATAGGGGTGATCTTCAATTCCGTCATATTCGAGAAATCGGTCTTGCGCTCAACGTTGTTGTCGCCTATTGAGAACATAATATGACGTCCGTTGGCGATGTTGTAGTTGCCGGAGATCATAGGTGTTCCGTAAGTGAACGAACCGTCCGGGTTATAAAGAGGGAAAGCGGCAAGAGCGTGACGAGAGGCGTATGAGAATGAATCCTGAACATCGTCTCCTCCAGGGAATGTATAACGTGAGCTGAAGAATGACGTGTTGTTGGACAGCCTCATATACTTGTTGATCTTGAAATCGATCTTTGAGCGGAGGTTGTACTTGTTATAGACATCAGGATTGATGTTGATGATACCCTCCTGACGGTCGTAAGCTCCTGAGAGATAATACTTGACATCCTTAGTGCCACCGCTTATGGAAACACTCTGCTGCTGTACGGGATGCTCGTCGCGATAAAGCTCGTGATACCAATCGGTGTTGCAGTAATAAACCCACTGCTTCTTTCCGTTGCGGACATCTTCGACAATCCAAGGACGGTCAGGATTCTCGGTCTTGTCGTTGACACGAGCGAGAAGTTGCATCATATCAGCGTCCGTGTAGGTGGTATATTTCTTTCCGGCGTCCGCCATCCAGAACTTATCGATGGTATATACAGACCAGTAACCACGATCCTCGTAGTCAGTTGATGTGGTAGGAGCTTCCCAACCCCATCTGCCGCTGTACCTTACTGTAGCTTTTCCATCCTTTGACTCACCGCTCTTGGTCGTGATGAGAATCACACCGTACGCGGCGCGGGCTCCATAGATCGCGGCAGCCGCGGCGTCCTTGATCACGGAAATGCTGGCGACATCGTTAGAGTTCACACGGCTCAGGTCACCGATGGCACCATCAATGACCACGATAGGAGAAGCGCTGTTGATAGAGGTGATACCTCGGATGTTGATGGATCCCGAGCTGCCAGGGTTACCTGCCGAAGTGGAGATATTCAATCCCGGCACAGCTCCCTGGAGCATGTTCGTAAGCGAGTGGGAGGTTCTGTTTTCCAGTTCCTTAGGGCTTACTGTCGTGATGGCTCCGGTCAAATTGACCTTCTTCTGGGTACCGTAACCTACAACAACGGTCTCGTTCAATGTCAGATTATCCTCCTCAAGGACAATGGACACGGAAGATCTGGTTGAAGGGACAGAGACTTTCCTTGTGACATAGCCAAGGGACGTGACCTCAAGTGTCACATTCCCTGCGGGCACCATCAAAGAAAAGCTTCCGTCATCGGATGTCATCGTACCATTGTTGGTTCCTTCAACAAGGACAGCGACTCCGACAAGAGGTTGCTGTGCAGCATCGAGAACTTTTCCCGACACCTCCCTCTGGTTCTGGGCGAAGGCGGCCGTAAGGCAACCCAACGCAAGAATCAGAGAGGCAGCAATTGATTTGATTACTCTCATAAGAATAATGTTTTAATTGTGTGTTTATAAAACTTGACGTTTGATTATTTCTTGAAATCATCCAGTCTGAACTCCTTAGGACGGGCCATATTCTCGGTATAGACATTACCAAACTCGTCCGTGACCTTGATGGTGAGATCAGTGTCGGCGTCAGGTGCGGTCACCTTGAAGAAATGATGCCATTTCTCGGTGATGAAATTCGGCTTGCTTGACGCTCCGTTGAACCTTTTGACGGAGAGTGCGGCGATGTGCGCCGGATCGTAAGCCGAGACCCTTGTCCATTTCAGTTCATTTCCCTTCTCATCCGTGACGCTTAGTTTCCAATTAGAGTTCCAGTTCCAGATGTTGATCAGGACCACATTCTTCTCTGTTCCGGAATATGCGTCGACATATTTAGAGAACTCTGGCTTCAGGCTGGCTGACATATTCGGTACGTCATCGTAGGAGAAGCGGACTTTATTAAGGTCGTAAGACCTGAACTGATAGTTCTCGTCCCAAGCGGTGGCTTTGAACTTCCAATTGAAATCCGTGCCGTTGATGTCCCAGATGCTGTAGCCGGCAGGAGATCCGTCCGTGCCAAGATAGACTCCAGGAGTCAGCTTTCCGGACCACCACCACGATCCGCAGATGGATCCCGCGTTATGCTCGTAGAAATTCTCAGCTCCGAACTTGGCGGACTCCGTAGGGTTTATGTTATAGATCACGTGAGTATGTCCGGTGACAAAATGCACCTTATAGCCTTTCAGGATATCAAACAGCTGCGACACGCTGCCGACCGCTGTCTTATAGGTGTCACCCACGATAGGGCTGAATATCTGAGCGTGGGTCGTGAGGATCAACGGAGTGGACTTATCCACATAACTCAGATCATTCTCCAGCCATTCAAGCTGCTCCGAGGTGAAGGTCTTGACATAATCCCTGTTGCCTCCAACGTATTTTGAGCAGTCAATGTCATCCAGCACGACATAATGAACCTTGCCTATGTTGAATGAGTAATATGTCGGCGCGATCTCCCTGACATAACGGGCGGACGCGTCAAAGTCGGCACCGAATGTTCCGATGGCTCCCTTCAGCATATAGTCATTGTCGTGGTTGCCCATCGTGTGGAAAATCTGGATGTCGTTGACCTGCCCGTTGATCTCATCAAGATACTGAGGGAAAGAATAGCTCCTGTCATACCAGTAGATGTCCCACGTCATATCACCAAGGGTCATCGCATAGATCTTCTCTGACTTGTGGTTGTTCCGATAGGAATTGAAATCCTTCGTGAACACTGCGAACTGCGATTTGTCATTGGTTCTGTTCGCAAGATGCATATCACCGAGGAAAAGCATCTTGTGCTTGCTCTGGTCTCCGACGTATGTCAACTCAAAGTCTTGCCTTTCGACACTCGAAGCGTCAGCGCCCAGATATGCGTGGAACTGAGGCAATACGCCTTTGGAAGGCACCTCATAGCCACTTGGAACAGAGATGAACACATAGTTCCATTTCTTGGCTGACGGAAGCTGATAGATACCCTTGCTGTCGGTCTTGGTCACAAGCACTCCGTCGGAAACCACGACGTCCGGCACACCTTTCTCGTCACAAGTGACCACACCCCAGACAGTTGTGCCTTTGTCCGGAGTGAAATCTATCGCCTTGACGATGCTCAAGGTTGTGTTTCCGAAGGACTTTTTACGCTGTCCACGCTTGAGATAGACCTGATAGGTGCCGGAAGTCGCTGATTTGTATAGTCTGACCGCGAACTTGTCGGCGGAGACGCTCTCGATGTTGCAATTGAAAGAGATTCCATCAGAGGCCATCATCATAAAGACATCACTTTGAAGCGGTGCCTTGCCGTCTTTTACCACGAACTCGATCAGACCTTCCGGAGCGGCCTCAATCCTGCTCGGAAGGACAAAGCTGACATCAAATTCATCCGCTTCAGGAGTCTCGTTCCCCGATCCGCCACATCGGATCAAAGTCACGCATCCTACAACAGTCAATAAAATGAATGTCAAAAGTTTGCAAAAGAAGTTCTTTCTCATATTTATGAATATTCCAGTTTAGTTAAACGTCAAGTTTAGCAAAATTCCTAAGCGTTGGACTTCGCCAGCCTCTGTTCGCTCTTGATCAGCAGGGCGCAGAGGAAGACTCCGATGAGGGCGCCTACTGCTACGGAGAGCATCGCGGTGTCCCAAGAGCTGCCGACGGCGATTCCACCGACAAGGATCTTGGAGCAGACGGCGTCACCGAGAAGGTAACCGAACAGGCCCACGAAACCGGCGGCTGTTCCGGCGGCGTTCTTAGGAACGAGATTCAAGGCCTGGACGCCTGTCAGAGCCACAGGGCCGTAGATGAAGAAGCCGATAAGGCACAAGGCGATGTAGATCAAGGTCTTCTGCAAAGCCGGAGCGGCGGAGATGATACCAGAGCCGACCATCCAATAAAGCAGGACGCCGAGCAGGCAGAAGAACATACAGATCACGTTCATCGGAGCGCAGCGGCCTTTGAATATCTTGGACGTGGCCCAGCCGCAGGCAAGTGTGCCGACGGCGCCGACGATGTTGTGCACGGAGAAAGCGATCTTGCTCTCGGCTGCGGTCATTATGGACTTTTCCTGAAGATAGGTCGGAGCCCAGTCACCGATGCCGTAACGGACCATATAAACGGCCACGTTGGAGATGGCCACGATCCACAGGAGCTTGTTCTTGAACACATAGTCCACGAACAAGGTCTTGAACGGAAGCTTCTCGTCAGCTGAGCCTTTGGACTTGATTCCTGACCAGTCCTTTCTCCAGTCCTGGACTGAAGGAAGACCGCAGGACTCCGGCGTGTCACGGATAGCCCACCAGCAGAACACCGCGATCAGAATGGCGATGACGGCCGGGAACACGAAATCGCCCCTCCAGCTCTGAGTGCTGCCGAAAGCGTCAAAGATCATCACACCGGCGATGGCAAGGAATCCAAGGGAGAAGCTGCCGATGGTGTGCGATACATTCCACACGCTCATCTTGAAGCTTCGTTCGTTCTGGCTGAACCAATGCGCCATAATTCTGCCGCAAGGAGGCCAGCCGAAACCGCTCAGCCAACCTACTATCAGCATAAGTGTGAATATGATGGCGGTGTTCACCGCGGTGTTGGCCCCGAACGGGATAAGGCCTGTCAAGATCATAGTGAGAGCCGAAAGGACAAGGCCGACGCAGAGGAACTTCCTGGCGTCAGACCTGTCGGAGACGCTTCCCATAATGAATTTCGAGAAGGCGTACGCTATGGAGACAGCCGACATCGCGAGGCCGGCCTTGCCCGCGTCGATGATCCCGTCGTGGATCATATCCGGAGCGGCCAAAGACAGGTTCTTACGTACAAGATAGTAAGCTGCATATCCGAAAAACGCACCCAGAAAGACCTTGGTGCGCATTGCCTTATAGGTTTTGTCCACCTTGTCCTCTGCGAGAGGTTTACCCGCCTTTGGCGGATCAAGAAAACGTGACATAAATATTATTATTCGTTATTATAACATTTTAATCTCGCAAATTTATCCATTTTGACCCTAAAAAGCAAAATTAAGCTTTACATTTTGGTAATATATCGTGACATAATAAAAAAGGGCCGGCCGGAATCCCGGTCAGCCCCTTTCTGAAGTTTTCATCGTAAAAAGCACTATCTCTTAGCAAGCTCGGCGTCAACGAAGAACGCTCCGGCCTCGCCGGCTCTCTTGAGCCTCTCGACAATCGTCAGAGCGGAATCTTCCTCCTCGACCTGCTCACGGACAAATCCCCAAAGGAAGTCCTGTGTCGCCTTGTCCCTCTCGGCGGAAGCCAGATCAACAAGGTCATTGACGAGACCTGAGACATGGCACTCATGCTCGTAGACATTCTGAAAGACATCCAGGAGCGATCCCCATCCGTCAGGAACGACATCGATCATTCCGACCTTGACCTCACCGCCACGCTTGATGGCGTAGTCAGCAAGTTTGAGGGCGTGCTCCTTCTCCTCGTCAGCCTGCTTGAACATCCAGTTGGCTGAACCGTTCCATCCTTCCTTCTTGAGGTAGAAGGCCATCTGAAGATAAAGATTCGAAGACCAAAGCTCTGCGACGATCTGATCGTTGAAAGCCTTAACAAGTTTCTCTGAAATCATAATATTTTGAATTTTTTAAATCAACAAACGAATATGTCAAATGCGAAAAGCGTGCCCGAAACGGCATATTAGCAATTTTAATTATTAAAATTTGATGTAGTGGACATATTCCTTCTTGGCAGGAATGAGCGGCTCGGACCTCAACCCCACTTTCTTAAAGTTAATCTCTTTTAAATCAATGCATCTGATCCCTCCGTCGTACATCGACCGGTAGTAGAACCGCAGACCTGACATGTCAGTGACACAAGTGCACTGGGTGGCGCTCGGAATGTCAGCCGGCTCCTGGCCCTGCGCGAACTGCGCCCCGATAGGAATCTCCATCGATCCAAGAATATGAAAGGCCGTGAAGACGGATCCCTCGGCATTCGGCTTCTGCGGTGCGGTGTTCTGGAAGAAAGCCGCGCGGACAAACCTTGAAGGCGGCGTGAAATCCCCTGGCAGACCAAGCATCGCGCTTCCTCCACCGAAAGAAGACAGGGACATATTCCCAAGCGTGTGAGGCTCAGTGCGTCCAGGAAGGAGGTTGACATAGTTGTTGAGATTGGTGAGCTGCCAGTCGAACGAAGGCGAGTTGGTCAGCACGCCGAGGGTGTTCTCATAGAAAACGCACTTCCCGTCAATGATCTCCAGCACGATCTGGCGGCCGGAGGGCTCGGCGAACCTCCAATGCACGGTCGAAGAGCGAGGATCAAATCCGTGAATATGCACCTTAGCGATCTCGGCCTTGACCTCATCGACTGTGGCGCAACGTCCAAGGATATAGGAAACCAGTTGGAAATCAGAGATATTCGTCTCATAATTAGCTTCTGAATATTCCTCATACCTTCCATAGTCCGGGAAATAGAAAAGGCCGGCGGAGAGTCCTTTCTCGTTCATTCCCTCCATCATCAGCTCGTCCTGGACCACAGCCACGCCGACGTAGCCGTATTTTGAAGTGAAGCTGCGGCCGGTTCCGCCGCCGGGGATGAAGGATTTCCAGGTGTGGCCGCGTGGCACTACAACCCAGCGGCAGTCATTGTCCGAGGCGGCCCACTCGATCGTGCGCGCCACCACGGTGCTTCCGTCCTTGGCTTTGAGGGTGATGCCCGTGCAGGCATAGCAGTTCTGGAACGATGCCATCAAGGCCGCTGCGGCCAGAATGATGGCGGTAAGAATCGATAAACGTTTCATAAATCATGTGGTTAAAATCTGTGAATATGTCTGATCGCAAACCGGACATATTCCCGTAGGTTCACAAAAGGGAACGACCTGCAAATAGCGAGCCGTTCTCTCATATTCATTGAAAAAAGTCTCACTAACAGATTGATTTTTCAACATTTATTTTTGACGAAGGTCATCCGGCCCGTACGCAGCCTTAGACTATTCCTTCTTCAGGGTGACGCTCGGGTTCTCGGTGGCGGCCCGGTAGCAACGTCCCGTGACGACCAGAGCTGTGATCGCGAGGACAGCGACAAGGGCGGCGGCGAACACCCAGATGTAGATCGGCACCCTGTAGGCGAATCCGGAAAGGTAGCGGTTGACGATCAACCAGGACAGAGGCGTGGCTATGACGAAGCAGACCAGCACGATCCTCGCGAACTCGATGTTGAACATCTTCAGGATCTCCCCTATCGTGGCCCCGTTGACGCGCCTTACACCTATCTCCTTGCGGCGGTACTCGGTCTCGAACATCACGAGTCCGAAGACTCCCATCAGCGAGATGATGATCGCGAGCAGGGTGAAGAGGGTGATGAGGCGTGAGAAGTTGGCCTCGGTCTGGTACTGCCCCTGAAGTTTCTTGTCAAAGAGCTGGACATCAACGTCATCCGGATTGACGGTCGGGTCTATCTCGGAAACCGTTGTGGCGATTTTCTTCATAATGGCAGGGATGTCAGCATTCTTCCCGGTGCGCACAAGAAGCGTCGAAAGCGGTCTCCAAGGATGTTTTCCGAAGATGTACAGAGCCAAAGGAGACACATCGTTCTTCAATGAGGTGAAATTGAAATCACGGCAGAAACCGACGACCTCGGCGTCACCTTCATCCATGTGTCCCGGCATTTTTTCATTCAAGGTGAAGCCGAACTTGTTCTTCGCTGCCTCATTGAATATGAACACGCCGTTCTCGCTCTGCTCGTCGGCCTGGGTGAAGTCCCGTCCCTCGACAACCGGAATGCCCATAAACTGTAGGAAGTTCCAGGCGACAGGATAGCACTGGAAGCTGACCTGTTCGCCCTTGTACAATCTGCCCCAGCCCATACGGCTCGGCTGTACAAGGTCTCCATCGGCCCAGGTAATGTCCTTGATCTGGGGATCTTCCCTCAATTTGGAGCTCAGAGCCTCGGCGGACTTCGCGACAGTACGGTTCACGTTGGCCGTGATGAGTTCCTCACGGTCAAAGCCCATATCGTGGCTGAGCATGTACTTTCGCTGAAGTCCCACGAACGTGGCGCAGATGATCAGCGAGATGGAAATCAGGAACTGCAAGCCGACAAGCAAGTACCTGAACACACGACCCTTGGCGCTTGACGCGAACGATCCCTTGAGGGCAAGCGCCGGCGAGAAGGAAGTGATGTAGAAAGCAGGATAAAGACTCGCCACGACAGCGAAGAAAAGCCCGAGAATGATTGTGAATATACCCACGGACATATTCGTTCCGAACGCCGTTGAGCAGGTGATGAGGTTCGCCGCCGTGGAGGTCTGGAACAGCGCCACGACAGCGGCTGCAAGAGCCAACGAGATGGCTATCAGCGAGACAGCCTCCATCACGCAATCCATGACAAGGCTTGCCCTTGACGCTCCAAGAACCTTTCTGGTGTTGACCGAATGCACACGCACCGGAACAAGGGCGAAGAAGAAGTTCACGAAATTGATGAACGCGATGATGATGACCAGCAGCGCGATGGCAAGCAGGGTGTAAGTCGTCGTTTTGTTGCCCCTGGCTCCGTCAGTGTTGGCGATCGTCTGGTCGAAGTAGGTCTCCGTCAAAGGGATAAGGTGGACTCTGGTTCGTTTGATGGCTTCAGCCCTGCTCTCATCGCTGGCATCGGAGTCGCCTCCGATGATGTCCTCCATAACCTTGCGGGCAGCGGCTTCCAGTTCATCTTTTGAAACGCCTTCCTTTGCCTTGAAGAAGTAAGGATAACTCCACTCGCTCCAACTGTCAATGGCTTGGTCTCCGATCGGGCAGATGGCCTCGAAATCGGACAAGTCGGAGTTCATCGGCATGTCCTTGTAGATGGCGACGATGTTGGCGTCGTGATAAGTTCCCGACTGCCAGTTTCTTATCATCACATGACCACCGACTCCCACTCCGTACTTTCTCGCGGCGGACTCGCTGAAGGCATAGTCCCAGACCCCTACATAGTTATCCCACGAGCCCTCGGTGAGTTCGAATCCGAAGACATCCAGCGTGCCTTTGTTCATCGAAGACATCCTGATGGAGACACTTGGGTCGGAAAGCGTAGGATTCTTGCCGTCCCCGACAATGGTCTCTATCGGCTGCCCGAACAGATAGCCCGTACCTCCCGCCTCAATCTCCGGAATGGAGGAGATCATCCGCTCGAACGGCGGCCTGTTCAGCCAGACCATATACTTTCCTTCAGTGTACCAGTCCGGCAGCGAGACGCAGTAGATCCGGTCCGCATCCTTGACCTCTTTATTATAGGTAAGATCGTGATGCACCTGCACCAGAATGATGTACAGCGCCGCGAACGCCACCGTCATCCCCAGAATGTTCAGCACCCCCGAAAGCGGTGTTCCCATTTTTCTTCTTCTGAATATGCTCATATAACTTATACTTTTAATATTTCCGTTTCTCTTCGGGTCTTTTACCCCAGAACACGGAAAATTGACAAACCACTTTTATGCCAAAAGATATAATTAACAGCAAATCAATATTTTGCCCAAATACATAAATTTTAGAAGTGTAAAATTTCTTTACACTCACTGTAAAAAAACTTTACACTTCTCCCCAGTCACTGAGCTTGTGGTCCCTGAGCCTTGACCTTCCCTAAGAATGGATTCAATTATTTGGTACGTCCGACAAGACGGTCGGCGAAATCCTTGAGAATGCCGAGACGTTCTCCATCGCAGATGTTTGAGACGCATCCGAGTGCCTTTTCGGTGAGTTCAACGATTGCTTTCCTGGCGTCCTCTCCGACTTCAAGGGTGTTGTAGATGTCTTTTACCCTGCCGATTTTGGAGGCTTTCTCTCCGTCAGTCTCCGCCTTCACGGACATGGCCTCCAGAAGCTCCGCCTTGACCTTTTCGTCAGCCTTCTCGAAAGCCCTGACGGTCAGCCAGCTCTTCTTCTCGTTGAGGATGTCCCCACCGATAGGTTTTCCGAAGACCTTCACGTCACCGTAGGCGTCCAGATAGTCGTCAGCCACCTGGAAGGCCAGCCCGAGGTTGTAGCCATAGTCGTAGAGGCAGTCGAGATCCTTTTCCGGAGCACCCGCTATGATGGCTCCCATCTTGGCCGCACAGGCAATGAGCACGCTCGTCTTGAGGCCGATCATATTCATATAATCTTTCATCGGGACGGTCTGCAGACGCTCGAAGTCCATATCGTACTGCTGCCCTTCGCACACCTCCGCCGAGGTTTTTGAGAATAGCTCCATTACATCGGTGACGACCGCGTGCGGTGCCTTTGCGATGCGGGCGTAGCTGTCGATGCACATCACGTCGCCGGAAAGGATAGCCGTGTCGGAGTCCCACTTTTTCCAGACCGTGTCCACCCCCCTGCGCAGCGGCGAGCGGTCCATAATGTCGTCGTGGATGAGCGTGAAGCTGTGGAATACCTCGATTCCCGCCGCCGGCTCCAGAATCTCCGGAGTCAGTTCATCCTTGTACAATGAATATGCGATCAAACATAGCGTCGGACGGATCCGTTTTCCCCCGATCGAGATCATATACCTGAGCGGATCGTAAAGCCCCGAAGGCTCCTCCGTGAACTTGATTCCCCTGAAAAGATTCTTGACAGCAGCGTCAATGGTTTCCTGATTAAGCATTGTTCGTTATTTTAGGGTTGTAAAGATAAGAATTTTATTTAGTTTATCTATTTTGTCTTTTTGTTTTTCATTGCTATCTTTGCACCCGCAAAGGGGTCCGGCCCTCTGACAAAGGGAAGGTCCTGTGTTCTTGAAACCACGTTAAAAACAAGAAGTAAAATGTCAAATTCTGTTAATCAACAGCGTGAGACGCTGTCTGTTACCTACGTTTGGATGTCAGTGACATTCTGCGTTTGTCTGGTTGTTTCCAACATCTTCATTCCACGGCTCTGGCAGGTCGGTCCGCTTCCTGTCCAACTCACCGGCGCAGTGCTTCTGTTTCCGATTTCGTACATCCTTAACGATTGCCTTACAGAGGTTTACGGCTACAAGAAAGCCCGTCTGACAATCTGGATCGGCTTCGCGATGTGCCTATTTGTGTCGATCGCATCGTTCATCGTCACGAAGCTGCCTAAGCCGATGTTCGAGGACAGTTACGCCGCCGCGGAGAGCTTCAACTCCCTGTTCGGCCTGGTTCCGAGGTCGATGATCGGCTCGCTTCTGGCGTTCATCGCCGGCTCGACGGTCAACGCCTGGATTATGTCAAAGATGAAGGTGGCGACAAAAGGCAAGGGCTTCGGCTGGAGAGCCATCATCTCCACCATCGGAGGAGAGGCTACGGATTCCCTGATCTTCTTCCCGATCGCGTTCGGCGGAATGCTACCTTTCGGAGCGGTAATCAATCTGATGTTCACGCAGGTTGTGGCGAAAACCCTTTACGAGATCATCATCCTGCCTGTAACCTCTTGGGTGGTCAGGAAGGTCAAGGCATATGAAGGAATCGACACCTACGACAACAACATATCGTATAATCCGTTTAAAGTTAATGAAATATAGTCTCGCTGCCCGCTCCTTGGATATTCTTCTGTAATATTCAAGGAGCAAGGCAGGGTGAGTCTGGGTAAATATTCATTTATGGCAGAAGGAAGAGAATTGGAGGGGTTGCAGTCCCTCGGCAAGAAGACTGAATATAAAAGTGACTACGCTCCGGAGGTTCTGGAGACATTCGTCAACAAGCATCAAGACAACGACTACTGGGTGAGGTTCAACTGCCCGGAGTTCACGAGCCTGTGTCCGATCACGGGGCAGCCGGACTTCGCGGAGATCAGGATCAGTTATATTCCTGACATCAGGATGGTTGAGAGCAAGAGCTTGAAACTGTATCTGTTCAGCTTCCGCAACCACGGTGATTTCCACGAGGACTGCGTCAACAAGATAATGAAGGACCTCATCAAGTTGATGGATCCCAAGTACATAGAGGTCACCGGCCTCTTCACTCCACGTGGTGGCATCTCCATCTACCCTTACGCCAACTACGGCCGCCCCGGCACCAAGTACGAGGCCCTCGCGCAGCAGCGCTTCGCCACGCACGAATAGCTGATTTATGAAGTCGCTTCGGCAGGCTCAGCGACCATAAAAGGCTCACCGACCGCCGAAAGCGTCATTCCTCCAAGAAGGAGGGTCAAAAACATTTTTTTCATAACTATTATAATTCTGAATACTTAAAACATCTTACCTTCTTGCAATCATATCATCAAAATATGCAAGAAACATAATTATCCCAAATGGTAACGCAAAGATAAATCCTATTACATCTATAATGGTGTCTCTAAACACAGGAATAAAGATATATGAAAAGATAAACACAATTATGGCAACAAACAAAGTAATCAACAAGGCCAATCTCCATCCTCGCAACCATTTTGAATGTTTCTTCTTTCTTAATAAAGAATTATGATTTTCCATTGCAACACTTAATATTATTGGATTTCACGTGTAAGCCAAAGTTTCAGCAATGGATCCGAGAGAGTATATTCATTGCCCTCTTTTGTAATAAGATCCATCTCAAGGAGCTGTTTGGTCGCGGACTGGACGGAGCTTGCGGACTTCAGTCTGTGCCTTTTAACAAACGCCGAAGCCGTCAATCCTTTGGCAACGCCCTCTGAATGAATCGCATACAGCAATTCTTTCTGCTGTTCTGTTATTACCGAAAGTTGCTCCCGGATGCGCCTGGAACTCTCCTCGATAAAGCGGTCCGTCATATTGTCCACAAGATCGACATCCGCGGTTCCACCTGTAACCGTCTCCGTGAACACATCGTGCATTATCCTCTGCACATAGGCGGTTATTCCCTCAAACATATCGTACGCTTTGTGGAATCCCTCTTCCGTAACTGTCTTTCCATACCTTGCGAACAGATCCCGTGCAAACCGAGCATAAACGCCCCTGTCAATCGGATCCATACTCAAATTGGTCGCACTCTGGTAAAACGGCCTTTTTGAGTCCAGAAACATCTGATCCATTATCCTCCTCTCACTGCCGGAAAAGATAAAATTAGAGTTGGAAGAGCGCTGAATATTCGCCCTCAGCAATGCCTCCACACCTTTCTCACGGTATTTCACAACCTGCTGGAGCTCATCGATTACAACAATGCAGCGCCTGTCCGCCTTCTCCAAATATTCGAATATCTCCTCGATGGTATATTCAGGAGCGGTAATATCCCCCAGACGGACGTTGAATGTCGGCTTTCCACTCACCGGATCAAATCCAAAACTCCCTTGAAGCGACCTTAGAGTCGAAGCGAAAGACTTCATAAGTTTGTCACTGTGCCTCGCGACCTTCTTGAAAACCCCATTTCCGAACTCCATTATAAGTTCCCTCAGACTGGAGGTGTGAAGAATATCCACGAATATCACGAAAAACTTGTCTTTCAGCCTCTCTTCATCAAAGCAATGATAAATAAGCTCCGTCTTCCCGACCCTCCTCGGAGAGGTCAGAACGACATTTTCCCTATTTAATATGCAGCCCGTCAACCGCTTGGTTTCTGTGTCCCTGTCACAGAAAAATTCTGGAGGAATCCTTCCCGCGACAAAGAACGGATTGATATAATTGTCCATAGTTAATCCCATCTACGGCAAATATAACAAAAAATTATTCTGCCAAAATTATTTTAGCAGAATAATTTTAATAGAATAAATTCAGTTTGTTCCCCAGAAAGCCCTCTCGTGTACCAAAGACCTTATTATAGAGGTTTGGTACACCAGAAGGCAGTTATACGTACCAAAGGCATTATTTAGAGCACTTGGTACCGCAGAGAGGCCTCTCGTGTACCAACGACATTATTTAGAGCACTTGGTACCGCAGAGAGGCTTCTCGTGTACCAAAGGCATTATTTAGAGCACTTGGTACCGTAGAGAGGCTTCTCGTGTACCAAAGGCATTATTTAAAGCACTTGGTACCGCAGAGAGGCTTCTCGTGTACCAATCCCTTTAGACATTCACAGATCGACACCCTTAGGGCAGAAAAATCAAATGGCAAATTTTGGTAACGTGCAAAATTTGCCATTTGCCTTTTTTCTGCCCCCACTGTCAGCAGTTATTTATGCAGTTTTGGCTTACGTCAGCGACCGACGGAAAAGTATTCAATCATCGGGACATAAGAAGGACATCCCCTTTTTGAAAATTTTGGTAACGTGCAAAATTTCAAAAAGGGGATGTCCTTCTTATACTTATAAATATGTCTTTCCTC
>ENA-OZQK01000061-OZQK01000061.1-human-gut-metagenome-genome-assembly--contig:-NODE-61-length-19917-cov-16.042544_pt1 | contig 19917 bp, 14 predicted proteins | sample MGYA00243777_ERZ653924 | MGnify/ENA primary metagenome ERZ653924 (study PRJEB26926, sample SAMN06164399) | human gut metagenome | biome: ENVO:00009003; feature: ENVO:2100002; material: ENVO:00002003...
ACATTCATGCCGTGGTTCGCCGTTTGGTTCTTTCTTATGTCAGTGGGGGTGATAAAATAAATGAATAGGAACATATCTGAACAGAAGATTTTTTAGAAATAATACAGTATCAGCACTTTTTGCTTCGTTTGCAAGCAGAAAGTGCTTTTTTTATGCCTTCAGATGAGCTGGAGGCTTAGCGGAAGGCTTAGTTGCCGGCGATGAGGCTTAGTAGGAGGCGAACCGGCAGGACGCCTATTGCCGGGGAGGCTTTTTTTCCTTACTTTTGCATTCAGAAATAATCAATGATTGGGATTATGGAAAAAGGAAAGAAAATACCTCCACAGGAAGCGTCTCGGACTAATCCAGTGGCAAAGCCTGAGGATACCAAGGGCGGAATCAATAACAAGGTATCATCTGGGTTGATAGGAAAAAAGCTGGCTGAACAGGCTGAAGAGAATGAAGAGATGCCCATGCATCACCTGATTGCCGATAAGGATTATCCGTCGGGCATCAGAGAATGGATGATCACTTCGCCTTCTGACCTCAAGTATCCTACGCTGGTGGTGGCTGCTGCCATGCTCAGCGTTTATCTTACACGTGTCAGAATACAGTATGTGTATGATAATCAGGGAGAAAAATCGGCCATCGTGTTGCAGGTCATCGTAGAGGGCGAGCAGTCGAGCGGAAAGTCGTTTGCCAGGTACATCATGCGTACCCTGATGAAACCTTTCATCGAGCGCGACAGCGAAATGAGAGCCAAGGAGCAGGAGTATGCTGCCCTGAAGCGACGCCAGGGAAAGAAGGACGGCAAGCTGCCACCCGAACCGAAGACCGACATCACCATCCTGCCCGAAACCGTATCGCTCACCATGTTTATCAAGCGATGCGATGCAGCAGTCAAGCTCTATGGTGCTCCGAAGACGCTCTTCGAATTTGCCGATGAGATTTCTGCCATCGTGCATTCTGCCAAGCGCCAGTTTGCCGACCTCTCGCAGGTTATCAAGACGGCTTACGATCTGGGCAGCGTCTATGGTCAGGATTTCATGAGCGAATCCAGCTATAGTGCCATGGTAGATGCCTTGCTGTCGTTCGTTTTCTGCGGCACTCAGAGTGCGGTGAGCAGATATATGAACAAGGCTGCCATTGAGGGTGGTGCTGTAACCCGAACCATCTTATGCCCGCTCATCAGTCATCTGGGCGACAATCCGCCACAGTTTCAGGCGTTGACCGATACGCAGCGTAATGAGCTGGAGAATACATTGGACAAACTCTTCGGGTTGTGCTACGAGGAAGATGGAAAATTCCATCAGGAGATAGAGGAAGATATGAGCTGGCTCAACAAGACGGTGGTAAAATGGTGTAACGACTGCCGCCAGCAGGTGGTGAAAACCATGTCCAAGTCGATGGATGTCTTCTACAAGCGCAGTTCGGTTTCAGCCTTCCGCATCGCTGCCCTCATGCAAGTGCTTTACAAAGTGGAAGGGAAGAAGAGCGAGAAGGAAATCCGGAAACTGGTTAGGCAGACCTATCTGGCTTGTGCCGACCGCATCTTGCAGAATATGTTGCAGCGGTGGGGCAAGGCTTTCGAGCAGATTTCTGCCGAGGGCGAAGGAGAGCCTTATCATACTGTAGACTATTTCAGCGAGTTGCCGCAGGAATTCTCTTATCAGTTCCTGGAGGAATTTCTGAAGCAGAAGGAGCTTAAGACGCCTGCCCGCAACATGGTGTGCAACTGGCGCAGATGGGGATGGCTCGAAAAACCAGCAAAGGGCGAGGATAGAAAGGTGCTTAGAAAGACGCAGCAGAAAGGCACTATGGGTGATGGTAATATTAAAAAAGACAATTAGAAGATGGCTGAATATATTGATTCAAATACGCTCTCTAAACTTAGAGCTATCAGCATCCTGGAGGTTGCTGATGAATTGGGAATGGGTTTGCGGTATCATAATGCCCTTTGTATCTGTCATAATGATACCAATCCGAGTTTGCATTTCTGGACTTCCACCAACACTTGTCATTGCTTTGCATGCGGGTGGGGTGGAGATAATATCGACCTGGTGATGAAACGGGAGAATCTCTCTTTTTCGGAGGCTTGCCAATGGCTGTGCAGAAGATTCAATATCAGCGCCGGTAATCATTCTGCGGGAAACCGTAAGGATGTGCTTCATCGGGATAAAGCTGTTGCTGAGCATAGAAAATCTGAATGTGATACGGACAGACTCAATCTCAGAGGCGAGTTTCAGCATAAGCCTGACGTAGATTATCTGATGCGTATGCTCATGGGTAAGAAACTGACAGATAAAGCCAAGGATTTCCTGTTCTATCAGAGAAAGTTGCGCCCGGAATATATCTATTGGTGTAGAGTGGTGAGCACAGATTTCTCCATTGCTGGCTATCGCTTTGGTGGAAAGTTTTTTGATGGTCCTTCCTTGTTGATTCCCTATTATGACGTTCATGGCAATCTGCTGACGGTTCAGAGCAGATATCTGGGAGATAAGACAGAAGAAAAACCGCGGTTTAAGTTTGCACCAGGTAGCAAGCCGATGGTATATGGGATGCAGATCTTGCCGCAGGTGGCAGAAAAAGAGCCATTGGTTATTACCGAAGGATGTACCGACTGCTGGAGCGCTATGTCTATGGGTTACAAGTCAATAGCCATCCCGAGTGCTACGCTTTGTAATGAAGAATGTCGCAATCTTTTAGCGGGAAGGAATCTTCACATGTGGCCTGATCAGGACAAACCGGGCATCGGCCTTTATATGAAACTGAAGGAAATGTTCCCTCAGCTGGTGTACCATCAGTTGCCGGAAGGTTGCAAGGATTTGTCTGATTATTACCAGTCGTTTTACGTTCAGAAAATGTGAAAGTGAATGTGAATTTCAAATGTTTTTCTATTGTTGTTTTTAAGTTGTTGCGTGTTATGATAAAGTTGTTTTTAAATCGTTTTCGTAGAGATCATGGCGCCATTGTTGGTCGCCTTAGTCAGGAAGTAGTTAATCGCCAGGGTATCGTTGCAGGCCATCAGTACATTTGTGATACGATGGAGCGCGAGGGTGGCTGTCTGGAGCCGGGTGAATATCACATCATGGTGGCTAAATGCAAATGCTTCGCCCGCCAGATGCTTTTCCTCGAACCGGTAAGGGATGATTCTTCTTCATCTTCCTCTCTTCCTCTTCCCGAAACCTGCAAGCTTTGCCGCATGGAGCGCAAGAGTCATGAGTTCGGGTGTCTGGAAGAGCTTTATGCCCTTCCTTGTCCCATGATGCAGCCGGGCAATGGTCCGTTCCGTCTGCGCCAGGGTGGCATCCTCATCGGCGAGGCCCATGCGTCCGGGTTCGTACTCAAGAGTCAGGAACGCTTCCTCCAGCTCTTCGACCGCATCAAGAAGGCGATGGTCAGGGGCAGCGAGGTAGTAGTGGAAGTGGGGTAAGGGATATCTTGAATACCACCTTGAGACTCACATTGAGTAACATCTTGAGTAACATCATCTTCTTCGATATAATTCACTTCAATATCATGGTGCTGAACTTTTGCATGTGGTTCAAGAACGGGCTGAAGGCCCAAAAGCTCCTAGCCCAGGGCATCGCCCTGGGTATAATGGCAAACAGCAAGGCGCCCTGTAAGGGCAAAAGCTTTAAATACTTAGTAATAATAAAGCTTTTGCCCTTACAGGGCGACAGGTTTGCGTCCGTATTTACCCAGGGCGATGCCCTGGGCTAGGAGCTTCTGCCCTTTCAGGGCGTGTGGGGCAAACTTGGGGAAGTTAAACTATCATATTGTTTTCAATTATTCTTAGTCCTTATAATCTACCTTGATCACGATAACGCGGATGGTCTGGTCTTCACCATCTGTTGCCACCTTGGCGATGTGCCAATCCCTCGGGAAGAAGATGAAGAATTCGCCAGAATTGCTGTCATAGAAACGGGCCTTCTGAGGGACGTAATCATAATGAATCACGTCGGGACGGTACTTGCAGTTGGGGGTGCTGGTGTAATGGTCGATGACGCCAAAACGCTCTGTTCCCTTCACTACATACTGAAAATCGATGTGCTTGTTATGACTCTCGCTGCGGCGCTTTTCCAGCGGCTCGTTCCTGCTGTCCTCTACACTTACCACGAGGTCGGAACCCGGAATCTTGTGCTTTCCCTTCGGAATGCTCAGCAGATCGGTCTTGGCAAGATAATCGAAGAGCGCCTGCCATTGCTGCGGATTCTTCTGATACTGCAGATAGAAATCTACGAGGTTTACGCTGGAATGTGGCTTCGCCTTATCGAAACCATTGCGCCAGATGCCGCTCTCTGCCCAAGCCTTTGCCTCTTTTATGAGTTCGGGCTTATCGCCGTAATACTGTGTGTAATAACCTCTCTTACAGCAGCTTTTCTGTGCAGAATTCTTACAGCCGTTCTGCGCATTTGCAGTCAGCGATGTACAGAATAAAAGGGCTATGCCCCAGATAATTTTCTTCATTTTGACTTATTAAATTGTAGCGTTAGTTAAATTTGAGGGCAAAAGTACAAAGAATATTCGAGAAAACAAACGGAAAATGGAGATTTCTTCGTATCTTTGCACACATATTTAGTAAGATTATGAAGAAACAGTATATTCTTTTGTGTGGGGCAACGGTGGCCCTGCTGATGGCGGCATGCCAGGGAGGAAAGACGGCTGCTGCTGATGCGGAGGCTGGCGATACCCTGGAGATGAAGTACGCCAAGTTGCTCACCATCGTGAAGCATGGCGATGGGGAAGAAAGTTCCGATGCTGCAGAAGGCATTGATTATCAGTATGCTGAGGCTCTCGTTGCCAACCCCTGGAAGGCGGGAACGATGTTGCATCGTTATATTCTTATTCCGAAGGGAGGGGAGGGGGATAAGACGGTGGCGATGCTTGCCAAAAGGCGCAGCACGGGGGCGAGATGCACTACTGATACCGTGCGCACGCCGGTGGAGAGGAGTGCCGTTTTCATCGCTCCCCATTGTCAGCTGATGTACGAACTGGGCTGCCAGCAGGCCATCCGTGGTGTCTGTGACCTCGATTATATCAATATTCCGGATGTAAAGAAGAGGGCTGCTCTTTCCGGGAATACTTCTGCTCAGAATCCTATTGTGAATTGCGGTTCGAGCATGGCACCCGACATCGAGCGCATCATCGCCCTGAAACCCGAAGCTATCCTCCTTTCGCCCTTCGAAAACAGCGGTGGATATGGCAAACTCGACAAGCTGCATATCCCCATCATCGAAGCTGCCGACTATATGGAGTCTTCGCCACTGGGCAGGGCGGAATGGATGAAATTCTACGGCATGCTCTTTGGAAATGAAGAGGGAAAAAGTAACGGAATATCGGGTTCTTGCGAACCAAAGGCAGATTCGCTCTTTGCGAAGATAGAAAAGGAATATCTTTCGCTTAAGGCGCAGGCAGCCGGGTATCGGAAGGGTCTCTCTATCCTGACCGAAAGAAAAACGGGCAACGTATGGTATGTGCCTGGTGGCCAAAGCACTATCGGCATTCTGCTGAAGGATGCCAACGCCCGTTATATCTTCGAGGACGATCAGCACAGCGGAAGTCTGGCGATGAGTCCGGAGCAAATCTTGGCGAAGGGAAAGCAGGTGGATGTATGGGCATTCAAGTATTTCGGTGGTGCTCCTCTGTCGCAGGCTCAACTGCTTCAGGAATATGACGGCTACAAGGCTCTTGCTGCCTTCAACCGGGGTAATATCTATCAGGTGGATACCTCTACGGTACCTTATTTCGAACTTACGAGTTTCCATCCCGAACTGCTGCTCAGAGAGTTCATCATCCTGGCTCATGGCGAGCGGTTTGGCAAATTGAGATTCTATAAGAAATAGGGCTTTAATCAGAGATTTTACAAGAAATAGTTTTAGTGAATGAAAACCATCGTTTTAGGGGCAATCGCCATTATCATACTGTTTTTCGCCAACCTGGCATGGGGGAGTGTAAACATCCCGTGGCAGGACGTGGGGGCGATTATTTCGGGTTCTCAGACCGACGAAACCTACCGCTATATTCTGTTGGAATCGCGACTGCCGGCGGCCATTACCGCCTTGCTTTCGGGCGCAGCCCTCGCCACGAGCGGCTTGCTCCTGCAGACAGCCTTCCGCAATCCTCTGGCGGGTCCTGACGTATTCGGAATAAGCAGCGGAGCCGGACTGGCGGTAGCCATCGTGATGCTTGCCTTTGGCGGCAATATTGCCCTGGATGATTTAGGGGTAGGTTTTCTGGGCGATGCCGGCAACTATGCCATCGGCGGTTTCCTGGCTGTCCTCATCGCAGCCTTTATAGGGGCTATGGTGGTAATGGGTATCATCACCTTCTTTTCTGCCATTGTGCGCAGCCATACGGTACTGCTCATCATCGGACTGATGGTGGGTTATCTGGCAAGCAGCGCCATCTCATTGCTCAATTTCTTCAGCACGGCAGAGGGCGTGAAATCGTATATGGTTTGGGGCATGGGCAGTTTTGGCAATGTTTCGGGCCAGCAGATGATGTTCTTCATCCCGTTGGTCCTCATTGCCCTGGCTGCATCTCTGCTCCTAGTAAAACCGCTGAACGCCATGCTGTTAGGCGAGCAGTATGCCGAGAATTTGGGTTTCAATATCAGGCGTCTGCGCATCGTTCTGCTCATCATCACCGGTCTTCTTACGGCTGTGGTTACCGCCTTCTGCGGTCCCATCGCCTTCATCGGTCTGGCAACGCCGCATATCGCCCGCCTCATCATCGGCACGGAGAATCATCGCCGACTGTTGCCCGTTACGATGCTGATGGGTGCATCCATTGCCCTTCTCTGCAATCTCTTCTGCACCCTTCCGTCGGATGGTGGCATCATCCCCCTGAATGCCGTCACCCCGCTGTTCGGTGCCCCCGTCATCATCTATGTTTTGGTGAAAAAGCGCATCTGATTGCATATAAAAAAGCGTTTCTAGTTCGAAGAGATGAACCAGAAACGCTTTCTTTGTTATACTATGTTTTACTTGCGGAAGTTCTGTTACTTATTCACGACATTAATCGGATTGCCCTCGAGAAATGCCTTTACGTTGGCGGCTACCTGCTTGTTCAGGCGCTCGCGAGCCTCGTAAGTGGCCCAGGCAATATGAGGGGTGAGGTAAGCATTAGGCTCGCCAAAGAGCGGATTCTCTTTTGATGGTGGCTCCTGAGCCATCACATCGGCACAGTAGGCACCCAGACTGCCTTCGTGAAGGGCGGCAGCTATGGCCTCCTCATCTACCAGCTGACCGCGACCCGTATTTACCAGGATGGCGGTATCCTTCATCTTCTCCAGACTCTCCTTGTTGATGAAATGATAGGTGTCATCAGAGAGCGGACAATGGAGCGAGAGAATATCGCTCGTGGCAAGCAAACCCTCCTTGCTCACCTTCTGGATCCACTCAGGCAGATTGCTCGAATTCTTGCTGGTGCAGGCACAGATGTTCATGCCAAACTGGCGGGCGATGTTGGCAACCTTCATGCCGATATTGCCCAGTCCCATGATACCGAAGGTCTTGCCGGCAAGCTCCATCAGCGGGGTATCCCAATAACAGAAATCCTTGTTGTAAGCCCAGCGCTCGTTGCGGTTCTCCTGGGTGTAATGCTCTACGCGGTTGGTTACGGCAAGGATGAGGGCGAAGGTCATCTGCGCCACGCTATCCGTGCTGTAGGCAGGAATATTGGTTACGATGATGCCCTGTTTCCTGGCAGCCTCGATGTCTACCACGTTGAAACCGGTAGCCTGTATACCGATGTATTTCAGTTTAGGAAGCTGCGCCAGCGTCTCTGCATCTATCTGCACCTTGTTCAGAAGGATGATGTCGGCATCCTTGGCACGTTCCACTTTCTCTGCATCTGATGTGCGAGGATAAACTACCACCTCGCCCAGTTTCTCCAGAAGATGATAATCCAAATCTCCCGGGTTTGCGGCATAGCCGTCTAAAATAACAATCTTCATAAATTTTTCCCGTTTTCTGTTGTTGTAAAAATCAAGACCAGTTTGTCCCTGGCAAATCTGAGCCTGAGTTATCTTAACAAGAAAAGCCTTCCCCCCTGAAAAAGAGAAAGGCTTTTCTGTATTTATGGTTTATTCGTTCATCAAGTAGTTCTTGAATGATGCGAAGTCCTTGGTCATCTGGATGCTCTTCTTCTCACCCTTCATGAATTCTGCGAGGCGTGCAGGAATCTCAATGTCGCTGTCAAGGATGCTGTCTACCTTCTCCTTGAACTTGGCTGGATGAGCGGTCTCGAGGAATACACCAACCTCGCCTGGTTTCAACTGCTCTTTCAGGGCGCGGTAGCCGCAAGCTCCGTGAGGATCAAGTACATACTTGGTTTCGCTGTAGCATTGCTTCATGGTTTCTGCAATCTGCTCGTCCTTGTATGTTGCACCGCCGATGTAGGCAGCGATGGCATCATGATCGCCCTTGTAGAGGTCGTAGATGCGGGCAAAGTTTGAAGGGTCGCCTACGTCCATGGCATTGGCGATGGTCTGCTTGCTAGGCTGTGGATTGTACTTACCTGTCTGCAGATACTCGTAGAAGATGTCGTTGGCGTTGTTGGCTGCGATGAAGCGGTGGATAGGCAATCCCATCTCATGGCCGAAGAGACCGGCTGTGATGTTGCCGAAGTTGCCGCTAGGCACGCAGATAACCAACTTGTCGGCGAGGCCCTTCTCCTTCATGCGGGCATAGGCATTGAAATAATAGAATGCCTGAGGCAGGAAGCGGGCCACGTTGATAGAGTTGGCTGAAGTGAGCTTCATGTGCTTGTTGAGCTCCTCATCCATGAACGCAGACTTTACCAGCGCCTGGCAGTCGTCGAACACGCCGTCTACCTCGAGGGCTGTGATGTTCTGGCCGAGGGTAGTGAACTGGCTCTCCTGAATCTTGCTCACCTTGCCCTTAGGATAGAGCACGTAGACATGGATTCCGTCAACGCCGAGGAAACCGTTGGCTACAGCCGAACCGGTATCGCCTGATGTAGCTACGAGCACATTTACCTCTTCCTTGCCCTCCTGACGTACGAAGTACTGCAGGAGACGGGCCATGAAGCGCGCACCCACATCCTTGAAGGCGAGGGTAGGACCATGGAACAGCTCGAGAGAGTAGATGTTTGGCTCTACCTCAACTACAGGGCAGTCGAATGCCAGGGTATCGTATACAATCTTCTTCAATGACTCGGCATCAACGTCCTCGCCAAAGAAGGCATCTGCTACCTTGTAGGCAATCTCCTGGAAACTCAGTTTCTCGATGTTGTCGAAGAAATCCTGTGGCAACTTCTTGATGATTTCTGGCATATAGAGACCACGGTCTTCTGCCAGACCTTTAACTACCGCCTTGTGAAGGTCGGCGATGGGTGCTTTTTTATTTGTTGAATAATATTTCATTTTTTACTTTGAACTTTGAGATTTGAACATTGAACTTTATGATTAGCTTTGGGGGCTATCATGAAGCCGTTGGTTTTAATTAATTGCCATGAAGGCATTCATGAAGTCTTGCAGCTGCAGCATGCCGTAACCGCCACTCACGCAGCTTACCTCGTCATACTTCTCTACGCTATCTGGCTCAATGCCAGGGTAATAGATGATGAAAGGTACAGGCTCCTTTACGTGGGTACGGATCTCTACCGGAGTAGGATGGTCTGGGAGAACAGCGATGCATACCGGCTCGTCCCAGGTGCTTACCTCATCGAAGATAGGCTTGATGAGTCGCTGGTCGAGGTTCTCGATGGTCTTCAGCTTCAGTTCCAGATCGCCATCATGACCTGCCTCATCGCTTGCCTCTACGTGAACATATACGAAGTCGTCGCCATCCTTCAATGCCTGGATAGCTGCGGCAGCCTTACCCTCGTAGTTGGTATTGGCAAGACCTGTAGCGCCCTCAACGATGATGTTGCGCAGACCGGCGTAATGGCCGATGCCTCGAATCAGGTCTACGGCAGAAATCACGGAACCCTTCTTGATCTGCGGATACATCTGGGAGAGGGTGAGCATGTGCGGACGGTAACCGCCGCCCCAAGGCCAGATGATGTTTGCCATGCGCTCTCCACGCTCCTTGCGCGCCACATTGAAAGGATGGTTCTCCAGAATCTCCTGACTCTTCAGAATCAGTTCGTTCAGAAGGTCGGCTGTCTGCTGGGCACTCATGCGATACTCATCGCTCAGGATACCGCCGTTTTCAGCCACATCCTCGGCAGGAGTCTTGTCGCTGTTGCCGGCAAGAAGAGCCTCGTCAACACCTTCCATCGGCTTCACCAGCAGCGGTTTCCACTCTTCGTTAGGATGATCGTGAGGAGGAGCGCAATCTACATACTTGTTTCCGCCCTTGATAATCAGAAGGTGGCGATACTGGATGCCGGTGATAAACTTCACGATGCCTGGATACTGGCTGGCAAGCTTCTCGTTGAGGTACTTGATGAGCACGTCGGCGTCTTCAGTCTCCAAGTTACCGCCATTATGTGTCACGATGATGCCATCGTTCACGTTGATGATGTTGCAGCGCAGAGCAAAGTCGTTAGGACTCATCTCATAGCCTATGCTGGCAGCCTCCAGCGGTCCGCGTCCCTCGTAAACCTCGTTCTGGTCGTAGCCCATGATAGAGCTGTTAGCTACCTCAGAACCCGGATGGAATCCATCTGGCACGGTAACGAGTCTTCCTGTCTTGCCCTTCTTGGCAAGCATATCCATATAGGGTTTGTTGGCGTATTGCAGGAGTGTCTTTCCACCCAGTCTTTCTACCGGGTGGTCAGCCATTCCGTCGCCAAGAATGATAATATGTTTCATCTCTTGTTAAGTGTTAAATGTTAGCGATACTCATGATGTTGGCGAATACACCGGCAGCAGTTACGCTGGCTCCGGCACCATAGCCCTGAATCATCATAGGGTATTCTTTATAACGTTCGGTGGTGAGCAGCACGATGTTGTTGGAACCTTCCAGATTGTAGAATGGATGCTCAGGACCCACTGCCTGCAAACCTACGCTAGTCTTGCCGCCATCCAGGGTAGCAACAAAGCGCCAGCGTTTGTGCTCTACATCGAGCGCCTTGCGCTTAGCCTCGAAATCGGCATCGAGCTCAGGAAGTTTCTTCCAGAAGTTGTCGAGCGAACCCTTGAAGTATTTGTCTGGCACGAAGAGATTCTTCTCTACATCTTCCTGCTCTACGCGGTAACCTGCCTCGCGGGAGAGAATCACCAGCTTGCGAATCACGTCCATACCGCTCAGGTCGATACGTGGATCAGGTTCGCTGTAGCCCTTCTCCTTAGCCAGTCTCACGGTCTCAGAGAATGGAACGACACTGGAGATGGCGTTAAAGATAAAGTTGAGCGTACCCGATAGAACTGCTTCAATCTTAAGGATTTTATCGCCTGAGTTACGGAGATCGTTGATGGTTCCGATGATAGGAAGACCGGCACCTACGTTGGTCTCGAAACGGAATACTACACCACGCTGGATGGCTGTCTTCTTCAGTTTCTCGTAGTTCTCATATTCGCTTGATGCAGCAATCTTGTTGGCTGCGATAATGCTTACGTTGTGCTCCAGCAGGCTCTGGTAGAGAGCGGCTACATCCTTGCTGGCAGTACAGTCTACAAACACGCTGTTGAAGATGTTCATCGCCAGGATGGTATCGCGCAGAACCTCTGGAGTGCTTGGGTCTGAAGACTTCAGTTCCTCGCTGTAGTTCTCGAGATCAATACCATCGCGGTTGAAGATGGCGTTCTTGGAAGAAGCGATACCCACCACGTTGAGCTTCAGTTTGCTGCGCTCCATGAGGTCGGCATACTGGTTCTTGATCTGCTCGATGAGCTTTCCGCCCACGGTACCCACACCGCAGATGAAGAGGTTCAGAACCTTGTATTCTGAAAGGAAGAAATTGTCGTGGAGCACGTTGAGTGACTTTCTCAGATAATCGCTCTTCACTACGAACGAGATGTTGGTCTCTGAAGCACCCTGTGCACAGGCGATGACGGAAATACCGCTACGGCCGAGGGTTCCGAAGAGCTTACCGGCGATACCGGCTGCATGCTTCATGTTTTCACCTACGATGGCGATAGTAGCCAAGCCCTTCTCTGCGTGCATTGGGAACATGGCACCATCGGCAATCTCGTTGTGGAACTCATTGTTCAATACCCTTACAGCCTCTTCTACATCCTGCTCGCGCACACCGATAGAGGTAGAGTTCTCTGATGATGCCTGTGACACCATGAACACAGAGATGCCCTCGTTGGCAAGAGCGGTGAAGATACGGCGGTTTACACCAATCACGCCGACCATGGAAAGACCGGTTACGGTGATGAGCGCTGTACCGTTGATAGAAGAGATACCCTTGATAGGCTTCTGGTCGCCATCTATCTTGTTCTTGATGATGGTGCCCGGAGCATCTGGGTTGAAGGTGTTCTTAACCTTGATAGGAATATTCTTGACACAAACCGGGTAGATGGTTGGAGGGTAGATGACCTTTGCACCAAAGTTGCAAAGCTCCATCGCCTCAACGTAACTCAGTTCGTTGATGGTATAAGCTGATTTGATGACACGTGGGTCGGCGGTCATGAAACCGTCTACATCAGTCCAGATTTCGAGCACTTCTGCATCGAGGGCAGCTGCTATGATGGCTGCTGTGTAGTCGCTACCGCCACGGCCAAGGTTGGTGGTGCGGTCTGTGTTCTTGTCACGGCTGATAAAACCCGGAACGAGAGATATGCGTGGAATTTCTGCAAAGGCTTCTTTTACCAGTTTGTTGGTCAGCTCGCTGTCGAGTACATGCTTGCCTTTGCCGTTCTTGCGCTCAGTCTTGATGAAGTTGCGGGAGTCGAACCATTTGGCTCCACGAATCAAAGTGGCAACAATCTTGGAACTGAGTCTTTCACCATAACTCACGATGGCATCCTGCGTCTTCTCGCTGAGGTCGTGGATGAGGTACACACCAAAATAGATGCTCTTCAACTGCTCGAAGAGGGCATCAACCGATTTGAATAAGTTTTCTCTGTCTGTTGGGTCGGTGATGATGGTATCTATCATCTTGTGGTGGCGATCAACCATGGCTTCGAATTCTTCTTTCCACAGTTCATCACCCTTGAGGGCAAGTTGAGAGGTTTGCAAGAGTTTGTCCGTGATACCGCCAAGCGCGCTCACGACAACCACTACACTCTGTTTCTTTGCCTCGTTTTCAACGATACGTTTCAAGCTGAGGATGCTTTTTACGGAACCAACCGATGTTCCGCCGAATTTTAATACTTTCATATGTTCTTGAATTTTACGTTGGTAATGTAATGCCTCCCCCGAAACGACCGGGGCTGAAGCAGAACTTGAGGGCAAAAGTACGAATAATATGTCAAACTGCCAAGGATTTTAACAAAAAAGTAGCATATTGTAGATAAAAAAGCTATTTCAGTAGATAATTACAGACTCTTCCTCTTCCTTATACCTTATTATATATATAAAAAACGTTGAAATGTTTGGGTGTTTCGGATTATTTGCTTAATTTTGCGCATGCAATTCAATGCGTAACAGACATAAACATAATAAACATAACAAGGAACGAATGAAATATCTTTTATTCTCAGATATCCACGGCTGTTTGCCAGCCCTGGAAAAGGTCCTCGATTTCTTCGAGGCTGAACATTGTGACATGATGTGCATCATGGGGGATATCATCAATTATGGTCCCCGCAACCGCATTCCGGAAGGAATCGATCCTAAGGGCATTGTAGAAAGATTGAATGCGCTGGCAGATAAGATTATCGCCGTGCGTGGCAACTGCGATGCGGAAGTAGACCAGATGCTCCTCGATTTCCCTATCATGGAGACCTATGCCTTGCTGGTAGACGGAGGAAAACGCTATCTTCTGACCCATGGACATGTATACAATAAGGAAAACATGCCGAAGGGTCCTTACGAGGCCATGATCTATGGCCACTCCCATCTCTGGGAACTCTCTCATAACGAGAAGGGGCAGGCCATCGTAAATACCGGCAGCATCACCTTCCCGAAGGGTGGCAATCCGCCAACCTTTGCAACATTGGAAGATGGTAAGTTCACCATGTATCAGCTGGATACGCTCGAAGTGCTGGCTACAATGGAAGCATGAAAAAGTGAAAGTGAAAAGTGAATTGTGAATGTAATGCGAAATCCGTAATATGGAATCGGTCACTTGTCACTCGTCACTTTTATAAAACTAATCATAAAGTTCAAAGTATAAAGTATAATGATTCAAGAGTATCAGATAAGAATTCTGCCCGAACAGGCAGCAAGCGAGGAAGGCATCAAGCGTTATCTCGCCAAAGAAAAGGGATTGGATGTAAGAACGCTCAACCAGGTGAGGGTTTTGAAGAGAAGCATCGATGCCCGTCAGCGCACCATCTTCGTCAATCTGAAGGTGCGTGCTTATATCAACGAATTTCCGCAGGACGACCAGTATGTCCATACCGAATATCCGGATGTGAGCAGCAGACCTCGTGTTATCGTTGTGGGTGAGGGACCTGGCGGTCTCTTCGCTTCCCTGCGCCTGATAGAACTGGGTTACCGTCCTATCGTGCTGGAGCGAGGCAAGGATGTGCGCGAACGCAAGAAGGACCTCTCTAACATTACCAAGACTCAGAAGGTAGATGGGGAGAGCAACTACTGTTTCGGTGAAGGTGGAGCCGGTGCTTATAGTGACGGCAAACTCTATACCCGAAGCAAGAAAAGGGGAAGTGTAGATAAGATTCTGAACGTATTCTGCCAGCATGGTGCCAATACCAATATCCTGGCAGATGCCCATCCGCATATCGGTACCGACAAGTTGCCACGCGTCATTGAAAACATGCGCAACACCATCATCAAGTGTGGCGGCGAAGTGCATTTCCAGACCAAGATGATTCGTCTGATCCTTGAGAGTGAAGGTAAGCTGACGGCACCTGATGCTGCAGCTGGCGATAGGGTGATAGGTGTAGAAGCCGTGAATCTGGCTACGGGTGCTGAGGAAACTTATCGCGGACCGGTTATCCTGGCAACAGGTCATAGTGCCCGCGATGTATACCGCTATCTCGCTTCGGCAAAGATAGATATCGAGGCAAAAGGCATCGCCGTGGGTGTGCGTCTGGAACATCCTTCCCAACTCATCGACCAGATTCAGTATCACAATAAGAGTGGTAGAGGAAAATATCTGCCTGCTGCCGAATATAGCTTCGTTACTCAGGTAGATGGCAGAGGTGTCTATAGCTTCTGTATGTGTCCGGGCGGTTTTGTGATTCCGGCAGCCACCGGACCGGAACAGTTAGTGGTGAACGGTATGAGTCCGAGCAACCGCGGTACTGCCTGGAGCAATTCGGGCATGGTGGTGGAAACCCATCCCGAGGATGTGGCGCAGTTTGTGAAGGAGCATCAGGCTGTCATCGAACAGCAGGAAATGAAGGCACAGGAGAATTCTTCACACTTCACTCCTCACTCTTCACTCCAAATGATGTACTTCCAGGAAATTGTGGAAAAGCAATGCTGGCAGCAGGGCAACATGAAGCAGACTGCACCGTCACAGCGTATGGCTGACTTCGTGAACAATCGCTTGAGTTATGATCTGCCAAAGAGCAGCTATGCTCCAGGATTGATTTCGAGTCCGTTGCATTTCTGGATGCCGTCTTTCGTGAGCAAACGTCTGCAGGAAGGCTTCAAGACCTTCGGCAAGAATGCCCATGGTTTCCTGACCAACGAGGCTACGCTGATAGCGATGGAGACGAGAACTTCATCGCCTGTCCGCATCGTCCGTGACCGCGAAACTCTGCAGCATGTCCGCATCCAGGGACTCTTCCCATGCGGCGAAGGTGCTGGCTATGCAGGTGGAATCGTATCGGCTGGTGTGGACGGAGAAAGATGTGCAGAGATGTGTGCTGAGTATTTAAAACAACAATAAACGGATGCCAGGAATGATGAAATACAGGAAAACGGGAAAGTTTAAGCTTGGTTTCTTGGCTTTACTCCTGAGTGTGCTCTTCGTGGCGTGTGGCTCGGGGGCGTCAGATGCTGACAGGCTCATCAAGAGCAAGGCTGATCTGAAGGGAGCTGTGATTGGTGTGCAGCTCGGTACTACTAGCGACGGACTTGCTACGGAGCTGGAAAAGGAAGGTGGTGGTACCAAGGTAGAACGATACAACAAGGGAGCCGATGCCATCCAGGCACTCCTTCAGGGTAAGATAGACTGCATGGTGACCGATGAGGCGCCAGCCAAGGCATTCCAACGGGTGAACCCATCACTCCGTATCCTGCCCGAAACTTTCGATGCGTCTTCTTTCGCCATCTGCGTGGCTAAGGATCATGCTGAGTTGCAGCAGTCCATCAATCATGCCATCCGTATCCTGAAAGAGAATGGCGTCATCGATTCCATCGTCAACCGCCATCTGGAACGGGGCATAGCCGTGGCTTATACGCCAAAGACTTCTGACGTGAAGAAGGTGGGACCGGAAGCGCTGCAGAAACTCGGCTTGAAGACGAGTCTCCGCTTTGCCACCAACGCTACCTTCGAGCCTTTCGAATATTACCAGAATGGCAAGATTGTGGGCATCGACGTGGATGTGGCAAATGCCATTGGCGATGTACTGGGCGTGGATGTCGAGATTCTTGATATGGAGTTTGATGCCATCATCACCTCTGTACAGGCTGGTAAGGCGGATGCAGGTATTGCCGGCATTACGGTTACTCCTGAACGGGAGAAGAATATCGGATTTACGGATTCCTATGCCGATGTGCGACAGGTAATCATGGTGAATTCCGGCGATGTGAAAGCAACTGCTAATCAGCCGGGAGTGATAGATAAGTTTAAATCCTGCTTCATAGATGACAACCGCTATCAGTATCTGTTGCAGGGTTTGGGCAATACGCTCATTATCACCTTCTTTGCCATCATCCTTTCCGTGATACTCGGAACGCTGATAGCCATTGTCAGAGCACGTCATGAACGTAAGGGCGACTGGAAGATTCCGAACATGCTCTGCCAGCTGTACCTCACCGTCATGCGAGGCACGCCAACCATGGTGCAGTTGCTCATCATCTATTACGTGGTGTTTGCATCTGCGGATGTCAATAAGATATTGGTGGCTGTCATCGCCTTCGGCTTGAACTCGGCTGCCTATATTGCCGAGGTAATCCGGTCGGGCATCATGTCGGTGGATAATGGTCAGATGGAGGCGGGCAGAAGTCTCGGTCTTTCGTATGGCAAGACGATGCGCCTCATCATCCTTCCGCAAGCCTTCAAGAATGTGCTTCCGGCTATGGGTAACGAGCTTATCACCCTGCTCAAGGAAACCTCTATCAGCGGTTATATCGGACTGGTAGATTTGACCAAGGGTTCCGACATCATCCGAAGCATTACCTACGAAGCGATGATGCCGCTGGGCGTAGTTGCCTGCCTCTATCTCGTTCTTGTTCTCGGACTGAACGCAGGAGTGAGAAGGCTGGAGAAGAGACTGAGAAAGAGCGAAAGAAAATGAGGAATCCTGAAAGGGCAAAAGCTTTAAAACAATGGATAAAATGAACGAAATAATCAAGATAGAAGGACTTCGTAAACGCTTCGGTGACAACGAGGTGCTGAAAGGCATTACCACCTCAGTCAGACAGGGTGAGGTGGTCGCCATCATCGGTCCGTCGGGTTGTGGAAAGAGTACTTTCCTGCGTTCCATCAACCTTCTGGAAGAACCTACCGAGGGTAAAATCTATATCGACGGTATGGATATTACTTCCTGGGATGTTGACATCAACAAGATGCGCCAGAGGGTGGGTATGGTATTCCAGCAGTTCAATCTCTTCCCTAATATGACCATACGCCGCAACATCATGCTGGCTCCGGTAGAACTGGGTAAGATGACAAGGGAAGAGGCTGATGAGAAGGCAACGGAACTCCTGACCCGCATCGGATTGCTGGACAAGGCAGACTGTTATCCCGACAGTCTTTCGGGCGGACAGAAGCAGCGCGTAGCTATCGCCCGTGCCTTGGCGATGAATCCAGAGGTACTCCTCTTTGATGAGCCGACTTCGGCTCTCGACCCGGAGATGGTGGGCGAGGTGCTGCAGCTGATGAAAGATGTTGCTGCCGAAGGAATGACCATGGTGGTGGTGACCCACGAGATGGGATTTGCCAGAGAAGTGGCAAACCGTGTACTTTTCTTCAGCGACGGCTATATCACGGAAGACGGAACTCCTGAGCAAATATTCAACCATCCAAAATCGCCAAGATTGCAGGAGTTTCTGGGAAAGGTTCTGTAATAGTTGATATTTAACAGTTACTTGATGACAATAAAAAAAAGATGCATTACTGGTATATTCAGCAATGCATCTTTTTTATTTGATGGTCTACAGCTTGTAAACTATTAACTATTAACAGTTTTCTTCTCAATAATCTCTTCAGCACGTTTCAGAGCCTTGCTGATGTGATCTGTGATATTATCCTTGCCAAGAATATTGTAGAAACCAGCCTTTTCCAACTGGGCGTTTACCTTCTCGCAAACACCGGAGAGTACAACCTGAATGTCCTCCTTCTGGCTCATCTCGCAGAGGTTGGTGAGGTTGTGGATACCGGTTGAATCAACAAATGGAACCTTGCGCATACGGATGACGCGTACCAGTGGACGGTCACCGAAAGCTGCCATCACTTCCTCAAACTTGTTACCGGCTCCGAAGAAGAAAGGACCATTGATTTCGTATACCTCTACGCCCTTCGGAATCGTATAGTGCTCCAGGTTGGTAGAGAGGAAGTCAAACTCCTTGTTCAAGTCAATCTCATCATCGGTAATAGCTGTCACGTCGGTGGTTTCGCTCATTCGCTTCATGAAGAGCAGACAGGCGATAATCAGACCCACCTCGATGGCTACAGTCAAATCGAAGATGATGGTGAGGAAGAAGGTAATCAGAAGTACGGTTACATCGCTCTTCGGATTCTTCATCAATGCCAGGAAACTTCTCCATCCGCTCATTCCGTAAGATACTACTACCAATACACCGGCAAGACATGCCATAGGAATGTACTGGGCAAGAGGCATCAGGAAGAGGAAGATGAGCAGCAGAACTATGGCGTGGATGATACCTGCAATAGGAGTCTTACCGCCATTATTGATATTGGTCATTGTGCGGGCAATGGCACCTGTTGCAGGAATACCGCCAAAGAGGGGAGAGGCGATATTGGCCAAACCCTGAGCTACCAACTCGGTGTTACTGTCGTGATGGTCGCTGATTACACCATCGGCAACAGTTGCTGAAAGCAAACTCTCAATGGCTCCCAGGATGGCGATGGTAATAGCTGGTGATACAAGACTCTTGATGGTCTCCCAATTCATGACTGGTACCTGAGCAGCAGGCAGTTCATTGCTGATAGAAAAGCGGTCGCCGATGGTCTCGATACTCTCTACACCGGCAAACTGCTTGAGCAGTAAGGCTACAACGGTCATCAGGATGATGGCAATAAGAGAGCCCGGAATCTTCTTGCTGAACTTAGGGGTGATGGCGATAACCACTACGCTTACTACTCCGATAAGAGCACACCAAGGATCTATGGTGTCAAAGCTTTGGAAGTAGACGCCCCATTTCTCCAGAAAATCAGATGGGTTCGAAGTCAACGTCAATCCAAAGAGATCCTTGATTTGAGTGGTGAAGATGGTTACGGCGATACCACTGGTAAATCCCACAACGATAGGGTAAGGGATGTACTTGATGATGGTTCCGAGACGGAGAAGTCCGAAAAGAACCAGGAACAGGCCAGCCATCAGTGTCGCTATCGTCAAACCTTCCATGCCATATTTCTGGATAATGCCATAGATGATAACGATGAATGCTCCCGTAGGACCACCAATCTGCACTTTGCTTCCACCGAAGATGGAGATGATGAGACCTGCTACAATGGCGGTGATGATACCCTTTTCAGGGGTCACGCCAGAAGCGATACCGAATGCGATGGCCAGAGGCAGGGCTACGATACCAA
>ENA-OZQK01000070-OZQK01000070.1-human-gut-metagenome-genome-assembly--contig:-NODE-70-length-18822-cov-14.104066_pt1 | contig 18822 bp, 16 predicted proteins | sample MGYA00243777_ERZ653924 | MGnify/ENA primary metagenome ERZ653924 (study PRJEB26926, sample SAMN06164399) | human gut metagenome | biome: ENVO:00009003; feature: ENVO:2100002; material: ENVO:00002003...
CATAAAAATAATAAACAGACCGTAGCTTACGTCGCATGCCTTTGCTTTTTACTCTATATTCCACCTTCTTCTTGCCAAAGTTTCCACCTTCAAATATCTCCTGCAATATGAAATCGGAAAAATGCGCATCAACCTTAAAAGGCACTTTTTCTTCTTTGAGACCGAGATACTTCACCATGATATATCCCAAACTTCGAGCAATGGTCATCAGTTGCAATTCTTCCAGATAACCATTCAACCTTTTCGTATCTATCACATCGTGATGCTTATCCAGGAACATGGCCAAATCACAAATTTGCCTCAGTCCAATGCCAGCCTCCAATAAATGTCTGCTAATATGTATAATCTGGTGAAGCGCAGACAATGTAGGTGGCACTGTTTCAATCAGCTCTCCTTCAATCTCCACAAAGAAAGGTTTGCTAGCGGCAAACTCTTCATCTATAATCTGCTGAAGCCGTTGATGCAACCAAGAGTTTTCAAAGAGACACATATAATAATGTAGCTCTATTTCATTACTACCAAGGGAGAATGTGAAATGCTTTCGTTCACGTTTGTTCTCTGGAGATACAGCAGCTGACTTATCAACTTTGGCAGCCCAAGCTACCGCCGTCTCACAGTCTTTCCGATTTTTGAAATACAAATCAATATCACCACATTGCCGATGCTGGGGATAAGCGTAGTTCGCTGCAAACGCCTGTCCTTTCAACAGAACTGGAGAAAGATTCATTTTACAGAACTTCTCGAAGAGCTTACCAACCAACAGATTCATCTCTTGGTTTTTCTTTTCCAATCTCACGACATACGCTAGCCACCGAAGCCTCTCTTCGCCATCACATTGTTTTTTGCTTAGCAATCTGAAAGAATCTGCTACAATACCTATCAAACATTGTTCATTTGCTAGTTGATATAAATTGTTCCAATCAACATTACAAACAGATTGCTCAATATTCTCATCTTGCCACAAAGCTGACTTCAGTAACAAGAATAAGTGTTCCTGACAATTGGTCATAACTGCTCAAATATCTTGTCCATATTGTCAATATACTGTCTCTCAGTATATTTCTCCTTCACCACCTGATAGTTCAACTTGCAGACCGTTACCAGTTTTTCCCGATGCTCATAACAATCCAACAGATATCCATAGATATCATTTACATCAATGTGCTGCTTACTGCAAGCAAATCCATTCTCATGTGATGCAATCTCTGGTATTCCGGCATGATCCGTGGTGATAATAGCCATACCGTTACCCATAGCTTCCAGGATGCTGATAGGCTGTCCTTCATTAGGATAACGAGACAATAAAGAGAAGAGATGACATTGATTCAGCAAGTCAACCTTGTCCTGTCCACCCACAATGCCATGATACACCACATTTGACAGTCCCTTGGAATGCTCTTCGAAGTAAGTCTGTTCTGCAGGGGCAAAAAACTTACCAGCAAAATGGAATACGAATTTATCAGAATTACCTCGATCAGCAGCCATATTAGCCAACTCTAGTACCTCACGATATCCTTTACTCTCAATAAAGTTACTCAAATAAAGTATATGAAGCGCTCCTCCTTCTTTTATCTTGTTTATTTTTTCATCAATAGATGGAGCGATAAAGGCATCATCTACACAGTTGGGACAAACGAATATTCTGTCATCTGGCAGCATACCCTCGAATATGCTATGAAGAGAATGACCGAGCACGATACCACCAGCCAATCGCCTAACAGCCTGATAGTTCATTTTTCGTTGCCATGATGGCACGTCATGGTCTATCAACTGGCGATAATAGCCTCCATGGATATGAACAATACACTTCTTGTTCCGCCAATTTATAGCCTTCAGAAATACCAAGTCGCGAAGATTGCCACCACGAGTCTGGGAAGGAGTAAAATAAACCACATCGCTCTTGCATTTCCATAAATCAATGAGCGATTTGAAGATTCTCTTGTTGTTGGTAATATCAATCTTAGAGAAATGATATTTTTCCTTCAATCGAGAATTGTATAAAGTATCTACTGCCTTCGACAATCCATGCATCGGAGGCGGAAACTGGGCTAAAAAACAAATTGATTTCATAGATTTTCAAATACTTTAATGTGAGCTTCTGCCATTTTCTCTACTGTGTAGTTGGTAATTTTTCTCAGATTGTGAGTAGCTATATCTGCTCTTCGCTCATCATCAGCCATCAGTTTATCCATGATAGCTTTTAATTGCTCTGGGCTATCTGTATCTATCAAACAATCTTTATCTGCTATCAATTCCATACCCGCCACACATTTGTTTGTAGTTACAACTGGTAACCCATACGCCATTGCTTCATTGATGACAAGCCCCCAGATATCCTCACGAGTAGGATGCACAAATAAATCCGCAGCCTTGAAATAATCTGCCAGTTCATCCTTCGTCTTGAAACCCTCAAAATGAACCTGAGTCAGGTTCAACTTTCTCTGCAACTCCAAATACTTTTCTGTTGGCTTACCACCCACAATATAGATACCTATGTTTTTATCCATATCCTTTGCAGCTTCCATCAGCACGTCAAATCCTTTACGATGGATAAACTGTCCAACAGCCAGAATCATCTTAGGCTCTTTTATTCCTAACTTCTGGCGAAGCTTTTGCTTTTCTTGCATCGACAAGGCATTAGGAAGAATATCTGCATCAGAAAGAGAAGAAAATGGATAGCGATGGATTTTGCCATCTTTTGCGCCATAATAAGACAGATACTTATCACTACCTTCACTAGGGCTAAAATATGCTTTAGCACCTTTCATTAAAAAAGTCTTGTATGCCTTTTTAAACGAAGGTTCATTATCTGCAATCATGCCACCATCAGTTTCAAACACATATGGTATACGTTTAGTTTTCAAATAAACCAAACTTAACATTCCTGTGTATGTATGATAACATGATATAACTATCTTATCAAACCGATTCTTAGATAAATATTTCAGTATAGACCAGTTTGCCTTCTTTTCATTCAGATTGTCGTCATTAAGATAATGCAACTTAAATGTTGTAATATCGTTATCATTCCAATTAAAATGCAAGTCTTTTGAACGCCTTGCTTCTATTACGACTGTCAAATCACACAATTTACCCAACTCCTTATAAAAATCAATTCGATAAGGAGTTGGCAAGTTTGTTATAAATAAAACTCTCATTATTGTTATATTTTTTTAATCTACAAGGGGCTACAGTTTAGATTTATCCAAGCATATTGGATCTTACCGCAATCTAAATGACGATAATAATTCATCATGTATGACTCTATGCCCCCACGATTCATCAGTCCGCCATTAACATATAGTATTCTGATCATAATTATTTATACGATATAGTTAATACATAGTTTATTCATTTATTTGCTATTTAAGCCTATAAATTTACACTATAGATTACATTATACATTTTTCCTTCTAAATCAAGCACTAAATTCCGTCGTTTCCTTTCTAATTTCAGCAAACGGGTATTAGGATTCTCGTCAAGAAGCTTGATAATTTTGGAAATGATTAAATTCGATAGGAAACATGTCCCAAATCGTTTTTGTTGAACTTTTTGGAAATCCATCCCATCTTCATAATGGAACCTTATCCAATCACAAAGTTTCTTACTAACAGATAGTTCATATTTCTCTGCATAATAAAACGTTGACACGATACATGATTCCACAAATGGATTCTTCTCATATATTACATCTAATTCTCTCGTTAACAAAAACTTACAAAAATCTTCTCCATATATAAACCTTGAATTGTTATAATCATATACAATGGAAGAGAAATTAAAGAAACAAGTTTTCAGTAGATTTTCAGGAGTTGGAAATAAACGCATATCCACAATACCCATAGTATCCTCTATACGCCAAATATCAACCTCCATATTATCCAAAACCAATTTTACCCCATTAAATTTGTTTCGTTTAATCTCTGAGAGACCTAAGCCAAGCAGTTTACCAATATGGAATGATAATTTATGCTTATGACTAACAACCAAGTCTAAATCACGATGCTCCAAAAATCCTAGCAAGAAATTTTTGATGACCCCACTGAATATGTAAACATGTGATTGTTTAGCCAACTCATCCATTAATCTAATGATACCCAAAGGGAAAAAAGTACTAAGATAGAGATCAAAGGAAAAGCACTGTCTATCAATGTTTTTACGAAGTAGATAATAACGATCTTTCTTCATTGCTATATTTGCTGACCATTCAACTTTCTGTAATGAGTTACAGCAAACTTATCAGTCATGCCAGCGACAAAATCGCGAATCAAACGCATTCTTTCCTCAAAGGTGAAATCCTTCGGATCGAAGTCTTCATAATAATCCCAAGCATCTTTCTTTTCACCGATAGCCTGAAAGTGTTCTTGGAGCACTGCTTGAAAGGTTGACTTTGAAATTAAGTGTTTGGCATGAATGCGGAAAGATTTCTCTGGATGGAATAGATATTTTACATAATAGTCTATAATACCTGTCAAAACTGCATTGCCCGTCAACTCCAAAGATTCAATTTCCGGATGAGAATAGATATTTTTCCTGCAAACATTTTGAATGGTAGTTGCCAAACCTGAATTATTACCAGTATCAAAAACTAGTTCCTTCTTGTAATCCCCTTTTAAAATCTCATCGTAATGAGTCATAAAATTATCAATGGCAACACTCACAAAATGATTCATTAATTCCGTACGGAGCTGGACCATTTTCTTCTTAGACGGAGCATTCTCATTAAAGTGCTTTTCTGCCTCATTCAAAACTTTCTTTCCATCTGCATCATTCTTCAATATTTGCTTGAAGTCTTCATACTTAACCCAACCTTTAGAGATGGCATCCTCATAATCCATTATTAGATAGCAAATGGTATCAGCAGCTTCCATCAAATAAGAGAAAGGCTGGCGATTGAAAGCATGTTCACCTAATTGAATGATACCACAATTATTCATCACTTGATTCAACTCCATACTCTCTGTAGTAAACACGCCATGCTTCTTGGTGGATATACTTCTACTCTTATCTTTTGGGCCAAAATTAGGGTACTTAATGAAAGCAGCAAGAGAGGCGCTTGTTAAGTTCAAACCATACAAATCATTCAAAAATTGTAACTTTGTAAGCACACGGAACCCTTGGGCATTTCCATCAAAGCACGTAAAATCAAGTTTAGCCAGGTTTACATCATCCAGGAATGAAGTCAATTCTTCGATAACGTTATCCTGTTGTTCTTCTTTAGCTACTTTCAACATTCCAAGGATTATCGGATGATGGTACACATGAGTATCTTTTGATTGCTTCAAATCATTTTTCAAATCATCAAATAATCTCTCAAAATAGCATTGCAAGGCTGTTTCACCGAAATGTCCGAATGGTGGATTACCAATGTCATGAGCTAAACAAACAGTTGTTAGCAAAGAATCAAAGTCTCTCAACTTTCTAACACATTGATTTGCATCATTAGCATCAACTCCAACCATATCCTTAAAGGCAGGAATCTCGAACAAATTCAAAGCAAAGGAATGCCCAATACTCATCACTTCCATGGAATGTGTGAGACGAGAATGAATATTATCATTCGATGTCAAAGGAAACACCTGTGTTTTGTCATGAAGACGTCGACACGCAGAGCTAAATATCACACGCCCTAAATCACTCTCAATAGGAGAGCGATAATCATATTTCATTTCATGATTAGCTCGTCGTCCATCAGTCTGTGATGAGCGGAGCCTCTTACCAGAAAATAAATCCATACACTTTATATTTTAGTTTAAACAAAATTTCAAAAATCAATCAAATTTATCGATTAGTTATTTTCCCCATATCTAAGTTTCTTGTATTAAACAATTGCATTAACTTGAATGCTATAACATAATTATTAGGGAATAACTAAAATATCCAATATTCTATTTTATATTTTTGAACGCCCTGCTTCTATTACAACTGTCAAGTCACACAATTTTCCCAACTCCTTCTAAAAATCAATTCGATAAGGAGTTGGTAAGTTTGTTATAAATAATATTTTTTTCAACATTATTTTCTTGTTGCTTTATATCGTTCTAAAAAATAATGGATAATATTTCGTATTGTCATTTTCTTTCGTTTTGCAATAACCAATTCTATCCAATATTTGAGCATGTTATTTCTACTATACGAAGTTATTGAAGATTTATCAAATGAGTCCAACATAGGGATAATCTTGTTTGGAACTATCAAATAGTTTAAAGCATTTGATTTGATACCAATCTTTATTCTTCTACGCAAGAAGTGTACATACATATATGAATCTTTAAACAATTCTCCATGCAAAACAGATAAACTATATAACTTTTCTTTATCCTTAAAAAATATCCTATGTCGGTTTTTCAAAAGTTCATCACCCGAAACATAATTTATCTGAAAGTTCCATGTTAAAGGTGTTAAATCTGCAAAAATAACCTTATCGTATATAGAAACATTATGCTCTTTACAAATCAAATTAATCCCTTTTTCATCAAAAAAACAATTTGAATCAGATTGGAAGATGTCCATATATAGGCTTATCCCCCCATAGGTACACTTATACAACTTGTTCATAAGATTATTGTTCTTATATAAAGAGGAATGTCCTAACCAACCTATTTTTTTATAATTACTTAAAATATCATCAGTTAAGAAACTACGTATATCTCCCCATAACAAGTCAATATCACAATATCCCCAAAAATCATATCCATCAATATAATTCGAAAATATATCACCATAAGCAACTTTATAATCGCATAGTTTATAGGGCTTTTCAAGACTTATAGGAAAATCGTAAAGTTCTTGGATTTTTTTTCTGATTTCTCGAAAAGTTGTGTATATGACCTCTATATTATCTGGATAATCATAAACTGTTTTATCATCTGTAAATATAATCCAATTTATGGTAGGATTATATCTACATGACTCTAACCATAAAGGGAAGAGAGTTGGGAATTTTCCAAAATACGGAATAATATATAGTATTTTTTTCATTTTTTTACATTTCGAAATAATTACGAACAGCTTTTAGAGTAACATCCATATCACAAATTTTGGAAGAATTTTCTCTTATGCATTGATGATAATTAGTTTGCTGTTGCAGATTCAAATAAAAATCAATCATATGCTTTATATCAACACTAGAATCATTGGAAGGAACAAAGTAAACATACTTATTATTGTCTTCTGCAGTTAAAGAGTCTAATGGGTAAGAAGAGACTATAGGTAAACCTTTTGCACAATATTCCTTTGCCTTCAATGTACTTTCTGTCTTCAATCCAATACGATGAATACCTAAAGAATTAATTGCTAAATCTGAATTCGCATATATTTTTTCAAGATTTTCACCAGTCTGAAAACCTTCGAAAAAAACATACTCATCCATATGCAACTGCTTTGTTAAAGATTGTAGTTTAGGTATTTCATCTCCTTTTCCTACAATATGAAAACAAACCTTTACTTTAGGATTTTCCTTATAATAATTAGATAGTCCACGAATGACTCTATCATAACCATGACAAGCATATGTCGTCGATACAGATATTAGACTTATTGTTTGATTATTTTCATCAAAAGTCTTGGTAACAATTTTCTCGTTATTAAAATCTATACCATTTAAAGTCTTAATTGTCTTAATACCAAAAATATTATCATCATTGGAATAAGTAACTATTCTTCCTACAGAAAAGTGTAAAAGCGGATAGCTAATTCTATCAACAAATAGTTTTAAAGAACTACTAAGTTTTTTTTCAAAAGAAGGTGCATATGGATAGGTAGGAATCTCTATTACGATTTTACAGCCTTTCATTTTCAAAATCAAAAGTAATAATGCATATAATGGATCTGCTAAATGATACCTGATATATACAAAATCAAAATATTCTTTCTTTACCAACTTGAATATATGATAATACAAAGACAATCTACGAAAACCAAACTTTGCTTTTACAAATAAAGACTTCTCGTTAGAACACTCAAATAGCCCTGATTCTGCATAAGATACCAACTTGGTTTCATATGACTTGGAGAAAGAATGTACTTGACCTATAATTTTCTTTCCAACCCCATCAGGCTTAACATAATTAAGTACAACAGGTGCTATATATAATAATCTTTTCATAAATTAAACTTTAATTGTTATATTACTGACCACACTGGTCAGACTGAATTCAAAATATGCCCCCTTTTTAAGTGAGGTCAGTTATATTATTCTCAGCATCCAATTGAAATTCTTCATAAGATTTATATGGTGGGGCATCCTTTAAAAACTGCTCTAACAAATCAACAGAATTATCGCCATTAGGAGAAACATTTACCTTATTTTTAATAACAGCCTCTTCTGTTCGTTCCAAGAATAAAGAGAAAAAAGGTCCCATTTCATGAATAGTTGGCTTTCTACCTTTTGACTTACAGAAAGTATTGTAATATAAAAAAGCCTCTTTTCGGGATTTCTTTTTCCGTATTGCAATATGTTCGTCTAATGTTCTAATTATTTTGGCAGGGTTACCAGCTATAACAACATTAGAAGGAATATTTCCTGAAACCACACTGCCAGCTCCAACAATAACATTGTCACCAATATGGGTTCCCATTAATATGGTAGAATGCATTCCAATAAAGACATTATTACCTATGATAGTCATTCCGGCCTCACCTATAATTTGACCATCCACCATACGCATTACCGAACGACTATAGTCATGAGTCAAAATGGTACAACCTTTTGTGATTTTACAATAATCTCCTATCTTCAGCATCCAAGTACGCTCACGATCAATAGTCTGTGAATTGGGGTCATAAATAATGGTATGCTCACCAATGTCAATCCCCTCCATTCTTAATATTTTATTTATCAAATAAGGTGAAGTAAAGCGTGAACAATACTTCTGAGCAAGTTTGAAACATAATAACTTCATCATGATTTTTTACGAATAAGATTAAAAATTATATTCTTAAAATATTTAAACTCTTTTGTTTTTGCTGTTAATAAAATCAATATAAAATTTGATACTACAAAGGCTATGATAGTCTTTAAAATCAATCCTATAATATCATTACTAAAATTTGATATTATAAACATAATTATAATATAACATAAGCCCAAGATAAAGAAATATACCATTTGTAAAATCAAAAATGACAATAAACTATATCTGAATAAGTTTTTATAAACTACATACGCCTCCCACCATAAATTAACAAAAACATTTACAAGAAGAGTACCTAACAAAACACCCATTAAGCCCATATCAAAATACAATAAGAATATGAGAGCTAAAGCAACTGTAAGCAAAGCTTCACATGCGGATCTCCATTTTATCTGCCAAAATAATCCACTAACATCTATAAACATCTGAGATGCCTGTCGCATTCTGTCAACATAAAAATTGAGAACAATGGCTAATGTCATCAAGCTTGAGAAGACATATTGATCCCCCCAAAACACAGAAATAAATGGATTTATTAATGTTGCCAAACAGACCGTAACTTCAATTGCTAAATAAGCATTTACAAACAAAATATTACGATAACACTGATATGATTCTTCTTGCGTCTTTAGTGCAACAAAATTACCAACACTCGCTGTAATCGGCGTAAATAACTGTATAAACACTGTTCGTAAAGTATTAACAACAAGGAGGTAATTAGAATAACATCCAACTGCAACCAGTCCGACAAATTTTGCTACCAACAGATTATTGATACCGCCGACAGCAACGCCTCCCAATTTATTAAAAGTCATAGCAAAAACATTCTTCTTGATAGAATGTATCGTATCACTTTCTATTTTTTCTCCTTTATATTTTTTAAGATATGGAAATATTTTATCCGCTTTTAAAGAAATCGAAATATTTGAAAGGAAAGTACAAACTACCTGAATAATCAGAAACAATACAAAACTTTTAAGAATATATAATACTGCTATTTGCAAGACATTACGAATAATATTATATCTCATCTGATTCAAAGAATCAAGATATCCATTTTGTGAAGCTACGATTATGGAACGTTTATAGTTAAAGAAATAGCTAACAGATGTATTTCCTAAAAACAACAAATAAATTACCCACAAAGGTGGCATATCTTGTGGTACAGATGCAGGATCTTTTATAAATGAATTTAGGAAAGGGATTAAAACAATTCCAGCAAGAAAGATAAAAATACCTATATAACGATAGACCTTGGCATAGAAATTCATTAGTGCCGAAACCTTCATTTCGTTCCCTTTAGCCAATGGTGCATACATTTCATATACAATAGCTGTACTAAATCCTAACTCTGCAAATGATAGTACAGAAAGAAGATTAGTAAAAAGACCATTTAAGCCCAAATATAGCACACCCAATGTATGTATAAATATAGTTCTTGAAATAAAATTTAATGCAATCGTGACAACTTGCCCTATCATCGCATAAATAGAATTCTTAATTGAATTATATGATCTATTATTTGCCATAAACACTTATACCTCCCAATGAATCTCTTTTTTTAATATTTTAGCAGGTATACCTGCTATTATACAATTTTCATCTTTGAATTTAGAAGTTACCAAAGATTTGAATCCTAAAACACACCCATCAGGAACAAAACAGCCTTTCAATATGTCTACATGTGAAGCTATCCAAACATGATTACCTATATAAATTTGTTTATTAGGATTAATAAGATTTCCGCTTGCATCTTTTATTGGATGCCCATCAGAATCTCTCACATTGACATTCCATCCCAAAACACAATTATCACCAAAGGTTATTTTGGTGTTAGTAAAAACACTAAAATTCTGATTGGCACAAAAATTTTTACCAAATACAACACTTCCATTATTATCAGAACGCAATGTCATACCCCTTGCGATAATTGCCCCCCCAGATTTAAAAATAAAGTGACCTTTCCCATGAATTATAATATAATTATTAGAATTACAACTATTACCTAATGACCCGTTTCCCCAGCCCAACTTTACACAACCAAAATATTTTTGTTCTTCAAAATCAAGCATAAAACATCCTTTGTATAATCCATGCATTATGGTTCTATAATCAACTATGATAGGAAGTTTAATGGCTGTTTTAAGTGAGAAAACTTTGACGTTTAAATATATTGACTTAGGTAAACTCATTATAAAGTGAAGATATTTTTTCATACCTAAAAGACTAATTAAACATTTTGAGAGTATGATAAAGTTCATCTGCAGATCTATCCCAAGTATATTGCATCGCATTTAGATAACCTCTATTTACTATGTCATTTAGCAAAGAAGAACTACCATTCAATAGCCTTATCGCATCAACTATATCATCAATACTATAAGGATTAACCAACATTGCATTTCCACCAGAAGCTTCTGGCATACTTGATAAATTAGATGTTATTACTGGGGTTTTACAAATCTGAGCTTCCAAGATAGGAACACCCCATCCTTCATAAAGCGAAGCATAATAAACCATTTTAGCAGTTTTATAAAGCAGAAACTTATCACATTCATCAATAAAATCTGTAAAAAACACATTTTTATCTACATGAAGTTCACAAGCCATTTTCATTAGCTCTTGATTTCTATTTGTTATCACCACTTTAAGATTTTTCTTCTCCGCATCTGACAACACAGAATATGCTTTTAATAGTCCTTCTATATTCTTGTGCTTTCTATAACCTCCAAAATATAAAATAAAATCCTCTTCTGGTAAATTATATTTTTTGCACAAATTTGCTTTTACTCCCTGGCTACAAACTTCAAGAGCTGTATTATCAAGATTAATTCCATTATGCACTATAGAAATATCACCAGGATTTACTTTTAAATAATTACATATATCATTTTTAGAAGACTCTGAAACTGTAATTATGTGACTAGATTTATCTACAGCATATTCCAATCTTTTTTTGTGATTTGCAACAAAATTCTCTGACTCAACATTTGTTTTTAATAATATTAAGTCATGAATTGTAGATATCAATGGCTTCTTAAAATTAATATAAGGAACCATATAACCTAAAAACAGATTAACATTAATGTCATTTCCAAACATTAACTCATAGTTAATTGGTATCTTATAATAATTATTATAAATTAATTTGTCTGGTACAAATGACTCGTTAATAAAACCTTTAAACCATCCAAAATCTGATTTTTTTTCATGTCTGTTTATATTAATACATCCACGAAATAAAATATCATTATACTTGTCATTCAAATGTGATATAATATTACATTTAAAATTACTTATCCCACTTGTAGGATGAGAAGCTCCACGTAGATCAAGATTTACTATCATTTTCTTTACTTTAATAAATCATTATAAAATTTATTGTAATTATTCTTAGAGAAGCACATGCTTTCCCATATGATTCTAGAACTATGTCTTGCCTTTGCATATTGTTCCTGTGACATATTATATATATTATAAATTCTGTCAGCGACCATTTCTGGGGTACAATCCTTTGGTAACAAGTAACCATTTATGCCATCATCTACTATTTCATTAGTTCCTCCAACATCAGTTGCTATAACAACCATACCAACTGACATAGCTTCCATTATAGAAACTGGTACACCTTCATTTTCACTAACATTAATAAAAACATCAAACTTTTTATCTTTGTAAATCTTGAGAATTTCATCATTATTAACTCGACCAGCAAAGGAAATTATCAAGTTTTTTTTAATTATAGATTTGGCAAATTCTGTTAATTTTTGATATTCTTCCCCATCCCCGTAGTGAGTCCATTCTATAGGAATGTCTAATAACTTAAGAGCCTCCAGAATCAAATGAATCCTTTTAACAGGTCGCAACCAAGAGCAAGAAACTATTCTTAAAGATTTTGATTTAGATACTGATAAAAATCCATAATCTTCGGTTCCCAATCGTTCTATATTCAATTTATCCTTTAAACCATATTTATTAGCTAAATATTGATAAGCATTTACTGATATAGGATAAATTTCGTCCATACTTGATAAGATTAATGCTCTATACGGAAGATAATTCAGTTTATTTGCATATTCGTATACATCAAACCTATGACATCTCGTTACACACTTAACTATATGTAAATTAGAATACTTTCGAAGCAACGAAGCTGCTACGGCAGTATCTGCCATCCAATAAGAATATAATGTTATACGAACATCAGTATCATTAAAGGTCTTTGATATCTCCTTATATATATTTACACTTTTTATTGTAGAATAAATAAAAAATCTGAAAACACCTATTTTTCTGTTATTTGATAAGATTTTCAATAACTCTTGCCAGAAAAAAGAATGAAATATTGCAAATATTAGACACGAAAAAATACGAGAGGTATATTTTTTCTTGAATGTTAATATTCGTAAATTATTTGGTAACTTATATTTTTTGTTACATATAATATTACCATAAACATTTGATGGACATATATATATAGTATCAAAATTTTTACTATATTTTAATTCATTTTCCAAATAATCTTCTCCTCTATCTAGAGGAAAGAAACCATTAATTATAATTAGAATTGATTTCATTATATTTAATTTTTTGATAATTTATAATAAAACTTAATACAAATACAAACATACCTATACTAGAACGGGCTTCAAACAAATAGTAAATTAAGAAACTAAAATTTCCAACTAGCAGTATATAAAGTGACCTTGGAACTATACCAGAGATTTTTTTGATTTTTAAAAAGGAAACATAAACATAATAACCAAAAGAGCAAAAACCTATCAATCCAAAATAAAGAATTAATTCTAATATCATATTGTGAGCAGAAAAAGTCAGTTCCTGACCAAACAATTCAAAATTTTTTGTTTCTAAAGAATCATACCCATAACCAATTAGAGGAGACTTAAATATTGATATATATGCTTGTGCCCATAATAACGTTCGATTTGAAAAAGTGGCATCTTTATTAAACCAACTCAATAATATATTATTTAAAAACGACAGTTGCATTAATTGGATAATCAAAAATAAGCATCCTATAATAATGAAAGAACGTTTATAAAGCACATAGGAATTTTGCTTAAATTTCTCACGTAGTATCAATAATAATAAAAATATGAAAGAAACTGATTGAGCTGTAGATGACTTATAGTAAAATAACGGATAAATGAATAAAATCAAGATTAATATATCTACATATCTTTTCATGAACTTATTTTTATATTTTTTAAGTTCATTACAAAATAAAGAAAATGTTAATATTGGAATCAATAATTCTCCCATTACATTTCTTGTTCCCCAAAATCGAACTTCATTGTCATAGCCATCAGAACCAAATTGATAATTCAAAAAAAGCAATCCTAAAATTCCTGATAAAATAAAGTACCCGGAAAGAATATTTCTAAGATTAGACTTTAATATTAATAAATAGGCCAACAAAATCATAAACACACAATGCATTATAAATAACATATATGAATATAAATCCGCTCTATTTAAAATTGTAATGCCAAATGTAACCACTAAAAAAGGTAATATCGGTTTTAGTACATTCATAATACTAATTTTCTCAACATAGAAAAATATAAGCAATAAAATGAAAGAAATACTGCGTAATGTAACTAAATGAGGATCACCAAATAGTCCAATATATCCTGAGAAATAAAAATATGGAACTGACAACAAAAATACAAAAATATTTTTACTCATATCGCGAGTGTTTAAAAATTAAAGAATTATAGTGCATAACTACTTTTTTATAAATTATTGAGCCCACAAAAAAGGCTTAGCAAATTTGTTTAATACCAAATAAAATACAAAAGATAGAATTAAAGTTTTAAAATCCCTGTTTCTCCTATAAAGAGCAGACAAGCAGTTGTCTATGCTTCTCTACTACGATATAGTCATCCGAGTCCAGAACAACCAACTTACTTTCATCAGATACATGAACAACGCAGTTCTTGAATAATATTATTTGATATTCTTTCAAACCTTGGCATCACCATCCTCATCTTGTGGGAACAAGTTACAAAAGCTTCCCTCAACTACATGTCATCCAACCAAACTAGGCTGGCAAAATCTAGATTTCCTTTGATTCCTCCATCACCGCATAGTATCAGTGATGTTAGTCTCTTCTAAAAATATCTCTAGTATAAACCTTATCCTTCACATCATCCAGACAAGCATCGTAGCGGTTGGCGATGATGGCATGGCTCTGTGCCTTGAAGGCTTCGAGATTGTTCTCTACTCGGCTACCGAAGAAGGTGCTGCCCTCTTCCAAGGTTGGCTCATAGATGACTACCTCTGCACCCTTTGCCTTGATACGCTTCATGATGCCCTGGATGGCTGACTGGCGGAAGTTATCGCTGTTTGACTTCATGGTCAGGCGATAGACACCAATCACACAGTTGTGCTCCTTGCTGGCATCATAGCTGTTGGCATCGGCATAGCTATAATAGCCTGCCTTCTGGAGTACGGCATCAGCGATATAGTCCTTACGGGTACGGTTGCTCTCTACGATTGCCTCTATCAGGTTCTCTGGAACATCAGCATAGTTTGCCAGAAGCTGCTTGGTATCCTTTGGCAGGCAATAACCACCATAGCCGAAGCTTGGGTTGTTGTAATGGGTGCCGATTCGTGGGTCAAGACCTACACCATCGATGATTGCCTTAGTATCGAGTCCCTTTACCTCTGCGTATGTATCCAACTCATTGAAGTAGCTTACTCGGAGTGCCAGATAGGTATTGGCGAAGAGCTTGACTGCCTCTGCTTCCTTCATGCCCATGAAGAGAGTATCTATGTTCTCCTTGACGGCACCTTCCTGAAGCAGAGCAGCAAAGGTCTTGGCTGCGTCCTTCAACATCTCGACATTGGTTACTGACTTGATTGCCTCGTTCTCCTCTGCGAACTCTGGACGTTCGATAATCTTTGGATAGCCTACGATGATACGGCTTGGGTAAAGGTTATCATAGAGTGCCTTGCTCTCTCGAAGGAACTCTGGAGAGAAGAGGAGGTTGAACTTCTTCACGCCCTTCTTGGCATACTTCAAGTAGAGGCTACGGGTATAACCTACTGGGATGGTACTCTTAATGACCATCACTGCATCTGGGTTTACCTCCAGAACCAGGTCGATTACTTCTTCTACATGGGTTGTATCAAAGTAGTTCTTCACTGGGTCGTAGTTGGTTGGTGCTGCAATCACTACGAAGTCTGCATCCTTATAGGCTGACTTGCCGTCAAGGGTTGCCACGAGGTTCAATGGCTTTTCTGCCAAATACTTTTCGATGTAATCGTCCTGGATTGGAGAAATCTTATTGTTGAGTTTCTCCACCTTCTCTGGAATTACATCTACTGCTGTTACATGATGGTGCTGAGATAACAGGGTTGCTATACTCAGACCAACGTAGCCGGTACCGGCTACTGCTACTTTTATATCTTTAAAATCATTCATAATAAATAAATTTGTTCTATGCTTATACAGTTCTTATTTTTGATTAATTATTTTCCAAACTCTTTAATTCTCTGTTCTTCCTTCAAAGAGCAAACAAGTAGTTGTCCATTCTTCTCGGCTACGATATAGCCATCCAAGCCTTGAACTACCACTTTACTTTCATCGGCTGCATGAACCACGCAGTTCTTGCATTCATACAATCGGATGTCCTTGCCTACCTTGGCATTGCCAGCCTCATCTTGTGGAAGCAAGGTACGGAGACTGCCCCAACTGCCTAAGTCGCTCCAGCCAAACTCGGCTGGCAAGGTATAGATTTCCTTCGACTTCTCCATCACGGCATAGTCAATGCTGATCTTCTCGCAGGTTGGGAAGAGCTTGCCGACTACCTCTTTCTCCTGTTCGGTATAGAAAGAAGGTACCATCTCGTCCATGATGCTGGCAAGGTTTGGCTGGAAGGTTCGGATTGCCTTGCTGATGGTATCGATGTTCCATACGAAGATTCCAGCATTCCAATAGTAATTGCCAGCGGCAAGGTATTGCTCGGCGGTCTCCAGGTTTGGCTTTTCCTTGAAAGCCTCAACCTTATAGATTTCATCTACGGATGTTGGCTCTGCTGCGGCGATATAGCCATAGCCTGTTTCTGGGCGGCTTGGCTTGATACCGATGGTAACGATGGCGTTCTTATCGGAAGTATAGCTCAAAGCCTTGCTGAGCACTCGCTGATACTCCGAGGTATTGATGACGAGGGCATCGGATGGTGTCACCACGATGTTGGCATCAGGATGTTTCTTCTGAATCTTCCAGCAGGCATAAGCTATACATGGAGCGGTATTGCGAGCCTCCGGCTCTGCTAATATGTTATCTACTGGCATGTCAGGGATTTGCTCCTTGACAATGCTGATGTATTTCTCGTTTGTCACTACCCACATGTTCTCCACGGAGCAGATGGGCTTGAGGCGGTCGACGGTGAGCTGGATGAGTGAACGTCCCACGCCCATTACGTCGATGAACTGCTTGGGGTAGTCGGGGGTGGACATGGGCCAGAAACGGCTGCCAACGCCGCCAGCCATGATAATTATTTGTATATCGTTGTAATTATTCATCGTATTTCTTTGTAGTTATCCCAGTACTTACAGCACCTTTTATATTATATTTATAGTATGACTTGCATATAACGATACAGCCATCATAAAGAGCATTCGGAAGTAAAGAAGCAAAGTATTCTTAGCTATCCGCTTATTATATGATGTTTGGGTTGACATAATATTATTTGGGAAACCACGATTTCCTTTATCCTATGATTCTATATTAAATTTTCAATAAAGCTTTTATCTTATCATTAAACTCTGAATCAGTACCTAATGATTCGCAGATACCCTGTAATTGCTTCTTTTGAAGCATTACGAAAATCTTATATCTTTCATAATCTCTATCTATTTGGGCATTCAGAATGTTAGCGACAACTTTCATTGCAGGAAAACGATTGTAGCTTATGGATGTATTCAACATAAATAGAATAAGATTTTGCTTGATGGACTCATCTGTATTGACCTTTACCAAAATCTTTGTAAACCTCGCATATTCATCAATATCACCGAATTGTATAAATTCGCTGGGATTTTTTATGCAATCAATGAAGTGTAACGACAAAGCAACGATAGAGTCTCGATTGTACGTCAACACTTGCTCCAAGTCTTGATTTCCCAATTGTTCCAAAACATCACCCCAGTCCATAGGATTATATCCTAAAGTGCTCAAAGCCTTAAACACCTCCTTGTTGTATTGTGGCGTGTTTGGTTTATATGTTGCCTTAATTTCCTTTATTGTTTTTGGGGCTGTCTCAGCTGCTTCCAACAACTCTTGATATACCTTTAGTTCATCGACTATTGTTGAAACAGACGAGTAACGTTGTGTTGGAGCGTCTTTAGTACATTTGTCCACAATGGAAAAAATCGGAACTGAAACCATCTCTGCTCTGACATTACTTATATCTTTGCCATGGCTAAAGACATAATACAAAGTCTTGCCTATCATATAGACATCACTTCCAACAGTACCATTCTTAAATTCACCTGTGAGATATTCAGGAGGCATATATCCAGCAGTTCCTGCTGTGGTACTTGTTTTTGTCATGGTCGCTGTATCACGGTTTACAAATCGAGATAATCCGAAGTCCGAGACTTTTACTATTCCCTTGTACAACAATACGTTTTGTGGCTTGATGTCACGATGATACACACCAGTCTCATGGGCATACTGAATCGCTTCGCAAAAAGATATGGCATAGTCTAAAAGCTCTAACTCTGAAGCTTGGGTACATGCCAAGTCCACAAAAGACTTTCCACAGTTAGGCATCACGTAGTATGGTCTTACTGAATCATAAGTATCAGCCACAATCTCCATAATGTCTGTCTCTTATACACATCTCCGAGCCCACGAGACTCGACGTCATCTCGT
>ENA-OZQK01000083-OZQK01000083.1-human-gut-metagenome-genome-assembly--contig:-NODE-83-length-16712-cov-4.658282_pt1 | contig 16712 bp, 10 predicted proteins | sample MGYA00243777_ERZ653924 | MGnify/ENA primary metagenome ERZ653924 (study PRJEB26926, sample SAMN06164399) | human gut metagenome | biome: ENVO:00009003; feature: ENVO:2100002; material: ENVO:00002003...
ATACGAGATGACGTCGAGTCTCGTGGGCTCGGAGATGTGTATAAGAGACAGGTGGACAACACCTTCACCGGAACTATCCTCACCGACCCAGAAGGCGGTTTCCTTTCCTCAAAACGCAAAGGCAAAGGGATCGGAACAGAGTCTGTCAAGAACATTGCCGCCAAATACAGCGGCGTAGCTAAATTTGAATACGGTGACGGAATGTTTTACGCTTCCGTAATGCTGAACATATGAAAAAGGCGGAAAGCTCGCAAAGAGCCTCCGCTTTTTCTGTTTTATCGTCCTCCAAGCTTTACATTTTCAAATGTTGCCACCACAAATAATTCACATATCATTTATAAAATGTTTCTTGTATCTTTTGTGCAAAATGCTATAATCTAATTGAAAATACGGAGAGAATTCCGTATAAAGTTAATAAATCAAACAAATCGGAGGTAATTCATTATGATGGGAAGACTCAGAGCAATGCGTGAGCCGCTCAAATATGTTCAGGGCAGAGATGCTACACTTAAGTTTCATGAAGAAATGGGCTATATGGGCAAAAGGTGGCTGTTTGTATGTTCAAACAGTGGCTACAAAGCCTGTCATGACAAGATAGAGAAAAGCTTTGGCGAGCTTGACGATTACAGACGCTATGAAGTATTTGGTGGTATATCAAGCAAGGGCGAGATAGCCAAAATGGAAGAGATAGTAAAGGCTGACAACATCGACACAGTAGTTGCAGTTGGCGGTGGAAGCGCAGTTGATACTGCAAAAGCTACGGCATACTACACAGGCAAGCACATTGTTATCGTGCCTACAGTTGCGGCAACAGATGCGCCATGCACAGGTCTGTCAGTAATATACAATGATGACCACAGCTTTGACAAATATCTTTTCTATCCTACCAATCCAGACGCAGTAATGGTAGACACAACAGTTATCGCAAACGCACCTGTAAAGTTCCTTATTGCAGGCATGGGCGATGCACTTGGTACATATTTTGAGGGCAGAGCTTCCATAAGAACAGAGTCTGCAAGCCTTGAAGGCACAGGCATCACAAGAGCAGGACAGGCACTTGCAAGACTTTGCTATGACACGCTGAAAACATACGGCAAGCAGGCAGTTGAGGCTTGCAAGGTACACGCAGTTACACCTGCCCTTGAAGCTATCTGCGAGGCTAACGTATATCTTTCAGGCGTTGGAGCAGACAACGTAAACTGTGCGGCTGCACACTCGTTCTACAATGGCGTAACATCATTGGGAATCAAGCACGCAGACCACGGCTGTTGTGTAGCCCTTGGTACACTGGTTCAGCTTGTACTTGAGGGTGCGCCAAAGGAAGAGTTTGAAGAGGTACAGAACTTCTGCCTTGAAGTGGGACTTCCTGTCACACTCGAGGAGATCGGTGTAACTACACCTGAGCAGGTAGAAACTATCGCAAAGAACGCTTGTATCCCGGGCGAAACTATCCACAATCTTGCAGGCGATGTACAGCCTATCGAGCTTTATGACGCTATCATGCAGGCAGACGCAATGGGCAAGATAGCGCTGGGAAAATAAAGAATAGTGTATATTTAAAATAATATTGCCACCCACGGCTGATTTAGCTGTGGGTGGTTTTCTGTGCGAAAAAAACAGAGAAACCCGATCAATGGGTTTCTCTGCCTCTTTTTGCTGTATTAAATCACAATATCTTAGTAAAGTATATCTTCCTGCGAAGCTCAGTTGTCTGCAACGTCCATAAGCTCAACAGCAATATCGTCAGACCCGGTATCATCTGCATCAGCCTGAATATCGTCCGGCTTATCGTCCTCTATGACAGCTCCTGTAAAATCAATACAAACATTCTCGCTTTTGCCAAAACGAGCCATTGTCAGCAGATCGGTGACAGTCGAGCGTGTGACATGAGCGCCTGTGAAATCCATCACCACATTTGCAGAATTATCCTCGCTGTTTTTGCTGTTGATCTCATCACGAAGCTGGTCAAAATTCGTATCCTCAAGGTCTGCATAAGCTGAAAACTCTTTTGGTGCATAAAGCGTTGCAACAGCGTGCATAGCAACGAATACAAACCTGAAATCTTCGCAATCAAAGGTGCTGAAAGGTATCTCAAAAAGCCTCAGCATACCCTCGTCGGTCTTTTTGCATAAAACAGGCTTATATCTGTTCTGAGCCAGATCATAGGTGTATCTGTCTTCGTAAGCTTCGTCGGTTAAGCTGCCGTCTGGCATAGGCACGATCTCAAAACGAGAAGTTTCATCGCACGTATTGCAATAGCCTCCGACTATCACAAATCTGAAAACATAGTCGGTATTTTTCTCAAGCTTTTTGTCACAGCATATCTGCGTCCAATCCCAATTCCAGTTTCCAATAGAATAGGCAATAACGTTTTCGCCGTCCTTATCGGTCACAAAATATTTAGCTATAACATTGTTTTCGCAGGACTTATCAGCCTTAAAATCTCTAGGGTCAAAATCAATTACTTTACTCATATTATTTACCTCCGTATTATCAACGGTCGGCTTATGAGTATCCAATATTCTTATAGTACATTTTTCACAGTCGCTTGCATACTCTGCCCGACCGTTCTTAACAAGCCCCTTAGCCCTTTTGGGATAAGTAGCTCCGATTCGTTTTCCGTTTATGTCTGTAACAATAACGTTTTTTTCTATGGGTATCTCCCCCTTGCACAGCAATATTAAATTAGTGCCTGCATTATACAGGCTTGCGTTTAGCTCCGACGCTGTTATTTTCTATGGGTGTCGTCCCCAGTCTTTGCTTAGGATAAGTTTAACAGACGTCCGGTCTTTTGTCAAGACTATATGCACCTTTTCGACATTACATACAATTGCGATCTTGCGGGCTTAGCACATATGCACAAGGGGCATGAGTACATAAAATGCCCATCACGGTGAGTGATTTCAAAATTTATCATAACGCAATTCTATCTCACCGGGAACAAAAAAATCCGTCCTACCCAAAGTAAGACGGAAATTGGGTGCAGGGTCGAAACTTTCGGAAAAAGACCAACGATTGGTGCTTGAAATTTCTGAAAGACTAGGAAAAGAATAATTTTTGAGGCCTCGAACTGCAATATCAAAGTAAGAATAAAACAGCGTACCGCAGCCCCCTGCGATACGCTGTTCTCATATAAAATTACTTCTTAGTAGTCACACTCTTTGAAGCTGACCAAGCGCCATAATACTTAGTACCCTTTACCGTTGTGTACGAACGAACACGAACGTAGTATTTCTTTTTGCCCGAAAGCTTTGAAACAGTGGTCTTGTCGGTCTTGTTGTTTTTTATGGTAACTTTCTTTGCACTTGTGAACTTTGAGTTGGTGGCGTACTGAATTTCATATCCAGTAGCAGAGCCTTTCTGCGCCCAATCCACAAAGAATGCCTTGCTCTTAGCTGTGAGCTTCTGTATCTCCTGCTTTGCAGGATTTATCTTGAAGGTCTTTGTGATAGTGCCTGTGTAAGAGCCTTTTCCTGCGATTTTTACAGTAGCAGTGCCTATATTCTTGTTGTTTGAGTAGGAAACTGTATAGTCAGTGCCATTTTTCAGCGTTTTGCCGTTGTATTTAACAGTAATGCTCTGAGTGATGTTCTTGCCAGTGAAAGCCTTTGTGGAAATGCCCGAAACTGTGGCTTTCTTGAAGTTATTTTTGATACTGTATGTCTTAGAAACTGAGCCTGAGTAATTGCCCTTGCCTTTGATAGTGACCTTTGCTGTTCCGACCTTGGTGTTGTTTGAATAGGAAACAGTGTAATCTGTACCATTCTTCAAAGTTTTGCCGTTTAGCTTGACCGTTACACCAGGCTTCTTTGCTTTGCCATCATAAGCGTAGGTCGAAGTGGAAAGTGTCACGCTTGCCTTTGAAATGCTAATTCTTGAAAGTGCAGGGATCTCAGCCGTTTCAAGGACTTTCTTGCAGACTGTACATTCCTTGTGCTTTGAGCCTTTAACTCCGATAGAAGCCGCCTTGTCGACTATCCAACCGCTTGACTTGTGACCTGTGGCATTTATCACTGTCTGAGCCTTGATAACAGTATTGCAAACTGAGCAATGTGAGCCGTCTGTTTTGCCTGCGGTGGTGCAGGTAGCAGGGTAGCCCTTGTCTGTAACTGCGGTGTGACCTTTTGCAGGAAGCTTCTCTGTAACTGTCGCATTGCACTTTGTGCAAGTCTTTATAGCAGTACCCTCTGCTGTGCAGGTCGGTTGTTTTGTTACAACAGAATTTCCGTAGCTGTGACCTGTTGCTTTAGTTGTGCTATCCTTGTATGAAGTACCGCAAACAGAACACTTGTGGAGTGTATAGCCATTAGTAGTGCAAGTAGGTGCAACAACTGTGGCTGTGTAGCTGTGGGAAAGCTTTGCAATTGTTTCTGTCACTGTTGCTCCGCACTTTGCACAAGTCTTTATAGCAGTACCCTCTGATGTGCAGGTAGGCTGTTTTGTTACAACAGAATTTCCGTAGCTGTGACCTGTTGCTTTTGTTGTGCTGTCCTTGTATGAAGTACCGCAAACAGAACACTTGTGGAGTGTGTAGCCGTCAGCAGTGCAAGTAGGTGCAACAACTGTGGTTGTGTAGCTGTGGGAAAGCTTTGCAATTGTTTCTGTTACTGTTGCTCCGCACTGCGTACAAGTTTTTGTTTTTGTACCCTCTGATGTGCAGGTCGGCTGTTTTGTGATAACAGCACTGCCATATGTGTGGCTCGTGCATCCGCAGGTGAATTTGTATGTCTTTGCTACAGACGGATTGTATGTAGGATAAATTTTTACAGTGAGTGAACCGCCGTTTTTGAATGTGATACGTCTGATATCATTAGCATAGTTTTCAAGCTTATTTACACTTACCATGCTGCGATCAGAAAATTCAACTGTGTAGTCTGTATCGTCATAAAGCCAGAAATCAATGCTGTCGCCCACACTGAACTGAGTTTTGCTCAATACGCTTGAAAAGGTCGTATTCGAAAGGTCTGTGCACCAATAAACAGTGGTAGAAGTCGGAACTGTGAACTTATTCACATAGCCGCAAGACTTGCAGGTCTGTGTTACAGTGCCGTCAGTTTTTGATGCGTACTTTGTTTCATAGTCATGACCTGTCTTGACGTCAACTGTCTTGATATCGTCAAGATTTGAAAGGTTTAGAGAGTTGAAGGTCACGTTATTTTTATCGTAAACATACCAAACTGCTCTGCCGTTTTTGATAACAGGCTGGCAGTCTGAAAGGCTTCCCTCAAAGGTGTGTATACTGCCGTTTACAGTGCCGTCAGCGTTTAGCTTTACACAGCTTACCTTTGTATCTCTGGCCCACAACAGCAAAAAGCTGTTATCATTTATCTTCACAAGCTGTGGAGCAGAAGCTGAGTCTGTACCCTCTGCATAAGAAGTTATCTTATTGAGCTTGTTTGTGGAAAGGTCCTTTGAAACAGCGGAAACATAGACGTTTCGTGTTTTTGACGTATTGATATAGTCAAGGTCAACTGTACTCTGTGCCACTATATAGCTTGATGATGACACATCAAAGCCGCCTATAGCCGCACCTGTATAGTTATAGTGACCGGAGGTATATTCAGGGTATGTTACAACGTCGATATTGCCGCCCTTTTCATAATAGCTTGGGAAGAATTTGCCTGTGGTAAAATCAGAATTATACTTCACCAGAACAGCAGAACGTGGATGAGCGTCACCATGGTCGAGGGCGACTATATGGGTGCCGTCGGTTTTTATAAACTGATTGAAGGAGTGGCTCACATAGCCATACTCCACATTCATGACGCCGGTATACGAATCCGTGATAGTCATTGACGGCATATCAACTTCAATGGTAACGTTAGACTGATGATTATTTCCGTCGCTTGACTTATACATCTCGTGGCAAGTTCTGACAAGCAGGTGGTCACCGCTATGGGTCATTCTTGCCGAGCCTGCATCGAATGGAACTGTAGTGTTAGCGCCATACAGACCACAGGACTTTATTTTGTTCCAATTCTTGTCATACTTTGTGATACGGAAAACCTCGAGGGAGTCGTTTTGTTTCGGATTTTCCTGACCGCTAAGTACATAATAATTATTGCCGGAGTCATAGAAAGCACCAAAGACCGGCAGTTCATTGTCGATAAGCTTAGTGCTGAGCGGTTCAAAATCAGAGCTGTAATATTCCACAAGGAGTTTGCCCTCGATAGCGCCTGACTGGACACGCATATAATTGCCGTTGTCGCACACTGTCAGGTAAGATTTCACTGTGTTAGACCATTGCACATAGTCCTGAGCATTCACATTAGAGCCTGAATACGCAACACATTGCGCCACGGCAAAGGCACTGAACGATCCAGCAGACACAGCAGTAGAAACAGCCATTGCGCCAGACAGGACAATGCTCAACATTCTTTTCTTCATATTCATCAATTTCATCACCTCATACAAAAACCTTTAAACGAGAACACCTTTATATATATAATATCACAACGCAAAGCGTATGTCAATGAAAATAAGTTACAATGAGAATGATTTCAATAAATTCGTCATACACCAAAGGTCAACGAAGTAAAAAAAGAGCAAAGAGAATACAAAACAGAAAAAAAGAGGATACAAAACAGAAAAAAACGCCTTGACAAGGTTTGATGGGTGTGATATAATATTACAGTGGTATTTCGAGGTGTGGCTCAGTTTGGTAGAGCGCTGCGTTCGGGACGCAGAGGCCGTGGGTTCAAGTCCCGTCACCTCGACCAGTCACTCGCCGTGACGGGCATCGTCCGTCATGGCTTTTTTTATTATCAGAACTTAACGCCGCAGGGGGAGCTTTTGTATTACCTAAAAAAGTAGGGTTATGCTTTGAGGAACCGAAAAGCGTAACTCTTTTTTTGTATGGTCCACATAGCAAAAGTGCCTTATGACTAGCATTCAGGCACTTTACCGATTCAATCTTTCCCCAACCTCTCCGAAATCTCCAACACAAGCTTCTGATCCTTCTCAGAAAGCCTCGATACGCTGTCCACGATCTTCTGCGTTAGTGCTGGATTTTTGCTGCCATCATCGAAAAACTGCTGATGATAAAGATATAGATCAGATAAAACGAACCACGCTTGAACGTGTCGAAAGTATCGAGCCTAGAATAAGAGATTATGCAGAAGAATGGCATATCAACATATTCAGACAAAAAGATCTCCGTTGGAGATATAAGAAAAACTCAGCTTATCAATACATATGGTGTTGGCGCTATAGTTGACTTTAAGAATGATACTGTTATTATCGCTTCTACAGACGATTGGGACTATTCCCCTAATGACGCTGATGAGGTAGAAAATCGAAAAATATTCAATTTTTTAAGGAGCTTCATCAGCTTTATGCTGCTAAGCGTTTGTAAATATCCGCACCACATTGCATACAGCGCTCTGATTTTCACTTGTGCTACTTCTTCTTTCCCAAAAACAAATCAAACAGAATATCCACCACGTCTTTTACAAGAATGAATATCACCGCCGCACCCTGTCCCCCAGAGAGCGGCGGTATCTACACTACGCTACTTTTCAGTAAGATATTCATTTCTGTCAAACAACTGCTCAATTGAAAGATTTTTAAACCTCGGAATGTTGTATCCAAACGGCGAGTTGAGAGCCTTTACAAAGTCTTTCGTATAACCGTGATTTTTTAAAAGATCGTCCTCATACTTTATTTTATCTTCTTGCTTTGTGTCATTTTCCCTTTTCGTGATACAGCGCTGCATAACATAATGATAAATGGAGAAGTAAGAATCCACTGTACGAATATCTCCTATGTATTCTTTCAGTTCACGAACTACAGTAAGATGAGCAATACAGTTGCGGTATTTTCTTGTCATGCTGCTGTCTGCATTATTGATATCAACTTCAACGCACTTGCGCAGCCGCTTGTTCTTTTTCAAGAACAAATTCGGCGACTTATCACGATCATCACAAAGTTCACAAAGCGTCTGTGAAAGTATCCTGTAGTCATTTTTCAAATTCTTTGAAGCCAACTCAGGAATTATCTCCTTATACAGCCCAAAATCACGTTCAAGGCAGTGTATCGCAATAACATACCTTGCATTGACATTCACAAGATTTTTCACCAGCAGATACATGACCGTAAGATAAAGTCCGATAACAGCCTTTGCCCTCTCCTTAGCCACGTTTTCTCTGCCCTTTGCCTGCTGTTTCACATTTTTGAAATCATCAAATCTGATGTTCTTTATCATTCTCGCAAGCTCACTGCGCTTTGCTTCCAAAGAACTGTTCATGTCAGTAACTTCAACACAACTCTTGTAATAACGCTCTATCTGCGTGTCAGGGATACCCCCAAGAACAAACATGACAACTTTCTCATTCTTAGCCACTTCTCTTATCTTCTGAGCGTTCGCATACTTGATAAGGTATACAAACCGAGAGGACTCGATAACATTGTTTGTTATGAAATTTCTCAGACCATGTATGCCCTTGCCTTTTTCTTTAAGTTTTAAGATCTCGCTTATCCTATCGTCCGTGATATTGTCGTCTATACCGAGTATAGTCAGTGCGTCACGGAACATCGTAAGCTTCGCCGAAGCCGCAGGCTTTCTCATGGAAGCAATGTTCTTTACGATAAAAAGCTCGTTGGTTATCCTCTGGCTGTCATTGAACAGCTTGTAGCCCGCCGTAAGCTCACACTCAACATCAACAGCAGAGCTTTTCATTATCTTCAAAAACTCCTTGATGTTATCAAACTTGCTGATAAGCGTTGTTAGAAGATCGTTTATCTCCTTGCCGTCAAGAAAATATGTGAGCATATATATCATTTTGGAGAAATACAAAAGGTCAGACGCATTCTTCTTTTCACTATCAAGAATTTTCTCATCAAAATCCATGTCAGCCTTGCCAAGCTCCTTGATAACGTCACCGTTCATGTGGTCGGCGATATTTTCAAAATCATTCCTGAATTTGCCCCAAAGCTTTGCCGCTTCATCAGCATATATACCCTCTTTTTCCTCATCGGTCATTGAAAAACGCAGTTTGCGCACAAGAGCTTCGCCTGCGACAACGTCATTTCTGAAGTAGTTGCAGAAAAGCAGAAAATCCATAAGCTTGTACATCTTTGAGCGCACAGAGTCATATTGCTTGTCCTTAAATCTGAAGCCGTATTCGTCCAGCATTTTCTCACGAAGCTTTTTGATAGAAAAACCGAGATTTTTCTGAGATTTAAGCACAATGAAATCGTAATAAAGGCGTATGATATCATCAGCCTCATAGCCTTTCATCATATCAATAAGCAAGCTGATATTGATCTTGTTACCCTCGATAAAGCCCTTATTTATAGAATCAAATCTCTCATCTACAAGATAGTCAAGGGTTTCTCTGTATTCGGGATCAATATTGTTAATAAAACTGTAAAGGTCAAATCTTTTTGCACCCGATTTATCATGAAAAACACACTGTCTTATCTGTCCCACAATTGCAAGCATATGATAAACACGCTTTTTGTATGCTTCCGAAACTCTTGTATCCTTTGTCTTTGGCTCTTCAAGACCGAAATAGCCAAGACGCTTAGTTTTCAGCAGGACATTAAACTTGCTAAGGCTTTTTCTGACATTCGCTTTCTTATCATCAGATAAACTGCTGTTATCAGGGTCAATAAAAACATCATAAATATTATTTGTGGAAAGATACCCAATAAAATCGTCATGACTTTCTGAACCCTTTACACCAAGCATATTGTTCAGCGCATAAACGATATTCGTTACATACACCGCAAGTATCTTTTCGATATCCAGAATGTTGTAAATAAGCTGGATATGTATATTATCATCAAAAGTTTTGCCGAAAAAGCGCTTTTCAAGTTCCGATTTAAGCCCCAGCATATCCCATCTTACAGGCGAGCTTTCACCGCTTCTGTGAGTAGGGTTTGAAGTGTTTATCTCCACGCCGCTCTCAAAGCCATGCTTGCTTGAAAAAGTGATGTTTACTTCGTTTACACCACAAAGCTCGATATTGCTGCTGTCCTTAGAGGAAAGCTGAGTTTGGTTGTAGTCATTATTATCCACCTTATCCACCTCATATTCAAGCACAGCAGAATTGCCCTTGCCGAAAGAGGTTATGTACATTTTATTTTCGCTGACAAGAATAGACTTCATTCCTGCCGCCTTTACGGAGGATTTTTTCTTCTCTGCCGCAGGTGCAATGACCTCTGCAGCAGGCATGGCAGCGATCGTAGGAGCAGCGTTATTATTTATCTCAGCCGCTTTGAGCTGTCTGGCTTTTTTCTGAGCTTCACGCAGCTCTCTAGGCTTCATTTTATTCTTTTTTGCCATAAATATCACTCCTTATATTAGTTATCCCTTAGCGCATTGAGCGTTAAGGGATTTTTTTATTTGTTGGTTTTGATGTTAGACTTTGCCAGTTAGTGCAAATTCGCACCAGTGTAGTAGTGCGTTCGACACGTTCATTCACAGGTATAGGTTTTAGACTAGTGCAAATTCGCACCAGTGTAGTAGCAGAGCAGACAGGAACGATTCAGGTTCATAGTTTTAGACTAGTGCAAATTCGCACTAGTGTAGTAGCTTGACGGTACAGTCGCACGTTTTTACGATGTTTTAGACTAGTGCAAATTCGCACTAGTGTAGTAGTCAATGGCTTTACACAGGTTATAAGTGGGAAGTTTTAGACTAGTGCAAATTTGCACCAGTGTAGTAGGTCAAAGTTGACAAAATAATCAATGATATTCTGTAATAAAACACCAAACTTATTTTATCGACGCTTTAATACATATATGTTATACCATTTTCAGACACAAATGTCAATAGAAAGTGGCTGTTTTACATAAAGCATTTTTATCACCTCCCATCTGTTGTTATTTCATCTCATTCCCCAAGCTCCTTGACAGCTGCGATAGCGCAGTCAAGTACAGCTACAAGGATAGCCGTAAGGATCGTCTTTCCCATTTTTATCACCTCCTGTCCTTTGTTCTGTATACATTATACCACCTTATCATCGTCAACAAAAGTGTAATTTTCAAAAACTTTTTTGTCTATGTTTTTGCACATTTATAACGTTTTTACAGCATTTATATCACAATTTCAGCAAAATAATTTTCTATGATATTGACAAAAAGTACATTTGTGATATAATGGATACAAGAGGTGATAAAAATGAGCATGACCCCAAGCACATTTCTGCCCAAGCGTGAGGACGGCGTACCATATATCGCAGAGGTGCAATCCATACCCCTCTCACCATCTGCATATTCCGTCATTATCAAGGACAAGTCCATATTTGAAACAAGCCTTTCCCCTAACGGCAGCGTATCAATGTCCTCATTTCTCACAAGTATATTTGATTCAGCATATATCGCATCATTAAAATACAAAAGTGACGATAACTATAAATATATTGGTATCCCACTTCTGAACGCATTCGTAAAATGGCAGATCGAGGAGATCGATGACGGCCTTGATGATAAAAGCAAGGAGATAATAAAAAACTATCTTATCTCAAAGCTCTCTGCAAAATACGAAAAGACCAAGACCGAAAATGCAGTGCGAGTAAGGCTCAGCATATGCCGTGACCTTTACGATACACTGAGCAGTGATGACCTTTATTATGAAAACAAGGTGTACAGCTCGACCCTAAGAAGATTTCTGAAAGCCGTGTATGAGGATTATGCCCTGCTGTCAGATTGCGAGCGTGAAAGGCTCATTTTCGCCGACAATATCATAAAAATAAATGAAGTCATCAAACAAAACGGCAGCAGATATTACAGCTTCATTTACGCATATTCTAATATGTACAGCCGTGAAAAGCGTCGCATAAGGCTTATCCCATACCGTATCGTCAGCGACGAATATAAGATGTATAATTATCTTGTCTGCCTGTCCGACGAAAAAGGCGCAGGCAAAGAGTTCGAAGCCGACAGCTGTCGCATAAGCAGATTGAGCGGACTAAGCATTGCAGAAAAGCTCAGCCAAAAGGAATACTCCTCCGTCACCGAATACGAACGGCTGAAAGAGGGTCACGTCAAGTCCGTGAAGCACCTACTCAGCGACCCACGTTTTGGCAGTGATGAGAGCGATATCTCCAAAGTGTACCTCACCGAAAAAGGCGTTGAAATGTTCGGCAAAATACTCTATCAGCGCCCCATACTGAAAGGCAATGAAAAGCCCAAGCCCAACGCTGTCAACGAGTTCATCTCCCCGCCTATCCAAGTCAAATACTATTTCAATAAGTTCGGCAAAGACGGCGTTATCCTATCCCCAAGCGACTCGTTTGAAGAAATGAGAACGCTGTATGTCGAGGGGGCTGAGGCGTATAGCCGAGAAGTTGAGAAGTGAGAATATAAATGAAAATTATAGCAAAAACACCCCTATACAGAAATATACTCATGATATCATAAATAGTCAGGCTCATGAGAAGAGTGAATATATGAGTTTATCTTTGTAAAATAAACCGACCCCATTCGCTAGACTTTTTGACCTAGCAAATGGGGTCGGTTCAAATATCAATATCATTAAGCAAAAAATCAAAACATAAAAGCAAGCATAATATGCGGATCACTTTACTTTTCTGCCGTAAACCTTGCCCACTCATATTCCGCTGTCAGCGGAACTGTGCCGTCAAAGGCTTTCAGCCAGCTGTCAACGCCAATGCCGTTCCACGCATTCATCATTATTTTACCAGGCGTAACAGGCAGATTTTCAGTAGCCTTGTATGCTTCCTTTCCGTCAACATACCAAGTTATGCCGTCCTCTTTCCACTCAAATGCGTAAGTGTGAAAATCCTCAGAAGCGTCAAATCCAAGATCATACATATATTCGTGATTGCCAACGCCATTGGTGTAGTAATTGAACTGCACCTTTGTTGTGTCCTTGCCAAGAACTTCAACATCTATTTCGTCCCAAGGATTATCCTCCGACGGACCTGTGTATGTAAAGAACGATGATACAACGCCGTCATTCTTTATGGCTTTCATTGAAACCTCATAAAGTCCATAGCCATAGTTCTCCTTTGAACGATACTCGCCGCCTCTGTACGCTTCGGAATCGCCCATACTGTCAATGGTAAGCTGCATTTTTCCGTCATTGAAAGTTACGTTATCTTCGCTCCACGAACAGTTGAACGGATCACCATTTGACCAGCCTGCTGAAATGGAAAAATCATTTGACGCACCCTTGCTGAAATCTGCCTCAACCGTGTATGGAGAATTGCTTTCCGTTTCCGCCTTGCTGCTGACATCTTGCGAAGAACTGCTGTCAGATGAAGCACCGCAGCCACCCATAGACATAACTATCATTGTGAGAATCGACATAGCCAAAACTTTTTTCATTTTTCATTACCTCCGAATAAATATCAGAATTTTATCCTCTATAAATATTATAATTCAACAAATGTGATATTTATATCAGAAAAGTAATGCAAATATCAGATTATTAACATCAACTTAAATTTTCGATCTGCTTGTGCTATGCTTGTTCCAGTTTGCACGGAAAAACTGATCTCTATACTGTTTCGGCGTAAGTCCCGTCTGTTTCTTAAAGCAGGCAATAAAATGGCTGTGAGAACTGAAAGAAAGATAATTGGCTATATCAAGCGGACTATATTCAGAATATCTCAGCATATTTTCAGCCGCCTGTATCCTTTTAGACATAATAAAATCAGAGATCTTCACGCCAACTTCCTCTCTGAAAAGCTTTGAAAGATACTGAGGCGTTATGTTCAGTTCATCAGCTATCTGATTGACGGTCACGCCCTTGTAAATATTATCGAAAATGCAGTCAAAACACATAAGGATATGCTTTGAGTAAACGTTCTGTGACGCCGCCTTTTTCATTTGCTTTGTATAATAAACGATGACTTCTTTGTGTACAGCCATAACGCTTTCTTCATTGCGGCACTCATCACATTTATTAATGTATATATCGCTTATGGTATACGCAGTTTCCGGGTCAAGTCCACCCTCGATGCAAAACCTGCACAGCATAGCTATGGTTATGACAAGATGATACTTGACGTTTCTAAGGTCGTCCTTGCTGAGCCTGCCCTTTCCGTTTGTATCCAGTGGCGTATACAAACGTTTGACCGTTTCAAGATCGCCCGCCCGCACAGCAGAGTAAAATTCCAGTTCCGTTTCATATGGTGAATGATGATAGTCATTTTCCTTTTGCATAAACTGCCGCTTAGACAATTCTCTGTTTATTTCCATAGCTTTCACCCCCTGCTTTTTTAGCTTATTATATCATATTTACAGACACAAGTAAAGCTTCATATTTATAGAAAAAGGACGGCAAATCACCCTGCCGCCCTTTTTTCTGATAATTAGATATTATTTAGCCTCATTCATTGAAGCCATAGCCTCGTCGATAAGATAATTTATAGCCTTTTCATTTTCCTGAACGACCTGTGACCAGCTCTTTGACTCCTGCGGATTCATTGTTCCTCTTATTGCAGTATCACAGATAGAGTTAAGGTCGGCAGATACGCCCTGTTCAAAGTCAAATACAGGGTTCTGTGCGGAAAGATCATATATAGTATCTCTCATTTCAAGCATTTCATCAGACCAGCCGTAATCGTCCTTATACTGGTCGAGGGTTATCTGATGTGCAGCCTCGTCAAGCTCTGCATAACGGCAGCATTCAAGGAAAGCTGCCACGCCCTCAGGATTTTGAGCGTTTTTTACAATGCTAAAGCCGTGTACTCTTGAAGGGATATACTGTTTATCGCTATCAGCTGAGCAAGGAACAGGAACGAACATTACCTCTCCCTTTGATACATCGCCATAGTTTACAGTTGTTGACGGAGCATTCTCAAGTGCCCAAAGTCCGATAGGATAGAAAAGCGTCAGACCTGTTGCCATTCCGCTTCCCTCTGCGTCGCCTCTGAGTTTCCAGTTATTCTCGTGCTTTGGATAAACAACATTGTTCTTCTGCAGCTCATACATCATATTCTGAGCCTTTGCTATCATAGGGTCAGAAATATTATTTACAAGCTTGCCATCTGTGATACCGATGAGCGGCACACCTGAAGACTGCTGCAAAGCTTTTTCGTAATACCAGCCGTCAAGTGCGTATTTATCGCTTTCAGCGTCAGTAAAATCAAGACACATTTCTGTGAATGTATCCCAGTTCCACTTGCCTTCTTTGAAAAGCTCAGCAGGATCGTCATATCCGTTATCTTCCATTGTCTGCTTGTTGTATACAAAAACATACGCAGGGTCTGTTCTTATAACGCTCACATAATGCTTATCGCCAAGCATAAACTGATCTGTCGCACCCTTTATGTCTGTCCAAAGAGGCTTTGAAAGATCGATATAATCGTCGATAGGCTCTATCATCGACTTTATAGCACCCTTAGGGAAAACGTCCATATCATCAGCACCGATGAAATCAGGTGAATCATTTGACATTACAAGTGCCGCAAGATCGTCAAACTTAGTTTCCCAAGTGGTCTGCACCCAGTTTATCTTACCATTATACTTTGTCTTGAACAAAGCAAGGTCAGCACCTATCTCCTTGTCCTCTGCCTCAGTAGGGTTGATATCCCAATGTGAAAACCACTTTATTTCGTTGCTCTTGAGATCTCTCACATCTTTCATATCATCAGCAAGTCTTTGAACTATCTGCTGCTGATCTTCCTTAAGCTTTTTGTCAACTACCTTGCTTGATGAATCGCTTGAACTTCCGCAAGATGCAAATGCTGAAAGCGAGCAAACCGCAAGGGCAAATGTCAAAACTCTTTTTGCATTATTCATAGCCATACCTCCGAATATTACTTTCTTCTCTTTGCAACGATCACTGCTGTGCCTGCAAGAGCGATAACTGCAAGTGCTCCGCCAACAACAACACCTGTTTCTGCTGCCTTAGATGTATCGTCAGATGCTTTTGAAGATGTAGCTGCTGCTGCAGAAGTCTTGCTTGTATCTGCCTTAGATGAAGAAACGTCTTTCTTTGACGTATCAGCCTTTGAGCTTGAAGTATCAGACTTTGGATCTGCCTTTGAAGTATCTGTTTTTGACTCTCCGCCCTCGGCAGATGCAACACCGAAATCAAGCGTCATTGAAAGTGTTCCGCCGTTGAAAGCGCCTTCCTTCTCCCAGCCTGCGACCTCAGGACAAGCTTTCTTTGTTACCTCGCCTGTTTCCTCATTGACCTCGTCAGTTGGTCTGATATGTATTCTTATTCCACCCTCTGCGTCCTCGTCCATTGAAGTGATAGAATTAAGCGAATCAAAAACTGTTGTTGTGCCGTCCTCGGCAACGAACTTTGCGTCAGATATCTTAACGTCCACAGGATAAATACCATCAGGCAGATTTGCCACCATAACGCCCATATCTCCAAGAGTTCCCTTTCCTGACATTGTCTTATCAGCGATAACTTTGCTTATCTTATATTCAACAGTTATCTTGCCAGCATCATCAATGCCTACCCAGTCGCCCTGATTCCAGGTCCAGTCCTGACCCATATAAAAGCCCATTGCTCCGATAGAGTAATATGAGTCATTCATTTTTGAGTCCTCCTCTGACGGGTGAACAACATCGCCAAGCTTTGCTGCCGAAACAGAAACTGACATCATTGTTGCTGCGAGAACCGCTGCTGAAAGACCTGCTACAAATTTTTTGATCTTCATAACCTTTCCCTCCTATTTTTCAATAAAATTTTTCGCCAAAAGCAATTTATTTTGTTGTTTCTGTATATATTATAACTATGTAAACGTTTTGTTTATATCAAAAACGTAACATAAATATCA
>ENA-OZQK01000108-OZQK01000108.1-human-gut-metagenome-genome-assembly--contig:-NODE-108-length-14783-cov-4.175109_pt1 | contig 14783 bp, 10 predicted proteins | sample MGYA00243777_ERZ653924 | MGnify/ENA primary metagenome ERZ653924 (study PRJEB26926, sample SAMN06164399) | human gut metagenome | biome: ENVO:00009003; feature: ENVO:2100002; material: ENVO:00002003...
GCCTGCTATGTTATCCCTTTCCGCCTGAGCTATCTTCTTGCCTGCATTTCAGCCCATTCTTCTTTTGTTATGTTTATCTTTCGTGCCTTAGAGCCTTCCTGTGGTCCTATTATGCCCATTTCCTCTATCTCGTCCATGATACGGGCGGCTCTAGGGAAACCGAGCTTTAGCTTTCTCTGCAAGAACGCAGTGGAAGCGTTATTTGTCTGCACGATTATGGATATTGCCTGATTTACAAGGTCATCATCAGGATTTACGGAAACATTATCGCTGCCTGCCGAACCGCTGTCCTTTGGCTGCGGAGTATTCTCCTCCACCTCTGCGATAACTTCGTCGCTGTATTCTGCGGTATGCTCGTTCTTGAGGAAGTTTACAACCTCTCTTATCTCAGAAGTCGCTGCATAGCCGCTCTGCATTCTTATAGGCTTTTTAACGCCAACAGGCTTATAAAGCAGGTCACCGTTTCCAAGAAGCTTCTCTGCACCGCTTTCATCAAGTATAACTCGTGAGTCAACGTTGCTGGATACACTGAGAGAAACTCTCGATGGGATATTTGACTTGATAAGTCCTGTCAACACGTCCGCCCTAGGGGACTGTGTTGCGATTATCATATGTATTCCTGCCGCACGAGCGAGCTGTGCAAGTCTTAAAACTGAGTCCTCTACCTCGCTTCTCGCAGCCATCATAAGATCGGCGAACTCATCGACCACAATAACAATCTGCGGCAGCAGGTCGATCTTTGCACGGACTTCGTCCTGCTCCTCGGCAGGCTTATTGCGTTCTTCAAGAACCATGTCGTTGAATTCCTGCAAGTTCTTTACATTGTTCGCCTCGAACATAAGATAACGCTTGTTCATTTCATTTACCGCCCAGCCAAGCGCACCGGCCGCCTTTAAAGGCTCGGTAACAACAGGGATAAGCAAATGAGGTATCTTATTATAAATAGGAAACTCGACTTTCTTAGGGTCGATAAGAATAAGCTTTACTTCGTCAGGGGACGCATGGTAAAGTATAGAAAGTATGATAGAGTTTGTAAAAACAGACTTACCTGAACCTGTTGTACCGGCAACGAGCATATGCGGCATTTTGGCGATATCACCGATAATGATATTACCCTCGATATCTTTGCCCACTGCAAATGTAAGCTTGCCCTTTGCCTTTCTGTATTCCTCACTGTCAATAAGCTCACGGAGAGAAACGGTATCTCTATGGTCGTTTGGCACTTCTATTCCTATGCACGCCTTGCCCGGCACAGGGGCTTCGATACGAACGCTCATTGCCGCGAGGTTAAGTGCAATATCGTCTGCAAGACCCGTTATCTTCGACACTCTTACGCCTGCTGCAGGCTGAAGCTCATATCTTGTAACGGACGGACCTCTGTGTATGCCCACGATCCTTGTTTTAGCGCCATATGTTTCAAGCGTTTCCACAAGCTTCGCAGATTTCTCTTGTATCTCCTGCTGGACTATCTCGGAAGCCACAGGATTTTTAGCATATTTGAGTATATCCACAGGCGGATAAACGTAAGCAGATATTTTATTATCTTTCTCAAAGAACGTTGTCTGACCGTTCTTATCAACATTCACTACTGGTGGCTTAACAGGCTCGTCCTTGGACTTCTTTTCTTCTCTGCTGTCGCCTATGGCGTTTTCTATTATCTTTTTAAGCTCCTCATTATCGGTAGTCTTAGCCGTTTCTTCAAGCTTTTCATGTGTTATCACAGGAGCTTTTACAGGGTGAACCGGCATATCTATCTTTGAAGCGTCCACCTTGTCGGTAGCTTCTTCCGACTCTGCAACAGGCACAAAGGCTTCCGCCGCAGTGTCAGGGCCATCATCAGGATAAAACTTTGCAATATCAACCCTACCATTACGCCTTGGCTCCTTCTTCTCTCTTGGAGGCTTCGGAGGCTGAGCCGCACGCTCGATACGCTCCTCGTTCACAGCTTCATAGCTCTTTACAAAAGGCTTTGAAACTGCCTTTAGAAGCTGCGGAAGCGTAACATTTGTAAGCAGCATTATAAAAGTGAACGCCACAAGCACGATAACGATACCTGCGCCAACTCTCTTGAAAAGCGAAAGCAAAGGCCAGCCAAGCAATGCACTTGCAAGTCCGCCGCCACGGAGCTGTTTTCCATCATTGAAAAGCCCCACAAGTTTAAGCCAGAACGAACTTCCGTCCACAGAGCCCACTTGGATTATCTGAGCCATGCCGCTTATAAGAAGCATAAGAACGCTTCCCTCCACCACCTTCGCTATGACCTTGTTGTGGGTCACATCTGAAGCTATCATAAGGGCAACATAGATTATCATAGGTGCAAACAGAAATACTGTCACGCCGAAAAGTCCTCGGTTCAGCTCATGGAGCCATTTCCACAAGCCGTCCCCCTCCACGAACGTGATAAGCAGTTCAAGTATGCCGAAAAAGAAAAGTATGTAAGACCAGAAGCGTCTGTTCTCTCTTTCTCTCACTGCTGTCATGGAATTTGACTGTGGCGGCTTGCTCTGAGGCTTTTGCTGTTTTGTATTCTTTTTTGCAGCTTGCGCAGGCTTTTGTGCGGGCTTTTTCTTTGCCGCTGTCTGCTTTGGCGCAGGCTTTGAGCCTTTCTTTTGAGCTGCCATTTATTTTACCATTCCTTTCGGTATTTGTCTTATTTAAGCAAATAAAGGCAAAATGTTATTTGCCTTTATAACCTACAAAAAAGCCTGAAAACAGAATTTCAAGCTTTTTCACAGAAACTGTATTATCTTATGTCATTACTTTGCAAAGGATATAGGGTGACCCATGCACATCTCAATAAATGAGATAACAAGGACTATGACGCCAAGCACAAGGGTATAATAAGCAAACACCTTGAATTTATCCGTTTTAACGAGCCAGTTTACAAGCTTGATAGCACAAAGTCCCACAAATGCGGCAACTACAAATCCAACTGCACAGCTGACCCAATCTATATCAGTATGTGTTGAAACTGCGTCCTTGACTTCAAGCAGACAGCTCATAAGTATAACAGGTATGCCCAGAATGAAAGAATACTTTACCGATGTTTCTCTGTTCATGCCTGAGAAAAGTCCCGCTGAGATAGTCGAGCCTGATCTTGAAACGCCGGGCAGCAGTGCAACTCCCTGAAAAAGTCCGACCGTTATTGCGTCCTTATAAGCTATATTGCCCTGAGTTTTTTTACCCTTTACACAGCGGTCTGACATAAAAAGTATTGCAGATGTATAAAGGAAACAAAGGCCCTCTGCGAAAATGCTTGAATCCTCTGCAATGCCCTCAAACCAGCCCTTAAATGGCAGGAACGGTACAAGGCAGAAGCAGGAAACAATTATCATAACTATCATACGCCTTGGAGGATTCATATTCTTAAGAGTGAACTTGCCTGTAAAAATATCCTTTATCATAACGCCAAGCTCTTTTATCATATCCCATATTGTCTTCCTGAAAGCCACAAATACTGCTACAAGCGTGCCAAGGTGAAGTATCGCCGAGAAAAATAAAGCTCCCTCTCCGCTGTTTCCTGTAAAATGCTGATACAGTGAAAGATGTCCAGAACTTGAAACTGGAAGAAACTCCGTCAAGCCCTGAATTATAGCCTGAAAAATCGCATTGATGATACCCATTGCCGTCCTCCGAAATTTTGTTATTTGTCAGAGATAAAAGCCGTCACGGCTGAGATAATGTGCAGGATCTGTGTCCACAGCAGTATCATCGCCCTCAAACTCTTCTCCTATATCTATGTCAGTCCTGAATACGTCATAAAGGTCGATTATTGTCTGAAACATTTTCAGCTTTCTCCTTTTCAGAACTGTTTTCTATCATATCATAAAGGCAGTCTATCGCCTCGGAAAGCCCTCCGAGCCTGTCGATAAGCCCCTCTTTCACAGCCTGCTCACCGTCGATAACAGAGCCAACGTCCATTACAAGCTCGCCCGTTGACATCATAAGCTCACGGAAACGCTCAGGTTTTATGGCTGAATTATCGCACACAAAGCGAACTATCCTTTCCTGCATTTTATCAAAATAAGAAAGCGTCTGAGGTACTCCCAGCACAAGTCCGTTCATTCTGACAGGGTGTATGGTCATTGTGGCGCTTGGCACTATAAATGACTTTTTGGCACACACCGCCAACGGCACGCCTATGGAGTGACCTCCGCCCACAACCATTGACACAGTAGGCGTTTTCATACTAGCAATAAGCTCTGCAATAGCAAGTCCTGCTTCCACATCTCCGCCCACAGTGTTGAGGATTATCACAAGCCCCTCTATGCTCCTATCCTGCTCAATAGCAACAAGGGCAGGTATAATATGCTCATACTTGGTGGTCTTGTTTTGTGCAGGCAAAATATAATGCCCCTCCACCTGACCGATAATGTTCAGGCAGTGTATAACGTGCTTTGCGTCCGGCAATGTGACAGAACCCATTTCCTTTATCTGCCTTATATTCTCATCAAGCTTTTCGCTCTCTACATTTTCTTCTTGTTCAGACACTCAGATACCTCCCGTTCTCCATTAGTAACTTTCGTCACAAGAGAAGTATTTGCAGTGTTCATTAAAAATATGCAGGAAAACCGCCGCACCTTTAATATAATAGCACAAGTTCTACCTAATGTCAACAACTTGCAAGGGCTGAAAAAACCGATTTTGCAGGAAATTTACGCTATCCTGCAAATTATTTATAAAAAGTTTAAATCTATTTTTGATACTCCTCAGCAAGCACCTGATCACACCAAAGTATAAGATCTGCGAAATCTTCCTTGTCAAGATAGGAGAAATACTTGTTCACAGCCTCACCCCCAGCAGCTTCTATGGTGTCCGTCAGGCAATAGCCGTCAGAGGAAATAGTTATCTCTGTTTTGGTGTTCTCTTTAAGTCCTAGAGTTATCTGTATAAAATCAAGTCCCGGATCTTTAGACGGAGCCGTCCTGTATGAAGCGTTGCCGAAGCTGTCTATCATTTTCACAAGCTCGGTGTAATCATCATGATCGGCAAGATAACATTCTCCGTATTCTCCGCCGACTTTCACACACACCCTTGCATATGCGCCCTCGTAGATATCGTAATTATAAAAGTCATCAAAGCAAGCATAGTATATGCCGCCATTCTTTGTGAGCTTGCAACAGCCTTTGTACGCCTTATTTGTAGCTATACTGTCGGCTGATATCTTCTCCACAGAATCCCACTTATCCGAGCCGTCTGATGACACAACATTTTTACCGTCAGGAAGCATAAGCGAATAAACAGTGTTCGTGCCGCTGTCATCAGCCTGCGACTCATATGTATAAAGGCTGTCAGCGGAGAATTTCTTATGCTCATAGCCGCTTAAATTTCCGTCGCTGTCATATTTCATATACTGCATAGGAGCGTTACGTTCTTTATCATATGAAAGCTGTAGAATACCATTGCTCACCACAGTTATTTCAGTGTACTCATCAGCTTCAAGCACAACGTTTCCCGACTTGTCAAGAAGTCCAACTGCTCTGCCGTCACGATAAGTGAAGAAAAGATCCGCAAGAAGCTTTTCACATTTATATTCCTCAAAAGGCTGCTCCTCAACCTCGGCAACATACTGAGTGCTGTCAAAGCTTGTATAAAGCTTTCGAGAAAGCTCGTCAAGGCTTTTTATCTTATTCAGAAACTCCGGAAATATGTATTCCTTGACCTTCACATTACTTGGTTGAGCCGAGTCGCTTGTCTTTATCTGCGACACCGCAGACGACTGTGTTGTTTCTTTGTCTTTTTCACAGCCGAACATAGAAATTGTCAGCGTCAATGCAAGCGCAAGAGCCACACATTGTCTTCTTTTTGTCATCGTTATCCCCTCGTATTTTATTTTGTTATCTCACAGCATGAGCCGTTACACTATATTATAATACACAAATCTGATTTTTGCAAGATATATTAAAACTTTTTATTCTTTATCATAGCAGTATGGTAATACGCTAAATGTTATAAAAGTGTTAAATGTTTAAAAGTGCCTTTACATATAGAATGTTTTGTGCTATAATATCCTAGTGGCAGTGTTGATTTTAATAAATATCTGCTACTAATTTTGCTGTTTTATGGCAAGGAGGATAAAATTAAATGGTTAGAGCGATTGTCGGCGCAAACTGGGGCGACGAGGGTAAGGGCAAGCTTACCGATATGCTTGCTGAAAAGTCTGATATAGTAGTAAGATTTCAGGGCGGTGCTAACGCAGGACATACTATTGTAAATCACTACGGAAAGTTCGCTTTGCACACTTTGCCTTCCGGCGTATTCTATGATCACACAACAAATATTATCGGCAACGGTGTTGCACTTAATATCCCTGTATTTTTCAATGAGCTTAAAAAGGTAACTTCCGAAGGCGTTCCAATGCCTAAGATACTTATTTCCGACAGAGCGCAGATGGTAATGCCATATCACGTTTTGTTCGATCAGTACGAAGAAGAAAGACTCGGAAAGGCAAGCTTCGGCTCAACAAAATCGGGTATCGCACCTTTCTATTCTGATAAATATGCAAAGATAGGTTTCCAGGTACAGGAGCTGTTTGACGAGGAAGCTCTCAAGACAAAGATCAAGAGAGTTCTTGAAACAAAGAACATTCTTCTTGAACACCTTTATCATAAGCCTCCTATAGACGCCGATGAGCTTTTCAATACTCTTATGGAATACAAGGAAATGGTAACACCATACGTTTGCGACGTATCTGCATTCCTTTGGAACGCTATCAAAGAGGGCAAGAACGTTCTTCTTGAGGGTCAGCTTGGCTCACTGAAGGATCCTGACCATGGTATCTATCCAATGGTAACATCTTCATCTACACTGGCAGCATACGGTGCTATCGGTGCAGGCATACCTCCTTATGAGATAAAGACTATCGTAACTGTTGTTAAGGCTTATTCTTCCGCAGTAGGCGCAGGAGCATTCGTTTCTGAGATATTCGGCGATGAGGCTGACGAGCTGAGAAAGAGAGGCGGCGACGGTGGAGAGTTTGGTGCAACAACAGGCAGACCTAGAAGAATGGGTTGGTTCGACTGCGTTGCAACTAAGTACGGCTGCCGTATCCAGGGCACAACAGACGTTGCTTTCACAGTAGTCGACGTTCTTGGCTATCTTGACAAGATACCTGTATGCGTAGGCTATGAGATAGACGGTGAGGTAACAACAGACTTCCCTACAACAAGAAAGCTCGAAAAGGCAAAGCCTGTTATCGAAGTTCTCGACGGCTGGAAGTCAGACATCAGGGGCATCAAGAAGTATGAAGATCTTCCTGAAAACTGCAAGAAGTATATCGACTTCGTTGAAAAGCATATCGGCTTCCCTATCACAATGGTTTCAAACGGACCAAAGAGAGAGGACATCATCTACAGAGAAAGCCCACTTTCAAAGTAATTTCAAATATCACAAAAGGCTGCGGCAAAAAGTCGCAGCCTTTTTCATTTAGAGTGTAAAAAACGAATGATCGGCACGCCGCATTTCTGCGAAACAGAAATTGAGCCGCTTCCCTACAACTAACATAGATATTGTTGATTTGGTACAGGTATGATATTAAACACTAACTATGTGTAGTTCTGCATTTTGGCTTTATTGAGAAAATAGAGGATATCTTTTGGAGAATAAGCTTCTACCGCTCCGTCACGGAGAAGCGCACACTGTCCTGCGTATTTCTCGCTGAAAATGTCATGAGGCGGTATAACAAAAACGTCTTTATTCTGGGATAAAGCATGATTTACTGTATTCAGCGTGCCGCTGCGTATTCCTGCTTCAACCACAAGAACGCAATGTGAAAGTGCCGAAACTATGCGGTTTCTTATACGAAAATTCTCAGGAACAGGTCTTGCCTGCGGGAAAAATTCCGATATAGCTACCCCATGTGTTGCTATCTCACGCTTGAAGCCCGTCCTGCCACGAGGATAATCATATTCTAACCCACAGCCCATAACAGCCACAGTGCTTCCACCAGCACGCATCGCACTGCGGTGTGCGGCAGTGTCGATACCCATAGCAAATCCGCTTATGATATTTACTCCTCGCTCTGCAAGAAAACTTGAAAACTCCTCCGCCACGGCTACAGAATAATCGCTTGGTTCTCTAGTGCCGATAATGGCAACGCTCTTTTCAATAGACAGACAGCTTACATCGCCACGGCAGAAAAGCACAGCAGGTGGACATTCTATCTGTTTCAACCGTTCAGGATAAAGAGGATCGTCAGGGGTGAGGATATATATACCCTTTTTCTCGCAGTATTCAGCCACCTGTTTCGCCTGAAAGAACGTACAGCAGGCTATCTTTTCAGCCTCCTGCTGAGTAACATATCCACAGCGCAGTGACAATAGATCATCGCACATTTCTTCAACGCTGTCATAATATGACATAACGTCCCACAAACGCTTGTCCGCAGGTCCGAACGCAACATCGAGCCACAGCCACAACAGCTTTCTGTCTGTATTTTCAAGCATTTTTCCTGCACCTCCAGTTGGCAAATTTCTTTTAATCTTATTGTATCATATTTTATTGTTAAAAACAACAAAATTTTATAGCATTTTGGTTAAATCAAAGGATTACTGTTGAAAAGGGTAAGGGCATATGCTATAATGATAATATTGAAAATTTGAACTTGAAAGGATCGTTGCTTAATGATAAACAAGCTTGACCTCAGCGGCAAGTGGCTGCTGTGTCTTGACAAGGAATGTAAGGGTACTGACCTTGTTTTTGATGATACAATAAACCTACCAAACACCACTTCCAACGCTAAAAAAGGCGAATACAATACTGAGAGAGAAACTGGCTTTCTTACAGACACATATAAATTTGAGGGCTTTGCATGGTTCAGAAAAAACGTTGACTTCTCTGCTCTGCAATGTGAAAATCTTAAACTTTATCTTGAAAGAACAAGAATAACTGAACTTTATATAGACGGCAAAAAGATAGGCAGACAGGAGAGCCTTTGCACTCCGCACATCTATGACCTGAACGAGTATATCGGTACTGGCGTGCATGAAATGACTATCTGCGTTTCAAATGTTGGCTACAAGACCAAGGGCGGACACCTTACTTCACCTGACACTCAGACCAACTGGAACGGAATCACAGGACGCATCGAGCTTATAGGCTGCAAAAACGCCCACGCTGAAAATGTTATGCTTTGGTGCGATATCCACAGCAAGACAGTAAGAGTAACAGCCAACATAACAGGCGGAAAAAGCGGAAAAGCTGTCATAAGTGCTGAGAGCTTCAACAGCGAAAAGAACCATACACCTGCTGTACAGAGCTTTGAATACACAAACGGCAAGCTTGACGCTTTGTACAAAATGGGAGACGATTGCCTGCTTTGGAGTGAGCATGAGCCTAATCTCTACAAGCTGAGAATAGATATCGACGGCGACATGAGCGAGCATATCATCGGTATGCGTGAGTTCAGGACTGAGGGTGGAAAGTTCACCATAAACGGCGAAAAAACCTTTCTCAGAGGAAAACATGACGGCATGATATTCCCTAAGACCGCTTTTGCACCTACCGACCTTGACGAGTGGCTGAGGGTAATGAAGATATCAAAGTCATACGGCATGAACCACTACCGTTATCACACCTGCTGTCCCCCTGAGTCTGCTTTTATCGCTGCGGATATGCTTGGAATTTATATGGAGCCACAGCTTCCTTTCTGGGGAACTATCACAGAAGAGGGCGAGGAAAACCACAATCAGGAGGAGCAGGATTTCCTCGTTGAAGAGGGCTTCAATATGCTGAAATTCTTCGGCAATCACCCTTCCTACTGCATGATGTCAATGGGCAATGAGCTTTGGGGCTCAAAGAAGATACTTAACGATATCATAGGCGGCTACAAGAAATTTGACAACAGACACCTTTATACACAAGGTTCAAACAATTTCCAGTGGTTTCCTAACGTTATAGAAAATGACGATTTCTTTGTTGGCGTAAGACTTGCAAACGACAGGCTTATAAGAGGCTCATACGCTATGTGTGACGCTCCACTTGGTCATATTCAGACTGACAAGCCTGCGGCAAATCACGATTATGACAGCATTATAAGACCTAAGAAGCAGGCAAACTCCACGGAAATTTCAGAGGACGGCACTGTCCAGATACAGTACGGCACGACCATGAAAACCGTCAAGGCAAGCGAAGCTGACGCAGATTTTATCCCTGAAGTGCCTATCGTTACTCACGAAATAGGACAGTATGAAACTTATCCGAACTTCAAGGAGATAGAAAAATACACAGGTTCGCTTAAAGCAAGAAACTTTGAGGTATTCAGAGAAAGACTTGAAGAAAAGGGTCTGCTTCCGCTGGCTGAGGACTATTTCAAATGCTCAGGCAAGCTTGCTGTGCAGTGCTATAAGGAAGAAATGGAGGCTGTTTTCCGTTCAAGACTTCTTGGCGGTTTCCAGATACTCGATATTCAGGATTTCAGCGGTCAGGGTACTGCCCTTGTGGGTGTACTTGACGCATTCATGGACAGCAAGGGACTTATCACAGACAGCGAGTGGAGAGAATTTTGCAATGACGCCGTTGTTATGGCGCGTTTTGACAGCTATGTTCTTGAAGCTGGCAGCAGTTTCAAGGCTCACACGGAGCTTTGCAATTACAGACCTGACCTTAAAGACGGCAAGCTTATCTGCACTCTCACTCTTAAAAACGGTGATGTCATTGGCAAGGTCGAAAAGAATTTTGTTGCAGAAGGCAACTACACTGACATTTGCGATGCAGAGTTTACTTTCCCACAGGTCACAAAGAATACAAAGGCTGTGCTTGCACTTGAAATAGAGGGTACTGACATACGCAATCACTATGACCTTTGGGTGATACCGACAGTTGAAAAGACAGATATAAGCGGCGCATATATTTTTAACGAGGTAAACGAGGAAGCTGAAAGTCTGCTGAAACAGGGCAAGACAGTGCTTATCGTCCCTGACCTTTCAAGGCTTGAAAATTCTATCGAGGGCTTCTACTGTCAGGACTTCTGGTGCTATCATATGTTCTGTATCATCTCACAGATGATGAAGAAACCTGACCCTGTTGGCACAATGGGACTTCTTATTGACACCGACCACCCTGCTCTTGCAGGCTTTGCAGGGGAAAAATACTCAACGCCACAGTGGTGGGAGATAGTCCAGAACTCACGCTCGGTTATTCTTGACGACTTTAAGGGCGAGAAAAATGTTATCGTGAGAACTATCGACAACTTTGACCGCAACCACGATCTTTCACTCCTCTACGAGTATGAAAAGGACGGCGGCAAGGTGGTAGTTTGCTCATGCGATTTTGATAAGCTTTCCAAGTCACCTGAGGGACGTGCGTTCATAAAGTCTGTTGTTAACTATGTAAAAAACTAACAGAATATTTATTGCTAAGGGCTGTACTGTTTTGCGGTACAGCCCTTATTTTGTTTGTGCTTGTTGCATAAAACGCCCACAAAACATTTGTCTGATATAACAAAAGTGCCGACACTACAGTGGCATATGGTTCACTTATTACGAAAAATGTGTTATAATTTAGGTGTATGTTATACAGGAAGGTGATGTTAAGTGCCAAAAGTAAAACGTTATAAATACAAGAATATTGCAGCGGCTCTTGCCATACTGCTTTTGATCATTCTGGGAATATCTACATCGTGCAGTTCAAAAGATGACAGCCCTAAGAAAATTTCCGACAGCTCGTCAAACTCATCTGCGGTCAAGGCTGACAGCAGCAGTAAAAAAGCTGTAAAAAAGCTTACGGGCAATTATATGTATGTTACCGCAAAAAACAAAACTGATATGGTAAACGGAGATCTTATTCTCGTTAATGGCGACCACTCCTTCACCGGTACAGTGAATAACACAGACACAGTTTATTCCTATTTGTTTGACAAGAACGGAAGTCAAATAATGTCCACCAGCAGCACTCAACTGACGGCTAAAAAAGAGACTTTTGAAGCCTTTAGCAAAATGGGCAATGATTTTTATGCTGACAAAAAGATATCAACACTTATGATAAACACAGCTATGCCTGCGGAAGATGATGAAGACAACAGCTCTGCCTGCTGCGAGCATGACACCGGACTTGCCTTTGACCTGCATCTTTATGACGCAAGCACAGGCTCTTATCCTGAGTTCACAGGCGAAGGAGATTATAGTTGGATATCTGAAAACTGCTGGAAATACGGACTTATCCTCAGATACCCAGAGGACAAAGCTGACATCACGGGTGTAAGCCCTATGGCTTATCATTTCAGATATGTTGGGATACCACACGCTGAGATAATGACAGCAAACAAGCTTTGCCTTGAAGAATACATAGATTTTGTCAAGGACTATACATTTGAAAAACCGCTTACATTCACGGCTTTTGATGACACTGAGTATTCAGTTTACTACGTTGCCGCAGACAAGGGCAGCACCACGAACGTGCCTGTACCACTTGACGACAGCAACAATGAGCGTCCTAACACTATCTCAGGCAACAACGTTGACGGTTATATCGTCTGCGTGAATATGACAGAAAATGCAGCACCTGCTGACTCGTCCTCTCAGACAGACCAGCAGGCGGCTACAGAATAAATTTTTTCGGAGGAAATAAAATGCTTAAAGAAACAGTAGAAATAAAAGTAGATTATGAAAAGGCTGGCGTTTCAAGCGAAGGCTGCGCACCTGTGCTTGATTGCTATTACAACACACTCACTGAGGAAATAGGCAGAAAAAAGCACAAGGCAATTATAATCTGCCCGGGCGGAGGATATGATTGGTGTTCTGAGCGTGAAGCTGAACCTGTTGCATTCAGATTTTTGGGTGCAGGCATATGCGCATTTGTGCTAAGATACTCATGCGTCAAGAAAAAATTTCCTACTGACGCTTTGGAATGTGCGGCGGCTGTCAAGTATGTTAGAGATAATGCGGAGAAATTTGACATTGACCCTGACAAGATAATAGTATGCGGTTTTTCAGCAGGCGGACACCTTGCGGCAACAATGGCAAACTTCTGGAACAGCGAGCTGCTCACAAAGCCTCTTGACTGCAATCCTGAAGACATCAAGGTAAACGGCTCTATCTTGGGCTATCCTGTTATCACATCCGACCCTGAATACACTCATGAAGGCTCAATACTCAATATTATTGGCGAGGAAAAATCATCGGAGCTCAGAGAACTTGTTTCAATGGAGAAGAGAGTATCGGAGAACACTCCTCCTACATTCATCTGGCACTGTGCTGATGATGGCTGTGTAAGGGTTGAGAACACACTTTGGTATATGTGCAGTCTTTCAAAGTATCACATTCCATTTGAGAGCCACATTTATGAATACGGTGGACATGGACTTGCATTGTGCGACGAAACCACTGCCACATGGGAAGGCCACTATCAGCCGGTGGCGGCTCATTGGGCAGAGGCGGCTATTGATTGGGTACATAGGCTATAAAAAATATGTGCGTGTGGCAACATAATTAAGCTAAAAAATGACTCACTTCAATTTGATAGATACTCATATAGACATTTTCAAAGAACTAAAATGAATGACCTATATAGTGAACTATAAACAGGACAGGTAGATACCTCAATTGAGTTATCTACCTGTTTTTATTATCATAATTTTGGATAATAAGATAAATTTATATAAATCCTTTTCCCATGCTGACTGAATCCACACTATCTGGGCATCTTCGTACGGATACAGCGATGATATCTACATCCCATTTTCCACAGAAACACAGGAACTTGAGGAAAGAATGTGCTGAAAACAGTCGAACAGGAAGCCGCCGACAAACTGGATGCTGCTCTGTTTGAGCAGAACCCGGCATAAGAAAAATACCTGGAATTCCAACAACGGGATTCCAGATATTTTTTTCGGAAACGGAAGAAGATTTTATAGAGGTTTTGAAGAAGGGTATCACTTTTTCACTTGGTGGGGTGGTGAGGAAAGTGATGTAGTTTTCACAACCATCTTCCATTTTGATACGTTTTCGATTATTCTTCCAACAACGATTCCATAAATCGCACGAAGGCTGCTTTGCCTGTCTCATTTCTACGGAATACACCAGCATCTAACAAAACCTGCTCGAACACCTTCCCCACTTCTGCGTGTAAGATATACCATGCATTTTCCACTGAAAATTCCGGATGCTGTTTCAAAATGGAAACAGCCCAGTCAGCATGTGATGCAAGAGTCTCAGTCGAATGCAGATCCTTTCCTGTAAGGATTGCATCCCTAAGCTCTGCCATCTCACCTTTTAATCTGGCCGGAAGCACTGCAAGTCCCATTACCTCGATAAGTCCGATATTCTCCTTCTTGATGTGATGAAGGTGGGCATGCGGATGATATACGCCAAGCGGATGCTCCTCTGTTGTGATGTTGTTTCTGAGCACAAGGTCAAGCTCATAGTCTCCGTCACGACGTCTTGCTATAGGTGTGATAGTGTTGTGTGGCTCTCCATCTGTCTCTGCAAAAATAAATGCTTCTTCATCTGTATAGCCTCTCCATGCAAGAAGAATCTTATCTGCAAGATCAATAAGCTTATCCCTGTCTGCCGACTTGATTCTGATAACAGACATAGGCCATTTTACGATACCTGCTTCAACATCCTCGTAGCCCTTGAATGTGATTTCTTTCTCTATCGGAGCCTTTGCCATAGCGAAGGTATAGTGTCCGCCCTGGAAATGGTCGTGACTTAAGATAGAGCCTCCAACGATTGGCAGATCTGCATTTGAGCCTACAAAATAATGTGGAAACTGTGTTACAAAATCAAGCAGCTTTCCAAATGTGGCACGCTCGCTGTCTCTTATACACATCTGAGCTGCCGACGAAT
>ENA-OZQK01000118-OZQK01000118.1-human-gut-metagenome-genome-assembly--contig:-NODE-118-length-14184-cov-5.586100_pt1 | contig 14184 bp, 10 predicted proteins | sample MGYA00243777_ERZ653924 | MGnify/ENA primary metagenome ERZ653924 (study PRJEB26926, sample SAMN06164399) | human gut metagenome | biome: ENVO:00009003; feature: ENVO:2100002; material: ENVO:00002003...
GGCTCGGAGATGTGTATAAGAGACAGAATCTTGACGGCTACAGAGTTTTCAACCTTTTTTGACAAGATTTATTGCGAAATGCACAAAAAATGATTTTATAGTTTGTTTAAGGTGACTAAATCCTCCGCAAGCCTCGTTTTTATGTTATCTTAAACGTTTAATATCCTTGACAAAATACAGAGAAATTGATATAATTAAGATTAGCTAAATAAGCCCATTTTGGCATTTTACATAAAATTGTGGGCTGATTTGCATAATTTATTGCCCGAAATTTGAACATATTGTACAAGAAATACAATATGTTGTGGTCGTTGTGTGCTTCTGACACGATATGTGAATAATGCACAAATATTTTAACCTTTGTTTGAGTATATTACATAGGTCAAAATGACCAATACAGTGGATGAGATGAGGGCGATGATCCTGTTTGATGTGATAAAGGAGCCATGCGGTATGGACACTATACTTTCAACTGAAGATCTGTGCCGTGACTTTAAGATCGGCGACGGAAGCGTTGTGAATGCGCTGAAAAATATCAACATTGAAATAGAAAAGGGCAAGCTGACGATCCTTAGAGGACGTTCAGGAAGCGGTAAGACTACTCTTATCAATATTCTTGGAGCGCTTGACAAGCCAACAAAGGGCAAGGTCATGTTTGGCGGACGGGATATTACAAGGCTTTCTGAAAGAGCCAGAGATGATATACGGCGGTATAAAATGGCGTTCGTGTTCCAATCTGTGGCACTCATGTCGGGAATGACCGCTTATGAAAACGTTGACTTTGGTCTAAGACTTGCGAAATATCCATATGAAGAAAGGGATAAGCGCACAAGGGAATGTCTGCGAAGCGTGGGACTTGAAAAGCGAATGTTCCACCGACCGGGGGAAATGTCCGGTGGTGAACAGCAGCGAGTTGCTATAGCAAGAGCTATCGCACATAAGCCTGACATAATTTTTGCGGACGAGCCTACTGCCGAGCTTGATACGGCAACTGCGCTCCACGTTGTAAAGCTTTTCAAAGAGCTGGTGGCGAGAGATGAGATGACTATCATAATGACCACTCATGACCCCAGCATGATAGATATAGCTGATAAGGTTTATACATTAGAGGACGGTGAGATAGTTGAGTGATGAACTTGATACTATTGTAGCTGCCGACAATGATAAATATATGATACGGTGTGAAAATCTGGTGAAGATCTACAAAACTTCTGATGTTGAGGTGGTGGCGCTCCAAGGACTTGACCTGGATGTGGAGCGTGGAGAGCTTATGGCAATCGTCGGAAACTCAGGAAGTGGTAAATCGACGCTGCTCAATATGCTTGGAGGACTTGATAAGCCCTCGGCGGGAAACCTTTATGTGGACGGTAAGGATCTTCTGAAGTTTACTGATAAGGATTATATGGAGTATAAAAGGAACACCGTAGGCTTTGTGTGGCAGAATAATGCAAGAAATCTTGTGCCGTATCTTACGGCTGTGCAGAATGTCGAGCTTCCTATGCTGCTCAACGGCGAGCATAAAAGACGGCAGAAAGCACTGGAGCTGCTTGACAGAGTGGGACTGCTGAAAAGAAAAAACAGCAGGCTCGACCAGATGTCGGGAGGCGAACAGCAAAGAGTTGCAATAGCTATTGCATTGGCAAACGATCCGAGATTACTGTTGGCTGATGAACCTACAGGCTCGGTGGATACAAAGACTTCCAATATGATACTTGATATATTCAAGGAGCTTAATAAAGATGAGAAGATCACTATAGTGATCGTTACCCATGATCTTAAGCTTGCCGATCATATCGACAGAGTGGTGGCTATCAGAGACGGAAGAACAAGCTCTGAGATCGTAAGAAAACGTTCTTATGTGGAGGAGCTTAATGAAATGGGAGATATCGTGCTGGTTGAGAACAGCGAGGAAACGGCTCATGAAGAGCTTATCGTCCTCGACAGATCCGGACGGCTGCAGCTCCCGAAGGACTTTATGGACGCTCTTGAGATAAAAGGCGGCGATAAGGTCAAGGTCGAACTTGATGAGAACGGCGAAAAGCTTGTGCTGTTCAGATCGGGGGGGACGTAAGCTTTATTTTCTTTATTTCCCGTGGGGGATCACATAATGAAGAGGTTCTATACTATTTATATTAGAATGTAATTAAGTAGGCTTGATTCTCGCAAAACCAAAAGCAATTTATTTAGAAAGGTGGATTCATAGTGAAAGACACAATGTTTAGGCGTGTTATTGCTTCCGCATTGGCACTTGCTCTGTGTGCAAGCGCATCAGTTCCAGCATTTGCAGACAGTGAAGCGGCGGACGACAGCACTCTAGGCACGCAGGCAACTGCTGATGATTCTGCAACAGGCGACGGAAGCTCCGCTGCCACGACGGGTACCGATTCGATCCGTCAGACTTCTTATACTAACTATGTAAAGAAGTATGCCGACGCTGCAAGACCTGACCAGACAGTCGAGGTCTTGGGAAAGGATTACGATCCTGCTTCAGTAACAGATGCTCAGATCACTGTAACTACAGTAGATGGAGAGAACGACGTTATGCAGTGGGCAAATCAGGAGGGTTCAGTTTCCTGGACGGTGAACATTCCTGAAACAGGCGTCTACAATATCAAGATGATATATGAGGCACTTGAAAGCAACACAAACGACGTTGAGTTTTCGTTGCTTATCGACGGCGAAAGCCCATATGCAACAGCGTCAAGAATCACGCTGAGCAAGAGATGGATCAACGAATCTGAGATCAAACAGGATTCAAGACAGAACGATATCCGTCCTGGACAGATATCGACTCCATGCTGGCAGGAAACTCCTCTGGAGGACATCGACGGACTGTTTAACGAGCCGCTGGAGTTCTATATGGAGGCAGGCGAACATACGATAACATTTGAATCTGAAAAGGCTGAGTTTGCTGTCAAGAGCTTTACTTTCTATCAGTATGAAGCACCTGCTGCTTACACAGCACCATCAGACAGCGATCTGACGCAGGCTCAGGGACAGAAGATCACTCTTGAGGGTGAAACTGCTGCCTACAAGTCATCAAGAACTCTTTATCCTACATCAGATAAGAGCTCTTATCTCACATCGAGCGCAAACGGCTCAAGCCCTACTAAAACAAGATATAATACTATCGGTTCAGGAAGCTGGACGCAGTCAACTCAGACAGTAACATGGGAGTTCAATGTTGACAAGGCTGGCTACTATAAGATAGGTATAAGAGGCAGACAGGATCAGATGAGAGGTATGTACTCCAACAGACGTCTTTATGTCAATGGCGAAGTACCTTGCCTTGAAGCTAATCAGATAAAGTTCTACTACGACACAGACTGGAGCATCACAACGCCAAAGTCTGAAAATGGCGACGACCTTTATTTCTACCTCCAGGCAGGCACAAACACTATTTCTCTGGAAGCAGTTCCTGGTGAGATCGGTGAGATCATGGGCGATCTGGACGAGCTTGTTTATAACATAAACAGCTACTATAGACAGATCAGACAGATCACAGGTCCTGATCCTGATGAATACAACAACTACATGATCGACACAGCCATCCCTTCTATCGTTCCTGATTTCAAGGAATATGCTAAGACATTGAGAGATAAGAAGGCTGAGATCGAGAAGCTTTCAGGTTCAGGCGGAACTGAGGCTGAAACTCTTGAGAAAATGGCTATCGTTCTTGATAAGTGTATAAAGAAGCCTGACCTTATCCCTGAGATGATGTCACAGATCAAGGATAACATCACATCGGTTTCTTCTTTCGTAAACCAGTATCGTGAGCAGCCTCTTGAGGTCGATATGATCGAGGTAGCTACTTCCGATCAGGATTTCACTTCATGTGACAAGTCATTCTTTGGCTCACTTGGCTTCGGCTTCAAGGGCTTTATCGGTTCATTCTTTGAGGACTACAACGCACTGTCTGATGAGGACGAAAGCGCTATGGAGTGCTGGGTAATGCTCGGTCGTGATAACGCTGAGGCTCTCCAGCAGCTCATTTCAAGTGAATACAATCCAACAGCTAAAACAAAGATCAATCTTAAGCTCGTTCAGGGCGGTATCGTTGAGGCTACATTTGCAGGCAAGGGTCCTGACCTCGCTCTCTTCATGGGCGGTGACTTCCCTATCCAGCTTGCAGCCCGTGGCGTTCTTACAGATCTCACCACATTCAGCGACTTTGACGAGGTAAAGACACGTTTTGCAGACGACGCTACTGTTCTTTATCAGTACAACGGTGGTACATACGGTCTTCCATGTGACCAGACCTTCCCAATGCTGTTCTATCGTTCTGATATCCTCAGCGAGTACGATATCGACCCAGCAACAGATCTTAACACTTGGGACGGACTTCTTAACTGTCTGCCAACACTTCAGAGAAACTACCTTGAAGTTGGTCTTATCCTCCCTGTAATGACAAGCACAGGCGGAACAACTCAGGTATCTGCTATCACAGAGCCTGGTAACACATTCGCTATGCTCCTTCTTCAGCAGGGTCTTAACTACTACAACGATGAGCAGACAAAGACAACATTCGATACTCAGGAGGCTGTAAACGCTTTCGATACTTGGACAAAGTTCTATACAACATACAGCTTCCAGCAGACATATGACGCATTCACACGTTTCAGAACAGGTGATATGCCGGTAGTTATCCAGAACTACACATTCTACAACCAGCTTTCTGTAGCCGCTCCTGAGATCAAGGGCTGCTGGGGATTCCAGCCAGTTCCAGGTACTGTTCAGGAAGACGGAACTATCAACCACGCAGCAAACTCCAATGGTTCAGGTGCTATTATCTTCACAAAGGCAGCAGATCAGGAGGGCGCTTGGGACTTCATCAAGTGGTTCACCTCAACTGACGCTCAGGTCAAGTACGGTAACAACATCGAGTCTATCCTTGGTACAATGGGTAGATATGCAACAGCTAACGAAGAAGCTCTTCAGCAGTTGTCTTGGACAACTTCAGAAGTAAATCTTCTTCTTGACCAGCTTAATTCACAGGTAGAGATCCCGATCATTCCTGCATCTTACGGTGTAACAAGAAACGTTATGAACGCATTCAGAGCTGTAGTTAATGACTACGACAACGCTCGTGATACACTGTTCTGGTACAATAAGGATATCAACGACGAGATCACTCGTAAGCTTGAAGATCTTGGTCTGTACGACAATTAATGAAAGGGGAGTAACTAATGGCCAAAACCAATCCTGAAGCGCCTATGATAAAACAGGGCAAGTGGAAGTACACATGGCACATGATGAAAACCAACAAGGCTTGCTATGCAATGCTCCTGCCTTTCATGTCTTTGTTCATTATCTTCACGGTATTGCCTGTCGTAATGTCGCTGCCAATGGGCTTTACAAACTTTAACATGATCGAAACTCCTAAGTTCGTAGGACTTTCAAACTTCTATACGCTGTTCCTTAACGACGACGTATTCCTTATCGCAGTAAGAAACACTCTTATCTTTGCGATATTCACAGGACCGTTCTCTTATATCCTCAGCTTTATCATCGCTTGGCTGATAAACGAGATGAACGCATTCCTCAAAACCTTCTTCACATTCGTGTTCTATGCACCTTCTATGACAACTTCCGTATACGTTACCTGGCAGCTTATCCTGTCAGGTGACTCCTACGGTTACCTGAACGCTGTGCTTATCGATCTGGGTATCCTGAACGAACCTGCACAGTGGCTCACAGATACAAACTATATCCTTACAGTTGTTATCATCGTTCAGCTTTGGATGTCAATGGGTGCAGGCTTCCTTGCTATCCGTGCAGGTTTCCAGAACATTGATAAGTCAATGTACGAAGCAGGTGCTATCGAGGGTATCAAGAACAGATGGCAGGAGCTTTTCTACATCACTATCCCTTCAATGGGACCACAGCTTCTGTTCGCTGCCGTTATCCAGATCTCAGCATCATTCACAGTCGGCGTTGTTGGTCAGAACCTCGTAGGTCTGCCTTCAACAGACTATGCAGCTCACACGATCATGAACCACGCAACAGACTATGGTAACATTCGTTACGAAATGGGTTATGCGTCAGCAATATGTTTCGTATTGTTCGCTGCAATGCTCCTTGCCAATAAGGGTATCAACTGGCTCTTAGGCAAGTATCTTGACTAAAGGAGGGGAGTATATAAAATGGCTAGAAAAAGAAAAAAGCAGCAGTCTATTGAAAAGCTGAAGGTTAAAGAGAAAAAGGCGAGAGTCAATGGTTCTCTTGGCGGAGATATAGTTATTTTCGTATTCCTCTGTCTCCTTGGTGCATTCATGGTGTTCCCGCTGTATTACTCAGTTATCCAGTCTATGAAGCCTGTTGAGGAGCTGTTCGTGTTCCCTCCAAAGCTTTATGTACTGAATCCGACTACCAACAACTTCTCAGATATGTTCAAGGTAGCCGCAAGCTCATGGCAGGTACCGCTGTCAAGATATATCTTCAACAGCTTCTTTATTACAATAGTAATTTGTATCTGCAACCTTTTCGTTTGCTGCTGCGCAGCATTCGTTCTTGCAAAGTGTAAATTCCCGGGAAACAAGGTCATTAACCAGATCATCGTTATTGCCCTCCTGTTCTCCTCAAATGCAACATGGATCATGCAGTTCCTCGTAATGGCTAAGCTCCATATGATCGATACATACTGGGCATTGATCCTCCCAAGCATTTCAACATCAATGGGTCTTTACCTCATGCGTCAGAGCATGACAACCATCCACGACTCCATGGTGGAAGCGGCTAAGGTGGACGGCGCAGGTCTGTTCAGGATCTGTTGGCAGATCGTCGTTCCAAACTCAAAGCCAGCTTTGATGACACTTATCATCTTCGCTTTCCAGGGAGCATGGAACATTCAGGGCGGAGCACTTATCTACTCCGAGCAGCTCAAAACACTACCTACAGTTGTACAGCAGATCACAGCAGCAGGTCTTGCTCGTCAGGGCGTTACATTTGCCGCAGCAGTTGTACTTCTGATACCACCACTGATCGTATTCCTTGTAGCTCAGGGCAACGTCATGGAAACAATGGCTAACTCAGGTATGAAGGATTAATTTGAACTTAGATTATAGAAAAGGAAAAAAGGTGATAAGTAGTGTCGAGAAATAAAATCTCTCTAAAACGAATGATCTCTGCGGCACTTGCAGCAGGTCTGGCGCTGACCATGACCGTGACTGCCTTCGCAGATGAGCCTTATACAGCCTATAACTACGACTATTGGGACGATGCGATCCCATCGCAGAGTGCCTACCGTGTAGAAAAGACTGTAACAGGTGCAGATATGGGTCTTGACAGGCTTTCAGATCCGAGCGACCCGCTTTATATAAGCGATGACGCTCCTGCAAAGCTCTCAGATGCAAAAGACCTCTTTTACGATCAGGACAACGATACTTTCTGGGTGTGCGATTCAGGCAACAACAGAATACTCCGTCTTGATACTGATCTTAAGGTAACAGGCTGTTATACCGGATTCACAGGCTCTACAGAAATATCTGTAGGCGAGGACGGAAGATCGACCTTCCTTAATCCTAACGGCATATATGTCAAAAAGAGCATCTTTGATGATAAGCTTTATGTTTACATCGCAGATACAGACAATTCAAGGGCTGTTAAATGCACTGTTGAGTCAGGCACAGAAATGACTCTGGTGCAGGAATACACAAAGCCTGACACAAAGCTTTATGATTCCGAAACATTCAACCCTTCAAAGATACTTGCAGATAAAGCAGAGAACATCTACGTTGTTTGTAAGTCAGTAAACACAGGTTCTGTTCAGTTCAATAAGGACGGCGAATTTCAGGGCTTCTACGGTGCTAACCGTGTTGAGGTAACTGCCGCTGTCGTTGCTCAGAAGCTGTGGAGAAAGATCGCTTCAAACGAGCAGATCTCAGCAATGACAAGAAACGTTCCGGTCGAGTATGCAAACTTCGATATCGACGCAGACGGATTTATCTATACTGTAACTGAGGCTGCAAATACTACGACCGACGCCGTTAAGAAGCTTAACCCAGCAGGTTATAACATCTGGGATAACGCAGTCGGCGACAAGTATTCATTCGGTGACGTTGCTTCTGAGTACGATTCAACAACAAATAAAACTTATAAGTGCAGACTTACAGATATCTGCGTTTCTGACAACGGAACAATAAATGTTCTTGACTATGAAAACGGCAGAGTGTTCCAGTATGATAAGCTTTGTAATCTTCTTTGCATCTTTGGTACAAAGAACTCCACCTCTGACCAGGCAGGAAGCTTCCTTGGACCAAACGCTATCGAGGCAAGAGGCAACGAGGTGTATATCCTCGACGGTACAAAGAACGATATCACTATCTACACCGAAACAACTTTCGGCAACGTGGTACACAGAGCAGTTCTCCTTTATGACGAAGGCAGATACTCAGACGCAAGAGCTGACTGGGAAGAAGTTATAAAGAGAGACGGCGGCTATGCAATGGCTTATGTTGGTCTTGGCAAGGCTTGCCTTAACGACGGTGAGTATACAAAGGCTCTGGATTACTTCAAGACAGCTTACGATCGGGACGACTACGATAAGGCGTTCAAGTATGCAAGAGAAGAATGGCTCAGAGATAACTTTACAGCTATAATGATAGTTATAATCGTTATAATCGCTCTGCTCATCGTAAAAGCAGTTCTCAAGAAAAAGGGCATAAAGCTCATCAAACGCAAGAAGAAGGAGGGAAACTGATATGTATGAATTTACTCCGGTAGGTTGGCTCAAGCATTGTGTTTTCCACCCTGTTGAAGGTTTTGAAGACCTGAGATGGAAGAAACAAGGCTCAATGAAAATATCGATGCTCATAGTTCTCTTCCTCTTTATTGCAATGGTCGTTGACAGACAGCTCACAGGCTTTCAGTTCAATTACAGCTACGTTAAAGTATTCAACGTTGTTCCGCTTATCGTTCAGTCTGTAGTTTACTTCTTTACATGGGTACTCGGCAACTGGGCAATATGCACACTTCTCGACGGTGAAGGTACACTTAAAAAGATATGCATCTATTCTGCATATTCTCTCGTGCCTTACATCGTATGCACATTCATAGCAGTGATCTTCTCAAACGTTCTGGTACAGGACGAGTCGATCTGGATCACAGCTATCCAGTATCTTGGCATCGGCTGGTCTGTTATCCTTATGGTGCAGGCAATGAGAGCCGTTCACCAGTATTCATTCGGAAAAACACTTGCTTCAATTATTGGTACGATCATCGCAATGCTTCTTATATTGTTCCTTGCGATACTTCTCCTTTCATTGTTCCAGCAGGTATATGTATTCGGTTACTCAGTTTATACTGAGATCATGTACAGGATCAGAGGCTAAAACAGAAACGGTGGTGTAAATAATAAATGCATAACAAAAGTTACAAGAAAGCAGTTGTCTTTGCTATCTGCCTTACAATGCTGATGCCTCTGGGGTCAATGGTGGTTTCTTCCACTGACGAGAGTTCAAGCCAGGCTGATTCAAGCGCCGCAGTAAAGGATACTGACAGCAGTGTCGATTCAGCGGCTGATGATACAAGCTCAGCTGACGCTTCCGACGCAGCAGCTACTGCCGATGAAAGCAGCGATGAAGCTGCTGAAGACTCAGCAGCCGATGAGAAAACAACTACTACAGCAAGCAAGGACGACGAGGTTCAGCCTATAACTGACGAAGAAGCTCTTGCAATGTGCGAAAAGATAACAGAGAACGACAAGATAGCTCTTTATCTTGACGAAGAAAACGAAAGACTTTGTCTTTATGTAAAGGCTTCAGGTAAGTATTGGTGGACTTCGCCTATAAATGTTCAGGCTGACCAGACCATTATCGACACAGTTAAGGGCACAGCAATGAAAAATGCCCAGAGAAAGCAGATCGCTTCAAGTGCCGCTATCAGAGTCGGTGACCTTAGACAGGAAAAGAGAACAGAGTCCCCTGCTCCGGTTTACTCCAACAAGGCAAAAGTAAAATGGGAGAAAAATTCAGACGGCGTTGTTGCTACATATAACTACGTTTCTGATGGAGTGAAGCTCAAGATACACTATGTTCTTGAGGACGATAACCTTTATGTTTACTGCGATTCAGATGAGATCGAGGAGAAAAACACTTCTCAGGTAGACGGAAAGGTGCTTACAAAGATCGAGTTCTGCCCTAATTTCGGCGCTGCTGATTCAACTGCGACAGGCTATATGATAGTTCCTGACGGAAGCGGTGCTGTAATAAACTACAACAACGGCAAGACCGAGTACGCTGACTATAATCAGCAGGTATTCGGCAGAGATTATACAGCTGTTCCAATAACAGCTCCAAGAACTACTCAGCAGGCTTATATGCCGGTCCTTGCAACAGTAAGCGGTTCATCCGGACTTGTTTGCGTTGCTTCTGACGGTGAGTCAAACGTTTATGCTCACGCTCAGGTATGCGGACAGGAAAAGCAGGCTTACAACACTTGTTACTTCGAGTTTGAAACAAGAAGCTCAGACTCATTCTTCATGAGCGGTGATAACTCAAACAAGATCACAGTGTTCGAGAAGAACGGAATAAAGACCGAGAGATTTGGAGTTCGTTATTATCCTGTTGATTCAGACAACGGCGAGGATCTTAACTACGCAGACTGTGCTGAGGTCTACAGAAACTACCTTATCAATAATAAGGGTCTTACAGCTAAGGCTCAGGCAAATAAGAGCGATCTTTACGTTGACCTTTATGGCGGCGTTATGAAGGATACTTCTATTCTCGGTATCCCATTCAATCTTAAAACAGAGATCACCGGCTTCGATCAGGCTTCCGACATACTTGATATCCTCAAGGACGGCGGAGTTGACAACATAACTGTCAACTATAACGACTGGACAAATGACTCTATCAAGAACAAGATATCCACAGAGGTATCTCCGTCCGGCAAGCTTGGCGGTTCAAGCGCATTCGATAAGCTTATCTCAAAGGACGATAATATGAAGATCGTTCCTTCAATGAACAACTTCCAGATGGACAGCGGTTCATGGGGATATATGACTCTTACAAGCACAGCTATCAGAGTTTCAAATGCTTATTCAAGACAGTCATCATACAGCCCGGCTTTCGGTGTTGCAGAAAAGGGAGTTTCACCAGCTCTGCTCACACCAAACAAGTACTCGAATGTGTTCACAGAAATGCTCGAGAGCTATACTGATGAAAAGCTCACTTCTATCGGCTTCGGTGATTATTCAACAAAGCTTGTTTCTGACTATTCAAAGAAGGATCCTTCAAGCAGAAGCAAGACCATGAATACTGTCGTTGACGGCTATAAGAGTGCAAGCGAGAAGATCAGTACAGTATTCGCAGACGGTGCGAACTCTTACGTTCTCCCATATGTAACAAACGTTTCAAACGTTCCTGTTTACTCCAGTGGATTCAACGTAACAGATTTCGATATCCCGTTCTATCAGATGGTCATTCACGGATATGTTGACTACGCTTCAACACCTATCAATAAGAGCTCAAATTCAGATGAAACATTCCTGCTTTCACTGGCTTCAGGCTCACAGATACACTATGATATGACATACGCTGACGCTGATACGCTTCAGGATACAGAATATGACGACCTGTATTATTCAAACTATGCAGGCTGGACAGATCTTGCGGCTAATCAGTACAAAAAGGTAAGCAGCATACTTTCAGGCGTTTCAGATTATACGATCACAAAGTATGAGCTGAGCGACGACAAGAACGTTCTTACCACAACTTATTCAAAGGACGGAGCTTCAGACGTTGTTATCAGTGTTGATAAGAAGAACGCAACAGCTACCGTAGGCACAGAGGTCTATGACCTTGCAGATTGTATAGAAGGAGGTTTGACAAAATAATGAGCGAAGAGATCAAAAACACTCCTGAAGAGATCGAGGCTGTTAAGGCTGAGGATCTTGAAGATACAGTCGAAAAGGAAAATGACGCTGAGGCTGTTATAGAAGAAATTTCAACAGAGGAGATAATCGCAGAAGAGCCTGCCGCTGAGGCAGCCGCTCCTGCACCTGTGATGAAGGAAAAGAAGCACAGACTTTCTTATGAAAGAAGAAAAGGACTTTACGGCTACGGATTTATAGCGATCTGGGCGCTGGGTACTATCTACTTCTTTATCCTGCCTCTTATAGAATCTCTCATTTACTCATTCAACAAAACTGAGGTAACTCAGGGCGGAATGAAAATGTCCTTTATCGGTTGGAAAAACTATGTAAACGCTTTCCGTAAGGATCAGGATTATTCCAAGGCTCTGGTAGCAATGATCGAGAATACGGTTTTGAGAACTCCTCTTATCCTCATATTCTCTATCTTTATCGCAGTTATCCTTAATCAGAAATTCAAGGGAAGAACATTCGCAAGATCAGTATTCTTCCTCCCTGTTATCATCGCTACAGGTCCTGTTATCGACATCATCAACGGTAACATGAGCACAGGCGGATACGCAGGCGGATCTGAGCAGTTCAGCTCAATGTTCGAGGCTGACCTCGTTGACCAGCTGCTGAACTTCCTCGGCATCTACAACATCAGTGATAAGCTCACTGAGATAATAAACTCGCTGACCACCGACATCCTGAACCTTGTATGGAACTCAGGTATCCAGATACTTCTGGTGCTTTCAGCACTTCAGGGTATCCCGCTCTCAGCTAAGGAAGCAGCCCAGATCGAGGGTGCAACTTCATGGGAGTTCTTCTGGAAAGTCACAATTCCTTATATCAGCCCAATGATACTTTCAAGCGTGGTTTATACAATCGTTGACTCATTCGTCGATCCACAGAACGAAGTTATGACGATCGTTCTTAACAAGGCAAGCAACTGGGAGCATGGCTACTCAGCGGCAATGGCTTGGGCATACTTCCTTATCGTAGCAGTATTCCTTGCACTTGTCGTAGCACTTGTTAATAAGTTCGTTTACTATGAAGTAGAATAAGGGGGGATTTAAGTGGCAACTAAAAAAGAAGAAAAAGAGTTCGAAAAAGAACGAAAGGCTGCTATTAAAGCCCGTTATAAGAAGATGAAAGAGGAGGGCCTTGAGAAATATCTCACCCCCGAGCAGATCAGCTATAACAGAAGAAGAAGAGCGATCGGAATGGTTTGGCCGTTCTTCAGGTTCCTTATCCTGTTTGGTCTGTGCTTCGTAATCCTCTATCCACTGATATTCATGCTTTCAACTGCGTTCAGACCAAATGAGCAGATGAACGACCCATCAGTAGTTTGGATCCCTAAGAGCTTCACACTCGATAACATCAAGGACGTTTGGGGAGTAATGAAGTTTGAAGATACTGTTGTAAACACAGTTATCCTTAACCTTGTGGCTTCCGTCCTTCAGGTTATCACCTGCTCTATCACAGGCTACGGCTTCGCTAGATTTAAGTTCAAAGGTAAGGGAATCCTGTTCGGTATCGTTGTTCTTATGATCATCGTACCTCCACAGATCACAACTATCCCACTTTACCTCCAGTATGCTTACTTCAAGCCGGAGTGGCTCGCTAAGGTATTCACACTTGGCAAATCAACATCGCTTATCAACAGCGGTTGGACAATGTATCTTCCTGCATTGTTTGCAAACGGACTCCGTGCAGGTCTGTTTATCTTCATCTTCCGTCAGTTCTTCAGAGGACTTCCTAAGGAGCTTGAAGATGCTGCATACCTCGACGGCTGCAGCCCACTGAAAACATTCCTTGTTATCATGTGTCCTAACGCAAAGTCATCGTTCCTGACAGTATTCCTGTTCTCTATCGTTTGGTATTGGAACGACTACTATGTATCATCATCATTCTTCACACAGAACGACACTGTTGCTCTTATGCTGAAGAACCTGAATACAAACCTGACTCAGCAGCTCTTCGACGGTCAGGCGGTATCTGTAAGACAGATAATCGTATGGCTTGAAGCAGGTTGTCTGCTTTCTATCACACCTATCCTTGTTATGTATGTATTTCTCCAGAGATACTTTATCGAGGGTGTTGAAAGATCAGGTCTTGCAAACTAATTTGCAAATATGCTTATCAAAAGTCCTGCACTTCGGTGCGGGACTTTTTTTGCGTGAAGACCTTCTTATGTTCATATATTTAAGACTTATTAAATTTGTACATATATAAAGCAACGCAATTGTGCATATTGCTTTGAAATGTCAGGTTAATTTAGTACCTGTCTCTTATACACATCTCCGAGCCCACGAGACTCGACGTCATCTCGT
>ENA-OZQK01000133-OZQK01000133.1-human-gut-metagenome-genome-assembly--contig:-NODE-133-length-13818-cov-5.204897_pt1 | contig 13818 bp, 13 predicted proteins | sample MGYA00243777_ERZ653924 | MGnify/ENA primary metagenome ERZ653924 (study PRJEB26926, sample SAMN06164399) | human gut metagenome | biome: ENVO:00009003; feature: ENVO:2100002; material: ENVO:00002003...
CCCTCTAGCGCCGGGCTTGAGCGTGCGCTTTATCTCTCGCTTCGCTCGGTGCTTAATTTTTACTTTATGCTTGTAATTAACTTTGGTCTGCTATGCTCATTCCTCATTCCTCATTTCTCACTCCTCACTCCTCACTTAAATCCCCTCTCCGACAATTTTCACACCCAAAACTGTGTTATGTTTAAACTGAGTTTATAAAACCCTATTATAATATCTTTACAATAACAAAATAGGAGAAAATATATGCTTAGTTTAAAGGACATAAAAAAAGATTATGTCGTTGGTGATTCCACCGTTTCTGCCCTTAAAGGCGTTAGCATTGATTTTCGTGAGAATGAGTTCGTTTCTATCCTTGGCCCGTCAGGCTGCGGTAAAACCACTCTTTTGAACATTATCGGCGGTCTTGACAGATATACCAGCGGTGACCTTAACATTAACGGCAAATCTACCAAGGATTTCAAGTATTGCGACTGGGATTCCTACAGAAACCATTCCATAGGCTTTGTGTTCCAGAGCTATAACCTTATACCGCACCAGACAGTGCTTTCAAACGTTGAGCTTGCTTTGACCCTCTCAGGTGTTTCAAAGTCAGAAAGGCGTGAAAGAGCCGTAAAGGCTCTCGAGCAGGTGGGTCTTGGCGACCAGCTCCACAAAAAGCCTAATCAGATGTCAGGCGGTCAGATGCAGAGAGTTGCCATTGCAAGAGCCTTGGTGAATGAGCCTGACATTCTGCTTGCAGACGAGCCTACAGGTGCGCTTGATACTGAAACAAGCGTGCAGATAATGGAGCTTTTGAAGAGCATTTCAAAGGACAAGCTTATTATAATGGTAACTCACAATCCTGAGCTTGCCATGAAATATTCTTCAAGAATAATCAAACTTCTTGACGGAAAGGTCATAGACGATTCCGACCCTCTTGACAAGAATGTTGTTGAGCCTATCAAAAAGCCTGAAAAAGAGCCTACTAAGGCTGACAAAAAGGCGGCGAAGAAAGAGCGCAAAAAGCTTAAAACTTCCATGAGCTTCCTCACTGCACTGTCTTTGAGCCGAAACAATCTTATGACAAAAAAGGCAAGAACGCTTCTTACCTCTTTTGCAGGCTCTATTGGTATAATCGGTATCGCACTTATTCTTTCTATCTCAAACGGCGTTCAGCTTTATATAGATCAGGTGCAGTCTGATACTCTTTCAAGCTATCCGCTTCAGATAACAAAGACCACCGCAAGTATAGGCGAGATAATGAACACCATGGCGAAAAACCATGAGGATTCAGCAAACCACGATAAAGACAAGGTCTATTCTCAGAATGCCATGGGCGAGATGATAAACACTCTCATGGAAGAAACAAAGGTCAACAATCTGGAGAAGTTCAAGAAATATCTTGACGATAACAGCGACCTGAAAGACCTTACAAGTGACGTTCAGTACACATACGCCACTACACTTAACGTTTTCACGGAGAGCGACAGCGGTGTAATGCAGGTCAATCCGTCAACGCTTCTTGAAGATATGGGATATATGTCCTCAACTCAGATGGAAGCAATGTCCATGAGTGGCTCAATGGGTGGCATGATGGGCATGGGTACTGACGTATGGAGCGAAATGATAGATAATGAGGAGCTTATCGACAAGCAGTATGACGTTATCGCAGGACGTTTGCCTGAAAAGTACAATGAAGTTGTGCTTGTAGTTGATAAGAACAACGAGATAAACGACTATGTGCTTTATTCTCTCGGACTTCTCGACCCAAGCTCGCTTAACGGCATAGTAAGACGTGCCATGGCAGGAGAGGATATATCCGTTGACAGCGAACAGCACGTTTACACCTATGATGAGCTTCTTGACCTGAAATTCAAGGTCGTTCCTACACCTGATTTCTATAAGAAAAAAGACGGTGTGTGGGAAGATATGACAGGCGATGAGAGCTACATGAAAAAGGCTGTTGCAAACGGCACAGAAATAAGTGTAGTCGGTATCCTGCGACCTGACGAGGACGCTTCCTCTGCTTCCATAAGCGGTGCGATAGGCTATCGTCATGACCTTATGACATATCTTATCGACGAAGTAGATAACAGTGAGATAGTAAAAGAGCAGAAAGCAAACCCTGACATAGATGTTTTCACAGGACTTAAGTTCAAAACGGACGAGAATGCGGCAGATACAGACAGCAGTTCAGAAACCGTTTCTGGCAGCACAGCCGATACAGAAAGCAAGGCTGACAAAACAGCAGACAGCTCCGACACAGACAAGAAGGCTGGTTTGGTAGCAGGCGGCGACAGCTCTATGGAAATTCCTGAGGGAATGACCGAGGAGCAGTATAAGGCTCTTATGGAGCAGAGCGGTGCTTCCGATACAGGCGAGCTTGCAGATATGGGCATGAATGCCATGGGTTCAATGGATATGTCAGCAATTCAGGGCGGCGATATGTCATCGCTTACCGAAACTCAGAAGAAGTATATAGCTTCACTTTCTGACGAGCAAATGGAGCTTATGAAGCAAATGCTCAAAGAACAGTCCGACACAAATGCGGATCAGCTTGCAAACAGCGGAAAATATTCCACTTCAAACTATGACAACAACATGAAAACTCTTGGCTATTCAGTTGTTGAAGACCCTGACAGCATAAATATCTATCCTGTGGACTTTGCTTCAAAGGAAAAGATAATAGATATTATCGACGATTACAACGACAGTGTCGGCGAAGAGGACAAGATAGAATACACTGACTATGTGGGTCTTATGATGAGTTCTATCACCTCTATCATAAACGCTATCAGCTACGTTCTTATCGCATTTGTTGCAATTTCACTTGTGGTATCATCTATCATGATAGGCATTATAACCTACATCTCAGTTTTGGAAAGAACAAAGGAGATAGGTATTCTGAGAAGTATAGGTGCTTCAAAGAGGGATATATCAAGAGTGTTCAATGCCGAAACAGTTATCGTGGGATTTGTGGCAGGTGCATTGGGAATAATTATCTCCTATCTGCTCACAATACCGATAAACATGATAATCGCACATCTTACAGACGTGCCGATAAGAGCTTCAATACCTGTCAGTGCGGCAGTTATACTCATTGCAATAAGCGTTTGCCTGACGCTTATCGCAGGTCTGTTCCCGTCAAGAGTGGCGGCAAAGAAAGACCCTGTTATCGCACTGAGAACAGAATAGTTTATTTTATACCCCAAGGAGGTAATCACTATGAAAAAGCTTACAGCAGAAAAAATTGACAACATCATGGGCGCAATGAGTTGTATCGTAACAGGTTTTTGTCTTATGGCTCTCATTATGATGGGACATTGCTGATTTTCTGACATTTCCATAACAAATTCCTATATAAGCTGCTGCCCGTCATACCATTTTGGTTGGCGGGCAGCAGTTTTCTTGTGAATTGGTGTGGTATGGCTTAGAATATTCTATAAACCGTCACAAATTTTACACAATAATAGGTTATTATATAAGCAAAGAATATGAATTAAGGTAGCAACACACAAGATTTGTATGCAAGCAGATTGCGTGCAAAGCCGACAGGCGTTCCTTGTGCGGTGCTGCCTGAATATGGAGGAATACTTATGGCAAAGATACTTGTTGTTGATGATGAGATAAAGATAAGAGAGATAATAAAGGAATATGCCGAGTTTGAGGGCTATGAGGTGGCTCAGGCTGAGGACGGTATGCAGGCTGTGGAAATGGTGAAAAATCAGGATTTCGATATTATCATAATGGACGTTATGATGCCGAAGCTTGACGGCTATTCAGCTTGCAAGGAGATAAGAAAAATAAAGCAGATACCTGTTATAATGCTTTCCGCAAGGGGCGAGGAGTATGACAAGCTTTTCGGCTTTGAGATAGGCGTTGACGATTATGTAGTAAAACCGTTCTCGCCAAAGGAGCTTATGGCGAGGATAAGGGCGGTGCTTAACCGTGCGTCAGCTTCTCAGCGCACTGAGGACGTTATAAGATACGAGGGATTAGAGATAAACTTTACAGCCCGTGAGGTAAAGATAGACGGGAAGAAGGTTTCCATGACTCCGAAAGAGTATGACCTGCTTTTCTATCTGGTGAAGAACATGAACATTGCGCTTTCAAGAGAGAAGCTTCTTGAAGAGGTATGGGGCTTTGATTTTTACGGTGACGACAGAACTGTGGACACTCACATAAAAATGCTGAGAAACAGCCTTGGAAAATACCGCAATCTTATTGTTACTCTGAGAGGAATGGGATATAAGTTTGAAAAGATCCAGTAAGCTTGCAGAAGTCAGGGAAAAAGTCAGCAATAAGACAGCGGAGATAAAGGCTAAAAGAAGTCTGCGGTCATATGTGTGGATGTATTTTATCTTCTTCACGGCTTTTATTCTTATTCTTATCTGGCTTTTTCAGTATTTTTTCTTGGAAAGATATTATCAGTCGGCGAAGATAAGAGATATTACAGACGCTGCAAATCAGATAATCCAAGCATATGGCACTGACCAGCAGGAGGTAACGAACCGCTCGCTGGCTTTTGACAACAGCCTTTGCATTGTTATAACGGACGAAATGGGCAATCCTCTTGTGATGGAAAACAACATGGGAGCATATTCGCATCTTAACAAAGTCATAAATAAGGGCTATGGCATCGGACTTTTCAAGATGATATCTAAGCTAAAGCAGTCGGACGATAACTACATCACGAAAATTGCTCAGAATGAGAATTTCAAGAGCAAGGAGATATTTTACTGCACGTCTATCTACACTGATGATTCGGATAAGCAGGCGTATCTTTTTATTGAAAGCTCAATAGAGCCGATAGATTCCACTGTAAGCATTATAAGTGAACAGCTCATTTATATCACTATCATACTTTTTGAGCTTGCTTTTATTGTAACTATGTATATCTCAAAGCGACTTTCAAAGCCTATCGTTGACATTACGAACACGGCGAAGAAATTCGGTGAAGGGGATTATACGGTGGAGTTCAATGGCCATGGCTATTGTGAGATAGAGGAGCTTTCCACGGTGCTTAACAGTGCCAAGGACGAGATACAAAAGGTATCGGAGCTTAGGAAAGACCTTATTGCGAACATATCTCACGACCTGAGAACACCGCTCACTATGGTAAAGGCTTATGCGGAAATGATAAGGGACTTGTCGGGGGATAATCCTGTGAAGAGGCAGGAGCATATCCAAGTCATTATCGACGAGGCTGACAGGCTTTCAAGTCTGGTAAATAATCTGCTGGAGCTTTCAAAGCTGGAATCTGGCAATGCGGAGCTGAAACTCACGGACTTTTCTATAGTTGACAAGCTTAATGACTGCATGACTCGATATCAGATACTCATAGAGCAAAACGGTTATGATATCAAGTATATCCCGGACGAGGACAGAGTGATAACGGCGGATATTGCAAAGTTGGATCAGGTCATTTACAACTTTATAAACAACGCTATAAACTACACAGGTGACAACAAGGTCATTCGTATCAAGCAAATAAACAAGGCTGATGTGGTTCGTATTGAAGTAACAGACAACGGAAAGGGCATTCCCAAGGAACTTCTGCCGAAGATATTTGACAGATACTACCGTGACGCAAAGGTAAAGCGTGACGTGGTAGGCACAGGACTTGGACTTTCCATTTGTCAGGAGATACTGAAAGCCCACGGCTTTGCATACGGCGTTCAATCGGAGGAGGGCAAAGGTTCGACCTTCTGGTTTGAAGCAAAGATTGCAAAGCAGGAGAGCAGGACTGTTCAGAAAATGGAGAGCAGGCTTTCGCTCAGCGGGCTTGAGGAACAATAGGGTAAAATTTAAGAGTGCATTATCTGATGAGGTGGTAATGCACTCTTTTTTTTTATTATATCAGCGTCTGCCATGGTGAAATAACAAAGTTGGGTTTATAAATAATGATCCATGAGCGGTAATAAAAAAACCGCCTTACATAAAGTAAAGCGGAATTGGGTGCAGGGGCACGCCCCTGCTGGTGGAGGTGAGGAGAATCGAACTCCTGTCCGAAAACCTATCCCCACGAACTTCTACGAGTGTATTCTGTTATTGCGGAAAACTCCCGTTCCCTTGCACAAAGGCAAACAGACACGCCTGTGTGTTTGGTAGGCTGTGATACATCACAAGGCTACAGCCGTCGCTTTGTAACGTTCACCACTGATCGACGCCTTTACCAAAGCCGTGGTACTCTAAGGCAAGACGAGCGCTGACTTAAGCAGCAGCTAATTCAAAATTATCGTTGTCGTCTAATTTTAAAACGTACGCCGTTTAAAGAGTGTGCGCTCCTCTACTCGCTTATCGTGCTTCAAAACCCCCGTCGAAACCTTTACACCCCCGTGTTAGTTTCGCTCTTTCATGGCACGCTCTATGTCACGCTGTGCGGCTTTCTTTGCCATGTCGTCACGCTTGTCATAAAGCTTTTTACCTTTGCAAAGCCCAAGCGCAAGCTTGACTCTGCTGCCTTTGAAATATAGCGACATCGGGATAAGCGTAAGACCTTCCTGCTGTACCTTTCCGAACAGCCGCAGTATCTCACGTTTGTGGAGCAGCAGCTTTCTCTCTCGGCGTGGATCACGGTTGAAAATATTGCCGTGTTCATAAGGGGATATGTGCATACCTTTGACCCACATCTCTCCGTCCTCGATAGAACACCAACTGTCTTTCAGATTGACGCCGCCATTCCTTATAGACTTGACCTCTGTTCCCACAAGCTCGATACCACACTCTATCTGCTCTAACACGAAATAATCGTGACGTGCCTTTCGGTTGTCGGCAATCTGCTTTGTGCCTTTTTTGTCTATCGCCATACTGCTCACCTCCCGTGGAATATTATTATAGCACCATTTCATGCCTTTGTCAACAGGCAAAGAGTTCAAAAAAATGTACAAATGGTCGTAATGTTTAGATTTTTACACATCTCTGTGTGTGCTTATGTGCAAATTCGAGTATTGAAATAGCTTTGATGGTGTGATATAATATTAGGTGTGAGAAATAGTTAGTTGAAAGATGAGAGAAGATCCGGTATGAAAAATAAGAAAATAGATATGTTAAACGGTCCGCTTGTGGGCAAGATCGTTATTTTTGCACTGCCCCTTGCATTGTCAAGTATTTTGCAGCAGCTTTTTAACTCCGCTGACCTTGCGGTGGTGGGCAGATTTGACAGCGACAAAGCCATGGCGGCGGTTGGAAGCAATTCTTCATTGGTGAACCTTATTGTAAGCCTTTTTCTGGGGCTTTCTGTCGGTGCAAACGTTGTGGTGGCCAGGCTTATAGGTCAGGGGAGAAAAGATAAGGCAAACGAGGCTGTACATACGGTGGTGCTTTTGGCGGTCATAAGCGGATTTATCATACTGGGTGTAGGCGAGATACTTGCACCGATACTCCTTGGCATGATGAATGTGCCTGACGATGTTTTAAAGCTTGCAACGCTGTATCTCAGGATATTCTTCTTTGCAATGCCTTTTATCGAGATATACGATTTCGGTTCGGCAGTGCTTAGGAGCAAGGGCGACAGCACCCGACCTCTTTACGCTCTTATCACCGCAGGCGTTATAAATGTTATTCTGAACCTTGTGTTCGTGATCGTGTTCAAAATGGGCGTGGCAGGCGTTGCAACGGCAACTGTTATATCAAACTTTTTCAGTGCCTGCATGATACTTTACTTTCTTACACACGAGGAGGAGATGCTAAGACTTGATGTCAGAAAGCTCAGGATACGCTGGGAATATCTCCTCGGAATCATAAAGATAGGCTTGCCGGCTGGTTTGCAGAGCATGGTTTTCTCGCTGTCAAACGTTGTGATACAGGCGGCGATAAACAGCTTCGGTTCAGACGGTATCGCCGGAAGCACAGCGGAACAGAATTTTGAGTTCATGGCATATTTTGTGATAAACGCTTTTGCTCAGACTGCGACCACCTTTACAAGCCAAAATTTTGCGGCTCAGGATAAGGAACGTTGTAAAAAGATATACAGGCTTTGCACCTTTATCGGGCTTGCAAGCTGTCTTGGGCTGAGTCTGATATTCCTTATTGGCAGACACCTTTTTATACAGATCTTCTCAACGGACGAGAACGTTATACACTACGCAATGATAAGAATGTGGTCAGTTTGCCTGCTGGAGCTTCTTACGGGCGTTTACGAGATATCGGGCGGCTGTCTTAGGGGAATGGGTCACTCTATGACGCCTGCGGTCATAACTGTGCTTGGCACCTGCGTGTTCAGGCTTGTGTGGGTGAACACGATTTATGCGGCTCACAGAAGCTATCTTATGCTTATGATAGTTTACCCTGTTTCCTGGGTGATAACAGGCACTGCGGTAACGGTGGCTTACTTTATCATACGGCGCAGAGAGTTTGCACAGATAGGTAAACGCAGGGCGGATATTATTTGATAGACAGACGACAATTCAGATAGACGTGGGAAGTGGCAAACGCTGTTCGCCTCTACAGAAAAAGATAAATCTGCACTCTGAAAACTTTAGGATTTTCGGAGTGCAGATTTTTTTGAAAAAAGTCGCAACTGTCCAAAAAAAGTTACCACAAATGGTTTTTAGTGTGATATAATACATACATCAGGAACGAATCAAGGCAATACCGCACAAGGATTGTGCGCAAGATGTGCCGTCAGATTTTTCGTCAGATTGTGCTAAAGCGACGCAGGAATACTAGCGTATTTCAAGGAGCTTTGGTGCGATATGGCGGAAAATCTGCAAGCAGATTGCGTACAAAGCCGACAGGCGTGCCTTGTGCGGTATTGCCTTATGACTTCTGCACACTCCTTCTAAGTTGATTAAATTGTGTTTTATTTGTTATCTTATGTTTACTATTGACTCCTTTGTTTTATTTTTTTTCATAATACCCCTTTACTGTGTTCCTGAGAGCAGAAGTCATTTTTTTACCGCAGTTCTTTTTGAACTGCGGTATCTTTTTTTATATGTTATATAAGCCTATAAAAACAGGCGTCATGCTTTTGATACAAAGCCTTTTCGCAGAAGGGGGATAAGTATTCCGCCAATGGAGTTGCCAAGGGACATTATAATAAGGTAGCCAAAGGCTTTAACGCTCCACAAGTCTGCTATGGTAAAGAAATACATATTAGCGACGCAGTGTTCAAAGCCGCTGAGGATAAAGACCACAACCGGGAGAAATATTGCAAGTATCTGTCCCACAGGGTTTTGGATAGTTTTATAGCCGTCTGCGGCAACGAACATAAGTATTCCGCAGAAAAATGATAGGATAAAAACGCTTGTGATATTATCCCCAAGCTTTATATTGCAAAGCTCTGTGGCTTTGTCGCTTATGGCGGATATGCGTGTTTGGGTAATAAGCAGGGCGGAGAGGACGGCTCCTGCAAAATTGCCGAGCCATATTATGCCAAGCTCGCCGAGATAAGAGGGCTTGTTTTCAACTGCATATCCGACTTTTCCTGTGAAGAGATTAAAGCCGAAAGACAGTATCACGAAAAGTCCTGTGCCAAAAAGGAATGCTCCCAGATATTTGTTAGGGCAGGACAGATAGACCGTTCCGCCTATGGCTATCGCCACGCCTGTGAGCAAAGAACGCAGAAATATGTCGATAATTTTCTTCATGTAAATTCTCCTATAACTTTTTTGTGACAAAGCACTGTGTTATTATACTATATTATAATGGCTGTTTCAACAAAAAAGTGGCATTGTTTACACTTATTTTGATTTTTGTTTCCAAGTAAGCCATGGGTAACATGAGCTTTGTGACATATTTCTTGTGATATGGGAGATATGTGACGCTAGGCATGAAAAAGCCGATACGGGGCAGTATCGGCAAAAAATTATTTATCTTTTTTATTTTGTCCGCTTTTAGTCAAAATTAAGCTACTGCATACTGCCATTGTAATGCCAAGGCATATTCCAATACAAATTCCTGCAACACTGTCGAGAACTTTAACGAACACTATGTTCCAAATTATTGCAAAAACAATTCCAACTATCAGACTTATCACTATATTATTTTTCATTATATTCCTCCATAAATTTTCATTTTTACAATTCGTCTGTTTCACTATTATATCACGTTTTATAGCCTAAAGTCAATCCCATTTCAGAACAGGTCAAGCATACTGTCAAGATAAATTTGCTCTCTGACCTTTAGCTGATGTTCGGGTTTTGTCATATAGTAGAGCAGAAATTCAAGTATCAGGGCACTTCCAAGGCTTCTGCCCTCTATCTTAAAGTTTGAAAATCCCATGGGGAGATAGGTGCTTTGGATATCCTCTATGCCGATAAAGGCGGGGCTTTCCATGGCTTTTGAAAAGCGGTAGCCCTCTGAGGCATTGGGTGCTTTGCAAACATGATCGGGGCAGTTTTCACCGAGATTTTTGCGGCTGACGTTTTCATAGCAGTTTTTTCTGTCTGCACAGCCTACATAACAGCACTCGTTGCAAAGAAACTCAACTTTGTTTTTCTGCTCAGTGGTGAGATCGGAGAGCTTATCGAGGGCTTTGTTTAGGCGAAAGTCGGGGACTACATATGAAAAATCGTCATTATCAAGCTCGTTTACAAGCTGAGAAAACTCGGTGAGGACTTTTGTGGTAGAGGACACAAAATAGAGGTGGGGATAATTCTCTTTCAGATATGAAAGAAGCAGGTCGGAGCATATTATCACGCCGTTTTGTGGAGGCGGGCTTTGGGAAAACAGCCTGCAGAGGTCATTGCATTTTTTGTCTGAAAGGTGTTCTTCTCTTAGCAGGGAATTGCTGAAGGTCAGCCGTGAGGAGATGTTGTATTCTTTCATAAGGTCGAGGACTTCTCGTGGAGAATGTTCGCCGAAGCCTGCTCGTCCACCGCCCCATATACAGTCGGCAGGTGCGCCATAGACAGAGCCTATTTCGCACCAGTCATAGAAATAATCTCTATGCTCACGGAATATGGGAAGAAAAGCGGAGTAAAGGTCATAAAACTCGAAAAGCCCCGGCAGGTGGTAGTATGCTTTATTGGTCATGTGGGGTCACCTCTTTTTTTATCATTATAGCATGGTGGGGGTGGAAAGTCAAAGGGGTGCGCTGTTTACAAGCTCATAGGTCAGGTTATTTTCTTTTACGAAAGCTTCGGCATATGAGCCTTTTTGCACGCAAAAGGTGCAGAAATATCTCACGTTCCATTTGTCCTGACCTGTTATTTTTGTAAGGCTTTTTGGAAGATAGACCTTCACAAGCTCGTAAAAATCGTTGAGAAATTTCAGGTCAAAGTGTTCTGTTCCCTCTGATATGATAAGCTCGTATGCGCCGATACAGCTAAAATATGTGTCGAAAAAATTGTTTGTGGAATAGTCAATTGAGGGCGGTATCACCATGGTGCGGATACTGTTTTTGACGTTTTTGGACATATAGATGTAATCGTCCTTTATGTTTGTGAAGGGCATTGGTATCTCTAGTCTGCCGTTTTTGCAAAAAGGCTCTGCGCAGTTCAGTGCCATGCCGTATGAGCCAAAGGTATAAAGCTTTCCGTATCTGCTGTTAATAGAGCTTGTGTTTTCATTGAGCTTTTTCAGTTCGTCCCATTGGGCTTTGCTTTTTCTGTATTTTATTTTCTTTTGACATTCCTCTGTGGGAGTGCAGTAATGAGGGCAGGGGCTTTCGGTGGTGACATGGTGCTTTATGCCGCAAGGACAATCCTTTGTGTCAGTGTCGCAGAGGATAAGCTCGCCTGTGGTGAGGTCTTCGCACATCAATGATCTTTTGTTCCAAAATTTATTCTTTGGCATTTTTTACTTTTGTGTTTGTTCTGCTATCTCATAGGTCAGACCGCTATCTCTGACGAAAGCTTCGGCATATGAGCCTTTTTGCACGCAGAATGTGCAGAAACGCCTTGGCGACCAATTCTCAGCGTCTATATGTTCAAGGCTTTTGGGTAGAACAACTTTGTACAGCTCATAGAAGCTGTTTAGAATATCAAGCCTAAAGCTTTTTATGCCCTTGGAGAGGACAAGCTCATATACCCCTATCCTGCCACGGAATGACTTGAATTTCTCCAAAGTTTTCGGAAGTACTAGCGTTTTTATAGGTGCGTTTATCCTAATAAAAGCGTTTGAGCCTATATAGTCAAACGGCTCAGGGATAATTATTTTGCCGTCTTTATAATATGGTCTTGCATCAACGAGCTTTATGCTTCCATTCTCAAACTTGAAGTGGGGTGCGTTGCCTGCAAGCAAGTCTTTTTGCTCAAGCTCCCAGAAATGTTCAAGCTGTGCTTTGCTAAGCTTGTCGGCGGTGTTATCTTGGTGGTTTCTTTTGTTTTTTGCCATTTTTAGCTCCCTTTCTGCGGCTATTACGTCAGTGTGACTATTTTATCATAAAGTATCTCAAACTTCGGGTTTAGCTTGCTCACATAGTCGCAGTGATAATGTCCGCAAAACCAGCGTTCATACTGCATTTTATCTGCAAGGTCACGGAAAAACTCTGTGAGCCTGTTTTCTGAATGGTAGAAATTATAGGCAGACGTGCATTTTCCATGCTCCACCTCATATTCGATATCTGTAGGGGCGCAGTGAGTTATAACATAGTCGGCTTTGTATTCGCACTTTTCAAGGGTGGAAAGCGCCCCAGCGTATTCTTTGTTATTAGGAAGCTCCTGCTCCCATATGCTTATGCCTATGGTGCGAAACTCTCTGTCATGGCTTTCTGCACCGCCCATGGTGAAAAAGCTTTTGCCCTCGAAATCGAAAAGCTGTCCTCGCATAAGGTGGATAATGCTTGGGGCTATTCGGTGTATCTTTCCTCCATGCCAGTTTTCTACGGGATAAGCGTTCAGGAGGTCGAAATTCTCGTGATTGCCGTCAACAAAAAGGGTGGTGAAAGGTCTGTCATTAAGCCAGCTTCTCCACCACATATCTTCCTTATCATTGTTCCATACAAGTCCGAAATCTCCGCAAATTATAACGTAATCATCTTTTGTCATGCTGTTGAAAATATCCTTGAAGTCGGGGTTGCCTTTGTTGCTGAGCTTATGGATATCGTGGCTTCCGTGGATATCGCCTGTTATAAGTATCATTTTGCGCTCCTCCTTATTTCATCAAGTGTTCTGGGGGTGTAGTCCATATAATAGAGCATACAGCCCACGTTATAGCTTTCAAATGGTATGGCAAGGTTTTTGCATATTTGTGCATACTGCAAAAACGCCTGATAGTCCTTGGTGTTATGGACATGACCATAGAGGTGAACAGCGCCACGATATTGATTATACCAATGGGCGATGGGATAATGAGAAAGCACCACCTGCGTTTCGTCGTCTTTTATCACTGCATAGTCTTTTACCCACTGAAAGCAGGCTTTCATTTCTTCTGTGGGATTATCGTGGTTGCCGAGGATAAGATACTTTTTGCCCCTAAGCTGAGAGAGCATTTCAAGCCCCTGAGCGTTTTTCCATGCAAAGTCACCAAGGATATACACTTCGTCTGTAGTGGCAACGGCGCTGTTCCAATTTGCCGTCATGACAGCCTGCATATGGTTGATGTCAGTAAAAGGTCTATTGTCATGGCGCAGGACGTTTTGGTGTCCAATGTGCATATCCGATATATAAAATATTGGCATTTTATCCTCTCCTCTGTTAGATTTATGAAATATTATAGCACTTATCTTAACTAAAATCAATAGTATCTCATTTTCATTTTGGCTCATCTTAAAATTATTTTTCTATCTTGGTTTTGAAAATTCTATCTCGTTTGCAAAAAGTTCATCTGGACATAAAAAAACACCGACACAGCTTATAAAAACTGTATCGGTGAAAGCTTTTTCAGACTATTTTTCCATTACTACTATCTTGTTTGAGATATTGCTCCTGTCTCTTATACACATCTCCGAGCCCA
>ENA-OZQK01000135-OZQK01000135.1-human-gut-metagenome-genome-assembly--contig:-NODE-135-length-13800-cov-4.555038_pt1 | contig 13800 bp, 9 predicted proteins | sample MGYA00243777_ERZ653924 | MGnify/ENA primary metagenome ERZ653924 (study PRJEB26926, sample SAMN06164399) | human gut metagenome | biome: ENVO:00009003; feature: ENVO:2100002; material: ENVO:00002003...
GGGCTCGGAGATGTGTATAAGAGACAGGCGGCAGAGCAAACAGAAGCCCTGTGATAAACTGTGAGGATATTCCACCATCAACATAGAACTTGCCCCCTGTGAGCTTTCCATTAGTGGAAAAAGGCATAGTGTTGTTGTATTCAAAGCTTACACCATGCTTTGGAAACTCTTCAAGATATGGTGTGATAGGTCTTTGCGGAAGCCTGCCCCTGCCGATGAACTGAGTATCCACCCCAAGCGCACAAGCAACAGGTATGAGAAATCTAAGCGTTGAGCCGCTCTCACAGCAATCCAAAACTGCGCTCTCAGGAATATCCTTTATGCCCTCTATCACAGCCTTATCGCCGTCAAAATCTATTTTCGCCCCAAGCGCCCTCATGCAATCCATAGTCGCAAGGATATCCACCGAGGGATAAAGATTTGTTATCTCAGAAACGCCGTTTGACAGCGCCGCCGCTATCACCATTCTGTGTGCAACGCTTTTTGAGGGCGGAACTGTCACCTGTCCGCTGAGTTTTTTCGGAAATACAGTTATGTTCATCGCTATCCTCCGTTACATCTCTGCGATTATTTCGGCTATCTGCTTCTCGGCTATCTCTTTGCCGTACTGATTTTCACCGAAGCACATCATCTCGCCTATTTCTTTTTGGAAAACAAATCTCAGCTTTCCGTCACGGACCTTTTTATCTGTATAGAGTTTTTTCACCAGAGCCTTTCTGTCAATATAGTCAGGTATTTTTGTAGGAAGCTTTGCCCTTTCAAGAAGCTTTTCCACACGCTGTTCATTTTCATGGGATATAAAACCAAGCTTCTCGCCCAATCTTGCCTGTGCCACCATACCGATAGCTACAGCTTCTCCATGATATAGTCTATAATCAGACACCGTTTCGATAGCTCTGCCGACAGTGTGACCGAGATTAAGCACCTCTCTCAGACCCGACTCTCTCTCGTCTTTCATCACCACTTTGTACTTGACTTCGCAGTTTTTCTTTGCGATATACTCGCAGGCTTCACCGTCACATTCAAGCACCTTTTCCACGTTCTTTTCAAGATACTCAAACAGCTCCTTATCACCAAGACAGCCGTGCTTTATAGTTTCCGCAAGACCGCTTGAAAGCTGTTTTTCAGGCAGAGTTTTCCATGTGTCTATATCCAGATACACTTTTTTAGGCTGATTGAACAGACCGATAAGATTTGTAGCAAGGGGCGTATCAACGGCAGTTTTTCCGCCCACAGAAGCGTCAGCCGCCGCAAGAAGCGTTGTGGCATAATTCACAAAAGGCACTCCTCTGCCGAATGTTCCAGCCACAAAACCTGCAAGGTCTGTGACAACTCCGCCGCCAACGGCTACCACACAGCAATCACGGCGAAAGCCTTTTTCAAGCATAGAGTCCTCAACAAACTCTTTCATCTGCCTGGTTTTGGACTTTTCTCCCTCAGGTATCACAAAAAGCTCGGCTTTCAGACCTGCGGCGTTGAGCCTGTCATAAATATCTCTGCCATAGAGAGCCACAACGATAGAATCCGTTACAACGGCAAATTTCTTTATCTTTCCCACAAGACCGCCTTTAAGGTCGCTGACCAGCGTATCCTGCAATTTTCTGCCTATTTCTATATCATAAGAATCGTCCACGACCCTTTTAAGCTCGCAGTTGAATTTCATTAATATCAAAACCTTTCAGTACAATTTTTTACACAGCTATCATAAAAGCCTAATTGCCGTCTGAGCATTTCTCGGCGTCTATCGCAAGTGCGATCAGCAATCCCGCCAAAGCATTTCGTTCATCATAAACGTCTATGACATAGGTATCAGTAAGGTGCAAAAGCTCCTTTGACACATACATTATCTGTTCAGCACCGCTATAAACGGAATAGTCCCAGCCGAAAATATCGCCGTCCACTCTCCAGCCGCAGAAATCAATAAGGAACTTTGGATTGAAAAATGTGAACTCTTTCTTTATACAGCCCATATACTCTCCGCCTATGTATATCTCAAAGGTAGGGAATAATTTCAGCACCTTTTCTTTCAGCACGCCGACCTTGTTTCCCATGTTGTCGTATATCTCCAGCAAGTGACCCCATGCGAGTCTGCCTTTTACGCTGAAAACTGCGTTACCGTATTCGTCGCACACATCATAGCTGTCAAACCATGAAAAAAGCCTTTGTTTAAGCACAAGTTTCATCGTTCTTCCTCCTTTGTACTTTATCCATTTACAGTTCTAAAACATTATACCACATCACTGAATATTTGTAAAGAAAAAGAGGTGCGAAAACACCTCTTTTTCAATGTCTTGTTTATTCGTTTACATCAAGAGGCTTGCCCATGAACTCGGAAAGTGCCTTAACTTTCTTCATTGTTTCAGCGAACTGTGCAGGAGTAAGTGACTGCGCACCATCGCTCCATGCGTTCTTAGGGTCGTTGTGTACCTCTATCTCAAGTGCGTCACAGCCTGCTGTTACAGCGCAAAGTGCCATTGGCTCAACAAGTGAAGCGATACCTGTAGCGTGGCTAGGGTCGATAGTGATAGGAAGGTGTGTTTTCTGCTGAAGCAGAGGAACGGCTGAAAGATCGAGAGTATTTCTAGTGGCAGGCTCGAATGTGCGGATACCTCTCTCACAAAGGATAACGTTCTGATTGCCCTCAGACATTATGTACTCAGCGGACATGAGAAGCTCCTGAAGAGTTGATGAAAGTCCTCTCTTGAGAAGAACAGGCTTGTCGCTTCTGCCGAGAGCCTTGAGAAGTGTGAAATTCTGCATATTTCTTGCTCCTACCTGAACAACGTCAACGTCAGCAAAGCAGTCAAGGTCAGAAAGATCCATGATCTCAGTAACGATAGGCAGACCTGTTATCTTTCTAGCCTGAATAAGAAGGTCGATGCCCTCCTTGCCAAGGCCCTGGAATGAATATGGTGAAGTTCTTGGCTTGAATGCGCCACCTCTGAGCATTGTTGCACCTGCTTCCTTTACAGCGATAGCAGTTGTGATTATCTGCTCCTCAGTTTCAACAGAGCAAGGACCTGCAATGACCTGAAGCTTTCCGCCGCCTATCTTTCTGCCTGCAACGTCGATAACAGTATTATCAGGGTGAAACTTTCTGTTAGCGTTCTTGTAAGGCTCCTGCACACGCTGGACCTTTTCAACACATTCCTTAGCCTGAACTGCTTCTATATCGATCTGAGTTGTGTCGCCAATAAGACCGATAACATTTGAATGAACGCCCTCTACCAGATTCGTCGATACATGGAACTGGTCGAGCCAGTTCAAAAGCTCTTCTACCTGTTTTTCCTGTGAATTGTTTTTCAATACGATTATCATGTTACTTTCCTCCGAAAATCAAATTTGTATAGGCAATAAAAACAGCCGTGACATCCTTTTACAAGAAAGCCACGGCTTATAATAAACGCAGATATAAAAACAGAAACTTCTCTATTCTATACGCCTATTCTGATCTCGTCGCTTTCTTCACACGCAAAAAAAACTCGAAGCCATAAAAGTAGCTCAAGCCCATAAAGAAGTATGTAAAGACTGCAGACATGATAACAGTAGACATATTCTGTTTTTTCCTTTCGATTTATTTGTTATTGCTAACCACGTTCATTATACTCTCACAGGCAGGGCTTGTCAATAGCCCTGCCGAGAGTTTACACTTTTTTAACGCTTGCAAAACACTTTATTCTTCGTTTTTCACCTTATAGCTTTCCACAAGATGATAGACCTTAATATCCACAAGAGCGTCAAGAACGATACCCTCAGCGGTATAATCCTCACTGAATATCCTGCCCTCCTGCCTTATGGTGTTCACAAGACCCGCCTTGTCAAAAGGCAGAAGAAGCCTGCATCTTACGCTGTTTTCGGGTAATGCCTTTTGTATAGCCGCAAGCAGGCTGTCAATACCTGTGCCGTTTTTGGCGGATATCTTCACCGCTTCACCTGATGTGTCAAGCTCATTTATATAAGGCACTTTGTCGCACTTGTTGAACACTGTCACCACAGGTATTCCCTCACAGCCAAGCTCCTTGAGCAGCTCAAGGGTAACTTTTGCCTGCTCCTCGCAGTCATCAGCCGAGGCGTCGCACACATGGATTATAACGTCCGCACTTGCCGCCTCTTCAAGAGTGGATTTGAAAGCTTCCACAAGCTGATGCGGCAGACGTCTGATAAGTCCAACCGTGTCAATAAGCGTCACCGACCTGCCGTCAGGAAGCTCTATAGCCCTTGATGTTGTTTCCAAAGTCGCAAAAAGCTTGTTCTCTGCAAGCACGCCCGCTTCTGTAAGATAATTAAGCAGTGTGGATTTGCCCACGTTTGTATAGCCCACTATCGCCGCTGTAAAAACACCGTCTTTCTTGCGGCGTTTTCTCATAAGCCCACGACGCTTCTCTATCTCCTTAAGCTCGTCTGAAAGTGCCGCAATACGTGTTCTGATGTGTCGCTTGTCGGTTTCAAGCTTCGACTCACCAGGACCTCTTGTGCCGATACCACCGCCAAGACGTGACATATTAGTTCCCATGCCTGCAAGCCTTGGAAGTCTGTATTTGTTCTGTGCTATCTCTACCTGCAATCTGCCCTCACGAGTAGTCGCACGCTGAGCAAAGATATCCAGTATGAGCATAGTTCTGTCGATAGTGAAAACGCCGCACACGTCCTCGATATTTCTTATTTGTGTGGCTGTAAGCTCGCAGTCAAAAACTATCCTGTCGATATTTTCATTTCTGCATATCTCAGCCATTTCTTCAAGCCTGCCTGAGCCTATGCAGGTACCGCTGTCAAAGGACGGTCTTTTCTGTGTTACTCTCGCTATCACCTCACCGCCTGCTGTTTCTGTCAGCTCTTCAAGCTCGTCAAGGGAAAGCTCCACGTCATACGAACCTGTATCTACTGCCGCAAGCAGCACACGGTCTTTCTTTATTGTGTTGTCAAACATTTCTGCCATATTAATCACTCCTAATGTCTGTTATCAAGCCGCTCTTCGGCTTTTTCAGGCATAAAAAAACACACCCTCAGGCGTGTAACCAAAACGTTATACGGAAGAGTCGGAGCGGCTCGTGCCAATGCACCTGCCTGATATTCGGTTTAATAGTTTCTCACCCATATTCTTGTGATTCTCATGTCTTCCGACGCTCCTTTCGTAAAATATGTTTTATTATATCACAGCCATGATATTTTGTCAAGCATAAAAACAAAAAGCAGGCTGCCTTTTTCAGACAGCCTGCAAATGTTATTCATAATCGCTTTTAAGAATACTTCTCTTGCGCTTTTTTTCCTCATAAAGCAGGATATCAGCATGGCTGAGAAGCTCTCCTATCTCAAGCGTGGCACTGCATACGAACGGATAAACGCCTACGCTCGTATGGATTATATATGGCTTATCGGCGGCATATTTAATATTATATTCTCTTGTGACCGCTTCTATATGGTTTCTCATTGACGGGATATCTATTGCGTTATCAAGAAAAGCGCATACAACGAACTCATCGCCACCTATACGACCCACTATCTCACTGTTGCCAAAAGAGTGTTTAAGTATCTTTGCCGCAGATAGTATAGCAAAGTCACCCTCCTCGTGACCAAACTTATCATTTATGGTTTTCAGACAGTCAAGGTCTGCAAAGACCATGATAGCCTTTTCACCCTCGTTTTTGTCATTGCTTAGTCTTTTACGAAGTTCCTCAAAAAATCCCCTTCGATTGTAGCAACCCGTCAAAGCGTCCTGCCTTGAAAGATCTCGAAGAAGCTCATTGTTCTCCTTGATCTCGATAAGGCTCTTTTTAAGCTGCTTCTGGGTAACAGCCTGCTGCTTCATCAAGGTTATTATTTTAAGTGCCGCACAAAGTTGAACTGTCACCGACTGCAAATAATTAAAATACTCATGCTTTATCTCACACATCAGTATTCCGTAATGCTCCTCGTTAGAGAACAATGGTGATACCACCAATGTATAACGTCTGTCTGTTGGCAGATACTTATTCGACAACAGCTCTGTATACTTTACAGCCTGCTCTTCATGCGGGAGCTGGATAGCGTCAGAACCATTGTGATAGGCTTTGAGATACATATATTCCGGCGGTTGCCACTTATCTGTACCCAGGTGAATAAGGGCAGGCTCAAAGCTGAACAGAAAGCTTGATTCCATATGAAGCCTCGTAAGCTTATCCACAACGGTCTCATATGCTCTGTCATCATAAGCTTCAAACACGAGCATATCCCTTGTGATAGAGTTTGCCTGCCATGCAAGAAACTCATTATCCTCAAGCTTTTCCTTACAGTAATTCGCATTGCGTTCTGCCAGTATCTTGTATATCTGAATAAAAGTCTGATTTAACTTCAAATGCTTCTCCACGTTATCAAAACGAGAGATAAGCTTTTGCTGAATATACTCAACAGAAGCATAAAGCTCATCAACGCTCACAAACCTAAAAAATTCTTCACTGGCAAGAGTTGAGGTCATTTCTAATACCTTATCTTTTTTGACCTCATTATCAAGATTTTCCTCACGGGCATAATCATCAAGAGCATATATTATCTTGACGTAATTTTCTCGCATTTTCGCAGTTGTTTCACTTGCACTGTATTTATTGAACAAAAACTGTCCCATTCTTCTTGCAAACGCTTCCGGATCATCTGATATGCGTCCAAAAGATATGGTCTTTATTTTTGAGTTGCCCTGACATCCACAGGAATTTCTTCTTACCATTTCTGAAGAGATCTTATCGTTGTTTATAGCCTTATTTACAACATAGTTCACAGCCTCCTGAACGGCATGATAGCCAAGCTCAGAAGGGTCAGCCTTGACAGTCGTCAAATGCGGATTAAGCTCCTCAGCCACTGGATCGTCATCAAAGCCTGTCACAAGGATATCCTTACCGGGACGTATCCCACGCTCTTCCATAGCCTTATAGCCTGCAATTGCCATCTGGTCGTTTGCAAAAACGATAGCTTCAAGCTCTGGATTATCGTCAATAAGCTTTCCGACTTCGTCAACACAGAATTTTGAAAAATTGCCATATGCAACACGCTTTTCGTCATAGATGATACCATTTTCCTCAAGAGTCTCCTTGTAAACGTCAAGTCTTTCAAGGGCGTCATCACTTGTTTTAGGTCCGCTTACCATACCTATCTTTTTACAGCCATGCACCTTTATAAGATGTTCTATAGCCTCCTTCATTCCCGTTCTGTTGTCGAGCATGATACAAGGATAACCATCAATATGTGCCGTTATAGTTATAACAGGCGTTCCGGCAAATTTTTTCAGAAACTGAGCCTTATGCTCGTTGTCAAGATATGTTCCAAGTGTGCCGATAAGCACAAGCAGAACGTCAAACTTATTTGCCGCCGCCATATCGAACAAAGTATTATACTGATACTCATACACCGTTCTCAGCTTATCGGCATAGATTCCATCTATATATCTGCCTGGAAAAATAACGAGGTCGGCGTCGCACTGCTCTGCGCCTATCATTGCGCCCTCTGCAACCGCATCGTCAAAATCATCTTCAAGGTGGCTCACCAAAAGTCCTATTTTTATACGTCTGCGTTTAGCAGTATCATTCATCATCTCATGATCCTCCGTACAAATCAGCCGTGCTGCTTCAGACGATCTAAAGCAGCGTCACACAAGGCACGCCTATGGGCTTTGCCTTATTCGTTTATCTTAATATTTTTCTTACAGTCTACTACTGAAAGCGTACCATTCGGACTTCCAAGCCACCAGCCATCGCCTGTAAGGAACATTACGTCGAACTGACAGGTTTGTGCTGTCACGTCACCTTTACCAGTTTTATCTCCAACACCTGAAACAGAACCGCCCTCGCAATAAAGCGTAAAGACAGTATTTTTAAGCTCACAATCCAGCTCGCCGTCCCTTGTTCCCACACAGTTGAGAGTTCTTCCTTTCATGGAAATGTTGAGCCTGCCATCAAGAATACATATCCTTCCGGTACCGTTACTCGTAACTCCCACTGCAGTCAGATTATTTCCCGAAAGCACACAGCTCATGTTATAATCTGAAATGCTTATATCAGCACTGCCGCTCATAGTACCTATACCGACCGATACTCCTGCCGCAAGCTTTAGTCTACAGCCACAGTTTGATATAGTCACATCTGCGTCGCCATCAATACTTCCAATGCCAACGCACCTATCGCCACTGCAATTTACAGCTATATCACCGCCTGCAATGACAATGCCGTTTTTGCAGCCTCCTCCGCCTATGCCGACGCACTTGTCGCCATTTGCAGTTATATCAAGAACACCTGTCATTGCGACAGTTATCCTTCCACAAGGCTGCTTGCTGTCAGTACCTATTGCATAGCAATCCTGTGATTCTGATCTGATATAAAGCTCACCTGAGCCTACAAGCTCTAACGACGATCCCTCAGGGACATAAATGCCTCTGCCGTCTATACGATCTTCACCGCTGCACACTATCCTTACTCTCGAGCCAATGCCAAGCTTTATGTTCGGTAGTTCCCCATATGTAATGAGCCATGCGTTTTTCAAGTGAATGACGCAATCAACACCATTACCAATTGTCACGGACAAAGGCACTGCACGATCGTCCTCAGCCTTTCCCGAAAGAGTAAATGTACCTGTGCCGAGAAAAATGTCAGAATATCTTTTTTTATACATCTCAGCAAGGTCGATAACGTCATTATCCTCAGCGTGGAAGACCTTTTTATCATTATCCCTCGCCTCGATACTGTAAGCCACTATCTCCTCACGGATATTTTCCGAGATATCGTGAATAAGCACAGGCTTCGGCTTAGAAACATAATAACCCTGAATAAGATCGACGCCGAAATATATCATGGTTTTAAGTTCTTCGCTTGTTTCAACGCCCTCTGCAAGTGCGGTATATCCGCTTGAATGGAAATATTCCACCATTTTTGAAACTATCTTCTGAGCTTTAGGATTCTGGTCAATGCCGGAAATGAGGGAACGGTCTATCTTTACCACCTCAGGATCATATCGCAGAAGATTCGATGTATTTGAGTAGCCTGTGCCGTAATCGTCAATAGCAAGGCTCATATTGTTCTTTTCAAGACGCACCCTTATTCTATCGAGGTCGTCCTCACTTATCTCTGTCTGCTCTGTCATTTCGATAACGACCTTTTCAAGAAGTTCGCCATAGTCATTGACAATCGCATAAAAATCCTTATCGTCAAGAGCATGAGATGATATTGAATTTATATACAGCCTGCGGTTTTCAAAATCGAGCTGATGCTTGCTGAGATATTTAAGAGTATTTTTCAGTGTAGCTTTCTCTATATCGTAAAGTCTGCCGAAATTTTTAGCACAGTTGAGTATCTGAAGCGGATTGAGTGCTATATTTCCCTTTGTTCTCATAAGCGCTTCATAAGCGACTATCTCGCCTGTTGAAGAACTGACGATAGGCTGAAAATGATATGTAAACAGATTTTTATCAAGAAGCTCTGAAAAAGCCCTGATATTCTCGATATCACTCTTCTGCTTTGCATATTTTTCAGGATCAAAGCAACAAATACTGCCTGCACCCTTTGCCTTAGCTTCATAGAGTGCAAAGCCTGCTGCGTGCATGAGTCTTGCTGGCACTTCAAAGCCGCTGCTTATGCCTGCCGTCACAGACAGCGAATGATTTGAAGACGATCTCACTCCAAATTCATCTGGCAGGCAACACTCCTTCACCGCTTTACGTATATTGTCAGCAAACTCCTCAGGCTTACCTTCAAAGCGTGGAACATATATCCAAAACTGACCGTCTGAATTGAATGCCGTCACAGTATTTTCAGGCATAACTGCGACAACCGCCCTCAGTGCCTCCCCTATGCAGTAGTCTGAATCCAAAAGCTTCCCTGCTCCATCAAATCTTACAAGAGCAAGCAATGATGAGCGTGTCATTCCATCAAGAAGTCTTACAAGCTCTGATTGTGGTATAATGTCGAGCCCTTCAAAAACACTTTTTGACATATATTCTTTCGACAGATACACTATTCCGGCGGTAATGCTGGTTGGAGTATCAAGAAATTCTATACACAACGGCAGACCAAGATCTCGTCCTCCGCCGTTCAATGCAACTATATCTCTGAACTTGTCATAATCTGTGTTCTCTCTAAGTCCCATAAGAGCACGACAGTTTTCATCGGCATAAAACTCTCCGCTTTTCTCGTCCATAACAAATCCGCCGATATTGTGCCATATTGAACAAACCTTTCCCCAGACAGCACCAAAATAGCTTTGCCACAATTTATTTTCCATATCCATGATCTTCACCATGCCTGAATATACGACTGTGTTCAGACAATCCTTCCTTTGGAGATTTGTTAATTTTTTATATTTTTATAACTAATTATTTGTCAAGCCTATTATAACACAATCCCGATAAAATTACAATAGCGACTAAGGAAAAGATGTTACAAAATCGTGCATGGAATTTTGTATATCTGTTTGACTTAGCTGGTTTTTGGTAGTATAATATAAGCATACACACAATGGAAAGTTAGGATAAAATGACAGATTTTCGCAATAAGTATTCGGTGCTTCAGGACTTTTTCGGACACTCTCAGTTCAGAAACGGTCAGGAGCAGATAATAGACAGCATACTTGCAGGGCGTGACTGCCTTGGAGTTATGCCAACAGGCGCAGGCAAGTCTATGTGCTATCAAATACCTGCTCTTATGTTTGACGGGATAACTATAGTTGTTTCGCCACTCATATCCCTTATGAAAGATCAGGTGAACTCGCTGATACAATCGGGAGTGAGGGCAGCGTATCTGAACTCCTCACTGACGGCGGCACAGTATGAAATGGCTATATCAAACGCCGCCCGTGGTATGTACAAGATAATATATGTTGCACCTGAAAGGCTGATGACAGGATCGTTTCTGTCACTGGCTTCGTCGGTGAAGATATCAATGCTTGCGGTGGACGAAGCCCACTGCGTTTCTCAGTGGGGACAGGATTTCAGACCTTCCTATATGAAGATACCCGAGTTTCTCGGCAAACTTCCCTACCGCCCTATCGTCAGCGCATTCACCGCCACTGCCACCGCAGAAGTAAAAGCGGACATTATCAAAATGCTTGAACTCCGTGACCCTTTCACCATAACCACAGGCTTTGACAGAAAAAATCTCTACTTTGGCGTTTCTCACCCTCATGACAAATACAGTGAAACAGTGAGGATAGTTGAGAAATACAAGGACAACTGCGGAATAATCTACTGCTCCACAAGAAAAAATGTTGAGAGCGTGTGTGAAAAGCTCTGTGCCGACGGCTACAACGCTTCACGCTATCATGCAGGTCTTTCTGATGAGGAAAGGCGTAAAAATCAAGACGATTTTATCTTTGATCGTGTCCAGGTCATGGTGGCGACCAATGCTTTCGGCATGGGAATAGACAAATCAAACGTGAGCTATGTCATACATTATAATATGCCTAAGAATATTGAAAGCTATTATCAGGAGGCAGGCAGAGCGGGACGTGACGGCAACGAAGCAAAGTGCATTTTGCTCTACAGCGGTCAGGACGTTGCGACCAACAAGTTTCTTATAAACAATTCTCATGACAATCCCGACCTTGACGATGACACACTTGAAATGATACGCAAACGTGATCTTATGCGTCTGAAAAAGATGACCGATTACTGCAATACAAACGGCTGTCTGAGAGAGTTTATCCTTGGATATTTCGGTGAGAAGCAGGACAAGCCTTGTCAGAACTGCTCAGGCTGTTTGGGTGATTTCGGAGAAACAGAAGAAGTTGACGTGTCTGTGGATTGCCAAAAAGTGCTTTCCTGCATTTATAGACTTCACCAGCGAAACCTTTCTTTTGGAGCAGGTGTCATAGCACAGATACTTAAAGGCTCAGACTCCGAAAAGGTAAAGCGTTTTGACCTTTCCACTCTTTCGACATACGGCATAATGAAAGACTCCACGCAGGTCTATATCCGCAGGCTCATAGCTTTTCTTGAAGCTGATGATTACATCACACAGACTTCACACGGGGATTTTTCTGTACTTACCCTTACAAGAAGGTCTGCGGAAATATTAATGGACAAAAAGACTATTACAATACGCCTTCCAAAGAAAAAACCAAAGAGCGAAACGGTCACAAAGATCGGCAGGGACGAAGTTACGACATTTGACAAGGAGCTTTTCGGACGGCTCAGAGCTGTGCGGAGCAAGCTTGCGACACAGGCGAGTCTGCCTGCATATATCATTCTTACAGACGCTTCACTGCGTGATATGTGTATAAAGCTGCCTAAGACGCAGACGGAGCTTTTGAATATCTCAGGGGTGGGCAAGTCAAAGCAGGAACGTTATGGAAGATACTTTGTAGCTGAGATACAGAAATATCTCAAGGAAAATCCGGACGCCGCTTCGGGCTATAAATATATCCCAGAGGGCTATCTGCAAAAGCAGATGGCGGAAGGCGGTCAAAGCACAAAGGAATATATAATCGCCCACGCAGGTGAGCTTTCAGGCAAAGAACAGGATATGACCCTTTCAGAAGTATGCGACAGCATTTTCTATCAGCTCGGCACAGACGGCGATATAAGAAGCATAAAACTTGCCATAAAAGAATGGCTCATAGGTGAAAATTATCTTGCAAAAGACGGTGCAAACGGCAGGGGCTTTCTTGAAACCACAATACTTTCCCCTGAAGCAGGAATAATAGAGCGTGAAAAAATATCACAGCTTGGAAACAGCTACAAGACGATACTTTTTCCAAAGCAGGCACAGGAATTTATTTTTGAGAACATAGAGGAGATACTCAGCAAAGATGTACAAAACTAATAATAAAATGCGGTTTTGTGACAGATATTTATGTTTCCATACAATTTAGGTGAAAAAAATCTAAAAAGCTATTGAAAATCCACGAAAAAAGCAGTATAATAACAATAGTACATAAAACAACACGGGAGCTGAATGTTTTTCGGCTGAGAAAGAGCAAATTGATGTTCTGACCGCACCTGATATGGGTAATGCCAGCGTAGGAAAATAGTGTGTATATCTATGCGTGTGCCCTTTTATCAGGCATACGCATTTTTTTGTACGCAGAAAGGAATGGTATAATATGAAAAATTCAAAAACACTCACATTGGTTGAGGGTGCAGTAATGGTGGCACTGGCAACAGTGCTTAGCTTTATCAGAGTATACAAGCTCCCTTGGGGCGGCTCTATCACACTGCTCTCCATGCTTCCTATAGCCGTTTTCAGCATTAAGCATGGCGTAGCAAAGGGTCTTGGAGCGGCATTTGTGTTCTCTCTCATTCAGTTCATTCAGGGTATCACAGACGGACTTTTCGGCTGGGGACTTTCTCCTATAATGCTCGTTGCCTGCATATTCATTGACTATCTTGCAGCCTACACAGTTCTCGGTGTGGCAGGAATGTTCAGAAAGAAAGGCGCAGTGGGCTGGATAGCAGGAACAATGATAGCAGTTTTCCTGAGATTTGTTTGCCACTTCATCAGCGGCGTTGTTATCTGGAAGTCATTCGGTGCACTGTGGGACGGCTTCTCAACGGACAACAGCGTACTCTACAGCCTGCTTTACAACGGCTCATATATGCTTCCTGAAATGATATTCACAGCTATCGGTACGTTTGCACTTTTCGAGATACCTCAGACTAGAAAGATACTTTCCACACAGGATAAATAATCACACATTGCAAAAGGCTGGCGGTCTGCGGCTGTTTTCATTCATGCAGAAAAAAGGACGAACACAAAATGTTCGTCCTTTTATTTATCAGTTATAACCGCAGGCAAGCCGTTTTTCAAACTCTGTCTCTTATACACATCTCCGAGCCCACGAGACTCGACG
>ENA-OZQK01000137-OZQK01000137.1-human-gut-metagenome-genome-assembly--contig:-NODE-137-length-13728-cov-4.903752_pt1 | contig 13728 bp, 20 predicted proteins | sample MGYA00243777_ERZ653924 | MGnify/ENA primary metagenome ERZ653924 (study PRJEB26926, sample SAMN06164399) | human gut metagenome | biome: ENVO:00009003; feature: ENVO:2100002; material: ENVO:00002003...
CGTCGAGTCTCGTGGGCTCGGAGATGTGTATAAGAGACAGGCTCTGTAGAGACTCGACAGTCTGATTGCCATACCTGGCAATATTCATCAGCTCGCATGGCGGAAAGTTCTTGCCACCTGGAACTTCGCTGTCAGCGTATAATGTGACCTCGATGTAGTTCTTGGTTGCATTGACGCTGTTGACTCGCATCCATGAGGTGTAGTACTTCGCCTCCGTTCCATTCTGGACTGCTGAGAGGATATTGTTGACGATGCCTCGAATGACATTGCCCTCGTGCTGAGCTGTGAAGTAGCCGTCATACTTGCTCTTGAGGTGCAGGCCATAGGTGTTCTCGCCCAGATCATCGATGCGCTCGATGGTGTCGCTCTCGGTGAAGTACTGATCACCCTCCAGGGCAGACAGCCTGTTGACGATAAGCTCCATGACCTTCATGGAGCTTCGAACGGTGATGCTCTCGACTTCAGCGTTGCCACTTGCGTCTATCTGCGCTCCCTTGCCTGCGACAAGGGAACTGAAGAAGCTGCCGAACTGGGCGCCACCCTTGAAGCTCGCCATCTGCTCTGCTATGAGTCCGCGCATGAATGTTATCATGCCCTTGGCAGCATCATCATGCTGCTTGCTCAGATACTTGTCTGAGGTCTCATCAGCGCAGAAGTGAAGTAGGGAGAGGAAGGCGTTACCGATGCGGTATGCAGTATTGGCTTGCAGTCGCCTCTCGTCTCTGATGCCCTCGAACTGTGTCTGAAGGGCTTCCTTGGTCTGATTTTCTGCCATTTTTACTTTTTGATGCAAAGATAATACATCTATCGAACCGATAAAAATACGCTCTAGAGGTTGCGCGCAGCACCTATGCCGGTGAACATCTCGGTGATGGCTGATGCCATCAATCCCTGATAGCGCTCACCGTAGAACGCTGCCTCATGCTCGTTGAGCTTCATGACAGATGAGTAGTACTTGCGGCTGAACCAGTCGCGCGGACCCTTCGGGTCTCCACCAGCGACACGACCGCCCCATGCCGGACCTACCTTCTTTGGCTTGTCAAGCCCCTGTTCCTCTCGGTATTCAGCACCGAGAAAGTTGAGATCACCGCCATTGATACGCTTAATTTTGACTCCCTTTGTCCATCGGTACCACTCATGAGCAGGTCCTACTCCTGCTGCGACGTAGATACCATACATCATGAAGTTATGTTCAATGGTCGTTGTCGAGCCCTGCTCGATATGCGCCTTGATGCTGCGATAGAGTGCTCCGGTGTCGATGGTGCGCAGGCGCTCCATGCGCTCACGCCAGAAGTTGCCCATGGCATCAGCCCAACCATGCTCGTATCTGAGGAGGTCATCTATTGCTGACTTGTCTGCCATAGGTTCTCATCGTATTGTATGTCTATCGGTTCGTCGGAATTGACCATGAAGTAGAGGCCGGTGACTCCGTTCATGCTGTATCTGCCCAACTCGCTCGAATAGACCTGATGAAGGTCCAGGAACTCCATCTGCCCATCGTATGCCTCCCGATGCTGGTCATGCAGCATTCGGGAGAGGAACTGTCTGAAGATATATCTGCAGATGTTCAGCTTCTCCTCTCTGTCTGCCATGTCATCACGCTTGTAGGCTGCGAGGATCCAGACTGTATAGACGTTGCGGTCAAAGAATCCACCACCGGCTGAGTGCGTGTTGGAATCGACGGTGTCTGAGACCATGATAAAGTTGGAAGCCTTGCGGAACAACTGCATCACGCCCTGTACGGAATCAGGTCCTGAGCAAGTCGTTGCGACAAAATTATAAGCCTTGCACGTCTTGTTTTCGGCAGTTAACTGCTGAAAATAAGCGATGGAATCGAATGTTTTCTCTGTCATGGTGTTTATTTTTTCATCTGTTTTCGATATTCTTCAGCTTCCCTGGCCTTGGCATCCAGCTCGCTTAGCGCATCCCAACAGGCGGCATCATAGACCGCCTGCAGCTTGGTGATGTCACCATCGGTGAGTGCTCGGATCTGCGCCTGCATTGCAGGCAGCAAGTCCTCCGGCTTCAACTCGCCACCCTCCTTGGCCGGCTTGAAGAAGTTCGGGAAGTTGAGAGCGAAATATTCCTTGACGCTCGAGAACCACATGAAGACTCCGAGAAGTTCATAAGGCTCAAAATTGGCGGTTTCATCGGTGGAACCGTCTTCGGTTCTGTACATTAGGTGCGCCATCTTCTGAAGGAATCTGTCTTCATGCTGAAGCATGAACAACTGGTAGTTCTTCTCGATGTTGAGATAATCGAAGAAGCTGATGTCACGAAGCAGTCGCTCAACTGCTTTCAGTGAAACGTTACTTGCGACCTGAAGAGGCCGAAACTCCGTAAAGGAGTCGATGAAATCGAAGTTTTTGAGCATTGAGAGAATTTCGGCAGCGCTGATGTATAGAACTCTCTCGCGCACTTTCCCAGTCTTAGTATCGCCATTTTCGTCTCTTTCATCGCACTTAACGCTGCATTTCCATCCTGTTCTGGTGTACTTATGCACGGTAAGACCGCAGAACCTTGCGAGCAGGTAGCATTTGATAACGATTTTTTCGTGATGGAGCGCCATGACGCTAAGGACATAGCGCAACTGATCATCTGATAGTTCCTCCCACGATGATGGCGCCTTGAAATTGAACTCCTGTGTAACATCTTCACGAATTGAAAACGAAGGCAGGTTTTGATTTTTCATTCTTAAACTCTTTAAAATGATTGGCCTTGTATGCCGATGAATTCGCATATAATGGGAATTCTTCGAGGTTCTTGTCTAGATATGAGAGCAGTCTTGCACGCTCGTTGGAGTATGCAGACAGCATGTCGTTGGCAAGCATAATCATGCAGCGGCTCAGCATTAGGCGCACACTGCCCTCAAACTCATTGCCCTCCCGCACTCCTCTGACTAAGGACATGATATCATCCATCTCCTCGTCGGATATCAACTTGCGAAGGATGGAGTCAGCCTCTTGCATGGCTGCCAGCTTGGCTGTCCAATCCTTGGACGAGATGTACTCCTGTCTTGTCAGATAGCAATAACCGGTGATGCTCCACAAGACAGTCTGTATGCTCTGCTGAGCCTGCATGCTGCTCCCCCACCCTGCAATATCGCAGAGGTTAGCCAGCATCAAGTCCTGAGCCTTGATGTTGGCCAACCTACACTGCTCTATGAGTGCTTCCACTCGCCCAGAGCTGGCTGGAGATACTTCGCTGTTAGCTACGACTCCGAACCCGGTAGGAGTGAGCACCAGGTCGAGGTGTCGGACGACCTCCAGGAATGCACTCAGGCATACTGCACTGACTACACTCTGCTTGAGATCTTCATTGGTATCAAGCGCTTTTTCCCCGATTTCACCGAGGAAATTCATGCGGATGGCGTTGTATGCGCCATCAAAATGCTTCTTGACGGAGTCATAGACTTCGGAGTGCGAACTGGTCGCAACCAGGATGCAGTCCTCGAACTGCTCCTTGCTGATTTCAATCTTCTTTGCCATTTTCCTTGCCCTTGTTGGTTACTAAAGATTTCTGCTCGTCTTTGTTCTTGTCGAGCGTTGTCAGCTCTATCATAGGCACATCGCAGGTCACTCCCTGGTTTGCCCATGTGTTGTAGTGTAGGATAACATGCCATGGCTTGGCCATGATGTCATGCTCGGACTTTTCGAGGCTCTGCTTCATGATGAAGAGCTCTCGCTTGTCGGAGCCGGAATTGTTCATCTGGCTCTTGCCTGGTGTCGCTCCGATGAGGTTGGGATGGCAGTCGAGTGCGAAGCAGAGAGAGTTGGAAGCTTCGGACATATCGTCTGCCCAGTCGCCACCCTCCTTCTTGCCACCATCGCTGAGGTTGATGATGCGCACCATGCGCTGCTCCTTGCCGTTCGGGTCGAAGTAGTAGCCGGTGATGAGTGCCTTGCCTGCATTTTCCGGACCACAAACGAAGTTGATGATGTCATCCTTCTCCTTAAGGATGCGCGCCTTGCGAGCCTCGGCATCGATGATGCCCTCATTGTTGCAGAGGTCATCCCAGTAGTCTCGGTGGACTTCAATCTGGATGCGAGGTGCGGACGTGTTCTTGATCATGTAGCGCTTGCCGATGCCGATGAGTCGGTAGATGTCATACCAGGCATCATCGAAGATGGATGCGTAGTAGGGTACCGGATAGAACTGGATGCCAGGTGTCGGCATGCGGCTGATGATAGCAAACTTGCAATCTTTGCCATCATGAGGTGCCTTGCCCGTGATGCCTGTATAAGGATCCGGAGCCTTGCCCATGCGTGCCAGCAGGTCGCCCAGCGGGTCGTAGAAGTCGAGGAGTGGAATGATCTCGCCCTCGATAGAACTGCCGTATTTCCGGAAGTCACCGAAAATCACATTCTCGATGCGGCCGCTGTCGTTCGGCTTCTGCAGTCTGCAGTAGGACACGTCCTTGTGTCTGATATTGACAATGCGCTTGTGGTCCTTGGATAGGATGATGACCTCCACTGACCAGTTGAAGAACTTCATATCAGTCGCCTGCTGCATGAAGACCTCGTGAATCGAGTTGCGGAGACAGAAATCCCTGATTTCATCGCTGGTCACGTCCTTTTTGGACTCTCTGTCCACGAACCGGATGCCCTGGCCATAGCAGCACTTGACATTGAAAGCCATAGCTCGCTGAGCCACCATGTTCTTGCGGAGGAGGTTCTGAAGGATGTATGGCATGTTGTCATCATCGCCATAATTGATGTATTCTATCTCCCTGCCATTGACCTCAGTCATTGTATATCGGGCATCGCCAATCTCTCCGGATCCGAAGAAGCTGGTGTCCGAACCATATTGCTGCTCGATTGTCGAATTGCTTGCCTTGGAGACTCCTTCTGCTACAATCGCATAACGGAGGAGATTGCCGCTTGCGCCAATCTCCTGAAGCTGATATTTATCTCTATCTTCACTCATAGATATACTGGTTTGCTTAAAAAATTAAAAATAAAAATGTCCGGAACAGTTCTGACCTCGCCATTGGCAGGGTTGACGAGGCGATGGAATCCGCCTCTCCAGCTGCCACCTCTGACCAACCACCCTGTATAGTCAATTGTCTGCCCGTCCTGTGTCCACGCCTTCATGTTGACGGTTGCTCCATCTTCCTTGGCCTTGTCGAGGAGCTTCAGCACCTCGTTGATGTGATATGCGGTTCTCTGCATTAATTGAACGTCATGTCAAATGTGTTATCGAATATGCGACCACCACGCTGAAGGTCCAGCACATTGTGCTGCTTCTGGGCGTAGGTGTAGCTGAAGGTGAAGCGAGGCATGCTGTCATGGAGGTTGTCACGCTTGGACTTGGAGTCTGATAAGGTGACACGCTTGCCCAGGATAGAATTGCCATGGACGAAGTTCATCAGATAGACTTCATCAGATCTGAAGAGATCATCAGCCCAGTTGGCCATGTCGGTACCGAGATAGCCGGTGTCGGCATTGAATGTTCTCTGCTCCGTGATGCGATAGTTGAGCTTGTAGCCTGCGATGTATGCCGCATCCCTGGTGTACTGAGGGTCCACTTCATGTTTGCCTGTGCAATAGAGCAACTCCTGGCAGCCGAAGGAATTGGTGAAGAGCAGAATCGGAGCGCAGTCCGGCTGCTCCGGGTCGAGAATGAACGTCATGGAGCGATTGCCTGCCTCTACGATGTAGTAGAGAAGGTCAAGGCCTTCGGCTGTGAAGCGTGCTGGAGACACGTCGAGTGTCGTGTAGATATCATTGCCTCCTACGGCCGTGCCGGTAAACACTTTCGTAGATGTTGTGCCGGAATAATGAGCGGTGATGGTTGCCTCTTCGGTACCCATGTAGTGCAGGTATTCGAGGCGACCGATGGCGGTAGTCTTGCGCCCCTCCAGGAGCGTGAGGAAATGGTTCTGAAGGAACTCGGTGCAGTTGACTCCAACGATGTCAACTGTCGAATAATAGACCGTGAGGTTCACGGTCTTGGTCTCCTCGTTGGTCTCGGTCTCGCCTACTACACTCTGCTCCGTGATGGTGATGGTGGCGTTGACGCAGAGTTTCTGCCTAGCAAGTGGGCGGAAAATGTCTGCGAGATCAGCAACGAGGACCTCACCTCCTGCCGGATAGAGGAGTTCCTCGTACATGGTGGAATTACCCACCTTGATGGAGACAGCCAGTCGAGTTTTGGCTGTAAGAATGTCGATGTCGGGGATGCCTTCGAGGAAGACGCTGCCCGACGGAAGTGATTTGATGGTCATATTTGTTTTTTTAGTGCAAAGATAATCGGCAATTGCCATATATAAAAATACGGCTGACTACTCTCTCGAGCAATCAGCCGTCTAAAAGCTAGTGTTTTAAACTTTTCAAATCTTTCGTGCCGCAAAGGTACGAAAAAATCTCGAAAACAACAAAAATCGCTATTTAAATTATTATATCATTAAGTAATTGGCATTACTCTTTCCCAGATTGCCCACGCCACCGTGCCGTCTGGCAGAGTTGCGAGGACGTAGCCATGCTGCTGCATGTACTTATTAATCTTCTCTACCTGTACACCGCCCATGACGTCGAGTTCACTGGCGATGTCCTGTGTTGTCTTGAACTGCTTCTTGTAGTTAAGTCCTGTCTCTCTGTCCTTCATAGGAAGGTTGGAACGGAACTTGAAGTAAGCTTCTAGGAGGCTGATAGCGAATCCTCCATTGTCGTCATATTCATTCATAATCTCTTAAGTTAAGGGTTTGTTACTAATTATTCCGGCTTATCAGCTTCACGCTTCAATCTCTCCTGTGCTTCGTAGTAGAGACAGGTGAAGTATCTGATGCTGTCTATAATGTTCTGATATCGCTGCTCCTGATGGAGGTAATGCTGCATGAGATCATCAAGCTCTTGAATCTGCTTATCAGCGAGCTGCTTGAACTTAGAATCTCTGCCATTTCTCACTTCTGCACCGCTATATACCGCGATTGTTCTCTGCAGACAGAGACATGAGAGGCGGATGCTTGCTGCATCCGTCAATCTCTTGGTTGCCTCAATGATGATACGTTTACGCTGTTTCTGCAGCTCATAGATATTCTTCTTTCTTCTCATATCATCTATTGCTGAAAGTTCTCCACATTGCCAGAGTCATGTTGATAGGCTTCGCCTCTCTGGCACCATAACGAAGCGAAAAGTATTGCTTGGTGTACCATCTGATAACTGTCTGCTTGTGAGCAGGGTCATCACAGAATATCACTTTTGCAACCACATTGTTATCACGATAGAAATCTATCTGTACCTTCGCAGCATTAATTCTGCGACCAGTCTTAGCGTAGAACTCACAAGAGCGAACCTCCTTGGCTGTGAGCTTAGCAATCAACTGTCTGCTATATCTTTTCTTCTTCATTGCTCGTCTCCTTTCTCTACATACTTTCTGGCTTCCTTTACGAAGTCTGCTTCAGCTTCATTTCTTTTTTCAAGAAGCTGAGCCATTTCTCCTACACAATCAAGCATTACGCTAACGGATCGTTTCTCTCTCACTACTGAATTCAATTTTTCAGCCGCAGCAGTTAAAGCTTTCATCTTTATGGTGAACTCTTCGATGAGACTCATCGGAACATTCTCATTATATATGAGCTTTCTCGTTTCTTCATTCATCGCTCATTCCTCCTTTCTTTTTTTATACTCCTCGATGATATCCATTTCCTCAGACGTAAGCTTATGAGATCTATGCATGATGCTAGCTAATCTCACAATGTATTTAGATACATCGTATAATTTATCCCCATCTTGTAGTTCTCTGCCTATCTGCTTCACCTCTTCAGCCATATCGTCAAGTTTCTCAGTAAACTGACTCACTACTTCTTCTGGAACATTCAATTCACGTAATCTTCTAGCAGTTTGCTCACTGCTTGTCTCTTCAAACATGTTGTTGCTCTGACCTACGGAATCCACCTTAGACTGCTCGGCTGCGAGCTGAGCTGAAGTGTATATGTCAACGCTTTCTTTGTTCTTGACGATGCCAACGACTGCTGTCTTCTGCATGTCTGCGACGTAGTGAGCGAGGTTGGCTGCCTGAAGAGCGTTGAAAGGAAAGACTGTACCGATGGTCGTCTTAACGACATCTGGGTACTTCTTCGTGAACGTCTCATAATAGTTTATATTATTTTTTCCATATTACATAACCTCCCCTCCGAATAAGAAGCCACCGATGAACACGAACGCTAGCAATGCCACCATGCCTAGCATGGCCTTGGCGACCTCACCATAGGTGACGGTCTCCTCACACAAGTAGCTGAAGGTTTCGCTCTTGGTCTTGGCGAACTTCTTGATTTCTGACTTGATGGCTTTGATGCCATCCTCTACTGTGATGCCTGATGTCTGAGACTTCAGTGCATCGCTGATTAAAATTGAATTCTGCATATTTGCATCTTCTTGTAGACATGAGCAGCGCACAGATATATATACGGGTGGCGGCTGCATTCCCCGTTGTCTACAAGAAGATGACGCATCCGGATGGATATTTCACTCTTACGGTTCATGCAGCCGCCATATCGGTACACCTTTTTCCCGATGCCGGGAAAATGATATTTATGGGCAAAAAAAATGCCTGCGGCTTATTGAGCCATAGGCGATAACGGTCACCCAGCCGGAAGATCTTATCTTCTTGTAGACGTCTGCAAAATTACAGAATTATTTTGAATCAGCCAAATTTTTCTTTCTATTTTTCCATATTACTCTTGATTTTAACATTTAAACATGTTGTAAAACATAAAAAAGGCCATCTATACATCACGCACCGATGGCGTAAAGAATCGTTTTGCTTAATAACTAAAAACCCTTAACCTTAAAATTTAATCGACTATAATCTAACTGTTGAAAAAGAATATTGCGGGTGCATGGCATCGAAGCCAGAACCAGGATGAGTAAATGTGCGAACTCCTAGACTTCGCACCCTGTTCTGCACCCTGACCATCCACTTCTCACGAAGGGAATAGTTTCATAAACGATTTTTATTCATGATAAATTCTAAGAAACCATGATAAGCCTCCGCTGAGGAAAATCATTTTTTGCATCGGCAAAATTACGAAAAATAATTGGAACGACAAGCGATTTTCCCAAAAAGTTGGGGAAAACCATCACATTTTTATGGGAAACCGCTCGTCTTATTAATAAGGTGAGCAAAAAAAGCCCTCGAATGACAAGCCATCCGAGGGCAACACAGACCTCAAAAGTCAAGGTGTTAAATTAAACAAGTTGAAGTCTGGAAAATTCATTTCCTAATTGATGAATACCATCTTCGATTTTCTGCAGTTGAGCATCCGAGATATACGTATTACCCTTGCGGTACTGGCGCATCAAAGTATCATTAATGCCCACGAATCTAGCAAAAGCACTCACATTTATCATCTTATAATACTCAAAGAGCGAAGACAAATCAAACTTGTAGTCTGGGACATTAGAGAAAGCCTCCGGAACCTCATCACCCAACTCACGTTTTGCATCTGCCACACCTGCCATAGACTCCAAAAAGTCTTTTTTTGCAGCAGCTACAGAATCACCTGTGCCGATAATAGTACAGCCACTCATATTTGTATTATATGCAATATAGCTGCCATCCTTCTGTTTCTCAATTGAAACCTTAAATTTTTTATCCATACGAAATCTATTTTAATGTTTTGTTATATTCTTGTTTAAAAAGGAATCGGGTTAGAACCCGATATCCTTTCTAAGCTTGTTTACCAATCCTTTTCTAACCTCTTGTGACCAATGTCGCTCTAGCATGATTGTTTTCTTGGTCTCTCTGTTAATGTAGAGGTCATGCCCTTTCAAACCTTTGTAAAACTGAAAGCCGTGGGCAATAGCAATTCTTTTCAATTCATTCCATTTCATATTACTTACTTGTTTAATTTAACACTGCAAAGATACTACATTTTCGTGATATAACCAAATAATTATACTACAAATTCGTTATATTAACTAAGATTTAACATTTGGAGACGAAAAAGCCCCCGATGCATCACGCACCAGGGGCTGATGGTTATATGGTCTTGCTCTTCTTGTCGAGGAGTTCAGACATATCTTTCAAGGCTCCTCTGAGCGTCTCCAGCTCTGAAGGAGTGAACTTCACCGGCTTGCCATTGACGTTGTATCCATGGAGTCGCTGTGATATCCAGGAACGTGACTTGCCGAAGTAAGCCCTGGCGACATAGGACATGGAGAGCATGTCGGAGACTTCGCCAAGCTGCTGGGATAATGTATCTGGCATTGTACTGACTTAACCGTGATGTCGAGGGCTGAATGTCTAATATAAGATTTATAAAGTTTCAAATTGTTTGTTTACGTGTACTTTCTGGAACTCTGGCTTAGGCTGATGGTCTTTGTATTTTTTAAATAGAATCTCCAGGTATGGCTCACCTTGATGTGCAAGCTGCTGGACTTCGTAGGCTTCTACTGTTCTATGCCACTCGGTTCCGTCCTCGAAGTAAACGTTTACCTTGCTATTGCTACCGTTGTTGTGATAGTTAAATATTCTCACCTTCTTCATTGCTAATGACTTAACCGTGATGTCGAGGGCTTAGATGTGATTACTTATTCTCCTTATAAATGTTCTCCTGGTCCTTGATAGCCTTCTCCAGGGTCCAATCTGCCTTTGGATAGATGCCCTCTCCCAAACCTGTATTGAAATCAACGTAATAGTTATCGCCATCTTCACGAACCGTGATATCTTTGCCATTGTGGTTAATATCCTGTCCGTTATTCTCGAATACCTGCCAGCCTGTGGAAACGAATGAAAGAATATGCTCACCATCGGTAGCGTAATCCTCATCGTCATAACTGATACCTTCAGAATCAGCAGTATAAACCCATCCGTTCGCCTTGCAGATGCCACGAACCAACTCACAGCAGTCATCTTCCGGATTCTCCTCTTGATAAGCAGTCAAAAATACCTTGAGGTCATCTAATGTGTTAATATCTTCTTTCTTCATAACTCATTGACTTAACCGTGATGTCGAGGGCTTTAAACGTTATTATTTTCTTTTTCTGGTGCAAAGGTAATAAACATTTTGTTATTAGCCAAATATTTCTGCACTTTTTAATAAACGTTTGTATATTTTTAACTTTTAAGTATCAAAAAAGGTCCTATCCGCTTAAATCATCATTTTTAAATGATGTCAAAAAATGTCCCATCCTCTTTTACCCCGGAATGCAATGGAGGGGTCGCCCGAAAAATGGCGCGTTTCTTGTGGCAATTCTGTCGGAATTGTCATAAGTCGCCATTTTTCGGGCGGCAATCGGTTGGAAACCGATTGCGAAAATTGGTGTTTTGCACCAATTTTCCACGGTCATTTTTGTCAACTTCTTGAAAATCATAGATTTTTGAAAAGTTGCACAAAAAGGAGCGTGCTACCCCTGTAAGGGTAGCCCCCACCGCCCTACGCTCGGGCGCAATTGCCTTGGTTTTTTATAGCGGAATATGTAACAACTTTTTCGTGTGGCAATTGCCGAACGACCGAATGAATGACCGCAAACGACCGAATTACGACCGCACGAATGACCTTATCCCCCTTCCGTGTACTGGCGGTCATCAGCGAGTATGCTCATCAGATAAGGGCAACATGTTCCCATGTTGCCCTGGCTCCTCCTATAGCTTGCCCTTGTCGTGATAGCTGTAGAAGCTTCCGTCTGTGATGATGACGTGGTCCATGAAGAAGATACGCATAATATCACATGCCTTCTTCACCTGCATTGTCAGCTGGTCATCTGCTCGGCTCGGGGTGGCGTTGTTGCTCGGATGATTGTGTGCTAGTGCCATGATGGTTGCACCATACTTCACTGCCGCCTGCATGATGATACGAATATCTACCGCTGTCTCCGTGATTCCTCCCTCGCTTATCTTCACATGCTTGATAAGTCGGAAGTTCTGATTCATCAGCAGCACATGTGCCTGCTCGACCTTTAGGTCTGCCATCTGCGGCATGAGATAGTTGTAGATGGCTAGACTGCTGCCGAGGTCTGGCTTCATCGGCATGCGCTCTAATGCTCTGCGCTTGCCTAGCTCGATGGCTGCGAGTACTGCTAGTGCCTTGCAGTCTCCGATACCCTGCACTACCTGCATTTCGTCCATGGATAACTTCGCTAGGTTACTGAGACTTCCGTCTGCGATGTTCATGAGCTGCCTTGCTTGGCTTAGGCTCTCGGTCGTTCCTGCTCCTCGGTTGAGAACCATGGATAACAGCTCGGTGTTACTGAGAGAATCGAAGCCAAAATTGGCTGCTTTATACTCGGGTCTCTCGTCTGCTAGAATATTACTATACTTCTTCATTACGCTACATTATTTATATGGTTAGACTTATTTATTTTTACTCCCTGCGGAAAGCATCTCTTTGAACGTGCTACGGCTTCATAGAAGCCTTCTTCCATCTCCTGCAAGATACCTCGGTTGCTGATTGGGCAGTGGTGGATGGTTCGACCTACGAAGATTTCACGCTCGACGTAAGCGCCTGCCGCTTCCAACTGCTTCTTGAAGCTCTCGATGGTCTGACCGCTTGTCAAGAGGTCATCGAAGAGAATCACGTTCTTGCCCTTGAAAAACTCCGCATTGATGCTGACGTGATAGAGTGCCTCGTTCACAAAGTGGCTTCCTCCGTTGTGGGTAGGCTTGCGCTCGCCATAGATGCTCACTTGCTCGTTTGCGGTTGCGATGCCTGCTGCATTCAAGATGGCTGCGAGATAGCCGAATCGCTTGTTGTACTTCCATTGTGCACTTGTAGGTGCGAAGACCACCACAAAGTCCTTTAATATGGTGCTATAATGTCTTGTCAGATAGCTGATTAATAACTCAGCGCAGAAGCGTGTTGCGGCTGGCTTGCCTGCCTTGAAATCGTAGATGAGCTGATTGTTTGCTCTCTGCTGCTCCATGTCCACACAAAGATTGATGTAGGCATTTGGAACGTACTCGATGAAATAATTCTGTTTCATATTTTGAAAGATTTGAATGTTTAAAACTCTATTCTGGTAATGCGAGGGAGTCCAGAGATTTTTCCAACTCCCTGCTTTGGAGTATTTTTTTTTAACTCATTCCGTATAAAGCTCGGTTTGCCCTTTCGATTTTTCCTGTGCTTCAAAATGCACCGGGAGAGGCAAACAGGTGTGGGGTTCTGTGGAAACAAAAGGTAAAGATTTAGTATAGCGTTAAGAATCTTTGGCTTTTGTTTGCTCAGGTTCATGCACAGGTTTGAATCCCCGGATGCTACCTTTGCACAGGAAATTTCGAGAGGGAAAACTGACGAGCTGCGGAGAATGAGTTAAAAAAAAGTACGGAAAAGCATCAAACAACCATCGCCCCTAAAGGCGATACCGCTTCTGCACCAAGAATGCAAAACAAAAAAGGCTGCTACTCTCACGAGCAACAGCCTACACAAATAAACGGAAAAAAATAAATAAACTTTTAAAACCTATAATAATGGAAACAAAACTATCGAGAGAAATGGCAGCCCATGCCACCGGTATAGAGTACAGCCTGCGGGAACTTTTCTGCGCCAATGCAGACCGTGTCGAAGGCATCGGAGAAGTCGGTGCGGTTCTCCAGCCTATCCTCATCAGTCTCCACAAGTTTCTCACCTCGCTTATCCTTGCCGTTGTTGTAGCAGCCAGCAGACTCTATAGAGATGATGAGGTCATCGTTGTTGTCCTCGTTGATGAGGATCATGTGGTTGGCCTTGCCTTTGAACATGCGATTGATGAGTTCTTGCTTCATGCTGTCTCTTATACACATCTCCGAGCC
>ENA-OZQK01000149-OZQK01000149.1-human-gut-metagenome-genome-assembly--contig:-NODE-149-length-13236-cov-3.881420_pt1 | contig 13236 bp, 8 predicted proteins | sample MGYA00243777_ERZ653924 | MGnify/ENA primary metagenome ERZ653924 (study PRJEB26926, sample SAMN06164399) | human gut metagenome | biome: ENVO:00009003; feature: ENVO:2100002; material: ENVO:00002003...
CGAGATGACGTCGAGTCTCGTGGGCTCGGAGATGTGTATAAGAGACAGGAATTATATATACCTGACGATTTCCATTCGCCGGCAACAACTATAATCTTATCTCTGTTATTATATATCTCAGAACGAATAGTTTTATATGTGATTTCATCAAAAAATGATAATATAAAAGAATAGTTGTGGCTATACATAGGAGCGACTAAATAGATTTCTTTCTTTTCGTTATCATATAACTTTCCTTTAACAGCTGCCTCAATTATCTTCTTGTCAAAACAGCCCCTAGGATATCTATATTCACTTCTATCATCCAATAACATTTCTCCTATTTCTTTATCACCATATTTCGAATTTACTGGCATACTCTTACACATAGAATAAATTTGCTTTAGTGTCCTTAGTGGATGTGCTTTCGGCTCTCCAATGCTATGTCCAACAATTTTCTTTTCTTCTTTAGGATTTCCAGTTACAGATAGAAGACCATCAATTGCATTATTAAAAACAAATTCTGACTCATCAAATTTATTTTTATCGAATTCCGAACTGCTAGTTCCAAATGGACAATTCAAGATATGTTTATACATTGGTTTTGTAGCTCTAAAATAAGCACTTTTACTTCCTTCTATAGCACAAATGTAAAGTTTAGCTTCGCATTTCGGATTGGGGCAATAAAAAGTCTCATTTCTATCCTCTTTTATAGCTTGACTTGAATATAGTACTATTTTTCTTTCTATATCTCTATATGCATAATTTGACATCTTCAAACCTCCTATTTTATGTTAAAATACGGTTTTTATTCTTCGAACTATACTTCGTAGTATTTCTGTGTATTCCATTCTCATCAGCAACTATATTGCTGCGTTTCAGCTTTTCTTCCTGAACAGCATCGAACATTTCTTTTGAAATGATTGCTGGATGAGAATTGTTCAATTTATAAATCTGACCTTCTTTGCCGCCTACATTAACAACCGAAACACCTATGTACTTTTCATTACTCAGCATTTCTTCTATAGAACGTTTTGGCCAGTTATCTTTTCCTGTAGGAGATTTGATACTCCTTTCTTTCAGTTCCTTAACAATGCCTAATACGCTTTTACCACCAAGATACAAATCGAAAATCAGCTTAACAACTTCTGCCTGTTCTTTATTGATTACAAGATCACCATTCTTGTCCTTATCATAGCCATAGCATTTTCTACGATAGAACCCCAAGCTGCCGTTACTAGCTCTTTGTTTAATGCCCCATTTTATATTAGCACTTCGTGTTTCATTTTCAGCCTGTGTGCAAGCTTCAACGGTGGATATCAATAATGAACTTCCCACTGTTAATGAATCCAGTTCTTCTTGTTTGAAAATAATTCGCACTTGTGACTCTCTTAAAGTATTTATTGCATCAAGCACCTCTACAGTATCTCTTCCAAGTCTACTGATGCTTTTTACCACAACTATATCCGTAAGTCCCGCTTTACACTCTTCTATCATTTGATGGAAGGCAGGACGAGAAGAATCTTTTTTAGCAGATGCAATATCTATATGAATATCGACAAGTTTCCAGTTGTTATGCCCAGATATAAATTTTGTCAGCCCTGAAACTTGTGCCTTAAGACTCTCAAGCTGATCCATAGTGTTAGAACTCACACGAGCATAGATGACAACATGTTTCATCGGCTCATTTGTATTAGCCGGAATTACTCTCACTTTGCCAGGCATAAACACCTCTCCTTTCTGAAATAGCCTAATTATAATTCAACATTTTTCAAATGATTATTAGTCTATTTCTACTCTCGCTTTTCCATAAATCACAAGTAAACACTTCTGTATAATCGACATAATCTCAATATTCCTGTCTATCCAACTATAAAATTTCCTAGATTTTCAAGACTTTTAGGGTGCTTTCAAAGGTAGTATTTTCAGTAACCAAAACTATCGAAATCCCATTATTTCAAGCCATTTTCACACTTTTACTTATGTACTTTAGTCAACAGAACCACGCACTCAACATGCCCCGTCCTGCCAAACAGATCCACGCCCTTGACCTTGACCGTCTTATACCCCAACTCTTCCAGCACAGAACAGTCCCTAGCAGCAGTAGCGTGATTGCAGGATATCATAACTATCCTGTCAGGGGACATTTTTGACATGTACTCCAGTGCGTCCCTAGTGCAGCCCTTTCTTGCAGGGTCAGCTATTATCACATCTGGTCGCTCGCCACGGCTGTAAAGTATCTCTGCTATCTTTCCTGCGTCGCCACATATAAATTCCGCATTTGTGACATTGTTTGCTGCGGCATTTCGTTTTGCATTGTCTATTGCAGATTGTATTATCTCAACACCTATGAGCTTTTTCACCTTTTTGCTCATTGACAAACCAATCGTTCCTGCACCGCAGTAAAGATCAAGAAGAGTTTCCTTTCCTGTCAGCTGAGCATAATCTGCGGCAATTTCATAAAGTCGCTCCGCCTGAATTGTATTTACCTGATAAAATGACAGCGGTGATATCTCTATATCATTTCCACACATGGTATCGTGTATCGTGTCGCTTCCATACGCAGTAACAAGCTTCTGTCCAAGTATACAGTTGGTCTTTCGGCTATTCTCATTGAAAACTATACTCTTTATATCAGCATATTTTTTGCAAAGCTCACCCACAAGCGCGTCAAATACGCCACGCTTTTTAAGGTCGGTTATAACAAGACAGACCATTATCTCGCCTGAGTGTTCGCCACGCCTGAGATAAATATGCCTGAGCAGACCGCTTCCCGTTTCCTCGTTGTATGCCTTTATCTTACGCTCGTTCACATATGCCATTATTTCATCGGCTATTGCCTTGAATACAGCAGGCTGTAATGCACAATCGGTGTGATCGCATACATGATGAGAACGCCTTGAATAGAATCCGCAAACTGCCCTGCCGTCCTGCTCTGCTACAGGGTACTGCGCCTTGTTGCGATAGCCAACAAGCTGTTTACAACCCTCAAAGCTGTCATATTCAGGATAAAGCTTACCAATACGCTCAAATGAATCCTTTATGAACTGCTCTTTTACACGGCATTCTTCCTCATAGCTCATGTGACGAAAACAACAACCGCCACACCTTGAATAAACAGGGCAATCGTTCTTCGTTCTTTCAACCGAACCACTTACAATATTTTCGATAATGCCATAGCAATACGTTTTGCAGACCTTGACTATCCTGCATTCGATAACGTCGCCAATAACAGTAAAAGGCACGAAAACAGCAATGCCCTCGTGCTTTCCTACTCCGTTGCCCTCATTTGTCATACCGCTTATTTCAAGCCTGATAATCTCATTTTTCTTTAGCATAAAATTCCTCTATCTCATTTTTTCGCTTAAGCATAAGCTCAAAATGCTTATTGTATTCCAGCGGAAATTTGTAATTGAACACACGCTCCAAACGTCCGCCCTCTTTGTCAACAAGCTTTGTCGAGCCACCTGCACCCATTGCAAGTATGGTCTGAACCTCTTCCATTATATAGATATTATACAAACTCTCGTGGCCCTGCTTTGTCCAGCCTATATTTTCAAGATTTTCAAGCATATTCTTCTGTCTGTAGAGATAATAAGGCAGATAGCCGCTTTCAAGAAGTCTTTTTGTGGCATACTCTACCATTTTATCGGCTGGATTTTTCAGCACTTCCCTGTCACCACTGTGATTTAGCCTAGCCGCACGCTTTATGGAAAGTGTATGTACAGTGATATTCTCAGGAGCAAGCTCGATAAGCTTATCAATGGTATTCTCAAAGCTCTCCACTGTGTCTGTTGGCAGACCTGCGATTATATCGGTATTTATAGAGTCAAAGCCAACTTTTTTTGCAAGGTCAAAACTGTCAAAAAACTGTGCAGTTGTGTGCTTTCTGCCAATAGCCTCAAGAACGCTGTCATTCAAAGTCTGTGGATTTATAGATACTCTGCCACAGCCGTTTGCTTTAAGCACCTTCAGCTTTTCTTCAGTTATGGTGTCAGGTCTTCCCGCTTCAACAGTGTATTCACGGACAGTTGACATATCAAAGCTGTTTGCAATGACTTTCATAACTCTGTCAAGCTGAGCAGCAGTGAGCGTGGTAGGAGTGCCGCCGCCAAAATATACGGTGTCAAGCTTTAAACCAAGCTTTTTCGTTATCTTCGCAGTATAAACTATCTCCTCACACAGCTTGTTCACATACTCAGGGATAAGCTTCATACAGCCCTCGATAGATTGCGAAACGAAAGAACAGTAGGAGCATCTTGTGGGACAAAACGGCACTGACACATAAAGACTAAAGCTGTCCTTTTCAAGCTCATCGAGGACAGGCTTCTGGGTTATGGCAGTTTTGTATGCAATATTGCACTTTTCTTCGCTGCAAAGATATCTGCTCTCCATGGCTTTAAATATCTCCGCCTTGTTCATGCCCTCACTGAGCATATCATTCACACGCTTCACAGGTCTTATTCCCGTTATAACGCCCCATTTCGGCACAATGCCTGTTATCTCGCTCATTGCCTTAAAAAGAAGTCTTGACAGTGAAAGTTCCATGTCGCTTTCAAAATGCACAAACTCCTCTTTTTCGCAAGTCTTGCCGTCATATCTCACCTTAACGCTCAAACAAACATTGTCAGCGTTATCCTTTTTCTGAGCGAACACATAATCGTCCTCTGTATCTATGCTGTCAGAAAAAACGTGGGTAAAGAGCGTTGCAGGGATAAAAAGCTTCATTACTCCCTCAAGCTCATATTTATAATCGTTGCCACTGAATATCAGAGTCATTTCAAAGCCTCCGCAGCCTGCCTGAGATATGGGTTATACTTTCTCTCAGCGTCAAGTGTCGTGACATTCATGTGACCTGGGTAAACAGTGAGATTTCCACCAAGGTCAGCTATTTTCATAAGCGACTTCATAAGGGCAGTGCTGCTTCCATCAGGCATATCAGTTCTGCCAACACTTCTTGAAAATAGGGTATCTCCCGAAAACATATTCATGCCGCATATGAAACAAACAGAACCGCTTGTATGTCCCGGCGTTTCCAACACGTCAAATTCAAGTTCGTCAAGCTTTAGTATATCGTCCTCTGTAAACACATTGACCTTGCCAGTGTAATTTCTGTGTCCTCTTATTCTGAAAAGATTAGCAAGCATTCCTGCGTCATCTGTAAGCTTAGGCTTATCCATAATGTGGATATACACCTCGCAGCCTGTCCTGTCTACAAGGTCAGCCACAGCACCGATATGGTCAAAATGACCGTGGGTAAGAAAGATCTTTTTAAGCATAAGACCGTGACTCTCTATCTCACCGAGAATATAATCAGGGTCGGCAGGTGCATCGATAAGAACGCAGTTATTTTCTTCGCTTGCAACAATATAACTATTCGTTTCACAAACACTCAATGGTTTGAGCCTAAATATTTTCATTATCTGTCCTTTCTTATTTACCGCTTCTTTCAACAGAAATAACGTTCTTTATTTTCTGAAGCTTGTTTATAACATTGTTGAGCTGTTCCATTCCTGCAATGCTGACAGTTACGGAAAGCATTGCATTGCCGTTTTTCAGTTCCCTTGAGGTTGACTCATAGATAAAAATATTGATCATTGCAAGCGCTGACGAAACGTCTGCCAGCAGACCTATTCTGTCAACCGCAACGATATCCAAAGTACACTTGAAATAGCCCGTATGCTTTTCTGAACTTTCCCACTTAACATTTATCCAACGTGCGGCATTTTCAGGATCATCTTTCTGCGAAAGATAGTTCACGCAATCCTTTTTATGCACGGATATGCCATGACCTCTCGTGATAAAGCCGACTATTTCATCACCTGGAAGCGGATTACAGCACTGTGCAAACTTGATAGCGCAGTTGTCGATGCCGTCAACGATAACACCAGTGGAATTTTTGGAAGTCTTTATCTTATTTTCAAGGTCAGAAGTATCAGGCTGAGCCTTTTCACCATATTTCTTATTATACTCAGATTTCAGCCTTTGCATCACCTTTGAAAGCTGAACACCACCGTAACCTATGGCTGCAAAGAAATCATCAAGAGTATCACAACTGTGTCTGTGCATATCCATTTTGAGAAAGTCCTCAAGTTCTTCCTCAGGCACTCTTATATTATTTCTGCGGAACTCTCTTTCAAGAGCATTTCTTCCCTCAAAGATATTTTCCTCTCGTCTTTCCTTTTTGAACCATGAACGTATCTTGGATTTGGCTTCATTGGTCTTGCAGATATTAAGCCATGAACGGCTTGGACCATGACCTTCAACGTTGGTAGTAAGTATCTCGATTATCTCGCCTGTTTTTATCTGATAATCATAAGACACCATTTTCTTGTCTACCTTTGCGCCGCACATCTTATGACCCACCTGTGTGTGAATAGCGTAAGCAAAGTCGATAACAGTTGATCCAACAGGCAGTGTTATCATATCGCCCTTTGGAGTGAAAGCAAAGACGTCCTCAGGGGCAAGGTCATTTTTGATAGCCCTTACTATCTCCTCAACGTCGTTTGACTCCTGCTGTGACTCGATTATCTGTCTTATCCATGCAAGGCGCTGATCGTCCTTTGAGCTACCCCTTACGCCCTCTTTATATTTCCAGTGAGCGGCGATACCATATTCAGCCGTTCTGTGCATTTCCCATGTTCTTATCTGAACCTCGAAAGGTATTCCCTCTCTGCCGATAACAGTTGTGTGAAGAGATTGATACATATTAGCCTTAGGCGTGGAAATATAATCCTTAAATCTGTTTGGGATAGGTCTGAACATATCGTGGATTATGCCAAGTACGTTATAGCACTCGGTAACTGTATTGACGATAATTCTTACGGCATAACGATCATATATCTGGTCTATCTCCTTGCCGTCACGATATACCTTTTTATAAATACCATAATTGCTTTTAACTCGACCCTCGATAATGGGAACAGGGTCAAAATCCTTTTCAAGCCTGTCATGTATCTTGTGCTTGATGTTTTCAACAAGCTGTTCACGGCTGCCCTTTCTGAGCTGCATTTGCTCGTCTATCTCGGCATAAGCATAAGGATCAAGATAGTAAAAAGCAAGATCTTCAAATTCATCTTTAATTGAGCGTATTCCAAGGCGGTGAGCTATCGGTGCATAGATGTTCATTGTTTCATGGGCGATAGTTCTGCGTTTTGAATCTTTGCAATAATTAAGAGTACGCATATTGTGAAGTCTATCTGCAAGCTTTATGATAATAACACGAATATCCTCGCTCATTGCAAGGAGTATTTTTCTGATATTCTCGGCTTTCTGCTCGTCTTTGGTGAAAGTTTCTACCTTTTTCAGCTTTGTTACGCCATTTACAAGCATTGCAACGTCTGAGCCAAAATTCTTCTGTAATTCTTCAAGAGTGCATGGAGTGTCCTCCACAACGTCATGAAGAAGTGCTGCACAAATAGTATCAGTATCCATGCCAAGCTCCAAAAGAATATATGCAACAGACAGCGGGTGGGTTATATACGGCTCGCCAGACTCTCTTTTCTGATTGTGATGATACTTTTCAGCAAGTTCATAGGCGGAAACGATTTTTGACAGATCGTACTGCCTCTCGCCATCAAGTATTTTCTGAATAAGTGCATCAATGGAACACACCGACCTCTCACCTATATGCTCAGGCTTTGAAGCTTCAGGCACAGCGTCGGTATAGTCAGGAGAAGCCGTAGGAGCAGGCTTTTCTTCAAACTGCTCTTTAACCTCGGCTTCGGCAGGAAGATCTTCTTCACTGACAGTTTTTATCTCAGGCATATTTTCTATCTTATCCATTTCAGCAGGATCAAGCAAAATATTCTCTTTATCTGACATTTTAGTTACCTGCCTTTCCAAGCATTTCATTCAGCTTAACAAGAGTTTCAGAGTCCTCAAGATTTACCTTTTGTTTCGGCACAACGTAGCTTATTTTCATAGTTGCGGGTCTGAACTCGATAAGACCCTTATCACGGAAAATATCAACACAAATATGCAGTTTGCAATAATTCATGCTGTCGCCTGATATTTTCATAAAAAGATTATCCAACGTAATATTCTTAACTGCACTTATGTATTTATATACGCCGATAAGCTCCTGCCTTGTCGGGATTATTTTTCTTATAAAACTTGCAGAAAGCTGTTCCCCGCGCATGAGCTTTTCATAACAATCCTTTGCCGCAAAATATCTTTCCTGCTTTACTCCACTCAATCTATGGTCGATAACTCTTATGGATATGGACTCACGGTTATTGAACACATTTATTCCAAGCTCCACGAGCATATCAAGCTTATCGCCAACTGCGAAACAAGCTTTTTCAGGTGCAAGGGAGAAAATAAGAGCCTGTCCTCTATAGCTTCCGTATGAAAACTCGATCTTTGTATGTTTGCCCTGTGACAGCGGTATTATCTTATCCACTCTTACTCCAAGCATTGCAAAAACGGGAGCAGGGTTCTCTGCACCAAAAGGCTCCATTGCTGCAAGACCCTTTACATTATCAAGGTTGATATCCTGCGGCATAAGAAGCTTATCCGCTATAATCTCAACGCTAGGGAATTTCTCCATAGGATCGCTGTATTCATACACCATTTGAGTGAATTTTTCGATGTTCTCAGCCTTCAGCGACAGACCTCCTGCACACTCATGTCCACCAAATTTATCAAGCAGCTCTCCGCAATGCTGAAAACACTTGAATATATTGAAGCCCTTTACGCTTCTCGCAGAGCCTCGTGCGTTTCCATCGTCATCAATGGAGATTATAACATTCGGCTTTCCGTAAAATTCCAAAATGCGTGAAGAAACAATGCCAATTACTCCGTGGTGCCAGCCCTTGCCTGAAAGCACAAGCACTCTATGGTCAAGAGTTTCAGGATGAGCGTTTATATGGTTTACTATTTCTGTCATTATCTCTGTTTCCGTCTGCTTGCGCTGGGCGTTAAGATTTAAAAGAGTGTCAACATAATTTTCAGCGTCCTCCGGGTCTTCGCTTAGAAGCGTTTTTACCGCTGTAAGTGGTGAGCCAAATCTGCCCGAAGCGTTTATAACAGGGGCAATCCTAAAAGCAATGCCTGTTGAGTCAAGAGCATTTCTATCAAGCTTTGCTTTATCTATAAGATAGTTTAACCCCAATATTTCGGTGTTTGCAAGATATTCAAGACCACGCTTGACAATAGTTCTGTTTTCCCCTGTGAGTGGCACAACGTCCGCAACTGTACCGATAGCACAAATGTCGGCATACTGTTCCATAACAGTGTCGTAACTGCCGCCGTCAAGTGCAGCACAAAGCTTGAAAGCTACACCAACTCCAGCAAGGTCTTTGTATGACGAAGGACAATCTGCACGATGCGGATTAACGATAGCCCTTGCCCTCGGAAGCTTCTCAGGCGGCTGGTGGTGATCTGTGATAACAAGTTCCATATCAAGCTCAGCAATACGCTCAGCTTCCTCAACCGCAGAAATGCCGTTATCCACAGTGACGATAAGCTTAACACCCTTTTCTGCAAGCATTTCAATAGCTTCCATGTTCATGCCATATCCAGCCTCACGCTCAGGAATATAGTACATAATGTTTGCGCCCATGCTTTCAAGATAGTTGTAAAGTATAGTGGTGGACGTAACTCCATCGCAGTCATAGTCACCGTAAATACAAATAAGGTCATACTGATCAACCGCCTTGTTTATCACATCGGCGGCTATAGCCATATCCTTTATAAGAAAAGGATCACTAAGTTCTTCGCCTTTAAAAAAATCAGCAAGGCTGTCAAAGTCAGTGAAACCCCTTGAAGTCATGACGTCTAGGGTAAGGCTTTTCAAGTCACACTTGTTCATAAACTCTGCAGCTTTCACAGGGTCAGGTCTGTTTATTCTCCATTTTTTCATATAGAAATAGTCCTTTACGCAAATTTACATTCATTATTCATTATACCACATAAGTTGCCTTTTTTCAAGTAGCATCAAGAAAAAGTGTGAAATTTTAGGCATAAAAACAGCACCGCAGAAATCCCCGCAGTGCTGAAATATGGATCTTTTATTATTTTGCCGCAGAAACTGCAACAGCGTTTCTGCCATATTTTTCATTACCTGTTGGCTTATCGCCTACAGGACTGAATGTCGGAACGATCTTTTCGACCATTTCAACGATATTTTCGTCATTGTTATAGCTTGCACGAGCAAGCTCTCCAAGCTGACCAAGGAACGTTTCTGTGTCAAACGGTATAGGCTTTCCGATATGGATAAGCTCATTATCCGTTTTCATCATGCCCTCCTCTGCCATAAGCTTCTCCTCAAAAAGCTTTTCGCCAGGACGCAGACCTGAGTAAACTATTTTAATATCTACATCAGGCTTATATCCTGAAAGTCTGATAAGATTTCTCGCAAGTGTGTCTATCTTCACAGGCGCACCCATATCAAGGACAAATATCTCGCCGCCCCATGCGTATGTGCCTGCCTGAAGAACAAGGCTCACAGCCTCAGGTATAGTCATGAAATATCTTATGATATCAGGATGAGTAACAGTAACAGGACCGCCTGCTTCTATCTGCTTTTTGAACAGTGGGATCACAGAGCCGTTGCTTCCAAGAACGTTTCCAAAACGAACTGCAACAAACTGTGTGCCATTTCTGTCCTTATTGCCAACGCTTTCGATCTTAACCGCTTCACTGCTCTCTATATTATCAACAGCTATCTCGTCCATCGGATCGTTCTCAAGCATACCGTCTGTCATTTCATCAACGTGTGCATGGAGCATAGGTAGAAGATCTGTTCTGCCTGCCTTGCTGATAGCGTCCATGCTCTGGATGACCATTTCGCAGAGTCTTTTACTTGCACCCATAATATTAGTAGGGTTTACAGCCTTATCAGTGCTTATAAGCACAAACCTCTTTGTGCCATGCTTCAAAGCGGCATAGGCTGTCTTGTATGTACCAACAACATTGTTTTTGATAGCTTCATTAGGGCTTGTTTCCATAAGCGGAACGTGCTTATGTGCTGCAGCGTGATAAACGATATCAGGCTTGTATTTTTCAAAAACGTCATTGATACGTCTGCTGTCACGAACAGAGCCGATAAGCGTCACAAGATTGAGTTTACTGCCATATTTACGTTTAAGCTCCTGCTCTATTTCATAAGCATTGTTTTCATAAATGTCAAATATGATAAGCTGTTTAGGCTCATGACCTGCTATCTGTCGGCAAAGCTCGCTTCCAATAGAGCCACCGCCACCTGTTACCAATATGGTCTTACCCTTAAGGTGCTGGAATATCTCGTCCATGTTTACTCTGATAGGCTCTCTTCCAAGCAGATCCTCGACTGCAACAGGCTTCATCTTACTGAGAAGCACCTCACCATTTGTTATCTGATAAACGCCCGGAAGCTGTTTCATCTCACAGCCTGTTTCCTTACAAATATTAAGGATATCCCTTTTGTTCTCAGGTGATGCAGTTGGAATTGCAAAAAGGATCTGATCAATATTATACTTTTTGACGCTTTCCATAATGCAATCACGGCCACCGACGATAGGAACTCCTCCGATATTTCTTCCCCACTTATTTGGGTTATCATCGATTATGCAGAGTGGTCTTGCATTTGCACGTTCTGACATCGTAAGCTCTTTAAGGATCATCTGACCCGAAGCACCTGCACCAATGACCATTGCATTATGCACTGCCACTTGATTTGTTACCTGCTTTGCTCTTAAAAGAGTGATATACCTATAGGCAAAACGCACTGCTGTTATAAGCACGAACTGAGTTCCCGCACCTACTATGTAGTAAGCCAAAGGCATTCTCATGAAGAGTAATGTTATACCCACAGCCTGGAATATGGTAGTAACTATCGAGGCCAAAAATATCCTTGACAGTTCGCCAATGCTAGCAAATCTCCACAAACTATTATAAAGCTTGAACACAAAAAACACCACAACACAAAAAGCTGTATATATTGGAGCAAACTTTACATAGGCAAGCATATACTCCTTTGGTATTGCAGAAAAAGTAAGGTCAAATCTGATGAAAAGTCCGAAAATGTAGGATAGATTTACGGCAACAATATCATAGAAACACAGAAAGAATGCAATAAGCATCCAATGCTTTATCTTTTTGTTTTTCCACACCTGAACTGTGTTTTCACTTGTTTTCTCCATAAATAAAACATACCTCCGCTCAATTAAAGCAATGAATAAGATCACACCATGGCCACCCCTCAATGGCACAGTGCAGGCTATTTATAATATCATCAATATTTTTTCTATACTTAAAAAGCAAACATTCTTTCTTCGTCAGCCATAGCAGACATGAGTACTTTATCAGAACGTCTTATATTTTCACTTCCAGATTTTTTAGCTATAAGATCAAAATTAGGTTTTCTATCATCAAGATTATGAGCATCGCTTCCAAAGACAAAATCTCTGCCACTTGAAATAAGCTTATTAACAAAACGTCTTGTGGAAAAATGCTCAAAAGCTTCTGCATTTATCTGAAAAACTGCATCCACAGACATCAGACTTTTCAGATCTGACTTTGAATAAACGCCCATATATCTATGTACATGGGCGATTATCGGAATAAGCCTTCGAGAATTTGCTATCTCGTCTATCTCCTCGACGATCCAACTGTTATACTGAGTGAATGGTGGTTCAAGAAGAATAAGTCTTGTTCCACTGATACACAGCTTTTCAAGTTCTCCTAATACGCTGATGCCCTTTTCTATAGCCACCTCAGCACCAATATGTATATCCTTCACGGCAGGGTCAACCGCCATGAGCTTCTCATAAGCATTTTGCCGTTTGACAAGATAACTGTCTAAAGAAGCTTCCCTGTGCATATAAAAATGCGGTGTTGCCACAATTATACCTATGCCCTGCTGTTTCATCATTTTTATCATTTTAAGTGATGTTTTGATGCTGTCAGAGCCGTCATCAATATTCGGCAGTATGTGGCTGTGATAATCGGTAGTCAATCTAACATCTCCATGTCATTTAACTTTCGGCAGAAGCATCCTTCCCACCGTATTTATAGCTGTAGTCATATTTATACTTGTAGCTATACTTGTATCCGTAATGAGAACCGTTCTTTGCGGAAATATCATTAAGAACGAAACCAAGCAGATTGCAATCGCCTATCTCAAGCTTCTTCATAGACTCCTCTATCTCCTGATATGTAGTTCTTCCATATCTTGCAATGAGAAGAACGCCTGCGACCTCGTCTGCAAGGCTCATTACGTCAGTTACAGGAAGCAGTGGGGTTCCGTCGACAATAACATAATCATACTTATGC
>ENA-OZQK01000160-OZQK01000160.1-human-gut-metagenome-genome-assembly--contig:-NODE-160-length-12733-cov-3.803833_pt1 | contig 12733 bp, 15 predicted proteins | sample MGYA00243777_ERZ653924 | MGnify/ENA primary metagenome ERZ653924 (study PRJEB26926, sample SAMN06164399) | human gut metagenome | biome: ENVO:00009003; feature: ENVO:2100002; material: ENVO:00002003...
GGCAAACAACCTGAACCAACTGGCACACCTCGGACATATCCATGGTGGTTTGGCAGTGGCAGATGAAAATAAGCGACTGGCACAGTCCATCAGTGAGATTATCATCAAAATCAACGAACAGTTATAGTCTATGATAGCTAAGATTAAGCAAGGCAAGGGCTTTGGTGGATTGGTCTCATACGCCAACGACATCAAGAACAAGGACACGAACATCATCGCATCAGAAGGTGTTGACCTTTCTACCAACAAGTCGATTGTCGCCAGTTTTAACATTCAAGCCAAGGCTCGCCCGACACTCAAAGCGTATGTCGGACACATCTCTCTGAGCTTTTCACCAGAGGATTACAGGCGAATGAGTGACGAACTGATAGCGGAAATATCAAGGAAGTATCTCCAGAGAATGGGGATAGTGAACACCCAATTTGTCATCTTCCGTCACCACGACAAGGCGCACGACCATGTTCACATTGTGTACAACAGGGTGGATAATGACGGCAACGCTATCACTGGTGACAGCAACTTCAAGAAGTCCGCAGCCATTACCAAGGCACTCACAAGGGAATATGGCTTGACCTTTGGCAAAGGCAAGAAGAACGTGAACCGTGACAGGCTGAAAGGCAAGGATGCCGCCAAGTACAGAATGTATGACCTCATTACCGCAACATTGAAAGATTGCCATACTTGGGATAGCCTTAGACAGGCTCTTTCCAAGAAAAGTATAACTATGGACTTTATACGCAGGGCGGACGGAAGTGTTAAAGGGATTTCTTTCTCTGATGGCAATGTCACATTCTTTGGCGGCAGAATAGACAGAAGTCTTACCTTGGGAAATATTCAAAAGGTACTGACTGATGAACGGAAAGCTGTCGGCGCTGTGGAGAATATCGGAAACAAAAGTTACACGGAAAACAAGGTGGCAAATGGCATGGATAATGCAAAGTCCTCGTCCTATTTCCCATCGTCTTCTTCCCTTAATTCCGACAATGGGGAAAGTGTGTCTATTGCAGATGATGAAAGTGCTTCAACAGTGAATGACACAGGCGAAACTTCTGGTGGTATGTCTGATGTTGTAGGAGTGGTTACGGAGTTGGTGCTTCAACCGCATGTTGTTCCGTCAGTTGGCGGAGGTGGTGGTTCGTCACGTTCTGACGATGATGACAAGGACAAGAAAAAGTACAAACCAAGACGCAGATGATTATGGCAAACAAGAAACCTGTTCCTTTGAAGGACGAAGCGATAGACACTCTTGATGAATTGCAAGACAAATTGCAGACTTGCATAAATGCACTCAATTCGTTGTCAAGCAAAATTGGCTCGCAACCAATAGACAACATAGATGTGAAAAAGTTCAAATCTGATGTGGCATCCGCTGCAAAATCGGCAGTGGAAAACTTGTTGGATGACAGACAGAAGCAACGTGAGGAAAAGGATAAAAATGACAAAGAGAAATTTGGAATAACCCAAGATGAGTACATGGGGGCTCTATCTGAAAGGTATGATATTGTCCTTTCCAGATGCGAGGGACTTCTAAACATTATAGAAAAAGAACGAGCTTTGGCTTTTTCTTTGAATGACAGGTATAAGAAATCCGATGATTGTATCAAGATTATTGGCAATACATTGGACTCTATCTGTGAAAAATTGGGGGTGCAAGCAAATGTAGATGTAAAGCAGCCATCAATGCCCAAGACATTAAAGGAAGTTCCGTCATTTCTACTTTGCACCATACCTTGGTATTGGATAAGGCGCATTTGGTATTCTCGCTATGTTAGACAATTAGCTCTTATACTCATGCTGTGTTCTTGGGCTTTGTCTATTGGATTGACTCTATTCTTGGCAAAGGACAATGCTGACTTGCAAAAAGACAAAAAGAAGAATATGCTTATACGCAAATTAGCCATTTCACAACCAAAAACTGCTGAATTTGTAAACTATGTGGATATGGTATATGCTGATGAAGCAGCCCATTCTAAAGAAATAAGCCAGTTATGGCAACAGTATTATATCAAGAAATAACGGAACTATGGATAATAAAATTACTGAACAATTGAGAGCAGAAGCAAAGGATGCACTCGTTCATTGGGCTAAGACTGGTAAAGGATATTTCATGATGAAATATGCCTTGGAGAAATATTTTGAAGCCACATGTGCCAATCGGTCTTGTGGAAACGACAAGGAAACAATTCTGTTGGGCAGACGCATTGCTGCCCAACGAATTGTGATTGATGCTATCCATTTACTCAACAAATATGAGTTGCATAAGATAGATTGCGAAATACCTACCCTCATAGATGGAGCATCATTCAAGTCATCTATTTCACGATGATTTTCTCAGAAACGACCTTTCCTTTTATTGTTTCAGTCTTAATAACCAATCCTTTGGGAGAACCATTTATTTTCCTGCCAGATAAATCTGTGTAGAACGCTGATGAAGAGGATTGGGATGTTACCTTCTTGATGTCTGTACTTGTGGAAACTGGAACATAGCCACTCTCCTTCACGATGTTTTGCCCTGATGTAGTCGTTAAGTACTCGAATAGTTTGTACGCAGTAGAAGTCTTGTCTATATCAGAACGCACTGCTGCATATATTTCTGACACGTAGGGGTATGTGTTGTTTGAGATTGTACTTTTGTTTGGCTCAATACCATTGACACATATACTTTTCGCCCAAGCCTGCTCACCTCGTGCCATGATGCTGTAATAGAAATATGGAGTATAAGCTATGCCGTTTTTATCATAGCGTAAAGAAAAAAATGGTCCAGCCATGCCATGTGTTGTCATTTCTGGCCAGTCTATCATTGTTAAGCCCTTCATAACCAAGGTTTCCATTTTCTCTTGACTTCCAGAGTTGGCATTCCTTATGTAAGGACTAATTGTGGCATCGTTGCCGCCAACATCTTTCCAATTTCTTGTTTTTCCAGTGTAAATGTTTTGTATCTGTGAAATTGTCAGATTATTTACAGGGTTATTATTATTGACGATGAAGATAAATGCATCACGTCCAATGGGATGCTCTATCAATGAGACACCTTTTTCATCGGCATAGTTTTTCTCATCTCTTGATATACTGCGAGAGGCTATGATGAGTTCCACGTTGCCATCAATGAGGTTTGTGTATGAGCCGTGAGTGGTACTGCACTTCAATTTGCTTTCCAAGACTTCCTTTTCACCTTGCGAGATTGTTGCCTTATCATAGTCAATCCTGCAATACCACGTTTGATCTAAGACCGCATTATTCCACCAAACATAAGGTAAGCCTAATGTTTTAGCTGTCAAAATGACACTTAGTGGTTGGGTTGAAGTAGAACAATCAATCACAGGAAAATCCTCTATAGTCATGATTGGAGAACTTTCATTTGTGGTTTCATCCGCCTCACAACTTACAAAAGCCATTGATATGGCAAGAACTAATATTGATAATTTTGCTTTCATTTCTTATTGGAATATTTTTTATAATAAACGAGCGTAAGCCTTTTTATTGTATTATTGGAGTTGTACAATCTTCAAAATTCCATTGCTTACATATCAAAATAACACATCTGCATTCTCATATTGGTAACAATTATTTGTGTAAGACGATTGTCTATACTGAGTTTCAATATATTAGCCATTGCTTTATACAATTCTACCAAGATTGCACAATCTAACCGTCATCTTACCACAACGCAATCTTGCCTGCAATACCCAAATCAAGAGTGGCTGTTGCAATACCCAATGCTTGAAACACACGGCTCATGGTTGGTAATGTGATAACACTTGTACCTTTCTCCAACTTTGAAATTTGAGCACGCTGCACACCGATACGTTCACCAAGCTGTTCTTGTGTGAGGTTTTGTGCCAATCGAGCCTTGCGTATGGCTTCGCCTACAATATAGGCGTTCACATCTTCTTTGAGTTTAGTTTCCATTGCTTCACGCTCTGGTGTTCCTCTTTTGCCCCAAAGTTTATCTTTCATATTGTCTGCTGGTATCAATTTCATCTGTGCCATAATGCTATTTCTTTTTACTGTTAAAATACTCTTTTCTTATCTCTTCCGCTTTGGCAATCTCTTTTAATGGTGTCTTCTGAGTTTTCTTGATAATACCATGTGTGGCAATAACCAAAGTTTCTTCCTCAGTGTCCCAAAAGGAGAAAAGCCTGTAGCATATACCGTTGTAGAGAGTGCGGAACTCCCATATCTCGGTATTCTCCAGTTTCTTGAAGATGTCAACTTTCATCACTCCTTCCTCAACCTTGAAGATGTTGTAGTATATCTTCTGCTGAGCTTTGAATGGCTGCGTATCCAAAAAGGCTTGTGCTTCTTCTGTCAACACCACTTTTAGTTTATTGATGCCCATTTTGTTTTGAATTATGGTACAAAGATAATGATTTGTTTCCAAACAGCGATACAGAATTCGGTTTTTAATCTCTATCAGCCCCACTTTTAACACTCTCACTACTTGTTAGTATCAGATATGTAACTTGCTCACTCTTTTATTTCCCTAAATTTGATATTTCAAAAATAGGGAAGAGGAAAATGTGTATGTGGAAAGTTACGGAGAAAGTGAATACTATCCGTAACATCTTACATTGTTATCAAACTTTACCCACCTTCTTACAAGTCACCCTGCGCTAATAAATGTGTTAATCAAATCTTAATTCTATGTTAACAGGTCTTTACTGCCAAATCCCTTTTTTGAAGCCATTTCAATGCCGTTGAACACACCCTCTTTTAGCACATTCAAACTCCCCATTAAAATATGTTTTTTGGAACATTTTGGGAACATCATACTTACCATTACATCTGTCATATGCTGATAATCAAGCACTTAAACACAATCTTGTGTTATTCGGAGGAAATCGCCAAGTATGTGCCCATTGTGGTGAAATTGTGCTATGCCATTGCAGGTGTAGTGGCTGTAGTGGGTGCTATCTCGGTGTACATCAGCATGAACAACGAGGAGCAGGACGTCAAGAATATCTTAGTCCTCAGAAATGCGTTTGAAAAGACAAGAAAGCAAATGAAAGTAAATGCGCTAAGTATCAATGCTTTAAGCGATAATTTGAATTTTCCGATGTTTGCCAAACTCACTCTTAAAAAGACATAAAAGACAGTTTCTTGTTTCTGTTTTGTTTCTCGTTTCTCGGTTTGTTTTCTTATCTTTACATCAGTTTTCCGAAGTAAGGGAAGAGAAAGAAAAGCAAATGTCAGCATTGGAAACCATATCTGACATGAACTTTCAACAAGAGGGAGAAAGACCCTCCAGGCAGCAGAATACAAAAACAAAATAACACTTTATACATCATGGCAAGACCAAAGAAACAAGTAAAGCTGAAAGAGCCGATTAAAATTCGGTTGAAGTCGCTCGCAGATGGCAACAAGAGCATCTATCTTGACATCTACTATAAGGGAGTGAGAAAGTATGAATACCTCAAACTCTATCTCGTCCCCGAAATCAATCCCGTCTGTAAGGAACAGAACAAGCAGACTATGGCGATTGCAGAACGCATCAAGGCAGAGCGCATCAAAGCCCTGCATGGTCATGGCATACAGGACTGGGAAACCGTCAAGCAAGGTTCAATGCTTCTCACTACTTGGATAAAGAAGTATTGTGAAGGTGGTGTCGGCATCAAGAAGTCAACACTCCATTGCCGTGTGGAAATGCTGCACACCGTGGAGAAGTATCTTGACGAGACAAACAAAGGCTTCATTGCCCTTGAAGAGGTCAATGCGGAGTTCTGCCGTGGTTATGTAAAATTCTTGCGTAACTTCCCAAATTCCCATATCAAGTATGGCGAGCCAAGACCTATCAGTGAGAATACGGCAAGCCGATACCTCGGAATGTTCTCCACTGCTCTCAATAACGCTGTGCGCCAAGGCATTATCCGAAACAATCCGATGAAGGAACTTGATGCACGTGAGCGCATCCAACCCAAGGAAGGCAAGAAAGAATACCTTACTATAGAGGAACTTAGCACCCTCATAGCTACGGACAGTTACCGCCCAGAGGTCAAGGAGGCTTTCATCTTCGCTTGTTTTACAGGATTGCGATTAAGCGACATGTACCGTCTTGCGCCGATGCACATCTTCAAGACCGCTGACGGAAAAGGCGAATACATAGACATGGAAATGCAAAAGACGGAGAAGCCTGTTATAATACCTCTCTCGGAAGAGGCTAAGCGTTGGTTGCCGAAACCAAGAGGAAATAATATTCCTTTCTTTGACATTCCGACCACACAGACCGTTATAGGCAGGGCTCTCCGCAAATGGGCGGAAGCGGCAGGGATTGAGAAGCATATCTCATTCCATTGCTCACGGCACACATTCGGAACGATGATGCTCACGCTCGGTGCAGACCTTTTTACCACAAGCAAGCTGATGGGACATTCCAACATTCAGACCACGGAAATCTATGCTAAAATCGTGGACAAGAAGAAGGAGGAAGCCATCAACCTCATTGACGGTATGTTCACATAAATCATTGACAACGAAAACATATAGAGACATGACAATAACTATCAGACAAAAGGCACTTGCCAACGACAACATAAGCTTGTATCTTGACATCTACGATGGTGGCAAGCGCAAGTTTGAATTTTTATCCCTCTATTTGTTGCCAGAGGTTGATGCAGAAACCAAAGCAAGGAACGAAGAAACATTGCAACGTGCTCACCAGATAAGGGCAGAGCGTATTCTTCATCCAGAGACCATCCCAGAGGTAGGTCACTTGATGATTGTGAAGGAAATTCCCAATGACGAGTCTCCCGAAGTCTTGGACTGGATCCAGACTTACATCGACTGGATGAGCGACAACACAGACTATTCCAAGGCTATTGTTGACCAATCAAAGTATCTGAAATACCTAATGAGCGAGTTCCTTGCCAACAAGCGCAGACCTCACATCACTCTGAGGAAGTTCGACAAGGAATGGTTCAAGGCTTTCTTTCTTTGGTTGAAGAACGACTATGTACCTCAAAAGTATGTACGAGTTGAAGCCAAACCTTTGTGTGAAGGTTCCCTTCACAATGTTCAACAGCGCATAGTGACGGTGTTCAACAAGGCTGTCAAGTTCGGCAAGTTGAAGGCTAACCCTTTCTACCAGTTGGAGAAGTCAGACATCTTTCCCAAGCCAAAGTCATCACATAAGCAGTATCTCACTCCCGATGAACTGAAAAGGTTCATGGCTTCAGATGAGAGAAGTCCAGGAGTTGCAGAGACACAGAGAGCTTTCGGTTTTGCCTGTCTAACAGGACTTCGTATCAGCGACATCAAGGCTCTGCGGTGGAGTGACATCAAGAGGAACGAGGAAACAAACACGCTTGTAATCATCCAAAAGAAAACCAAGGCTCTCAATGCCGTACCAATCGGCAATACCGCCTTGTCATGGATGCCACCCAAAGGCAATGATGATTTTGTGTTTCACCTTCCTGCCAAGGCTAATGTGGATGCAGCCCTTAAAAGGATAGCTAAAAAGGTGGGCATTGAGAAGAATATCTCTTTTCACTGTGCCCGACATACATTCGGAATTTTGGTGCAGGCGGTTACTGGTAACATTGAGACTACCAAGAAACTGATGGGACACAAGTCACTCAAATCCACCGCCATCTATGCAGATGTGCTGACGAATGAAAAGGTCAAGGCTGTTGACAACACAAAGAAAGCCTTTCGAGGTCGCAAACAGCGTGAAGAGAACAAGCAAATACCAAGGACAAAGCGGACAGCAGCCACCAACACCCATCCACGCAGAATAACTTTTTTACAGGATAACAAGTAAACAGAACTTTTCAGGATAACAACCAGTTATTTTCACTTTTGTAGTCTCCATATTTCGGGCAGGGATTTCTCTCTGCCTTGGGGACTACACTTTCAAAACAAGCAGTACAACAAATCACAAACAATTAAATTACAGGATAATGAACAAAACTATCGACACCGAGACTCTTCTTTTGAAGGTAGAGTCACATGAGCACCGCATTGGGATAATGGAGAACCTTCTCCGTGATACCAAGCAAGTATTGACACTGGAGGAAGCATCCTTATTCATGGGCATATCAAAGAGCAGTCTCTACAAGATGACACACAAGCATGAACTTCCGTTCTTCCGTCCCAACGGCAAGATTATATACTTTGAAAAGTCCGAGCTTTTGAACTGGATGCGCCAGAACCGCAGTATGTCCGAGGCAGAGACCAAGGCTGCAGCGACCAAGCACATGAGTGAACTTTGTAAATAGACATGGCGATGATGAAGGACGATATTTCCCATGAGGAGTACAGAAGCAAGTTGGCGAATGTCGCTGACCTTGCCGTGAGCTACATCAATACTGGCAACGGCTACTTTCGGATGCGTGATGCTTTCAACGGACTTGCCGAGCAATGCGGAGCCAACAAGGGCATCAATGATGAAGCAACTGTCGGCAGAAGAAAACTTCTTGCCCAGTCTGTTTGCATTGAGTGCATTTCACGATTAAGCAGTCATTCTAATGACAGGTTGCAAGGCGAACTCTATGTTATCGCAAAGGGCATTTCCCCAAGGAGAGGATGGCATAGATGATTTTCTCTTTACTGAGAAAAACAGTCTTGCCAGTTATGGTTATAATATTCAAAATTCACAGAACATGGATAAACAAAAGATACATTACTGCTTCACGCTGTCCGATGCACAGATGGAGTATCTTCGCTGCAAGAAGTACAAGATTGACCGCATGGAATGCTTCATGTCTCTTGCCTCTCTTGCTGAACGTGAAACAACACTTGTACCTATCAGCAAAAACCAACAAGTGGAAATCTTGTGTGGACAATGTATGGTTGACAATACCCAACTTGCCAAACTATGGGATAAAGACCGCAAGACCGTACCCAAACTTTTACAGGCTATGGAGGCTGTGGGCATTTCCTCTTCACAAAAGGTTGGAGACAACCGCATTATAACCCTGCATTCACTCTCTGGTTGGTATGTGGACGGAAGATTTGTCAAGAACGGCTTTTCATTGAAGCGCAATGCGGATGGCTCTGCAATCGTCCATACGGAAGTTCCACAAGCAAGAGTATTTGTTACGACAACGGAGGATGATACAAAGTCGGACAAGGAAGATGGGCATTTTTCCAATGGAATATCCGATACAGACAACAAGGGCAATTCTTCTACGGCAGATATTTCTTCTTCCCTAAATTCGGCTTCATCTAATGATAATGGAAGCGTGGGTAAGATCGGAACTAATGGCAATCTTTCCGATGCTATTACTGGTGGAATTTCCCCACAACAAAACTACTCCAGACAGTCTGTTGGCAATCCTTCTTCCCAGCAAGAAGCAGATGCCAAAGAGAATGAGGGAGAGCACAACACATATCCACAGCATCAGTTTGGAGGTCAAACACAACGGTCTAACGGTTCTAATGCCAATGGCTACAAGCCTAACGAATACCATAACGGCAATCAATAGGCATACAGAGGCTAATGAGCCACCATACCGATAAATCATCCCAAAGGACGATTTACAGCCATAGGCTACCGCCGAACTGTTATACGTTTAAGCAGCCTTGGGGACGGACGCTGTTAAAAGTGCCGTCATTTTATAGGTACTTTTCGAGAAATCCTTTTGTAATACAGAAGCCGTGTCCGTCTTTCTGTATTCCTAAAAGTTTCTCGGACAACTCGCAGGCTCGCAGTCGTGACCACCTTTGCAAGGTGCTTGTAATCATCCCATTTTAATCAGAGACAAGGACAAATGAGAAAGAAGAACATCATAAGGAAACCGCCTACGGAAGTCCATACCTACCGATGTACGAAAGAAGAGTTAAAGCAGCTCCAGACGCTTGCCAAGGAGTGTGGGTTAAGCCTGAGTCGCTATGTCGTTGAGACTGGCTTAAAGCACCGTCCACGCATGAGGCTTACCAAGGATGAGGTGGACGCTCTCAACTCTCTCGCCATCGCAAGGACGGATTTGATAAAAATCAGCAACGTGCTATCCAAGAAAACGGCTGAGGAAAAGGCTCGGTTCTTCAAGAATGAGAAGTTCATGCGTTGGTGGATTGATGCCGTTGCAGGACTTATCCAACATTGGTATAGCATTGAAGAGAATATCGCAACAAACGTACAGACCAAATCAAAGGAAGATACATGATTATGCTCGCAAAGGTCGTATCGTATGGAGGCAACTCCGTAAGGTACGCATTGGAAAAGGAGAATGCAAAGACGGTCAAGGTGAACAATATGCCCGATGGTCTTGACCCTACCGCCATCTGGTACATGATGAAGCATCATTGTCAGTATCATCAGGCGGAAAGGACGGTGGGCAGAAAGTTGGAAAAGTTCATGACCACTTTTGTACTTTCCCCATCAAAAGAGGAATCTGCCAACTTCACTATGGAAGATTGGGCGAACCTCCAAGACGAAGCATTGGAAGTTTTGGATTCTGTTGGACTTACGCCCAATGGTTTCTCCAATGAGATAAAGACCAACTTCACCAATTCTATGAATGTGGGTGGACTGCACTCTGACTCCAAGTCAGGAACGCTGCACCTTCACATTGATTGTTGTCGTGTGGATATGGAGGGTAACACCAACGATGTGCATGATATTCATCTTCGTGCAATGAAGGCTGCGGAAATCATCAATATGCGGCATGGATGGGAACAACCGCAGGAGATTCGGAATATGCGGAAAGTGGAGCTTGCGGAGGATTGCGAACATACTCTCAAAGATATGCAACAGTTCAACATTGACAGATACTTCAATCTGTTGCGCATGAAAGGCTATGAGGTAAAGCCACGCTACGACAAACAACGGAAACTTGTCGGCTACACAGTCGGCAAGAATGCTTCCGTGTTCAAGGCTTCGGAGATTGGCAGAAAGTTTATGGCATCAAAGATTGAAGACACCTGGAAGAAACTGCACCCACAACCAACACAAGTCAAGACAAAGCCTGTTTCCCCATCCGTTGCTCCTGCGCCTCGCCCAGTTCGTCCTGTCGTTCAGACTCAAACAGCATCACAACCAAAGGCGCAACCTCAAATTGCACAAACGGCATTCACAATCAACATTGGCGATGAAGTCAAAAAAGTGTGGATTCCGAACTCAGTCAAAGATGTCTTTACTAATGAGGTTCAGATTCCAGAGGATAATGATATAGCGACAACAGATAATGTCGCTCATGTAGCGATACTGTTGTTTGCAGGGTATATTGACGCAGCCACTTCCATGTCTGAGTCATGTGGCGGTTCTGCTCCTTCTTCTGGTTGGGGTAAGAAAGACGATGAAGATGACTGGAAGTTTGCCCACCGTTGCGCACAGATGGCTCATTCCATGTGCAAGCCAAAACCACGCAGCAGAAGTTTCCACCGATAAATCAATGATAATATGGCAATCAGAAAAAGCAAGATAAACATAGACACAGAAGAAAGATCCGACTTCGACAACATGATGAATGATGTCGAAAACGAGGTTGAGGAACAGCAAGCCGAGGATGGACTTGTAAACCGTGTTTCTGAGTTGAAGCAGTTAAGTGAGGACATTGATAAGGCTACAAATACCTTTATCAATGCCGCACTTGAACTGGAATCTGCCATTCAGCAGTATCAGCGTGCAGAATCCAAATTAGGTGGTGCTGTGACTACTATCAGCAAAAAGGTTGATACCATCAATCAGCACATAGACAAAGTCTTGGAAAATGCTCCCACAAAATTAAAGGTGGCAGTAAATGTCAATGATGCTGACTGGCAGAAGATGCAGCAGATGTTTGACGAGCACAACAAACAGATACTGGTCAAGATGCAGAGCCACTTGAAGGAAGTTCATGCTATGTTTGCCAACGAACGCAGGAAGGTCAACGAACGCTATAAGGAATACGATGGCGTTTATTTGGGACGCTACGCCCAGTGGTTCTTCGGGTTCTTCTTTGTCATAGGCTTTTTCGGATTTTGTGGTATCATTGCCGTAGTGATAGCGCAGCACTATGGAAAATAAAACCGCCTGACCTTAGGCTGAGGGCTTAAAGTCAGGCGGTAGCTTTTATATCTCATAAGAGCGTGCACCGTTTCCAACAGGTAAGGCTCTATATTTCTGATAGAATTGATTAAGAAATAACGACTCCAAATTTTTGGACTCCTGTTTCCCTCGGCATCTAAAAACATCCACATGACTTCCGTTGTAATACATATATTGATAACGTGGGGCAATTTGAATATTATCCGCTATACCATAATCGGGGTCATCAAGAAGTCTTTTTAATCCCTTAGAAAAATGTTCATCCCTCAGTCTCCTAAGAAGATTATCTGATTTCCCAATATATAAAATTGGGCTTGATTTACCGTTTGGATATATATATTTCGTTCCATCCGTAGTAGATATTATATAGATTCCTGCTTCTTCTTTCTCTATGGGACATACAAAATCCTCCTCTTGAAAATCAAGAAGATCGAAACTGATATCAGGACCAAGTGATGGTCTGAAATCGGGTATAAATGCTTTTATATAGCGTTTCATTTCTTTTTAGGTGGTGGAGGTGCTGAAGATGTCTTCGGCATTTCTCTCTGTTGTTTTTTATCGTCTGCCATAGTTTTATTTGTTTGATGGTTTAGGAGGTGGCGGAGTGTTTGAACTACGAGGCATTTCTCCCTTTATTTCGGGTCCTTGGTGTACTATGTGTGTACCATTAATGGAGCTATGACCAACTCCTTGCGAACCATTACTACTATTATTTTGACTATAACTGATTTTACTTTACACTTTTCTTGTTGTTTTACTAAATTACTT